>Ga0302046_10001097_pt1 | contig 25695 bp, 16 predicted proteins | sample RVTome_11_FD_200261 | JGI IMG/M metagenome (GOLD analysis project Ga0302046, IMG submission 200261) | Soil microbial communities from uranium-contaminated site in the Upper Colorado River Basin, Wyoming, United States - RVT147D111 (version 2) ... | reverse complement strand
ATGCGGCCTGCCAGCTCAGGCGGCGGATGCTCGCTGCCGTCCGGTTCGCCGAAGAGCGCATTAAACTCACGACAGCCCAGGTAGGGGCGATGGAAGCTCTGTCCCCGTGCCACACGGCGGCGGAACTGATCACGGTGTTTGACGACGTTGTTGTCCGGGTCGTCGCGGTACTTTGGGTGCAAGTGGACGTCCGCTTCGATGAGGTAGGCCACATCGCGCAGAGCAAGGGTATGGCGCTGCGTGTGGTCGTCGTTGACGAAGTAGCGGTCTCCGCGTTGGGCGCTGCTGACGACCGCCTTGCTCTTGACCTCGGTGCGGAGGATGGAAAAGCGGCGGATCGGCTGGAGCACGTGGATGCGCCGTACGCGCCACAGGAACTGCGGCTTCCAGTAGATTGCTTCGAGGATGCCACGTGCGGCGGAAGGCGTCATCACGTCGTAGGAGACGCGCTCCACCTTCATCTCGGGCCGTGTGAAGCAAGCGAAATCGCCCCAGACCTTGAGGCAGATGGGCGGATATTCATTCATGCTATTCATACATTGGAATGGTTAATCAGAAAAAGAGATAATCAACAGATAAGTCTGCTGGCATCCGATTGCAAATCCAAGCCACGACCCTGCAAATTCCCATCATACACCCCGAGCCACTGCCAAACGCCGGGCACGACTTCCACGCACAGTCCGTGATTAACAGATTGCTCGTGGAGCGACAGGCGGAGGTTGACAGTGAACGGTTGCAAGGCTCGCCAGTCACGGCGTGTGGCGAATCCGAAAGCAGTAAGGCGGCGTAGTGCCACATCCCGTTGTCGTACCTCTTCATCGTCGGTTTCCGGTGTATAGGGCACGATCACGCCGACGGTCTCCTCAATGAAGCGATATTGACGAGCGGTCTCCCGGAATTGCTGGCCTTCTTCGAGCTTCTGGATGCTGTACGGATCGAGATTCTGCGTGCCGTACAGGCGCTGAAAGTATTCAAGAGGCAGGTCAGGGGTATGTAGTTGTTCCTCGAATGCTTCACCGTATTTCCTCAGCAGTGCCCGAGTCTGCTCGGTGCCCGCCCTGTAGGCTCCCGGTGGGAGTCCGCCCTCGGCAGGCTCAAAAATCACGACACGTCCCAACGCCGGCAGTAGTTCGCCCTCGCGGTTACAACGCCCGGCAGCCTGGATGAGACTGTCGAGTGGACCGAGCGCTCGGAGCACCAGGGGAAAACTGATGTCCACGCCTGCCTCAACTACCTGCGTAGCGACGAGGTATACCTGTTCTTTAGCACCGAGACGCCGGCGCACTTCAGTCAGTACTCGGCGGCGGTGGGCCGGGCACAAGCGCGTAGAGAGATGAAAGGCATGCGGATGATCCAGCGCATCGAACAACGCCTGTGCATCGTTCACCGTGTTGACGATGGCGAGAGCCTGTGGCGTGCCTCGCATCATCACGGCTGCTTCGTTCCACGACCAGGGACGCTCCGTTCGTACGTCGTAGCAAACACGGCGCAACTGCCTGTAGATGGTGGCAGGGTCGGGAACGATCTCTGTGACGTCGAAGCCCTCGAAATAAGCGGTATATCGATCTCCATAGGGTACCCGAAAGGCCGGTTGGGTGGCCGTGCAGAATACCACGGTACAGCCGTAATCCTCGACGAGAAAGCGCAGTCCTTCCAGCGTCGGCACCAACAACTCAGGAGGGAGCGTCTGTGCCTCATCCAGCACAATGACGCTACGAGCCAGCCGATGCAACTTGCGCAGCCGGCTGTTGCGCGCTGCAAACAGGCTTTCGAAGAGTTGCACCGTCGTGGTCACCACGACCGGCGCATCCCAATTTTCGGCAGCGAGGGTAATCTTCCGCTCCGTCTCGGCATCTTCTTCGTCTTCTTTCTTCGGTTCGGGCTGATGCACCGCGCTATGGTGTTCCAGCACTGCATTGGCACCGAGTACGTCGCGATATACAGCCGCATTTTGCTCAATGATGCTGGTGTACGGCAGTGCCAGCACGACGCGGCGTTGCCGATTCCTGATGGCATGCCTCAATGCAAACGCGAGTACAGAACGTGTTTTCCCACCGCCGGTAGGTACTGCCAGTGAGAAAAAGCCAGACATCCTTGTTGCTGCGTCAAGACAAGCTCCGTAGAGTTCTGCCCGAATCTGGTTGATAAGCGAGGGAGCCGCCTCTGCAATAAGATCCCGCTGTTTTGCTTCAAGAATGTCACTCAGCGCGTTGAGATCCGGTGCGGCCAATTCGCGCAACGCAGCAGCTTCGGGGCTTCCATGTGCCTCCGCATCCAGCCGGTCGGCATCGACCAGCGCACTGTGCAGCATGCGCTGCCAGAAGGCGATTTTGCGCTTTCGCTGGTCGAGCGTCCCTTTTTGCAGAAAGGCGGGTACGTCAGTAGCTTGCGGTTCCGAAACGACCTCTCTTAACAACGCACCTGCCAGTTCGTGAGCATCGACGATGCGCTGCGTTGTTTTTTTGGTAGCAACTCGCTCCTTCACGTTGGCCCAATCATCCAGACCACTGTGGTGTCCTCCGATAATGACCGCGAGATGACGTAGAAGCGGTGAGTCACCCCACGCCTCCAACATGCCGGCACTGGAGTGGTCCGGACCACGCTGGAGATTTGTCTCGCCACGCAGGTAAGCCTGCACGTCCGATGCCACCTTGCCGGCATCATGCCACCAGCCGAGCCATTCGCCGAAGGGCGCAGAGCCAAACGCGTCAGCAAAGGCCGCCGCATGCTCGGCAACGCCCTGCATGTGGTCATAGAGCGACTGCGCATGGGGCTGCCCAGGCGGCTTCGCTGAATGACCAATGAGATCGTGTAAACTGGCGCTCATGGTTCTTCAGAATCAGCTTCGACGGGTCCCACATCGCCATACAGTTCAGCCATCCGCCGCGCTTCACGCGCGACGCGGTGCCGCAGTACCGGCGGGCTAATCACCTCGGCCTCGGCCCCGTAGGACAGCGCCCAGCGCGCCACGTCGTTCAGCCCCGTCACCTGCATCCGCACGTCCAGCGACCCGTCCCGGCGGCGCGTCATCAACTGGGAGTCGTGCCAGCGCTCTTCCTGGATCCACCGGGCCTGATACGGCGAGAAGCGGACGTGAACGGCGTAGGTACGGTCGCCCCGATGCATCCCGAAGGCTGGCCCCAGGTAGGCATCCAGGTCGAAGTCCGGCGGGATCGAAAAAACTTCTTGTTGAACCGTCAGCTTCTGGATGCGGTCGATCCGAAAATCACGCATATCTTCGCGGAGACGGCAGTGGCCGAGCAAGTACCAGCGGCTCTGGTAGGACAGCAAGGAATAGGGCGCTACCTCACGCCGGGTCACCTCGCCCCGATTGTTGGACAGGTACTCCATCGAGACCACCTGTCGATCCCGAACCGCCGTCTCCAGCGCTTCCAGGTGTCGAAGCGGAGCCCGAGGACGAGGCCCCGGCTCAAACCGGATGGTTCGGGCCAATACCTCCGGCTCCACGTGAATCGTCGCCGGGAGGTGCTCGGCGAGTTTCCCCACGGCTCCTGCGAGTAGCTCGGCATGCGGCGTGTCGCCCAGGGCTTCGAGGGCATGTTGGGCGACCAGCAGCGTCGCCAACTCGGTTCGTTTCAGGGGTACCAGAGGCAGGTTCTCGAAAGGCTCCGTCAGCAGATACGTCCCCTGGCGATGGTCAAACTCAACCGGCACGCCGATCTGTCGGAGATATTCGATATCATTGGCGACCGTGCGCCGCGATACCTCGAATGCCTCAGAAGCCAGTCGGGCGGTAAGGGTATGCCCCGAACGCAGCCACTCAATCAGCTTCTGCATGCGCCAGATCTGCGGTCCCGTCGGATTCGAGTTGGTACGCGACATCGAGTTGCGTAGTAAATCGGCGATTATCACGGAGATGAGGGGAGTATACAGTAGACACTTTGCAGCATAACTTCAAAGGCTACGCATAGAATCGTTTTTTTCTGCTCTGTTGCCTCCTGATGGATTATTATGCAAGTTCAAGCGTGTGGCCGGCAGACAGAAACACATGCATGACAAAGGCAGGAATCGTCGACGGGGGAATATGAGGGGAATGGGATTTTGGCATATCTTGAATAACGCGGTTTTTCGAGGCAATAAGGCCGATTTTTAGAACTTCCCCTTGCGACTCATAATCGCAAGGTCGAGCGTTCGAGTCTCTCCCACGCCACCTCGAAAAACGCCCTGAAAACGGCGCAAATGGCCTTTTTCAGGGCGTTTTTGTTTTCATGTCTCGGAGTGCCGTATAAATTCTTGCCACTCCCGCGTAGCGTGTGAAATTGGTTATATTAAACCGTTAACTAAACAACGATCGAGCAGTATCGACTCAATTTGCCAACGCGTATCCGTCGCCTCTCTTTACTTCCTTCCTTAGCGAGGTATCCCTCTCGCCGCGTGATAGCAGGAGGGCCCGGGCCTCGACCCATGTCTCCTCTTTGGAGGACGGTGGGTACCCTGTGCGTGCTGTTGATAAGTACGCCGTTGGTTGCGCAGGCACAAACACCTGCGGCGCAACGACGGGTGGATCCGCCCCCTTCTACCGCGTCACCAGAGACGGCCTTTCTCTCTTATCGGCTGGATGAATGGACGGTCGATGACGGCCTGCCGGGCCATGTGGCCCGGCTTATCCAGACGCCGGACGGCTACCTCTGGGTCGCCACGTGGAGCGGTCTGGCCCGCTTCGACGGTCGGCGCTTCACCGTCTACACCGCTGCGAATACCCCGGCCTTTCTTCATAGCGCATTCACCCGTATGTACGTGACCCACGCCGGTGAACTCTGGGTCGGCGCGCAAGACGGGATGATATACCAACGCAAAGAGGGGGGCTTCATTCCCCATGCCGTGCTCCACGCGGAATCGGAATGGATCAACGCGTTTGCCGAGGATGCGGAAGGACGCCTGTGGGTGACGACCAATAAAGGGACCGTAGCCTTCTACGACGGCGAGACGTGGACGAAGCATCCGCAACGCTTACGAGGCGTGTTTCCTCCCTTCGTAGCCGATGCCAGGGGACGCATCTGGACCTACCTGCCCGGAACCACCCCGCAGCCTCCTGTCTTCAGGCATTTCAGTAATGGGATCCCCGCCCGGCTGGACAGCGTGGGCTTCCTGCCTCAACCGTCCACCGAAACGCTGGGGTTCGTGCAGACCCAGTACGGCCCCTTGTTTCATCGACCGGCAGGGTCCTTAGCGTCGTATCATCGTGAAGGGCGCATCCGCATGGACCTGCTGGATGCGCAGGGTGCGCTACTGGGATGGTACTGGCATACATCCAAAACGGCGTTCTGCCTCCTCATCGACCGGCAAGGCCGGGTCTGGATCCAGTTGGACGGCCCGGGTGATGAAGGAACCTTGCATGTCTACAAGGAGGGCGTCCTCCTGGCGGAAATCAAGCCGGAAGGAGGGACAGGCTGGATCGATTTTCTTCTGGAAGATGCCGAGGGTAATATCTGGTTTAAGGCTCGGGGCAGTGGCCTCTTCCGTGCCCAGCTTACGCCTTTCACCCGTTACCCTATCGACGATGGGGTGCTCCGCAATGCCACCTCTGCTTTCGAGTCACCGGACGGTAAAGTCCTGGTGTCCTCGAATAGCGTAGGATTGAGAGGCACGGTTACCCTCTTTCAGGGAGCTACCTGGTTGAATCGGCAGTACCGGTTGCGCAGTTCAGGATCGAACCATGCGCCTGCGGACACGGTCGCTCTCGGCAACGTCGTCGTTGATGCCCAGGGCCAGTGGTGGGGTCTGTCCCAAAAACATCTCCTGCGCTTGAACGATACTACGGCGGAGCCGGTATGGCATTCAGATGATGGCAACATCTTTATCCAGTATGTGGACCCCGCACGTCCCGGCTATCTGTGGTTGGGCACCTCGGCGGGAGCACTCTATGGATTCGACACGAGCACCCTGGAGATCAAAGAGGCGTATCAGGTTGGAACGAGTACGATCATAAGCCTCTTTCGGGATAGTCGGGGGCGGCTCTGGGCGGGCCTGGAGGACCAACTGGCCCGCCTGGAGCAAGACAGCACGTTGACGGTTTTCGACGATGACGCCGTTTCGAAGGTCTCGATCTCCGCTTTTTACGAAGATGCCGAAGGCGTGCTCTGGATCGGCACCCATGACAAAGGCCTGGTCCGGTATCAGGATGGGCACCTGCGCTCCCTGCGCACCGGGGAGGGCCTCACTGAAAACACGATCACGTCTATCCTCGAAGATGCCGACGGCTACTTCTGGCTGAGCGGCAACCTGGGGATCCAGCGTATCCGCCGTGCGGATCTCAAAGACGTACTGGATGGCCGGGCTGAACGCGTCTACGCGGTGAACCTGCCGATGAAGGCGGGCTATCTCCGATTAGATACCCGATTGCAAAGCGCCCTGAAAGACCGTACCGGTGCCCTCTGGTATCCATCCTTGAGGGGCATCACGCGGATCGATCCGGCGCTCTACCAGGCCGGCTTCGCCCAACCGCCTGCCGTCATGGTGGAAGAGATCCTCACGGAGAACCAGGCCTTTTCGGCAGACGCTCCGCTTTCTCTGCCACGTGGAGAACGCCGCTTGACCATCACCTACAGCGCCATCAGCATGCGCGCGCCCGACCTGCTTCAATTCCGGTATCGCCTGGAAGGGGTGAACGGCACCTGGATCGATGCAGGCAACCAGCGTAGCGCCCCGTATATGAACCTGAAGCCGGGGACCTATGCATTTCGCGTCCAGGCGCTGAACGCCGGCGGCATCTGGAGCGAGGCAGATGCAGTGTTTACGTTCAGGGTCCCGCCCTTCTTCTATGAAACCACCTGGTTCTATCTGCTGTGCGTACTGGGCATCCTCGGGCTGGGTGCGGCGATCTTTTCCTACCGCCTGCGCTTTTATAAACGAAAACAGCGAGCGCTCGACCACCTCGTAAAAGCCCGCACCCATGAACTCGCCGTAGAGAAAAAGCATGTGGAGCAGGCCCTGGAGATCGTCGCCGAGCAGTCAGAACAACTCAAATCCCTGGATCGGGCCAAGAGCCGCTTCTTCGCGAACATCAGCCACGAGTTTAGGACGCCCTTGCTCCTGATCCTCGGGCCCCTTGAAGACCTGAAGGAAGGGCTCCACGGCGACGTAAATGAAGAGGCGCAGGCCCAGGTGGAGCTGGCGGCCCGCAACAGCCAGCGTCTGCTGCACCTCGTCAACCAGTTGCTCGATGTGTCCCGCCTCGAAACCGGACGGCTGACCTTGCAAGCCCAGCCCGTCGACGCGGTCGCCTTTGTCAGCCAGATCGCCCACCGGTTCGACGCTATGGCAAAACGCCGGCGCATCGACTTCCACCTCGCGTTGCCGGACGAACCTCGCTATGCCTACATCGATCCGGATCAGTTCGAGAAAGTCCTTGTCAACCTGCTCGGGAATGCGTTCAAGTTTTCGCCTGTGGAGAGCAGCGTGACCCTTTCCGTCACGACGCAAGACGACCCGCAGGGAGACGGGCACCTCGTCGTGGCTCTGCAAGACACCGGGCCGGGGATTGCCGCAGCACACCTGCCGCATCTGTTCGAGCGGTTCTATCAGGTCGATGCGTCGTCTATGCGACGGCAACCGGGTACCGGCATCGGCCTGGCGCTCGTGAAGGAGTTGATCACCCTGCACCACGGGACGATTGATGTAACGAGCAAGGAAGGCATCGGGAGTACCTTCACGGTACGCCTACCGCTGGGCCGGGCCCATCTGTCGGACGAGGAACTGGCGCCCCCATCGGCCCCTGCCGGTGCCGTAGTACCGGAGATCGCTTCGTACGACGCACCGGAAGCGACGGTACAGGCCGATGATGCCGTAATGCCCCTCGTCGATGCTTCGGGAGACGGCGCGACGCTGGAGACCACCCTGCACGGTGCGGATGACGTGACGACCGTGTTGGTGGTGGACGACAACGCCGACGTGCGTGCCTACATGCGGCGGCATCTCGCCAAAAAGTATCGCGTGGAAGAGGCGGCGAACGGGCGCGCGGCCCTGGAGGCCGCCCGGCGTCTGCTTCCTGACCTCATCGTCAGTGACGTGATGATGCCGGAGATGGACGGCTACGCGTTTTGTAAAGCGCTCAAAGACGACCCGGAGTTCGACTTCATCCCGGTGATCCTGCTGACGGCCAAAGCGTCGCCCGAGAGCAAGATCACGGGCCTGGAAGGAGGGGCCGACGACTATCTGACAAAGCCGTTCAACGTGCGCGAGTTGGAAGCCCGCGTGGACAACCTGATCGCTTCACGCCGCCGCCTCAAGGCCCGTTTCAACCGGGAGGCAGCGTTCTCATCTACCCTTGTACCGGTACCTGACCACCCAACCCTGCCTCCCGACGACCAACACTTCCTGGAGCAAATCCATGAACTCCTGGAAATGCACCTCTCCGATGAGAACCTCAGCGTAGCGGTCCTGGCCGAGGCTATGGGGCTCAGCCGGGCCACGCTCTATCGACGCGTCAAGGAAGTGTTCGGCCAATCGCCGATGGCGTTGATCTGGGAGATCCGCCTGCAACACGCAGCCGTGTGGTTGACCCGGCCCGACGTCAGCGTCAGCGAAGTCGCCTATGGCGTCGGTTTCCGCAGCATCGCGCACTTCTCTACGCGTTTCAGCGAGCGCTTCGGCATCAGCCCCTCCGCGTTTCGGGCCGGCGCCGCGTTGAAGACCTAGTACATCGCGGCAGAAGTTCGTGATCGGTTAGGCAGGACGTGAACCGTAAAACGTGAAACGTGCGGTCACTTCGCACGGTCGTTGGAGGCACCCTCACGTTTTACGTTTCACGTTTCACGATGGTGCTAAACTGCTTACGGACTTTCGCCCAGCGGTACTAGCGCAAGCAAGCATGGCGATCTCGGCCCGGGCCGCCGCCTGTTTTCGTCAGCGTCTCAATCTGTTTCATGCGCGTCTCATGAAGCGGAGACGAAAACGATTGAGACGGGCGTGAAAACCCCTTCCCGCCCTGCTTCCGCATCTTAAGCCCACAACAAACAACGCGTCGTTGATGGGCTTTTCCCGTGCAGCATCTCTGGTCACATGATCCTATCTGGGCGGCAGGGCCGGCGTCGGGAGGCCCTGGCAAGCCGGTCGAAGACGGACGGGCCCGTGCGGCACAGCCCGAACCGGCAGCCAGGCCCGTGGTGCTTGTAGTCGATGACGACCCGGAGGTGTGCACCTACCTGCGGATGTGCCTCAAGCCCCTCGCCCTGCACATCCTGGAGGCGGGAGACGGCCAGGAGGCGCTCGCGTTGATGCGCCGTACCTCGGGGCTCCGCCTGGTGATTACAGACATCGTGATGCCGCGTATGGATGGGATCACGTTGAAAGCAGCCATGCAGGCTGATCCTGGCCTGCATCGTATCCCCGTGCTGCTCATCACCGGAGATGCCACCCATCAACGGGATGGCCCCGTGCTGCGGAAACCCTTCAACGCCCGTACCCTGCGCGCCGCCGTACAGACGCTGCTCTCGGGAACCCCATGACCGTGCTTCCTGCTTTCCATTCCCACAAAACGCCCGATCGGGTTATTACGATGACAAAAACGACTACACCTTTCTTCAATGCGTTACGGGTACTTCTTCTTGCGCTCGGAACCGCGATGCCAGCCTCGGCGCAAGCGCCTGGCAAGACCGATGCTCGCCAGTTTGGAGAGATAAACGCTATTCAATTGGTTTCTGCCCAGAGCAACCAGTGTGCGGAGGTGACGGGCAGTGTAGCCAATGGGCAAGCGGTAGGACAGCAACCCTGCATCGGTTTCCGCACACCTAAGCAAAACTGGAGCCTGGAGGAAAGTGGCTCCAATATCCAGATATTGCCTTTCCAGGGATCCAACGATCTCAGTAACCAGTGCCTGGAAGTAGCGGGGGGCGGAGCCGCCGACGGGACGGCTGTGCGTATTGCGAACTGTTCAGGCCAACTCTTCCAGCAGTGGAGTTTTGAGGGGGTAGGCAATGGTTTTCAGATAAAAGCAGCACACTCCGGCAAATGTCTGGACAATGGCGGTTCCTCGAACGGCAGCCTCCAGCAAGTAACCTGCTCGGGCGCTAACAGCCATGTATGGCGCCTTACGCCGCCCAATGCAAGCTATCGTGTCTTTCCGCAACATACCCTCGCTGACCTCAAATGCATGGACGTAGTGGGGGGCAATATTCAACTGGGCGATTGCACTCCGGTAGCCGAGCGGCTCTGGTTCTTCACGCCGTCGAACGACGGCTTGCAAATCCAGAATATCCAGAGTCTCCAATGCACCGAGGTGGTCGACTTCTCGACGAATGATGGGGCCAACATACAAGAAGCGGGCTGTACCGGTGGGACCAATCAGGAGTGGCGCATGAATCCGGTTCCCGTGGGTCTGGGTAATGGCACCCCTGTTCCTTTTCAGCTTGTCGCCCGGCACAGCAATAAGTGCCTGGACGAAAGTACGGTTGTAGGCACCCTGGGGGGTAACATCCATCAGTGGAGCTGTCTTGGCCCCACGCAGCAGAATCAACTGTGGAACATATTACTGTGGAACAGCTTCCCCTTCGCCGAAGATGATGCCTTCACGATCTCGCAACAGCCCACTTCACTCGATGTGCTGGCCAATGACGGTGACCCGGATGTTTCTGATGTGCCCTTTGTCCTGAGTGTGACGCAGCCTGCTAACGGGCAAGCGCAAGTCAATGCAGATGGCCAGGCTGTCACCTATACCGCCAACCCCGGTTTTGTAGGCGTCGATCAGTTTACTTACACGGCTGAAGACAGGTCTGGTGGGAATCCCTTCCCTGGGTCGGGTACGGTAACGGCTACCGTAACAGTCACGGTGCAGGCCGCGGCACAGGCGCAGTTGATCAACGCCGTGGCATCCTCTCCCGTAGACATTGTCTTCAGCAACCCTGCCAATCAGCAGTTGGTGCAATCGCTGAATTTCCGGGAAGCCACCTCGTTGAGCCTGGCGATCCCTGCCGGAAACGTAACGATTGAGGCGCGCCCCCAGGGATCCGCCACGGCTTTTGCCAGCACGACCATCACACTCGAAGTCGGCAAATCCTACTTCATCGTCGCCGGTGGCACGACCAGCAATGGCACCGTTATGGTCGCCGAAGCAATGGCGCAGGCTCCCAACAACGAGATCCGCGCGTCCTTCGTCAACGGCGTCTCCGGTTCGCCAGGCGGCGGGCTCAACGTCAACCTCCTCAATACCAGCAACCCGCCCCAGATAGAGCAATCCCTGGTGGAAAACGTCGCCTTTGGAGCAACGCCAACACCCTACGTACGACTTCCTGAACGCAATCAGAACATCCAGGTCGCCAGTGGGGGTAATGAGATAGGGGTCTTCCGTTTCCTGCTCAACGGCAGGCCCGGAGAGGCTTTCGTCGGCGTCCTGTCCGGCCAAAGCGCCGATGCCTCGCTCGTGCTGGATCTCTACCGGACCACTGGAGGCCGCCTCGGCGATACCGTCACTGCGAATGAAGCCGGGGCCGAGGTGCCATCTACCTTCACGCTGAGAGGCAACTATCCCAACCCGTTCAATCCCACGACCACCCTTCGCTTTGACCTCCCCCAGGCGGCAATCGTCCAGGTGGAAGTCATCGACCTGCTGGGCCGTGTGGTGATGACAGTGCCGGAACGACCGTTCGAAAGCGGAGCCGATCAATCGCTGGATATCGAGGCATCGAGCCTTCCTTCGGGGATGTACCTCTACCGGGTGATCACCGAGATGGGAACCCAACAACTGATTCGCACGGGACGCATGATGCTCGTCAAATAGCGTGGTGGTTGGCAAAGAAGGCCCTCTGCTGTCCTCTCCCGGCGAAGGAGAGGACAGCAGAGGTAACCGGACAACGGTTGTGTTGGGTCAGCGACCGATCATCGGCGCACAGACCGGCCCGACGGTGCGGTCGTTTTCGTAGGCGAGCCCCAGCAAGGCTGCCGCCGTGTTGGCGACCTGGTTCTGGTAGTACTGGCCCGCCGTCTGTAGCTCGCCCATCGGCGGCGTGTCGGGGCCCAGCACGGCCATCCAGATCGCGTCGGCGCCCGCGACGTCGGTGCCGTGGCTCGTCCAGGCGTCGCCGGCGCCGCGCCCGTGGTCGGTGGTGATGAGGAGCGTGGTCTTGTCGCGGTACGCGGCGTCGGCCTGGACCCATGCCCATAGCGCCCGGATGAAGGCGTCGGTTTGATGGGCCGACTTCAGATAGGCATCGTACGCGCCGTCGTGCGCGAAATCGTCGGTCTCGCCGTAGGCGATGTAGAGCAGGCGCGGCCGATGCTTCTTGAGGTATTCCATCGCGTAATGATGGGTGAAGGCGTCGAGGCGGACGGTACTCCAGGGGCTCGGGATCTGCGGCTGTAACACGTTGAGAAACCGTTCCCGCTCGGTCAGGTCGTCTCCTTCGGCCGTTCGGAATCCGGCATTGACGGGGATGCCGCTTCGTTTTTCGTTGACGATGTACGGAAAGACGTCCCACGAGCCGAAGGCCGCCACCTTGCCCCGGAAGCCCGGCTGTTCGTTGACGAATTCGAGCACGGTCTTGTTCGGATTATCGACCTTGTCGTTGCTGTCGATGCGGTCGTCGGCGAAGCCGGTGAGGATCTCGTTGTAGCCGGGATAGGAAAACCAGTGGTTGTTGGTGACGTTGACGGTATTGCCGTCGGCGCGGTTGCCGTAGAGCTGTCCCTGTTGGGCAATCACGTTCCAGAAGAAGGGCATCAGGATCTCGCGGCGCGTGGCCGGGTCGTCGGCCCAGAACGCCTCGGCCAGCGCCTCGGGGTTTTCGACGTAGCGTTCATCGCCGAGGAGCAGCGAATCCGCCCCGGTAAACAGTTCCTGCCATCGCAGCCCGTCGAGCGTAATGAGGAGGACGTTTTCGGTCTGCAAGGGCTGTGCCCACGAGACCGGGGGAAAGAGCACAACGAGGACGAGGAGCGCGATTCGCTTCATGGGGTGCCGGATGCTACGTGCAATCTCAAGGCGTCGTTTTGCGATAGCCACAAAGGCACAAAGGCTCAAAGGCACGAAGGATCCTCAACGCTTTGTGTCTTCGTGACTTCACGGCAGGGAAAAAATGAGATCCTTGCAACGAAGACCGGCTGAAATTGCACCACGGAAGGGAAGGCTGTCTGGACGAGCGCGTAGACCAAGATAAAGAACGGATGAAAGGAGAGCGTCCGTCCCGGTTCAAGGGCCGGTTCAGTTTGCAGCCAGGAAGCCCCTGGCGTGCCGGAGCGGCGCCAGCTCCGTATCGGCGTTCGCCGTTAGCTCCGCAAGCGTATGATAATAGTGTGCGGCCTCTTGCCGGTTCCCCTGCCATTCGGCAGATCGACCTGCCCCGTAGAGGCTGTTGAGGCGGTTGGGGCTGCGTTCCAGCGCCGTCTCGTACGCCGCTTGAGCCTCCTCGTAGCGGCCCATCGCGAGGAGCATGTCGCCCAGGAGTTCGCGGGCGGGTAGCACTTCTCCCGGCGTGACGGGATGCTTCTCCGTGGAAGCCTCCAGCGCGGCGGCCTTGCTCATCGTCACCAGCGCTTCGTCCTGGTTGCCCTCCTCATAGGCGAGCCAGGCCGCCGCTGCCAGATGCTGAATCTCGACCTGTTTCGCCCAGTACGCAGAGGTGGCGGCTGCCTGTTCGTGCAACGCAGCCAACCTGTCCAGTGCCCGGCGGGCGCCCTGCGTGTCGTTGCTGCGCGCGGCTCCCAGCGCCCGGGCAAAATGGGTGATGGCTTCCACGGCGGGGAACTGGTCCCAGGGATACGCGCGCGGCATCCTTGGTTCGAGCGAGGCGGCTGCGGCCCAGTCCTGTCGTTCCAACGCTATGCGTGCGGGTACGGCGGCCAGGGTGTAGGGGGTGGCAATCTCGACCAGAAAAGGGCCTTCGAGGGCCGTGAGCGTTTCCAGCACCTGCGCGGCTTTCTGATCCTCGGCCCGCTGCAGGTAGGCGTAGGCCAGGTAGTCGAGCGCGTGGAGGTAGTGCAACGAGGTCGCTTCGCCGATTGGATGATTCAGCGCCGCGGCGGCCGAGCGCTTGTTCCACGCGATCGATTCGTCCCAGAGCCCTAACCGGGTGAAGATGTGGGTGGGCATGTGGAGGGCGTGCGGGACTGCCGGTGCTACCTCGCCGTAATGGCGTGCTACCGCCAGGGCCTGCTCGGCGAGCGCGGGTACGTCGTAGGCATGGATAGTGTAGTGGTGCGCTCCCGGATGATCGGGGACCTGGGCCAGCACCTGCTCCAGGATGGCCCCGGCCCGCTTCTGCTTCGGATACGTCTTGTCGCCCGGGTCCGCGACGGCCAGGTGCGCGAGTGCGTAGAAGGACGCCGCTTCCGGGTCGTCGGGGTACTGTTGGTGCACCGCTTCCCAGGCCTGCTCGAAGCGGGCCAGGTTCTCTGTTTCATTGCGGTTCCGCCCCGCCGCGAAGTAGGCCGCCACAGCCGCCAGGTAGGCACGCTCTTTTTCCGTCTTCGATGCCAGGTGCTCCGCCGTGTCCACCAATGCTTCGCCTTTCTCGAACTTGGCCGCTGTGGGGGGGTCCGACCAGAGCGGGTGGATAAACGTGAGGGCCTGGCCCCAGTAGCCCATTCCACACTGCGGATCGGCTTCGGCGGCGGCGGCAAATGCTTGTTCGGCTCCTTCATACGTCATGTGATGCAGCAGCGCGAGGCCCCGTTCCAGGTGCGGCCGGGCCGCTTCGTTGCAAGATACGGGAAGCTGGACGCTTCCGAGTTGATCGCCGTATGCGTCGGCCTGCTGCGCCGTAGCGCCGTTACACAGGGTGGCGGTCAACAGCAGGGTCAAAAGGATGCGATAGTTCATGATGTACTCCATACTTTTCGGATTGAGGTTGCGGCTTTGGGGCTCCGTTCGCCGCCGCCGCGCGTACCGCGTCTGCCGCCAGGCTCCAGGCAAACCAGTTGGGGAAATCGCGCGCGAGCGCCGGCAGGGCCTCTACGTGGATACGACGTGTGCTCAGCGCATCCGCATAGCGTAGCTTCCCTAACCACACTTGAAAGAAAGCGGACAGATCGGCCGTTACGACTACATCGACGTCATAGCCGGGATGCTGCAAGCACACGGATACGTCGTCCGTAGTAAGCACCAACCAGTAATAGCCGTCGTCTGCCCCGTGAAAGTCGAACTCCACGACGATCCGTTCTCTGGGGAGGCGGTCGGTATGGACGCGGCTTCGGATCCACCACAAGAGCAGGATCGGATCGAGTTCTTCCGGGTCGGGCTCCCCGAAGCTCCACCGGGCGCCCCACGTCAGCAGCGCCTGAATGACCGCCTGGAGTTCCCTGCCTGCCTGCGTGAGGTGATATTCCGTCGTCTGCCGCCCTTCGGGTTTCCGGTGTTTTTCCAGCACGCCCACGTCTTGCAACCGGCGCAGTCGATCAGCCAGGAGGGCCCTCGAAATGCCGGGCAGGCCCCGTTGCAGTTCGTTGAAATGGTGCGTCCCGGTCAGCAGGTCGCGCACGATGAGCAGCGTCCATCGGTCGCCTAGGATTTCTACGGCGTGGGCTACGGGACAATACTGGCCGTACGTATACATGGGGTACCCCGTCCAGGAAATGGATCTGATATCAATCTCTCGTATGGCGCACTCGATGACAAGTTCAAAAAATGAACGGGTCTGCGCCGGTGGTACCTGGCCGTAACGGTCGGCCCGCAGTCTCTGGAGCAGGCTGCGTGTTGTTGAAAGGAAAATGCCGGCGAAAGGTTCGCCGCGAGAGGAGGGCCGGTCTCTTACTTACAACAACAGAAGATGAGTAATCCAGCAAAGCGAAGCCACCGAGGTTGTTAGCGGCCCAGGTGTTCAGCGTATACGCCTTCGCGGCCGGCTCCGGGCTCCTTCTTCTTCCCTCTCATCTTCCGGTAGCTCAACCAGAGGTTCGCCTCTCCGTTCGGGTATTGCCCCCTCTTGCTCCAGGACGTCATGCAAAGACGTCACTTCGGCCTCCAACAGGCTCAATCGCTCTTCAAGGGGAAGCGTAGCCTCCGTCGTCGCTTTTCGGATCAGCGCTTCCAGTTCGCTGACCCGGATACTCTCGGGAAGATCGTGCTGCGCCGTGCGTTTGCCGGTCTTGTGTTTATGTTTGAACTGCTGATACCAGACGGCATAAACCAGGGACGCCAGGAGCGATAAGAACAGGCTCCCAAAGATGATAACGATCGTTGGATCAAGCGGCATCACCGGGTCTCCGGTTGGGGAAGAGGGTTGTGCTGGCTGCGTGATACGGCGAACCGGGTAGCCTGGGTTTCAGCGCCTGAGGGCTCGGTGCTCCAGGAGTTTCTTTTCCAGGGCCTCCAACGATACCCCTTTCGTTTCCGGCATGAGACGCCAGACGAAAAGCAGTTGCAGGATCATCATCCCGCAGAAGAAAGCAAAGACCACGCTGCCGCCGAGCCGGTTGGCGACGAACGGAAACGCATTGGCAATGAGGGCGGCCAGGAGCCAGTGGGTGAAGCTCCCGAGGGCCTGCCCGCCGGCGCGGACCTGGTTGGGGAAGACTTCCGAGATGAAGACCCAGATGACGGCGCCCTGCGACAGCGCGAAGAACGCGATGTAGACGAACAGCAGCACGGAGATCCAGCCGGAAGGCCCCGTCGCAAAGGCATACGACACCAGGCCCAGCGTCGCGATGAGCCCCACCGACCCGACGGCCATGAGCCGCCTGCGGCCGAACTGGTCGATGATGGCGAGGCCGACCATGGTGAAGATCAGGTTCACCAGGCCGATCCCGGCGGTCGACAGCAGCGCGGTCCGGTCTCCCAGGCCGGCCATTTCGAGAATCCGGGGGGCGTAATAGATGATGGCGTTGATGCCCGAGACCTGGTTGAAAAAGGCAAACAGGACGGCCAGCAGGATCGGTACGCGGAACCGCTTCGTGAACAGGGCGGCCTGTTCGCCGGCCCCCTCCAGCAGGATGGACGCCCGGATCTCGCCGATGGCTTGCTCGACCACGGGCTCGGCCAGGCCGAGGCTGCGCAGGATGCCCCGGGCTTCCTCGTCCCGGTTCTTCTTTACGATGAGCCACCGAGGGCTGCGCGGGACGCGCGTCACCAGCACCGCAAAGACGAGTGCCGGAAGGGCCTCGATGCCCAGCATCAACCGCCAGGCCTGCTCTCCGGTGCCTTCGAGCAGGTAATTGGACGCATAGGCGATGAGGATGCCCAGGACCACGTTGAACTGGAAGAGGCCCACCAGCTTACCCCGCGACTGCGGAGGTGCGATCTCGGAGATGTACATGGGCGCCGCGACGGAGGAGACCCCGACCCCCAGCCCCCCGATGAACCGGAAGAACATGAAGGAGATGACCTCGGGCGCCAGCGCCGAGCCCACGGCAGACGACAGGTAGAGGATGCCCACCCAGAAAAGCGTGCGTTTGCGCCCGAGGCGGTCGGACGGGATGGCGCCGAGCATGGCGCCCAGCACCGTTCCGTACAGCGCGATCGCGACCGCGAAGCCGTGCAGTCCGTCGCTGAGCCCCCAGAGGGTCTGGATCGCTTGCTCCGCCCCGGAGATGACGGCTGTGTCGAACCCGAAGAGGAAGCCGCCCAGCGCGACGGTGATCGACCACCCCAGCAGTTTTTTTGTATCGGACATGGCCCGGCGGCATACGCTCCATGAGGGTTGCGTGAAGACAGTATACACCCGCCGAAGGAACAGTTGCCAGTACGGGGAGCCCTATGCATCGGCACGGATCAGCCGGGGTAGGACTTTCTATTTGGCGGCGAGCACGTCAACGGATTCGATCCGGGGCGGCTGGGCCAGCAGGTCGTCCGCTTTGTCCATCAAGGCGGCGGCAATATCGCCGTTGAGGTGAGCCTGACGGCCGCCGTCGTCGGCAAACGTGTCGAAGATGCCGAAGGTCGCGTCGTCCAGTTGGATCGCGTACCAGGAGATCGTCTGGTCTTCGTCACGGGCCAGGGGGAGTGCGCTTTTGAGGAACGCAGCGACCTCGGCTTCTTTGCCGGGCTTAGCGTGGAGGCGGGCCAGGAGCGCTTTCTGTTCAGTAGCCATGGGGAAAGAGGGTAGGTTTGATAAGAATGGGTGTAGAGGGATGTATAAGGTTACGAAGTGCTTGCTGCCTGAGTTCGTCGTGGCCTGTAACAAAGCAGTCCGGACGTCGCGCTACGCATCTCCGGATGGTCGGTTATGCGGCGGCCTCTGCGGTTGTGGGGGTATGAGCCTCGCCGGGAGCGGCTGGGCGTCGTTTCGATACGCGCATCCAGAGGAAGGGAAGCAGGATAAGCGCGCAGAGCGCAACCCATTGTGCGGGCGTCAGGCCGGCGTAGCGTGCGTCGTTGAGACGGAGAAAGTCGAGCCCGAACCGGACCGGCATGTACAGGGCGATGAAGGCGCAGAGAAAAAAACCGGATGCGCGTCGTTTCCGGTCGATCCAGACAAGCACGGGCAAGACGACAACCGCGAGGTATACCATCTCGTAGAGCCCGAGGTCGTGGAAGCCAAGCGCCGCCCACGTCGAGCGGGCCGGTAGGAGGTCCGCTTGCCCGGCAGAGACGTACACGTTCATGATGAAGGTGCGGGCGGCTTCGCTCCGCAGGCTCACGGCCAGCGGGAAGCCCGTGGTGCCACCGGGATGGTCGTGGACCAGGGCGCAGCCGACGCGACCCAGGGCGAGCGAGAAAGGGAACACGAAGGCCGCCACGTCGAGGTACGCCCAGCGCTGATGCCTGTCGAGGTGCGAGGCCCGGCACCGGAGGTAGAGCCCGGCACCGGCCAGTCCGCCGATCATCGCGCCGAACGAACTGATAGGCTCCCACACGCGGAGCAGGAGCCACGGGTCGTCCGCGACCGCACCGGGGAAGTAGAAAAGCACGGCGAAGAGATGCGCCCCGAGGAAGCCGCCGACGAGGAGCCACGTGGCCATGCGCTCTCCGATCTCGGGGGTGAGTTCAAACCGCATGAAGCGCCGCCGGGCGATGGCGAATCCCACCAGGACCGCGACGGCCACGGCAAAGCCGAACACGTGCAGCGTCAGCGGCCCCAGCGGCAAAGACGGCGTCTCTACGAAGGGAATCATCGGCTCGGGTTTTATGTTGTGAGCCGGGTAAGCGAGAGAGACGCGGCGGCGGGGAATACCCGGCTTTGTGGCTGGGCGGAAGCAGAGTCTACCATGAGCATCAGGCCCAGGAGACCAACCAGGATACCATGCGGAACCGGGGTCATGGGGTATATACCACGATGAAGTTGTCTGTAGTGCACCCGGGATACGATCGGTTGGTCTCTATGGGTCTTTCAGAAACGCAATCGCATATTCCAGGCTATGATCATGGCCTCCTTGAATATAATAAGCAGGGCTCGGTTCAAGCTCCACATCGGGCTGGATGCCGTTGCCGTCATAAAGCTTCCCATTGCGCTGAAAGGACGCCATAGAGGCCATTCGTCCCTGCAAACCCGAATGCGGTAACGCAAAGCCGACCGAACGAGCGCTCCCGCCGCCGCTGGGCGTTCCCATCAGGGTTACCTTGCGCCAGCCTTTGAAGGCCCCTAGAAAAATATCCGTGGCACTGAAGCATCGGTCGTCCAGCAAAACCACAACAGGGTTGTCGTAATGATAACGCGGGTCGTCTTGTTTCTTGGAAAGGACCAGGTAATGCCAGGCGCTAAAGTCATCCGCCGGGGGTATCCATTCGGGGTCGAAGGCCTGCATGAACGCCTCGATGGCGCTGCGTTCCGCTTCGCGCCACCGGGGCGCGTCCGCGCGATACATGAAACGGGCTTCCAGATGATCTTCGCCGAACCCGTTGTACAATCGGTAGGCGGCCACATTGGCGATGTACGGTGCATCGTCCGGGGTCATGAAATAAGGAAAGACTTCGAGTAAGGCATCGCGTGATCCGCCCCCGTTGCCCCGTACATCAATGATTAAACCCTCGGTATCCCTGAATCGGGGCATCCATGCGTTGACCGCCTCCACCGCCTCCTCGTCCATCGAGGCCAGGCGCAAATACCCGATGTTGTCCTCCAGGACCTGGGATTCTCGTATCGGCCAGGTACCATAGATCGGTGACTTATCTGATAGATCGATGACCTTTGTAACGACATCCTGCCCGTCGGCCGAGGCCAGGGCTACCTGCACCTGGTCCGTGTTCGTGATGCCCATCAACGGACGCACAAATTGCAGGGTGCGCAGCCGGCGCAATACCTGATGGGTAACGTACTGGGGCGACCCTTTCGCGATGTAGGGGGCCAGCGTGTTGATCCATTCGGCGAGGGGCTTTCCGTCCAGCTGCGTGATGTAAGGGTGTGCTTCGTCCAGGAAGCCCGTCCGGTCAGGCATAAAAGCCACAAACCGGTTTCCGGCAGGACGAATTAAAAAAGGGAGATAGCCCCCGGGTACCTCAACATCCAGGCCGGCATGGCCGTCGATAAACAAACCGAAAACCTTCTGTAATTCCCGGGCGAAGACAAGGGCCGGCATGCCCTGCCGAGCACGCTGGCGAATCGACGCAAGGGCGGCGTGATAGTCGACGTGGTGCATCTTGAGGTAGGCGAAGCGCTCTTGCAACAGGCGCTCAAACGCATCCAGGTCGGCTTCGACCTCTTCTTGCGTCAAGACGCGCCTCGTCACGTCAGGGCGTGCTTGTGCTTGGTCGCGGCGCTGCGGGTACTTGCTTGCTATGATCGCCTGGCGATTCGCCCCGGTCATGGGCACCGCTTCGAGGGTCAACGAACGGCGGGCCTCGGCGTCGAACAGAGTAAGACGCACGGTTTCTTCAGGGGGATGCCCCATGCGGGTAAGGACCTCGACGAGGTCTTCATCAAAACGCTTCTGCCAGCGGTCCGCGTAGGTCCGCCGGGCAAAGTCGATAAGGGCTTCCGTGGCCAGGCCGTTGATGGCTTCGAGCGTATACCACGTATCACGGAGCCGTACGCGGGGCCGTTCTTCCTCTTCACTCCACACTATTTGCGTGTAGGGTGCTCGCTTGTCGTACGACTGTCCGTACGCCGATGCACTCAAGACGCCCAGCAGGCAGATCGAAAGGATACGGCGATGGGTATCTTTATGGGTCCAGGTCATACTACCCTCGGCTGTTCTTTTACTGGAGCACGGTACCCGTTTGACAGGAAAAACTATAGCCCGATTTGTAGATTTAAAACGACCACTTTTTTGAAAACATACCAGACCAATTCGCATCATGGCGGATCTCCTGTCGCCCTCACAGTTAGGCACCATTCTCGTAGATGCCGTTTCACCAAATCCGTTATACCAACAGATCTATGAAGGTTTTCGCCAAGCTATTCTCTCAGGCCAGCTGCCTGTGGGGATGCGTCTGCCTGCTACGCGCGCGCTGGCAGCCCTGTGGGGCATCTCCCGTTCAACCGTGGTGCTGGCCTTTGAACACCTGAGTGCAGAAGGATACTTGGAAGCCCGCCGAGGTTCCGGCACGTTCATTTGTTCATCGTTACCCGAGCCCTTGCTCAACGTTCGTCACCCCCGGGATCAAACCCAACGGGCCGCTACGCGCCGCGCCGAGCCGGCCCAACTCTCTGCACGGGGTACACAGCTATGGATACACTACCAGACCAAACGCAAGCACGTGGATCTGCCGGTGCCTTTCAGGCCGGGTGTGCCGGCGGTGGGGTGTTTTCCGACCGAGTTGTGGCGACGGTTGAGCGGACGAAGATGGCGCCAGGTTACGCCGGAAGCCCTGGCCCGCATCGACCCTATGGGATATCCGCCGCTTCGCGAGGCCCTGGCCGTCTATCTTCGGGCGGCGCGGGGCGTGCGCTGCGAGCCGGAGCAGGTGATTCTCGTTTCCAGCTCGCAACACGCCATTACGCTCCTCTCCCAGATACTGCTTGATCCGGGCGATAGCGTCTGGATCGAAGATCCCGGATACCCGAGGGCCCAGGCCGCCCTGACGGCCGCCGGGATGGCGCTAGTGCCCGTTCCCGTCGATGGAGAAGGGCTTGACCTACAGGCCGGGCAATCGCTGGATGCCGCTGCCCGCCTGGTGTATATCACCCCCTCGCATCAGTATCCGCTCGGGGTCACGATGAGCCTGAGCCGGCGCCTGGCCGTGCTGGAATGGGCCGCCACGCAGAAGGCCTGGATTCTTGAAGACGACTACGTGAGTGAATACCGCTATGCGGGTCGTCCGCTCACGGCCCTGCAAGGGCTCGACACGGCGGGCCGCGTCATCTACATGGGCACCTTCAGCAAGTTGTTCTCTCCGGCGCTGCGTCTGAGCTATCTGGTTATCCCTCCCGGTCTGGTCGATCCCTTTATGGCGGCACGCTCGCTGATTGATCGCGGCCCCTCTTTCGGTGATCAGGCCACGATGGCTGATTTCATCCAGGAAGGCTATTTCAGCAGGCACATCCGCAGGATGCGTACGCTGTATGCGGAACGCCAGGAGATACTGAAGACAGCCCTACAGGCAACGTTGTCTGAATACCTTGAGGTACAGCCCTGCGACGCCGGCTTGCATATCCTGGGATGGCTTCAGAAAGGTATGAACGATGCTCCGCTGACTACCTATCTGGCCGAGCAAGGGATCATGGCACCGGCCTTGTCCTATTTCAGCATGACGCAATCCGGGTGGAGCGGACTGGTTTTAGGGTTTGCAGGGTGGGATGCCCCGGAGATCAAGCAGGGAGTTGAAAAAATGGCGCGGGGGATACGCTGCTTTGCGCGTCTTTAGCCTTGCACCGGGTAAGCATCGAAACGGCAGCCCGTCTCACCCGGCGCCTTCCAGCGCGACCGGCAATCCCATAAACCGGCTGTAGTCTTCGGCGGCGCGGTGCAAGGCCTTGCGTTCGGAGGCCCGGAACGCGATCAACAGGTCCGTTCTGGCGACGACGCGTTGCGTTTGCAGGACCCGTCGCCATCCCCCCACGACCAATCCGTTCAGGGCAATGAGATGGGCGTCGAGCCCTTCCCCTCCTCGGGTGTGCAGGGCGCGCATCGCGGCCGGGTGGCACGAGGGGCCGTGGTCCTTGTAGGCCACGACATGCTCGTCGTAGTTGGGCAGGAGATGAACGGTCGGCTCCGCTAGCTCGACGGATGCAGGGGCGGGCGATGCCATCCAGTACGTCTTTCCATTCAGGGTCATGTGCTCGACGTGGGACCTGACCAACGCCAGGCCCCTTTTCGCGTCGGACACCCTCAACCCCGACCACCAGGCGAAGTCGTGTACGGTCGCTGGGCCGTGGCTTGCGAAGTAACGCCGGATAAGCATGGCAAGGGCTTCGTCGTGCGTGCGTGCCGGTACGGGCGGGACGCGCTCGTCGAGGAGGGCGTAGGTGAACTGGTTGCCGCGCCTCGGGCCGCTACAAAGCAACCCGTCGAGTTCGGCGTGCATCACGAGGTAGGCAAGCCGCTGGCCTTGTGCCGGGATGCCGCCGGCTTCGAGGACACCGGCCAGTTCCTGCCGCGTACGATGACGGCCGCCCTGGAGCGCGCCGGCGAGGAGCCCATGACCCCGGCGGAGAGTAGCGTCGTCGAGTTCGAGCTTTCGGTAGTAATAGGCGTTCACGGCGTGGACGCGGGGACCGGTCAGCGCGAGCAGCCACCGTAGATCCTCCGGGGCCACGAAGTGCCACGTGGGGCGCATGACGTGGGTGCGGAGGAACGCACCTTCGTTGAAGGCCCTGTCGACGGCGGCCTTGTCGATGCCGTCCGTCCGTTGTGCGAGGGCCCAGGTTGCCCCCGGGTAATCCTGGGCCTGGACGGCGCCGAGCCACCGCACGGCGTCGACGGGCTCGGCGAGAGGCGGCCCAACAAGGCGCTGGTTGTAGAGACGATGCGTCGCGATGTTCATGAGGAGGCATGGTATCGGGTGGTGGTGTATCGATGTGTTCGGTGCTGCGTTGGGATCGGCAAACGAGTTCTGAATGGCCAATAATTTCGCCTGTGCTTCCCCCTGCAGCAGGAACACGGGCCCCCCGCTATCACCCTGGGCGCATACCTGCCCTGCAGAGTTGCTGGAAGCCACCAGCATAATGCTTGCTCTTGTCATCCAGGCAGCATGGTTGGGGGAAAAGCAGGTACGTAGTTGGAAACACTGAATAATCCGTTGTGCTGCTGCCGTCACTCGAAACACGAGGGGTTCCGATAGTCGCCGATAGGGATGTCCAACCGTTTGCTCACCACGCCGCCGACGAACCCGAAGCCGTGCTCGATGTGGGTCACGGCGCCCGGCAGGGCCACGGTTTCGTCGTCCAGGCTGTTCTCCGGCCAGTTGGGGCCGGCCGCCGCCACCAGCAGCTCGACGGCGCTCAGGCGCAGCAGTTCGTCGATGCTGATGTCGCGGTCGAGCGCGGCGAGTTGCTTCAGGTCGTCCACCCAGGGTACGATGACTTCATAGGCGCCGCTTTCGAGGCGTGCGGCTTTCAGCACATACGACACACTGTACTTCCGCACCATGCCTCGCCGTGTGGGAACGTGGTAGGTGATCTCCAGAGCGGCAAAGCGTTCCACCTGGATGAGCATCTCAAACGTCCGCGCGCAGACGTTGCCGGACACGGGAAGGTTGATCAGCGAGAAAGGGGAGACGTTGAGCAGAGGGTCCGGAAACGTGTCGGGCAGCGTGACGGTCACGGCGCTCATGGCGCCGTCCGCCCGCGTCACCTCCAACCGGTACGTTTCGAGCGGAAGGATCGGCTCGTCCGTCCAGGCATTGTAGGCCGTGGACCCGCCGATGAATTGGAAGAGGGAGTCGCGCCAGGCGACGCGGCGGCCCGAGGGAAGGTGCGTCATCGTCACGACGGCATCGAGCGGCTTCGTGTCGGTGAGCAGGGAATCCTGGAGGGTCTCTACGCGCACCCACTGCGTATCGGCCGAGACGTCGAGGACGCCGAACAGGGAGAAGTGCGCATCGCTTTCTGCGAACACCTCAAACGAGGTTTCGCAGCCGGCCAGCAGGCCTGCGGCTGCGAGCCAGAGCGCAAGGGCCGTAGATGCAGCAGAGCGGGCCATCAGCGTATCTCGACGAGCAGCGACACATACGGAAGAAAGGACAATTGATCGACGCGCCGAAACGTAAACAGGTCGAAGTAGAACAGGTTTCGCTGGTCGTAGACGTTGAGGGCGCCGGCCTGGAGGGTCAGTTCGGCCAGGCGCAGGTCGAAGGCATACTCCACCGACGCGTCCAGGCGGTGGTAGGCCGGCAGGCGTCCCTGGTACGGTCGGTCGAACAGAAAGCGCGGGTTGCCGTAGATACGCCGCACGTCGGGCAGGTTGATGAAGCGGATAAAGCTGTCGGTTCCCAGCGCGCGTGTATAGGGCAGGCCGGAGCCGTACTGCCAGCGCACGCTGGTCTTAAACTTCCCGGCGGTAACGCCCAGGATGGCGTTGAGCTGATGCCGGCGGTCATGCGGGGGATGATAGGATTGGATGGGTTCCTCGAACCACAGGCCGAAGTTGTCCTGCGCCGTGGTGTACTTGGTCCATGAATAGCCGTACCCCAGGTAGGCATAGAAAGGACGGCGTTGAAACTCGACGCGGGTATCCATGCCGTAGACCTCGCCGTCGGCGAGCGTCAGGGCCGTGGTGAAGCGGGCAATGACGCTCCAGATGGGTACCGGCAGGTTGTGCAGGTCTTTGTAGTAGCCCTCCGCCGCCACGGTAAAAGCGCCGATCTGTTGTTGCCACCCCACCAGGGCATGCAGCGCGCGGGAGCGTGCGTTGTCGATCGGCGCGGGTGTCCACACCGTAAACACGGAGCCGACGTCGCGCTCGTCGCTGATCCCTTCGACGGTCTGCCGGTAG
>Ga0302046_10001095_pt1 | contig 25702 bp, 22 predicted proteins | sample RVTome_11_FD_200261 | JGI IMG/M metagenome (GOLD analysis project Ga0302046, IMG submission 200261) | Soil microbial communities from uranium-contaminated site in the Upper Colorado River Basin, Wyoming, United States - RVT147D111 (version 2) ... | reverse complement strand
GGAGATCCGGAAAACATTCGAGGCGCACATGATTGAGCACTGCGACCTGCATTTCTTCGTTGGGACCGTACACAAGAACCCGAAATCGTGGATCATCGTCGGGCTGTTTTATCCCCCGAAACCGGACGAGCTGCCACTGTTCCCCTAGCGGCTCCAGCGGGCGGCCGCTGCCTTTTTCGCAATCGCCTTACGCTTGGCAGGGCTCAAGGCTGCTGCTCTGGCCTTGCCGCCCTTCGTGCCTCCGAGTTTCCCGAGCGCCACGGCCGCTGGATTTTTCCCGACGTTCGGATCCTCCAGCGGGGAGCCGTCTAGCTTTTCTCCGATGGCCTGCTCAACGACGCGTCGAGCTGTTACGGTGAAATCGTGAGCGGTCCCTTCCCGCTTGGGCTTGCTTGAGCGTCTAGGCATAGCCCAATCATCGCACGTCCGACCGCCGAACCGCGCGGCTCAGTTTTTCAAACTGACCCACTACCTCGCGGCGCCCTTCCTTGACGGGCGTATACGTCAGCGCTCAGACGATGGCCGAACTCCTCCACCTCGCCCCGGGGACACGTGTTGGCCCGTACGAGATCAAGGCCCTCATTGGACAGGGCGGCATGGGCGAGGTGTATCGCGCCGTCGATGCAAGGCTCGGCCGGGATGTCGCGATCAAGATCCTGCCGGCCGGGTTTGCGACCGATCCCGATCGCCTCGCGCGTTTCGAGCGGGAAGCCAGGACACTTGCTTCCCTGAATCATCCCAACATCGCTCAGATTCACGGCGTCGAGGACGTGGGATCGACGCGCGCCATCGTGATGGAGCTCGTCGAAGGCGAAGACGTGTCGCAGCGCATGGTCCGCGGCCCGCTGCCGCTCGCCGAAGCCCTGGCGATCGCGCGACAGGTGGCCGAGGCGATGCAGACCGCACACGACCTTGGCGTCATCCATCGCGACCTGAAACCGGCGAACGTCAAGGTCACGGCGGACGGGACGGTCAAGATCCTCGATTTCGGCCTCGCGAAGGTCGCCGAGCCACAGCCCGGCAGCGCTCTGTCTCAGGTTCCGACCGTGATGGCGTCCATGCCGGGCACCCTCCTCGGCACGGCCGCGTACATGTCGCCCGAGCAGGTCAGCGGACGAGGCGCCACCGCCCGTTCAGACGTCTGGGCCTTCGGCTGTCTGCTGTTCGAGATGCTGACCGGCCGGCGCGCCTTCGGCGCCGCCTCGACGGGCGAGATCCTGGCTAACGTGCTCACCAAGGACCCCGATTGGCGGCACCTTCCGCCAGAGGCGACCGAGCCCGTCCGAAGACTGCTCCGCCGGTGTCTGCAGAAGAGTGAAACCAATCGGCTCCTCGCCATGGCTGACGCGCGGCTCGAGATCGATGAGGCGCAGCAACCGGATGCCGTCGCGACGGCTCCGCGGACCGCGCCACGGTCCCGAACCGAGCGGCTCGCCTGGGCCAGCGTCGTTGCCCTCCTCGGCCTCGTGGCGGTCGGATCGAGCCTGTGGGACACGCGACGGACGGCTGCGCCGCCCGAGGTGCGGTTCGACATCACGCCGGACGTCGCCGACCCGCTCTTTCTCCCGTCGCTTGCGGTGTCCGCAGACGGCCGGCAGATTCTGTTCGTCGCCGATTTCGACGGCCAGCCTCACGTGTGGTTGCGTTCCCTCGACTCTGTCGCAGCGCGCCCGCTGGTCGGCACCGGCGGTGCGGTTTCTCCCTTCTGGTCCCCGGATGGTCGTTCCGTGGCGTTCTACGCCGACGGGTTCGTCAAGCGGCTCGACCTCGATGGGGGCCTGGTCCGCCCGCTGGGCAAAGGCGAGGGTGGGAGCGGGGGGCGCCTGGAGCCCCGATGGGGTCATCCTCTTCGTGCGCAACCCCGCCAGCGCGATCATGCAGGTCTCAGCAGAGGGGGGTCCCTCGACCGAGGTGACGCGGCTCGACCCCGGGCACGTGGGGCACACCTCCCCCCACTTCCTTCCCGACGGACGGCACTTCCTGTATTACGTGACCGCAGCCCCGGAGTGCGGGGGATCTACTGCGGGCGGGTCGATGGCTCGACGTCGCGGCGCCTCGTCGACGCCGACGCGGGCGGCGTGTACACGAGCGGCCATCTGCTGTTCATTCGACAGACACACGTCCTCGCACAGGAGCTCGATGCCGCACGTCTGGAGCTCAGAGGGAGCTCGGCTCAAATCGCCGAGGGCGTGTTCGGTCCATCGTCCGGGCAGGCCGCGGTGCTCTCGGCCGGTGCCTCGGCGTTCGCATTCCGCGCAGGCGCGGCCTGTGAGCCGCTTCACGGAGGAGGCCGACGAGGACATCTTCCCGTTGTGGACCCGGGATGGCGCCTACATCGTCTACACCGCGGTTCGCAACGGTCAAGGGTCACTCTACCAGCGACACGTGGGCACCGACCGAAACGAGCTGCTGATGCCCGCCCAGTCTGAAGAGACGTTTGCCTCCGATATCTCACCAGACGGACGCTACCTCGTCTATCAACGCCTGAATGCGAAGACCGGGTGGGACATCTGGGCGCTGCAGCTCGGAGGGGACGGCACGTCGGTGCCAATCGTTCAAACGGACGCGGACGAACGCAGTGCGCGGCTTTCGCCGGACGGTCGATGGGTCGCCTTCGTTTCGAACAGCTCGGGCGTGTCCGAGATCGTCCTGCAGCCATTTGCGGGACCAGGACGACGGGCGCAGGTCTCCTCCCGCGGGGGAGATCAGCCGCAATGGCGTCCGGATGGCGCGGAGCTGTTCTACATCGCGCTCGATGGACGACTCACCGTGACGTCGATCGAACCGGCGCCGGATCACCAGTCCGTGGAAGTCGGTCCACCGGTCACTCTCTTCGCCGCCCAGGTCGGCAGCGCCCGTCGCCCCGTGCTCGCGGCTGATTACATCCCCTCGGTCGATGGACAGCGGTTTCTCGTCAACCGGCTCGTTCAGGAGACAGGCGACACGCCGCTGAGGATCGTGCTGAACTGGAGCGCCGCCCGGTAACCAGAGCCAGCAAGTGAAGCATCGCCCCATCACTGACCCGCCGCGCGACCGTTTCCGGGTGCAAGAAGGTCCTCATGACGTCCACAGGTGCTCCACGACCGGACCAGGACCTTCACGCTCACGGACACGCTCACCAGAATCGATCATGCGGCCTGCGTAGGGTCCAACCAGCTCAGGTACTTGCTGCGCCCCACGGCGCGGCGGCGATGACGCGAGGACCGAGGGCAGCACCCGCAGTCGTAGGGCAGCTGTGAATGGGCATGGCTGGGCTGGCTTGCCCCGCGCGAGATAGCTTGACGGGCTGGCGTAGAATGGCCGCGTTCCGGGACAGGCCGGTAGCGGAGTCGCCGGTGTCCCGGGGACGACCCTGCGGTGTGACATGTCGCTCAGTGCAGGTACGCGACTCGGACCGTACGAGGTCGTGGCGCCGCTCGGCTCGGGCGGGATGGGCGAGGTCTACCGCGCCCGCGATCCGCGCCTGGGGCGCGAGGTCGCGATCAAGGTGCTGCCGGAATCCTTCGCAGCCGATCCCGACCGCGTGGCGCGCTTCGAGCGCGAGGCCCGGACGCTCGCGTCCCTGAATCACCCGCACGTCGCCACCATCCACGGCATAGAAGACACCGACGGCCGGCGCGCGCTGGTGATGGAGCTGGTCGAGGGTCCGACGCTCGCCGGCCTGCTGGGACAGTCCGGACGAACGCGATCGTCGGCACGGCCGGGCCTTCCGCCCGACGAGGCGCTGCCGATCGCCCGGCAGATCGCCGAGGCGCTCGAGGCCGCGCACGATGCCGGCGTCGTGCACCGCGATCTGAAGCCCGCCAACGTCAAGGTGCGGGCCGACGGGACGGTCAAGGTCCTCGACTTCGGGCTCGCCAAGGTGATTCACGCCGGGCCGTCGCCCGCGGCCTCGGCCGCTCCGACCATCAGTGCCCCCACCGCGTTGACGCATCAGGGTGTCCTCCTCGGCACGGCCGCGTACATGAGCCCGGAGCAGGCGCGGGGGAAGCCCGTCGACCGCAGCACCGATCTCTGGGCCTTCGGCTGCGTGCTGTTCGAGATGCTCACGGGACGCCGGGCCTTTGACGGAGACAGCCTCACCGACGTGCTGGCCGCGATCGTCGGGGCCGAGCCCGACTGGTCGGCGCTGCCGGCCGACACGCCGTGGGCGATCCGCATGCTGCTGCGCCAGTGCCTGCGCAAGCGCCCCGAGCAGCGATTGCGCGACGCACGCACGGCACGCGTGATGCTGGAGGAGGCAGGCGTCGATCCGGTATCGGGCGCGCCCGCCGCCTCTCCGGACCGGGCGGCATCGGGGCCCAGCCGGCGTCGCGTCCTCCAGCTCGCGGGCGCGGCGCTTCCCGCGGCCGGACTCGGCTGGGTGGCCGCGCTGTCGCTGCGCGACGCGGCGCCGCCGGCCGGGCCAGTCGAGGTGCGCCGGTTCTCGATGGACCTGGGGCTCGTGCGTCCCGTGATCTCGCCGAACGGTCGCCACATCGCCTATCGGCTGGAGGGCCGGCTGTGGGTCCGCGACCTCTCGAGCGAGACGCCGCGCGAGATTCCTGGCGGCCTCGCCTTCGGCGGCTTCAACTCCGACGAGGCCTACTACCTGACCTGGTCGCCGGACAGCCGCGACATCGCCTTCCTGGCCGGTGACGAGCTGCGGCGGGTGTCGGTGCACGAAGGTGGTTCTGCGGCCGTGATCTGTACCCTGCCCGCGGGACCTGCCCCCAGACGGTGGCTCGGCGGCATGGCATGGAGCGCCGGCGGCGGGACGATCGTGTTCAGCCGATACGGAGCCGGCATCTTCGAAGTACCGGCCGGAGGCGGGCCCCCGGTGCGACTGTGGGAGGAGAATCACGCGGACGATCTCATCCTGTTCGAGACGCCAGAGGGGCGCGCCGTCCTCTTCGCCTCGACGGGCGAGGGAGGGGGAGGGCCCGGGCACGGCCTGGTCGTCCGGCCGCCGGACGGCACCCGGCGGCTGATTACCCAACTGGACAGCAACTGGCCCGAGCTGCTGTACTCCCCCACGGGGCACGTCCTGTTCCGGCACAATCCGCAGGAGAGCCCGTCCCTGTGGGCGCTGCCGTTCTCGTCCCGCACGCTCACCGCGCAGGGCGAGCCCTTCCTCCTGCTCCGCCCCGGCTTCCAGCCCAGCCTTTCGGCGGAGGGGACGCTCGCGTACCTCGACACCGGACGCGCCGGCGTGCAGCACCTGGCCTGGCGCGATTACCGCGGAGACGTCCTCGGGGAGGCTGCCGACGGGCACGAGATCATCGAGCAGGTGTCGGTCGCGCCGGACGGCCGCCGGGCCGTGGTCGTCGCCCGGGATGCCGGGCAGACCGTCCTGTGGCTGTACGACCTGCAGCGCTTCGGGCGGCGTCGCGTCGAGCTGGGGGAGGCGGCGGCCGGGGACGTCCTGCTGGCGACCTGGTCGGGCGACGGGACCGACATCTACGCCACCGTCGCGTCGTCGTCGTCCAGCGTGACCATCGTCCGCGTCCCGGCGGCCGGGGGCGGGGAGCCGGAGCGCCTGCTCGCACCTGACCGGCTGCCGCCGTCCGTGGGCGCGTCGGTGGCCATGAACAGCTCGCGGGACGGTCGCCGTCTCGTGGCCCTGCACGGACCCGTGCTGACGGAGATGACCATCTGGCTGTGGACGCGCGAGGACGCCGGAGGCGGCTTTGGGAGCCCCGTGCAGATCTCCGGGGAAACGGGAGCGTTCGCCCAGCTTGCTCCCGACGGCCGCCACATGGCGTTCACGTCACGAAGCAGCGGACGGCTCGAGATCTGGTTGCAGTCGGTTCCGGATGGCGTCCGTCACCAGGTGTCCTTCGACGGAGGAGCCTCTCCGCTCTGGGCCGCCGACGGCACCGAGATCTTCTACAACGCCCGCGGCACGTTGATGCGCGTGCCCGTCGGGGCCGGTGGCCGCACCTCGCCGGGTCTTCCCGAGCCGCGCTTCGAGCACCCACGGCTCACGGGACTCGGAGCGCCTTTCGCACGCTTCGCCGTGAGCGCCGATGGCGAGCGGTTCCTGACGGTCGAGTCCGATCGCGAGCCCCTGCGCCCGATGGTGCGGCTGGTCCAGAACTGGCCGACCGAGCTCCTTTCGTAAGGACCCCGGATTGAACCGGCCGAAGCGTAGCAGATCTTGACCAGCGTGTGCTCTGCTGCGGGGATGGCCGGCCACGCCGGGGCTGCGCTCAGGCACACAGCCGCTTGTCCTGCCAGGACTCGATGAGGTCGAAGCGGGTCCGATAGGCGCCGACGACAACCATCGGGTGCGTGTCGATCGCCTGTCCGTCCTCGTACTCCACCAGGTTCGGCTCGAGCAGCACGGGCCGCCCGCGACCGGGGGCGCTCCGGCGGCCGAAGGCGCCCGTGCTACTCGTCGACGTTGGACAGATCGATTGGCGCCGCCGGCTGCTCCCGGGCGCTCGACCGCGATTCCCTCGTGGACTCCTCGTCTACCGGAACGGTGCGACCGAGCTCGTCGTGGCGCGCACGATCGATGTGCAGGCAGGCATCGATCATTTCCTGGCGGGTGACGTCGTCCAAGCCGGCGCGGCGGGTCAACTTCGGCATGGGTACCTCCGCTGGTCCTGGTTCACGCACGGACGCCGACGTGTAGCCTCACCTTCGCACAGAAGGCTGGAGGACGCAAGTCCTCGCTCCGGGCCAGGACGCTCGCGGCTCGAGGGTCCGGTGATGGGTGCCTGATGAGGATGCCTGGGTTCCAGGTCGTTCGATTCCTGGGACTGACCTGTGTCCTCGCGGGCTTCGTGGTGGTCGTGCGAGACATGTCGAGTCCCTTCGCGGGCACGCTCACGCCGGAGGAGCGCCAGGCCATCCTGCGCCGACATGACCCGCGCTGCACTTGAACATCTGCTGCGCGCCGCGGCTGCCATTACCAACGAGCGCAACTTCATCGTGATTGGCAGCCAGGCGCTGCCGGGCCAGTATCCGGACGCGCCCGAGGCGCTGCTGGCATCGAAGAGGCGCGCGGCACCGTGACCGCCGCGGTCGAGCGACGTCTGCACCTCGACGACTTCGACGGTGCGGTCCGCATCCTCGCGGTGATCGCCATCGGGCGGAACGGCTTCCCTCGGCCTTCATCTCGGAGGCTGTCGTGCGCCCCGCGTCCTGCGCGTTGCTCCCGTATCGGGGAGGGTGCCTGACTCGGCCCGCCCCTGCTCTGGTCTCGCTACGCGCAGCCGCTCGTCGTGCCGCAGTTGGCGCACTTGTAGCAGCTCCCCGCGCGGATCATGATCGACCCGCAGGTGCTGCACGGCGGCGCGTCGGCCTGGTTCTGGATGGCGGCGAACTCCGGGGGCTTCCGCCTCTCGCCACCCGGCTTCCCGGTCGCCGCTCCCGCCGCCTTCGGCGCGTCCGCCGCCGGGGCGGGCGCCGGCTCGGCCTCGCCGCTGGCCGGCTCCTCCCGCAGGTTCACGCCCGCCCGGTACTGCGCCTCCGGCGTCAGGAACTTCGTGGCCATCCAGCGGAAGATGTAGTCCACGATCGACTTGGCGAACCGCACCTCGGGGTTCTTCGTCATTCCCGACGGCTCGAAGCGCGAGTGGCTGAACTTGTCCACCAGCGTCTGCAGCGGCACGCCGTACTGGAGGCAGTAGGAGACCGCCTGTGCGAACACGTCGGCGAAGCCGGAGATCGTCGATCCCTCCTTGGCCATCACCAGGAAGATCTCGCCGGGCGTGCCGTCCTCGAACAGGCCCACCGTGACGTAGCCCTCGTGGCCGGCCACGTCGAACTTGTGGGTGATCGAGTGGCGCTCGTCGCGCAGCTTCCGTCGCGTCGGCCGCTCCACGACCTTGACCACCTCGCGCACGACTTCCCTGACGCCCTCGACGTTGCGCGTGTCGGCCACCTGCGCCTTCGAGGTGTTGAGCGGCTGCGTGCGCTTGCTGCCGTCGCGGTAGATCGAGATTGCCTTCGCGCCGAGCCGCCACGACTCGACGTAGGCCTTCTCGATGTCCTCCACCGTGGCCTCGCGCGGCACGTTGACCGTCTTGCTGATCGCGCCCGAGATGAACGGCTGCGTGGCGCCCATCATCCGGATGTGACCCATGTACTGGATGGACCGCCGCCCGTTGGCCGGCTTGAAGGCGCAGTCGAAGACCGGCAGGTGCTCGTCTTTCAGGAACGGCGCCCCCTCGATCGTCTCGTGCTCGTCGATGTGATGGACGATGGCCTCGATCTCCGGCTTCGTGTAGCCGAGCTTCGTCAGCGCCATCGGCACGGTCGTGTTGACGATCTTCATCAGCCCGCCGCCGACGAGCTTCTTGTACTTGACGAGCGCGATGTCCGGCTCCACACCCGTCGTGTCGCAGTCCATCATGAAGCCGATGGTACCGGTCGGCGCGAGCACCGTGGCCTGCGCGTTCCGGTAGCCGAAGTCCTCGCCGAGCTCGACCGCCTCGTCCCAGGCCTGCCTCGCGCCGGCGCAGAGATCGGCCGGCAGGTGCTTCGGGTTGATCTCGACCACGGCGTCCCGGTGCTTGCGCATCACGCGCAGCATCGGCTCGCGATTGGCCTCGAACCCGCCGAACGGCCCGCCGTGGTCCCGCGCGATCCGGGCCGACTGCGCGTAGGCCTCGCCCGTCATCACGGCGGTGATCGCCGCGGCGTAGGCCCGGCCCTCGTCGCTGTCGTAGGGCAGGCCGCGCGACATCAGCAGCGCGCCCAGGTTGGCGTACCCCAGCCCCAGCGGCCGGTACTCGTGGGAGTTCCGCTCGATCGCCTTGGTCGGGTAGCTCGAGTTCGGAACGATGATCTCCTGCGCCGTCATGAGCGTGCGGCACGCGGCCTTGAAGGCGGGCACGTCGAACTCGCCGTCGGCCTTGACGAACTTCATCAGGTTGATCGACGCCAGGTTGCAGGCCGAGTCGTCCAGGAACATGTACTCCGAGCACGGGTTGCTCGCGTTGATGCGCGCCGTGTTCGGGCAGGTGTGCCACTCGTTGACCGTCGTGTCGAACTGCATGCCGGGGTCGCCGCACACCCACGTGCCCTCGGCGATGCCGTGCATCAGCTCGCGGGCCTTGTAGGTATCCATCGGCGCGCCGCCGAGGACGGCCTTCGTCTGCCAGGGGCCGTCGTCGAGCACGGCCCGCATGAAGTCGTCGGTCACCCGGACGCTGTTGTTGGAATTCTGGAAGAAGACCGACGTGTAGGCCGTGCCGGTGAAGGACCCGTCGTAGCCGGCGTCGATGAGCGCCCAGGCCTTCTTCTCCTCCTCCACCTTGCAGCCGATGAACTCCATGACGTCGGGATGGTCGGCGTTGAGGATCACCATCTTGGCCGCCCGCCGCGTCTTGCCGCCCGACTTGATGACGCCAGCGAAGGCGTCGTAGCCCTTCATGAACGACACCGGGCCCGAGGCCGTGCCACCGCCCGCGAGCAGCTCCCGCGACGAGCGGATCGCCGACAGGTTGCTGCCCGTGCCGGAACCGAACTTGAACAGCATGCCCTCGGTCCGCGCCAGCGTGAGGATCGAGTCCATGGTGTCCTCGACCGAGTTGATGAAGCAGGCCGAGCACTGGGGCGCCTTCTCGAAGCCGCAGTTGAACCAGACGGGGCTGTTGAAGGCCGCCTTCTGGTAGACGAGCAGATGCTTCAGCTCGTGGCTGAACGAAATGAGCGCGTCCTCGCTGGCGAAATACTTCTGCGCGCGCGCCCAGCCGGTGATGGTGTCCACCACCCGGCCGATGAGCTGCCGCACGCTGCGCTCGCGCTCGGGCGAGCCGAGCTGGCCGCGGAAGTACTTGGAGACGACGATGTTGGTGGCCTGCTGGGACCAGGCCTTCGGAATCTCGACGTCGCGCTGCTCGAAGACCACCTGCCCCTTCTCGTTGCCGATCACCGCGGCCCGTGTCTCCCAGTCGACCTCGTCGAACGGGTCCACTCCAGGGAGCGTGAAGAAGCGGGGGAACTCCAACCCGGGCATCAGGGGCGACTTCGACTCTGTGCTCTTTGACTCTGTGGTCTTCCGGGCACGGGTCGAGGGGTCGAGAGCTCCGCTCTGGGTGGCCTGCTGGCCGGCGGCGGCTTCGCGGGCAGGGCCTCTGTCCATAGCTCTCCTCCGAGACTAACTCTTGTCAACGGGCGCACCTACCCCGTGGTGGCACCGCGGTTTCTTGGATTGTGGTTGGCGCGCGAGACGTCCTGGAGGATGTCCGGGTTGACCGCAGGCTGGGAAGTCTGCCGGCCGTTTACACCTCGTTGAGCGCCCGGCCATAGTGCGCCCCGTTTTCAGCTTTGTCAAGCCGTAACCACAACATCTTGCGTTTTTCTTTTAGGTCAGGCGCAATATCTACGATTGTGACAGGAAATCGCCCGTCTTGAAACAATCCTGTGTCCGCCCACGTCCTAGAATGCGCCTGCCTGCCTGGGAGTACCCCGTTGTGCGCAGACCGCTTCTCCTGACGGCCCTGGGCCTCGTCCTGCTGTCGGCCGCCGTGCCGGCGCAAACGGATCTCGACGAGCTCATGGCCGGCGTGCTCGAGCGCCGCGACGAGAACTGGGCCAAGCTGCAGCAGTACGTGCTCGACGAGCACGAGACGCTGCAGGTCACCGGGCCTGGCGGGCTGCGCCTCTACGGGTTCAGCCGCGAGTACACCTGGTTCCCGCGGGACGGCATCTTCGTCCGCTCGCCGCGCCGCGCCAACGGCGTGGCCATCGACGAGGAGCAGCGAGCGCGCGCCGAACGCCAGTGGATCGCCCGTGAGCGCCGGCGAGCGACCCGGGAGCAGGACGAGGCGGCCATCGGCGTGGGTACCGATGGCGTCGGCGTCGCCGCCACCGACACGCCGGGGTCCGACGCGGTGGGCGACGTGGTGAGTCGGGCGCTCGAGCCCCGCTTCGTGTCGGCCGCCTACTTCCTCAGGTTCACGTTCGACCCCGGGCAGTACGCCTTCGCCGGCCGTGAGACGCTGATGGGCCGCGAGGTGCTGCGCATCGAGTACTACCCAACGCAGCTCTTCAGCGAGGGCCGCTCGCGCCCCAACCGCGAGCCGCGCGAGCGCGAGGCGGAGATCGAGGCCCAGATGAACAAAGTGGCGCTCGTCACCCTCTGGATCGATCCGGTCGAGCGCCAGATCCTGAAGTACGACTTCGAGAACATGGACTACGACTTCCTCCCCGGGCGCTCGATCGTACGCGTGGACGACGTGCACGCCTCGATGGAGATGACACAGGCCTTCGAGGGAGTGTGGCTGCCGCGGTCGATCCGCATCGGCTTCGCCCTCACGACGGCGGCAGGTGACGTGGCGGCCGAGTACACCACGCGCTACGAGGACTACCGGCTGGCGGAAGTGACCACGAGGGTGCGGTGAGCGCCCGCATCGTGGCGGCGGCCCTCGCGCTGGCCGCCCTCGCGCCGGCGGCACACGCACAGGTGGAGTCCATCGCCGAGGTCCGCGTGCACGGGAACCACACCACGCCGGACGAGGACGTGCTCGCGGTGAGCGGCCTGGCCACCGGGCATCCCGCCGACGAGGCGAGCCTGCGGGCGGCCGAACGGGCCCTGCGCGACAGCGGACGCTTCGAGCACGTCGAGGTCCGCCGCCGCTACCGGTCGATCGCGGATCCGTCGCAGATCCTCGTCATCCTCCTGGTCGACGAGCGGCCGGGCGTCACCGGCGACGACCTGACCCCCGGCCCGATCACCCGGCTGCGCGCGGCCACCATGTGGCTGCCGATCCTGAACCACGAGGACGGGTACGGGACGACCTACGGCGCGCGCGCCGCCTTTGCGGACGTCCTCGGCCCGGACAGCCGCGTGGCCGTGCCGCTGACCTGGGGCGGCGAGCGCCGTGCGGCGCTCGAGCTGGAGCGCACCTTCGACGACTCCGCGTTCGTGCTCCGCAGCACGCTGTCGGAAACGCGCCGCGTCAACCCGCACTTCGAGATCCCCGACCGGCGCAGCGAGGCGCGTGTGGACGCGAGCCACGCCGTGCTGCCGTGGCTGCGTGCCGGCGCCGGAGCGCACGTGGCGCAGGTCCGCCTTGGTGACGCCTACGACGCGCGTCACGCGGCAATCGGTCCGACGCTGACGCTCGACACGCGGATCGACCCGTCGTTTCCGCGCAACGCCGTCTACGCGAGCGTGGGCTGGGAGCGCGTGTCGTTCGGCACGGGCCACGCGGGACGGTGGCGCACGGACCTCCGCGGCTACGTGGGCCTCGCCGGCTCCACGGTGCTCGCCCTGCGGGCGCAGCTCGACCGAGCCGACGCCCCGCTCCCGATGGCCGAGCAGCCCCTGCTCGGCGGCAGCGACACGCTGCGCGGCTACCACGCCGGTCACCAGGCAGGCGACAGCCTGGCCACGGTCTCGGCCGAGATCCGCCAGCCGCTCAACTCCCCGTTGAGCGCCGGCCAGTTCGGCGTGAAGGCCTTCGTCGACACCGGCACCACGTGGATGTCGGGCGAGCGCCTGCGGAAGCAGCAGTTCGATCACGGCATCGGCGGCGGCGTGTACTTCGGCGTCGCCGCCTTCACGCTCGACGTCGACGTCGCCTGGCCCGAGAGCGGCGGCCCGCGCGCGCACGTCGGCATGGGCGTGAGCTTCTGACGATCGCCCCCTCGATGGACGACCAGGACCAGATCGTGGCGGTGGCCAGCCCTCTCGAAGGTCGCTGGACGGCAGACCGCGCACGGTCCAAGCCGCACCCGGCCAACCCCTGGCGGACCGCCACTGTCGTCTTCGAAATCGACGGTGACAACGTCCAGGTTACCGATATCGTCGTCGATGTCTCCTGGCGCGAGGAGCGGCACGTCAACACGACCCTCACGATCTCGGCCGACCAGCAATTGGTCGTACTGACTCGATCGGAAGGCAGCGCCGTCTAAGGGCCCTAAGGCGGACAAGGAAGAGATCCACGCATGCCCATCTACCAGACGACGTTCGACGTCGATGCGTCGGCAGAATCGGTGTGGCGGGTGCTCACGGAGCTTGACCGATACGGCGAGTGGAACCCGCAGATTCCGAGGGCGAGTGGCGCGATCGAGGAACACGGCCACATCCACCTGCGCTTGGCCCTGCCGGGCCGGCCAGCGATGAATCTTGTTGCAACCATCGAGACGGTCAGACCCCGCCAACTGCTCACGTGGCGCGGTCACGTTGTTGCGCCCTGGTTCTTCGAGGGCCATCGCACGTTCGAGATTCGATCGGCTGGCGACCGTCGCGTCAGCGTGACGCATGTCGAGGATGTCCATGGGTTACTGGCACCTCTGTTCGCAGTCTTCATGGGAGGACCTGTCGAGCGAAGTCACCACGCGCTCAACCACGCGCTGCGAGCACGCGCTGCGGGTTCGCATGCAGACGCTCCCGTCACCGAGGGCCAATCATGAGGAACCTGGAGGATCTCGCGGAGTGACAGGGTGACTCGGACACGACTGGCGAAGCGCCCTGCCGTCAAGGGGCTCGGCCGGGACCGGCGCGAAGCACTCCTCGAAACACTGAAAGCCCGCTTCGAAGAACACATGATCCGTCATGCCGGCATGGTCTGGGCGAAGGTGCAGGCGAGGCTGGAGGCCAGGCCCGACAGGCTGTGGTCGCTCGGCGAAATGGAACGTACTGGCGGCGAGCCGGATGTCGTGGGGCACGACACGAAGACGGACGAGTACCTCTTCTACGATTGCGCGAAGGAGAGCCCCCAGGGGCGCAGGAGCGTCTGCTACGACCTCGAAGCCCTGGAGGCGAGGAAGCAGCACAAGCCAGCGACCAGTGCCGTCGAGATGGCTGCCGGCATGGGCGCCGAGCTGCTGACCCCCGAGCAATACCGCAGGCTGCAGGAACTTGGAGAGGTCGATACGAAGACGTCGAGCTGGCTGCGTACGCCACAGGAGATTCGGGCACTCGGCGGCGCCGTGTTCGGAGACTTCCGCTACGGTACTGTGTTCGTGTATCACAACGGGGCGGAGTCCTACTACGCGGCCAGGGGGTTTCGCTGTTCACTCCGGGTCTAAGAACCCTCACCTACCCGCGCGGACCGGACGTCCCGAAAGAGTGTGCGTGGCGTCGCGACTGCAGCGGCCGCATGCCCCATCGGATCACAGGAGCGGCACCTGGACGGCATGAATGGGACAATCGACCTTGGAGCCACGTGATGCCGGCGATCAGCAAGAGTCGTTTCTTCGAGGCGGTGCGAACGTGGTCGGCACGCACGGTCGCCGCGGCCGTGCGTGAGGACGCCGGGCTGGTGTCGCGTCGTGACCCTTCGGGTCGGACGGCCCTGCACCTGTGCGCCCGGCAGAAGGCATCGCGCGCCATGAAGGCCCCGGATGCGATCGCGACGGCTCGCGTGCTGCTGGCGGCGGGAGCCGACCTCGACGCGATCCATCCGATTCGGGACGGGCACGAGATCTTCCCGGCTACCGCCGTGTGGCACGCCGTGGCGTGGGGTCGAAATCGAAAGCTCGCGGCCTACTTGCTGAGGCGCGGCGCCGATCCGAACAACTGCATGTTCGCGATGGTGTACGCCGACGATCTGCCGACGGCCAGACTCCTGCGCCGGCACGGGGCCAGAATCGACGAGGTCTTCCACCAGGAGACACCGCTGATCTACGCCATGCGGCATCGTCGGACGAGGTTCGGTGAATGGCTCGTCCGCGAGGGTGCCGATCCCAACTTCAACGACGGTCGTGGCTTCACGGCGCTGCACCACGCGGTGCGCCGGCGTCTGCCGGACACGACGCTGCGTCTGCTGCTGAAACGAGGAGCCCGTGTCGAGGCGCGGTCGCGAGACCGCGTGCCGGTCGGCCGGCTCGCGACGCGCGCGCAGCGACGACTGCTCGGCATCGCGGAATCCTGACGACCGTGGTCGCCGACTTCTACGACTACCCTGCGCTCTACGACGCGCTGCTGCCGATCGAGGCGCATCGTCCGTACTACGTGGGCCTCGTCGGGCACCAGGTGGGCGCGGTCCTCGAACTGGCGTGTGGCACGGGTCAGCTCGCCGTGCCCATCGCCCTGACCGGTGCACCGACGGTTGGCCTCGATCTGTCGGCCACGATGCTGGATACCGCGAGAACGTATGCGAGTGCTCAGGGCGCGGCGGTCGAGCTCATTCAGGGCGACATGCGCCGGTTCGATCTGGACGGCCGCTTCGGCTGCATCGTCCTGGCGCGCAACTCGTTGCTGCACGTCACGGCCACCGAGGACATCGTGGCCACGTTCGCGGCCGTCAGGCGTCATCTCGGGCGGGATCTTCGCGTTCGACGTGTTCACGCCCGATCCCAGGATCCTCGCGCGGCCGGCCGGACAGCGATTCCCCGTCATGGAGGTGACGACGGACGCGTTCGGGACACTGACCGTCGAGGGCACGCACGACTACGACCCGATCGTGCAGGTCGATCGCGGCACCTGGTACGTCTCGACCGCAGACCGTGCCGACGCCTGGACGGTGTCGGTCACGGTCCGGAGCATCTTTCCGCAGGAGCTCCCGCTCCTGGTAGCCGCCGGCGGGCTCGAGCTCGTCGATCGCTTCGGCGGCCTGTCGCGCGAGCCGTTCGGTCCCGGAAGTCGGCAGCAGGTCTGCGTGTGTCGCGCGGCCTGAACGAAACGGAGAGGCATGGCGTGTCGAGAAGCGGGGCGGTGGTCGGCGTCTCGGATCACGGCGGCTGGGCGATCCTCGTGACGGTCGCGGGCGACGCAACAGTGCTCGAGCGCCGGCGCGTGGAGCTCGTGGACCCGGCCCTGCCGGCGCTTCCACACCATCACGAGGGGCAGGCCCTCCCGCTCGATCAGGCGCTCGACCTGGTCGAGCGCGTGCGGGCGTCGGCCGAACACCATGCGGCACTCGCCCTGGACGCCGTCGCGACCGCGATGCCCTCGAAGATCACGGGCATCGCACTCCGCGAGCGGCCACCACTCCCGCCGACGGTGGCCGAACGGCTCAGGGACTATCGCTCCCGGAACGTCGCGGACTGGGTGATGTACCGGACGGCACTGGCCGATGCGGCTCAGGCGCGCGGCTGGACCGTCCACTGGTACGACGCCAGGACGGTGCTCGACGCGGCGCGCGGGGCGCTGGAGGGCACGGATCTCGACGCCTGCTTCGCGCAGGTGAGAGCCTCTCTCGGGCCGCCATGGACCAGGGACCACAAGCTCGCAATGGCGGCGGCGATGCTCGCAGGAAGGGCAGGCCGGCTGTAGGCTGTCAGTCGGGTCCCCATGCTGATCCGGTGGGCGTACGATCTCGATGAGTCGCGTCTCCTGAACATACCGGGGGGACTCGACTCCCTTCGTTTCGACGTCGTCGATGCCAAGGTGATTTACGTATCACCGTAGGTGCCCGATCTGTCGTAGCCGTGTGCCGGCAATCGGCACGCACGGTTCGACAGGGGGTCCTGCCCTTCACCGATGACGATCACCGTGTGAGAGGACAGGATCTACCACTGCCCACGTCCCTCGAAGGAGAATCGGATTCCGAGGTCGAGGCGGCGTGGGCAGCCGAGACTGGGCCGGTCGGTGGCACGCAGTCTCCCAAGCGGCTGCAGCCGACGGCGCGAGCGATCTAGCGGTTACGCAGCGCCGTCGCGACTTCGGCGGACTTGTCGGCCAGAGTCTTCGCGTACGGATAGTTCCGCTCGGTGAGCGCCTTGTCCGCCAGCGCCACGTTGTCCACCGCCTGGTTGAACTGCTCCAGGCCGGACCTGCTCAGGCTGGCCTGGTTGATCCGGTCCAGGTCCCGGCGGGCGGCGTTGAGGGTGGCGCGGATCGCGCGCTCGGCCTCGGCATCGGCCGGCGTGGAAGCCGCGCGCAGCTCACGCGTCTGCTCGGGCGCGGGCGCGGCGGGCTCCGGCGCGGGCGCCGGCGTCTCCGCACGCCGGGGCGCCGGGCGCTGTTCCGGCGGCGAAGTGGCCACGCTCGGCGCTCCGACCGTGGGCGTCTCGGCCACCGCCGGCTCGGCCGCGAGCGGCTGCTCCGTCAACGGGACGAAGACGCGCGTCGGGGGTTCCGGCACCGTCAGCGGCGGCCCGTCCGGCACCGTCTCGGCCCGGGCCTTCGCGCAGCCCGTGGCGAGCACGGCCAGCCCCAGCACGACGCCCGTCAGACGCAGGAAGGCGCTACTCATCTTGGCTCTCGTGGGCGCGCGGCAACAGCACCCGGAAGGTCGTGCCGCGCCCAGGAGTCGACTCTACCTCAACATCGCCGTCGTGCAACTGGATGATGCGATAGACCATCGACAGCCCGATGCCCGTGCCCTTTTCCTTGGTCGTGAAGTACAGGTCGAAGATGCGGCCGAGGTGCTCGGGCGCAATCCCCTTCCCCGTGTCCTCTACCAGCAGCTCCACCCGGTCGTGAGAGGTACCGCGACTCACCAGCCGCAAGGTACCACCGTTCGGCATCGCCTGGCACGCGTTGATCGCGAGGTTCAGGATCGCCTGCCGCAGCATCGCCGCGTCGGCGTTGACGCCCGGCGTCGAGGCCGCAATCTCGACCGACACCCGCACGCCATGCTTCCGGGCCTCCGTCTTGACGACCGGCAGGATCTCCTGGATGAGCGGTCGCAGGCGCACCGGCTGCAGTCGCAGCTCTTCCGGCCGGCTGAACTTGAGGAAGCCCTGCACCACCTCGTCCAGGCGGCGGATCTCCCCCTCGATCACCTGGACGTGCTCCAGGGCCCCGCGGACGGGGGCCGGCAGCTCTTCGGCGCGGTCCGGTCCCAGCCCGAGCGTTCCCCCCGCCACGGCCACAGGCGCCGGCTGCAGCGTCTGCGCGAACGCGCTGCGGATCTTGGTGCGCAGCAGCTCCAGGTGAATCATCATGGCGTTGAGCGGGTTCTTCACCTCGTGGGCAATGCCCGCCGTGAGCCGCCCCAGCGCCACCAGCTTGCGCGAGTACGCCAGTGTCGACTGCATGCGCGAAAGGTGCGCCAGGTTGCGCGAGACCAGCAGCACGCCGACCAGCGCGCCCGTCGTCCCCATGACCGCGTGCGTCACGACGAGCTGCTCGTGGCGGGCGCCGGCCGCCCCGTCGGCCCCGGCCCCATCGGCCGCCCCGTCGCCGCCCTCGGTCGCCTCGGCGCTTGAATCCTGAATCTGGATCGGCCCCCGCGATCGGCGCGTGGCGAGCGTCTCCTCGACCAGCGCCCGGTAGGGATGGCCACCCGGCAGCAGCCCCTCGAGCACGCGGCCGATCGCGTCGGCTGGCAGCGTGTGCTGCATCGCCGGGTTCGAGAAGAGCAGCTCGCCAGACGGGTTGAAGAGGGCGACGGCGTCCTCGAGGTGCTCGACCGCCGACTGCAGGTGCGCCTTCTGGCCGGCGAGCAGCGTGCGGTCGGCCGAGAGCTGCTGGCTGACCGTGTTGAAGAAGTCGCCCAGCTCGCCGAACTCGTCACCCCTCGGCAGGTCGAGCGTGACGCCGAACTCGCCCTTGCCCAGGCGCGTCAGCCCGCCGCGGATCACGTGGATGGGCCGCAACAGGAGCTGGGCGAAGACGCCCGAGACGAGCACGGCGATACCGAGCGCGACGAGCGCGGTAAAGAAGGCGTCGCGGAACATCTCCGTGAACGGCGACCGCATCAGCAACGTGGACATGCCCACGCGGATCGACCCGAAATCCTCGCTCCCCAGACTGAGCTGCTCGCGGACCTCGAGCGTCTGGCCCTCGCCCGCGTAGATCTCACGGAGCTTCGCGAAGGCCGAGCCCCCGGCGAGCGCCTCGAGATCGCCCCCATCGGGCAGCACCTGGCCGATCATCGCGGGATTGCTGTGGACGATGGCCACGCCGGTGGTGTCGGTGATGGCCGCACCGCTGACGGCGGGCTCGTAGGCGGTCGACTCGAGAATGGACCGGAGCCCGGGATCGGACCGCAGGGACTCGTGGGGATCCTGGGCCGTGACCAGCGCGCCGGCCCGATGCAGGATCGTCTGGGCCCACGTCTGGGCGTTCGAGTAGCTCTCGTTGACGACGAGGTTGGCCAGGCGGACGGCCGACAGGACGCTCAGGGCCACGACCGTCAGCCCCACGACCGTCGTCACGCCGACGATCTGCTTACCTCTGATGCTGAGGCGCATCGACGTCCTCGTGCTTCTCCCTCCGCTTCCCAGGCAGCCGGCCACGCAGCTTGTTCAGCTTGTTGTGCAGCGTCTTGAGACTGATGCCCAGGATCTCGGCCGCGCGCGTCTTGTTGTCGCGCGTGTGCTCCAGCGTCATCAGGATGAGCCGTGTCTCGGCCTCCTCCACCGTCGTGCCGGGCTCGAGCGCCAGTGTCGGCTTCGCGACGGCGGGCGATTCGGTCACGAGCGGCGGCAGGAGCTTGGCGTCGACGAACTCGCCCGAGCTCAGGATGACGGCGCGCTCGATCACGTTCCGCAGCTCGCGCACGTTGCCCGGCCAGTTGTACTGCTCCAGGATGCGCATCGCGCCCTGATCGAGCGCCGCCACCTTCTTGCCGTTCCGCTCGTTGAACTCGGCCAGGAAGGCCTGGACGAGCAGCCGCAGGTCGTCCTTGCGGTCGCGCAGCGGCGGCAGCTCCATCGCAAAGACGTTGAGGCGATAGAAGAGATCCTCGCGCAGCTTGCCGCTGCGCACCGCCTCGCCCGGATTCACGTTGGTGGCCGCGATCACCCGGACGTCCACCGTCTCCTCGCTCCGCCCGCCCAGGCGACGGAACTTGCGCTCCTGGAGCACGCGCAGCAGCTTGACCTGCGTGGACGGCGTCATCTCGGCGATCTCGTCGAGGAACAGCGTGCCCCGGTCGGCCAGCTCGAAGCAGCCGGCCCGCCGGTCCACGGCACCGGTGAAGGCCCCTTTCTCGTGGCCGAAGATCTCGCTCTCGAGCAGCGTCTCGGGAATGGCCGCGCAGTTGATCGGCACGAACGCCATCTGCGCGCGGGGGCTGAGCTGGTGGATCGTCTGCGCCACGAGCTCCTTGCCCGTGCCGGACTCACCGGAGATGAGGACAGAGGCCGAGGTGGGCGCCGCCTGCTCGACCACCTGGTAGACCTTCCGCATCTGCTGGCTGCTGCCGATCATCTTGCCGAACGAGCCGTGCTCGCGCAGCTGCTTGCGCAGGGCCTTCACCTCGCGTCGCGTGTCCTGGCGCTCGACGATCTTGTCCAGCAGGATCTTCAGCCGCTGCGGCTCGACCGGCTTCGTGAGGTAGTCGTAGGCGCCTTCCTTGATGGCCTCGACAGCGGTCTCGACCGTGCCCTGCGCCGTGAGGATCACCACGGTGTAGTCGCCGCCGTCCTCCTGCAGCGCCCGCAGCAGTCCAAGGCCGTCGAGGCGGGGCATGACCAGGTCGCTCACGATGATCGAGGGACGAAACGCGGTGATCTGCCGGAGGGCGTCCTCGCCGTCTTCGGCCGAGTCGGTCGTGAACCCCCAGGTCCGGACCAGTTCGGTCAGCCCGAGCCGCGTGCTCGGCTCGTCCTCGACGATCAGGACGCGTTCTCCACTGCCTGCTGACATGAACCTGACGCCTCGCGGGAAATCGGAAACCTCTGTCATTTTTACACGGTTCGGGGGGACTGGGCCCCCGGGACGCCGGCCAACGAGGGAAAATGCTCCCCGAGCCCCGGCCGGTGCAAACCGAACTCCACCCCCCGCTTCTCCACCGCCGGCTGGAACGAGCCGTGGCCCTGTTCGAGGTGCTGCTCTGCTCGAGCGTTCCCACGCAGGTGGTCGTGGCCAGCCTGCTGGCCGCGTTCGGGCTCGCGGCCGAAACGCCGGGCGGGGGGCTGGCGTCGGAGTTCGTCCTGCTGCTGTCGCTCGGCGACAGCGTGCTGCTGATCGGCCTGATGCTGCTGCTGCTGCGCGTGCACGGCGAGACCCCCGGGGCGCTGTGGCGCGGGCACCGGCCGGCCCGTCGCGAAGTGCTCCTGGGACTGGCGCTGGTGCCCCTCGTGTTCGTGATGGTCGTCGTGCTCCTGCTGCTGATACGCCAGTACCTGCCCTGGCTGCACAACGTCCCGGACAACCCGCTCGAGCAGATCGCCACCGGCGGGGCACGCGACGCCGCCATCCTTGGCGTGGTGGCCGTGGTCGGAGGCGGCGTGCGTGAGGAGCTGCAGCGGGCCTTCCTGCTGCGCCGCTTCGAGCGGCACCTGGGCGGTGCCACCGTGGGCGTCGTCGTCCTGAGCACCGCCTTCGGACTGGGACACCTGATGCAGGGGTGGGACGCGGCGATCGTCACCGGCGCGCTCGGCGCCCTCTGGGCCGTCGTCTACCTGCGCCGCCGCAGCAGCGTGGCGCCCATCGTGAGCCACGCCGGGTTCAACGGCCTGGAAGTGCTGCGCGTGGCCATCGGCGGGTCCTGAGCTCACCCCCGGGACAGATCCGGTCGTCCGGCCACTGCCGCGCCCCGTCACCTGGTGCAGCCTGGTTCCGGTGCTATATTGAAGTCGACCTCCGTCGCCGGACGGTTCCCATGGCCGTGCCCGAAAGATCCGCTCCGCCCGGTTCCCCATCCACACCCCGCCAACCGGTGGAGATCCGTACGCTGCTGCGCGCGTGGGGCGGCATGCTGCGGGGCCGAAGCCCGCTGCTCTCCATCGAGATCACGCGCGAGTGCCCGCTTCGCTGTCCAGGATGCTACGCCTACGAGCCGATGCACCTCGGCGGCGCCATCACGCTGCGCGAGGTCCACGACCTGCGAGGCGACCCGCTCGTGGAGCGCGTGCTCGACCTGATCCGCGAGCACCGCCCCGTCCAGGTGTCGTTCGTCGGCGGCGAGCCGCTCATCCGTCACCGGGAGCTCAGCCGTATCCTGCCGACGGTCAGCGAGTGGGGCGTCTACTCGCTCGTGGTCACCAGCGCCGTGATCCCGTTCCCGGCCGAGTGGAATGCGATCCCCCGGGTGCGCGTGGCGGTCTCGATCGACGGGCTCCAGCCCGAGCACGACGCGCGGCGGAAGCCGGCGACGTACGACAGGATCCTGCAGAACCTCGAGGGGCGAGAGGCGGACGTCAGCTGGGTGCTCACGAACCAGATGCTGGAACGACCCGGCTACCTCGAGGAGTACCTGGCCTTCTGGACGGCGCGACCCGGGATCGGACGGGTCTGGCTCAGCCTCTACACGCCGCAGCGGGGCGAGGAAAGCGCCGAGCGGCTCACCGCGGCGTCTCGGCGCCGCCTGTGGACGATGCTCCCGGAGCTCAAGCGGAAGTACCCCGCCCTCATCCTCCCGCACGGGGCCACCGGCGCCTTCGCCACGCCGCCCGCGAGCCCGCGGGAGTGCGTCTTCTCGCGGGTCTCGGTGAACTACTCGGCCGATCTCCAGACGCGCATCGAGCCGTGCTTCTTCGGCGGCGACCCGGACTGCTCCGAATGCGGCTGCGCGGTCAGCGCGGGCCTGCACTGGCTGGGAGACCGCCCGCTTGCCCCCGGCCTCCGCGCGCGGCACCTGATCGACGCGTCGCTGGCGATCGGGCGCGTCAGCCGATCGGCCCCCCAGGAGCGGCGCCGCCCGCTGCGGGCCTGACGCGACGAGATCGGGTCCGTTTCGGACGCTACCAGGTCAGGTCCGCGTCGGTGCTCGACTTGCCGCCGGAGGCGAGGACTGCACCGCCAGGTGCGCGCACGACCACGAGATAGTCGTAGGCCCCGGGCCCGATGGTCGTCGCGGGATTGATCTCGCCGGGGACGAGCGACTTGACCAGGACCACGAACTGCGCCCCCAGCCGCCGGGCCACGTCCGGCGCGGTGCCGGCCCTCACGACCAGCGACAGATCGAGCGTACGCTCCCGCTGCCGGATGTGCGCCTCGAGCACGCGCTCGTCGGCGCGCGCGAAGGCCATGGCCGCCGACTCGGCGTCGTCGCTCAGGACCCACTGCTCGGGCGGCGGCGGGCCCTCGAACAAACCGGCCAGGGCCTGGATCGCGGCGGGCAGCAGGGACGTGGCCGCCCCGGTCGCGACGCCCAGCAGGTCACCGCTCGGGCGCCCCTTGTACCATCCGGCGTCCATGACGGCCAGCATCTCCTGATGCGTGGGCGGACCGTACATGACGGCCGCAGGCGCCGGCCTCCACCAGATCGGCAGCGACACCAGATCGAGGCCATCGACGAGCTCCACGGCCTGGCGATCGAGCAGCGACGGGTCCACGAGCCCCTTCGGGCGATCGGCCCGGAGCGCGAGCTGAATGCGCTCGATGGTCTCGTCCGACGGCCGGAAGTCGGTCCGCCTCCGCTCGGCTTCGCCCGACGCCGTCTCCTGGTCCGACGGCTGGCTCTGTCCGCGCGCCGGCACGGCCACGACGCACGATGCCAGCACCAACGCCAGCACGGTCAGCAGGCGCGCACGCATCATGGTGCTCCCACGCGCACGATCTCGGCACGCATCCGCAGATCGGCGATCCAGTCGTCGATGGTCCCCTGCAGCCGGGCCGCCGAGGCGAGCTCGCGGGCCTCGGGCTCGGCCTCCTCGAACGGCACGAGTCGTCCGCCCCGGGTGAACGCCGCCGGATGCTGCTCGTAGTAACCGCGCACGTCCTCGTCGCGTACCTGCGCGGAGGTGCCGAATCGCTGCGCGATGTACGCCTGGATACGAAGGGTGTCCCGGGCCATCTCGCGCAGCCGCCCCTCGTCGAGCCCGGTGCGCGCCATCAGCGCGCCGAGCCCGTCGCCCGCGCGGGCCTTCATGGCCGCCAGCTCGTCGGCGACGGCCGCCGCGGACGGATTCACCGGAGGAAAGCGGGCCACCTCGGCCAGCAGCAGACGGCGATCGATCGTGCGCTCGAGTGCCACGCTGGACCGCTCCTCCCCGGGCCCGATCTCCACGAGGCCCAGGCCGACGGCCGCCTGCACGTCGGTCATCGTCACCGCGCTCGCGCCGACCCTGGCCAGCACGCGATCGAGGAGCTGCTGGCCGGCGGGCCCCGCCGAGGCCACCACGCACGAGACGAGACAGAGGCCGAGCATGCGGACGGTCATCAGAAGGCCTGTCCCAGGACGATGTGGAGGACGTGGCGGCGCTCGGGCGTCCCGGGCACCAGCTCGCGCGGGTCGAGATTGAAGCCGAGGTCCACGCGCAGCGGGGGGAGGCCCTGGAACTGGTACATCAGCCCGAACCCCGCCGACGGACGGAGGTCGGTCAGATCCAGATCGCTCGCGCGCGGAAAGACGTTGCCCGCGTCGAGGAACGCCGCCGCCTGCAGGGCGCCCACCACGTTCACGCGCAGCTCGCTGTTAAGGACGACCACGCCGTTGCCGCCGGTGGGGAAGCCCGAGGCCGTGATCGTCTCCTCGTTGCCCAGCCGATCGAGCGTGAAGCCCCGGACCGACGTGTCGCCGCCGGCGAAGAACCGTTCGCTCGCCGGCAGGTCCTGCACGACCTGTCCGTCCACGTCGCGGGGAAAGCCGTGGGCCGCGCCGATTCGCGCGCCGAGGGCCAGCACGACCCGCCGAGGGGTCGGCAGTCGCCGGTAGTAGAACCCCTGCACGAACGTCCGCGTGAAGCCCACCTCGGACCCGATGGCGCGGGCCGCCAGGTCGGCGTCCACGATGAAGAGCGTGCCCTGCGAGGCGTCGAGCACGTCGTCGCGGCTGTCCCGGATGAACGAGGCCGAGACCTTCGACAGGCGGACCTGGGGGAACAGCCGGTCGATGAGCGGCTCCTCGTCGGGGGTGAACTGCTCGTCGAAGAGCGTGGTGTGCTGGAACGAGTAGAGGCCCGACAGGCTGTAGATCGGCGAGAGGCGGAAGCCGGCCTGCGCGCGCAGCTCGCGCCGGCGGAAGTTGAAGCTCGACCGGATCGCCTGCTCGACGATGCCGGTGGCGAGCACCTCGCTGGAGCGCCCGAAGGCCCGCGGCTCACGGTAGGTGCCGACGACGCGGTACTCGTTGAACCCGTAGCTGCTGTCGAGCTGGTCGGGACTTCCGTCGGCGTCGATCGCCGAGTCGCGCGACCGGAGGCTCACGCGGGTGAAGAGGTTGACCGACCGGTTCTTGCCCCAGAGGTTGCGGCGGCCGATCTCGAAGGCGATGCGCGGCGCCAGCTCGAAGCGCTCCTCGGCGCTGCGGTCCAATCCGGTCGGACGCAGGCGGAAGCCGCCCTCCAGCCCGCCGCTGAAGCCGAGCACCGTGGGAGGCGCCTCGTCCACCTCGACGATCACGTCACGGAGGGGCTCGCCCGGGAATCCCTGAGGCTCCACGCGGATCTGCCGGAACAGCCCCAGCTCGGCCAGCCGGGCCCGGCTCTCGAGGCGGGCCGAGTAGCCGAGCGGTTCGCCCTCGCGCAGCAGCAGCTGATCCGCGATGGTCTCGGCGCTGACGCGATCGTTGCCGAGGATGATGATCTGGTCGACCAGCGTCTGGGTCCCCTCGTCGATCGCGAAGCGCACGTTGGCGCCGGTATCGTCTTCGAGAAACTCGGGGATCGGCTCGACGGTCACCATCTCGTATCCGCGATCGCGGTACGCCAGGTCGATGCGGTCCCGGTCGCCGAGAATCTCCACCTCGGAGTACGGCCGGCCGGGGGCCACCGTCGAGATCGAGGCCAGCGCGGTGTCGTCGAAGGCCATGTTGCCCTCGAAGATCACCGCACGCACCCTGGTCTGCGGCCCCTCGGTGATGGCGACGCGGACGTCCACCTGCCGGATCGGATCCGACACCTGCCCGGGCGCAAGCTCGGTGGCCGTCGTCTGGACGGCGACCTGGGTGAAACCGTTGATGCGGTACAGGCGTTCGACGTCCCGGGCCGTGCGGTTGAGGTCGGCCGGCACGAACGGGCCGGCCTCCGCGACGGC
>Ga0302046_10001094_pt1 | contig 25721 bp, 21 predicted proteins | sample RVTome_11_FD_200261 | JGI IMG/M metagenome (GOLD analysis project Ga0302046, IMG submission 200261) | Soil microbial communities from uranium-contaminated site in the Upper Colorado River Basin, Wyoming, United States - RVT147D111 (version 2) ... | reverse complement strand
AGAAGCCGAACGGCTGGTCCGGGTGTTCACCAACGAAAAGAGCTCGGATGAACCATCGTCAGTGTCGTACCCGGATTTTCTCGACTACCGCAAACTGACCACTCACCTCGAGGGCGCCGCCGCCGTCGAGATGGCCATTTACACCCTTGGTACCGAGGATGGTGCGGAGGCGGTGATGGTGGAGGTTATGTCAGCAAATTTCTTCGCCCTCACCGGTCTCGAACCCGTGCTGGGGCGTTCATACCTGCCGGAAGAAGACGAACCTGGCGCTTCTGCACCCGTGGCCATCATCAGCCACCACGCTTGGGTTCGCCGTTACGGAGGAGATCCGGGAATCATCGGCCGGGACATCCGGCTCAACGGTCAATCGATCACCATCGTCGGTGTCGGCCCGGACGACTTTACCGGCACACTCGTTGGACTCACCACCGAGTTCTGGGTTCCGTTCGGGACCGCGGCAGCGTTGGAACCGGACCGTCTCGAGTCGATGACGATGCGCGGCGCGCGTGGGCTCTTCGTCTACGCCCGACTCCGGGACCATGTGGAGCCGGAACAGACAGAGGCGGGGTTCAACGTGCTCGCCACTTCGCTCGGGACGGAATACCCGGAAACGAATGCGGACCGTACTGTCACCGTGATCCCGGTGAACGACGTCCGGCTCCACCCGATCATCGATGGGTTTCTCTACCCGATCGCCGCGTTGCTCATGGCGGTTGTTGGCGTTGTGCTGCTGGTCGCCTGCACCAATCTCGCCAACATCCTGCTCGTGCGGGCAACTTCCGGGGCGAAAGAAGTCGCCATCCGAATGGCACTGGGTTCTTCCAGGCAACGAATCGTCACCCAGTTGCTCGTCGAGAGCTGTTTGTTAGGTCTTCTTGGGGGCGCGGTGGGATTGATCATCGCCGTTTTGGTCGCGCGCCTGATCGTGTCGTTTCATCCGCCACTCCCCGTCCCCATCGCCATCGATTTGAGCCTCGACAGGTTCGTCCTCCTGTTTGCGTTGGGACTTTCCCTGCTGACGGGAATCGTCTTTGGGATGATGCCGGCATTGCGCGGTTCTCGGCCCGATCTTATTTCGACCTTGAAGGACAACGCGCGGTCGATCAACGTGGGCGGTCGGCGGTTTGGCGTGCGGAACATCCTGGTGGTCACCCAGATCATCCTGTCAACGGTTCTCCTGGTCGGCGCCGGTTTGTTCGTACGGAGTCTCCGGAACGCACAGATGGTACACCCGGGCTTCAGGACTGACGGCGTGGCCTTGGCAACGTTTGATGTGTCGCGAGCCGGTTACGAAACGTGGGAAAGCGGCACGACCTTTTTTCAACAATACGCTGAGCACATCAACGCGCTCCCGGGAGTGACATCCGTCGCGCTCGCTCAACGCCTCCCCCTGGGCCTCAGCGTCGCAACGCGCTCCATGTCCGCTCGTGACATGGATATTCCAGCCGATGGGAGCATGCCGGAAATCGACTACTTGATAGTTGACGACCGCTTTTTCCAGACCATGGACATCCCCGTTATTCGAGGCCGCGGATTCGGAGCGACCGACTCGAGGGACAGCCCCAAGGTGGCCGTGGTGACCGAGGCGTTGGCGCGTGCGTTCTGGAATTCCGTCGACGTAGTTGGCGAAGAAATTGTCCTGGGGCACGCCGACAACAGTCGTGTCGTGGTCGGCGTGACGGCAGATATCAAGGTCCGGACACTCGGCGAGGCACCACGCCCGCTCCTCTATGTGCCCTTTGCCCAACAATACACGGAAATGATGACCGTCCTCGCAACGACGTCCCGTGACCCCTCCACGCTCGTCGGGGCCATGAGAGAGGAGCTACGGGCAATGGATCCGAACATTCCCATGTTCGAAGCGAAGACCATTCGCCAGCATCTTGCGGTCACGATGTTTGCCCCTCAAATGGGGGCCGCGCTCATTTCGGCCTTCGGCGCCCTGGCGATGACCCTCGCGGCAATCGGGCTCTACGGGGTCATAGCGGTGTCCGTGGCCCAACGCACCCGTGAGGTTGGCGTTCGCCTCGCCCTGGGCGCAGCGCGACACGACGTAATCAGGTTGATCATGCAACAGGGTCTCGGGCTCACCGGACTCGGTTTGGTCTTGGGCCTCGTCGCGTCAACGATCGTCAACCGCGCGTTGACCGGGTTCCTCATCGACGTTCCCTCGTTCGATCCGGTGACATACGTAGCAGTCTCCGCGGTCCTCTTGTTCGTTGCGGCCGTGGCCAGCTATGTGCCGGCACGCCGTGCCGCCGGGATCGAAGCCCAGACAGCCCTGCGGTACCAATAGGTTTATACCATGCCCACCAACGTCATCATCGGCGAATTCGAACAGCTTGTCCTCCTGGGTCTGTTGAGGCTGGGCGATACTGCGTATGCCCTTCCACTGCGCAAAGAGCTGAGTCGCCTGGCCCAACGCTCGATTTCGCGCGGCGCCTTGTACCGCACGCTCGACCGGCTCGAACAGAAGGGACTGCTCGAATGGGAACTCGAACGTGAGATCCCGAAACGTGGAGGGCACCCGCGTCGCAGGTTCCGGGTAACACGGCGGGGACTGCTGACTCTTGCCGCATCACGCAAAGTTCTTCTGGAAATGTGGTCTGGTTTGGAGAAAACACTCGACGAAACCGTGCAAACATCGTGAATCAGGTTGTGTTTCGCATCCTCCTCTACCAGAGTGTGCCCTAATCGTGACCGTGTGAGCCCGGTCACCGCCGGGCAGAGTTTGATGCGATATTGTTTGCCCGCTTCGAGCACGGAAGTGATCAGTCCGCGCTGCCAACCGTGTTGATCATGACAGAAACGCGTGACCTCCAGCATCCCCGCTCCGTCGCCGTTTCCGCATAGCACACCCGGGCAACGCCACCCGTTCGACCAGTGAAAAGCCCAAGTAACGAGGCCGTTTACCAGAGGCTGGGGGACGGGAGGGAACCGTGTACCGTATCTTCATATCCGCTGGACGTAAAACGCGTCCAAGCCGGTGTAATCACAACGCCAGCGCCCAGGGAACCAAACCGAGAAGTGACAAGCCACGTCCACTGTTTGCGTGGTTGATTACCGCCGCCGTGCTTGGACTGGCCTGTCATGCGGAACTCAACACGCCCACGGAGGAGGGCGTCGAGGAATTGCCCGGCGATTCTGTCGCCATTCTTTCCGAGGAAGCGCGCGACCTGGCGTTTCGCAACGGCTACGGTCGGCGGCGCACCCGCAACCGGGCCAGCGAGGAACTGGTTGAACTGGGACGGGTGCTGCTGTTCGACAAGGAGTTGAGCGGTGACCGTACCGTGTCGTGCATGACATGTCACCTGCCTGCGTTCGGTACAGGAGATGGAAAGTCTCTGTCGATTGGCGTTGGTGGAACCGGCTTGGGCGCCGATCGATCGCACCCCGACAACGTGTTTATCCCACGAAACGCGCCCTCACTACTGAATCTGGACGAAGTCGCGAACACGAACTTCTGGGATGGACGCGTCATGCTCCGCAACGGCAATCTCCAGACGCCCGGAGGCGACCAGATTACCGCCCAGATGCGCGAAGTCTTTCAGTTTGGCGCGATCTCCGCCCAACCAATGTTCCCCGTTTTATCACGCGAGGAAATGCGAGGGACCGAAGGCAACGAACTCGCCGACATTCCTGACGAGAATATGACGGCGATCTGGGAAGCACTTATGGCACGGCTCGGCGCCATCGATGAGTACCGCACGATGTTCGAGGCCGCCTATCCAGGAACTTCCTTCGATGAGATGACATTTGCTCATGCGTCGAACGCAATAGCCGGATTCTTCATCAGTGAGTTGTCGTTTAACGACTCCGGGTGGGATCGGTTCATGCGCGGGAACAACTTCGCTGTGCGGATCGAGGCCCTGAGGGGGGCGATTTCCTTCTTCCGGGAAGGTTGTGTCTCGTGTCACCGCGGCTCGGCATTCACGGATCAGGACTTCCACAACGTGGCCATGGCGCAGATAGGCCCGGGACAGGGTGATGGGCCAAGCGAACGCGACGATTTTGGTCGCGGCCGAGTCGTTGATGACTCTGACCTCCTATGGGCGTTCAGGACAGCCCCCCTGCGAAACGTGGAACTCACCGCGCCGTACGGACATGCCGGTCAATTCGTCGAGTTGGTCGACTTTGTCGATCACTACAGTGAATCCGAAGACAAGCTCCGGAATTATGACCCGTCGCAGTTGGAACCAGCGTTACAGGGAACGTTCCTCGACAATATCGGTGCCATCCTCTCCACCCGCGATCGCAGGCTCGAGGGAATGGAGTTCTCCCGTCGGACGGCAGAACGTATCACCAGGTTCCTTCTGACGCTCACCGACGAAGAAGCGAGAGACCTGTCAGGTATCGTCCCGGCCCGCGTACCCAGCGGCCTCTCGATCGACGGCGGGTAACGATCTCCTCCCACCGGGGAGGGACACGGCAGAGCCCCGAGCGCGGTGACGCAAGGGGCTCTTGTCCCGTCAGGTCTCCACAGGGATGCGCAGCACCTGGCCAGGATAGATGAGGTCCGGGTTGTCCAGCATGGGCTTGTTGGCTTCGAAGACCACAGGGTACTTCATGGGGTCACCATAGTATTGCTTGGCGATCTTCGAAAGCGAATCACCTTTTTGCACCGTGTACAACCGGGCCTCTGCTTCGGCGACGCTGACCTGCATCTGATCGTCCACCTCGGCCACGCCCTCGGTGTTGCCAACGGCAAGAATCGCTTTCTCCTTGTCCGCCTGGGTGGCTGCACGACCACGCAGCGTCGCCTTCCCATCATCATACTCGACCCTGAGGTCCTCGATGTTCAAGCCGAGGCCCATGACAAACCGCAGTAACTTGTTCGCCTTGATCAGTTCGCGGTTCATCTCTTCCTGCGCCTCAACGGCGTCCTTCTCGTCGTTACGACCGATATTCTTCAGGAACTTGAAGACTCCCATTTTTCTCTCCTTGGCTCGACCAGCCACCTAACGGCGGAACAGTCCGCCCAGTAATTTCTTGCCGATACTGGCGATATCATCAGCCACTTGCCCATCACCATCGGCGTCGAGCATCTGGACCAGGCCGCCGAGCTGTGGATTCTGCCGCTCGAGGCTGGTTCGCTCCCGCGTCAGAAGATCGGACAAGCTGCCGGCATCGAGATTCTCTTCGCGTCGCTTGCGACCGAGAGCACCCATCACAATCGGTGCAAGCATCGTCATGAGCTTTGCAACCCCAGCCGCGTCTAACCCGCTGGCCTTGCTCAGGTTTTGTTCGACCTGGCCACGACGACCGCCCAGGAGATGCCCAAGAATCCCGTTTCCGGCGCGCTCATCCGGCTTCTGGAGAAACCCCGTTACATCATTCAGGACGCCACCATCATGATCCCGGTCGAGCGCTCCCAGGAGGTCCTGCGCTCCTCCGGGCCGGGCCGAGTTTTTTGCAAGCGCCGCCAACAGGACCGGAAGGGCCGCCGAGACCGCGTTGCCCGTCGTCTTCTCGTCGGTGCCCAGCTGCCGGCTCAACTGATTCAGCGTTCCGCCTCCCAGCTGACGCGCGAGCATCTCCAGAACGGACGTCATAATCTTCACCGTGATTGTCGAAGGAGATGGGATCTAGTCTGAACGCAGTTGACATGCAAGAGCGGGGTCACAACGTCCAACGTTCAACGCTCAACGTTCAACGGTCAAGTATGGATGGGTAGGAGAACGTCGGGCGCCTGGGTCTCAACCCGTGCCCGATCAGAAGGAATACTTGGACGTTGAACGTGCAACGTTGAACGTTGGACGTTCATCAGCTAACCAGCCCTCTCAGTGCCTGCGACCCGGCCCGGCTTGCCACGACCCGTGATCCGTCACACAACGTGAGCACCAGGCGGCGATCATCGTACGGTTCCATTGCCGCGACGCAATCGAGGTTCACGATATGTGATCGGTGCACACGCTGAAAGCGTTCGGTATCCAACCGGGCTTCCAGCTCATTGAGTGTAACGTGCAGAAGAAAACGCCCATCCGGCGTAAAGACGTTAACGTAGCTGTCACCAGCCTCTATTCGGGTAATACAGTCCACCACGATCGGGACTATGGTCTGGCCCTTGCGCGCAAAGAGCCGGCGCAGTGGTCCGTCCCGCAACGCATCATGGGCGCGGCGGCCGGCTTCAGAATCACCTTCCTGAATCCGCTTACGGACCCGGTTCAACGTCGCGTGGAATCGCTTGCGGCCAAATGGTTTGACGAGATAGTCGACTGCTTCCACCTCAAACGCCGCCACGGCGTAACGGTCATAGGCGGTGGTGAATACGATCGCCGGTGTGTGAGATATTCGTTCGAGGACCTGCAACCCGGACAGTTCAGGCATCTGAACATCCAGGAAGAGCAGATCCGGCTCGAGTTTGTTTACCAGTCTGACGGCTTCGAGGCCGTTTTCCGCCTCACCCTCCAACACGACCCAATCTGTCTCTTCGATGAACTCTCGAACCGTCTGGCGGGCCAGTGGCTCGTCCTCCGCGATGACGGCGCGTATCATTCCGTTTCCACCAGCTGCGCGTTGTGCGGCTCACCCGTGGGAATTACCAACCGCACCGAGAACCCCTTACCCGGCGCGGTCGTCACATCAAAGGAAGCCTTGCCGGCATAGAGGACCTCGAGACGTTGTCTCACGAGACGAAGACCCAATCTACCGCTGGCGTTCAGGCGCTCCGGCTCGGAACCCGGCCCGTCGTCGCTCACACTCAGGAGGATTGCCTCGGCCGATCTCTCGGCGGTTATCCCGACCGTCCCGCCACTCGCCCGGGGAGAGACGCCGTGCCGCACCGCGTTCTCGACGAGCGGCTGGAGACAGAAGGCGGGCACGAGCTCGTCTTCGACTGACGCGTCCATTGAAGCAGTGACCCGCAAGCGATCACCAAGTCGCAGCCGCTCCAACGAAAGGTAATTCTGCACAAACGCCCATTCTTCCCGCAGCGGTACCCGGTCGAGCGACTCGGCCTGAGTTCGCGTCGTGTAACGCAGGAGATCCGCAAACTGTTCGATGGCGTCTTCTGCCGCCGCCGAATCGTTGCGGACCAGAGCGAGCGTGGAGTGGAGAGTATTGAACAGGAAATGCGGATTTATCTGCGCCCGGAGCGCCTGAAGCTCCGCGCGTGCCTTCAACGCTTCCGCCCGAGCCAGCCGACTCCCCTCCTCACGTAACCGTACCGTTGAACGAAACGCATACGCGATACTCGTAATCATCACGTAGACCATCAGGGCCATAAACAACTGCCACCAGATCGCTGCCTTCATTTCCTGCTCGTCGATGACCGCACTGCCGTTCATCAGGGGCCAGAGGAGGTGAATCAGCAACCCTGTACCAAACACGGCCAGTTGAGCATACGCGATCCCAATTCCCGCGTGGATAGCAAGAAACGCCGGAACCCGAGTCGAAGGGGTGGCAATTCGGCCCGTGGCCCACACAACCCCCAGACCGAGAATCGCTGCCGGAACGGCACTGACCAGGGCCAGGCCCACCGCAGGCCACAGCGGAGCCTCGCCCGTTATCAGGACGACCGAAGCGTAGGTGTAGATGTATGGAATCCATGCGGCCGTGTAGAAAAGCCAGAAACGGGCGCGGGGCATGCGTCTCTCCCCCGCTTTCGAAATCCTGCTCAGATCAGTGGGTTTCGATCCGTGGGCCTCCCCTGACATGCTCACAAGATCCCACCGCAGCAGGGGCGGGGCAACACGTCATATCGGTCGGCTCTTCGTTCGGTTCGGCGAGGGCGCGGATACGCGGCGTCATTGCTGCGACCAACCAGGAACTTACGAACGTCGTGTACGATGCGCCCTCTCGACTGTACCAACCGGAATCTGACACGTTGCCCCTCCAGCAATGTGCGTGAGCCCATAGTTCCGTTGAACTTGCCCTCAAAAGTAGAGCCTCCGCCCTGATCGACCACAACTACCTGGACGAGCGGTCCATGACGTCGGTCAAAGGGCGTTGGGGGGGAGCGGGTGGCGGTTTCAGCGTTCGGCAGTCAGCCTGCAACCATCTGCCTGCAGCAGACAGCGGACAGTCGGCGAGGTAGACTCACACGACCCGCATGACAGTCCCGGTTATTGCCGGCTGCAGGCTGACGGCTCCCTCACGTTTCCAGCGCACCCAGCAGATCATCCAGAATATCCCCAACGCTCTCGATCCCTACCGAGAGCCGCAGCAGGTTGTCTGGCGTGCCGGATCCGGGGGCCTCGACCGAAGCGCGATGCTCGATGAGCGACTCAACACCCCCCAGACTCGTCGCATGGCTGATCAGCTTGACACGACCGGCTACCGCGAGGGACTCCTTCCGGCCCCCGCGTACCTGGAACGACAACATGCCACCGTAGTCGCTCATCTGGCGCGCTGCAATGTCGTGCCCGCCATGAGATGGGAGCCCTGGGTAGTGGACGATCTCCACCGCCGGATGCTCCGACAAGGCCGTCGCGATGCGAGCTGCGTTTTCACAATGTGCCCGCATCCGATACGGCAATGTGGCAATGCTGCGCCTCAGCAACCAGCAATCAAAGGGCGCCGGGGCGGCACCGCCCACCTTCTGGTATTCACGAACCCGTTCGAAAAACTCGTTCTCTTCCCTGGCGATGACGCAGCCGCCTAACAAATCAGCGTGGCCGCCGAGGTATTTGGTGGTGGAATGCATCGCAATGTCGGCGCCAAGCACGAGCGGACGTTGCAGGACCGGGGTGGGCCAGGTGTTGTCGACCACAGCGACTGAGCCGGCACGATGGGCAATTTCGCATATGGCCGCGACGTCGGTGATCGTAAGCAGGGGATTCGAAGGTGTTTCGAGCCACACCAGTCGAGTCGACTCGGTGATTGCGCCTTGTAGCGCGGAGAGATCCGTGAGATCGACATACGATACATTCAGCCCCCACCTGGCATAGAGGCTGTCCAGCATGACCCGTGTTCCATAGTATACGTCGATCGGTGCGACGACGTGATCACCGTGGGCAAGCGCGTGAAAAAGCGCCATCGACGCCGCGGACCCGGAACCGAACGCCGCCGCCGCGGCTCCACCCTCCAACTGCGCAAGACACGATTCCAGGGCTCGTCGGTTGGGGTTGTCATGCCGCGTGTAGAGGAGGCCGTCAACCAACTCCCCGCTCATGGTCTTGTGAAACACCGTGGAGGTGATGATCGGATCGGCAATCGGATCACCCGGCTTACGCCCCTCCCGCCCCGCGTGCACGGCAATCGTTTCGATATTCGACATTGTGAGTTCTGGTTCGGTGTAAGATTCCGTTGCCGCAAGGCGGTCCATGGCTCACCGCCCGAGTTCGCCCGCCTGCGGCCCGACAACGGCTGTCCGGCCAGCTATCCTCGTTGGGCTATCCGAAGCATCGCGCTGATCAAGGCCATGTGGTGATCGTCATGGTCGGCAACGAAATGACAATGGTCGATCAATCGCATGGGTTGCTTTAGTCGCGGATGCAGTGCCGTCAAGCCGGCTTCAGCGCTATCCATGTTGTCGAGACGGTCGACGAAACGTTGGCGCTCGGCGCGGAAGACGCCAAGCAACGACGGCAGGTCCGCCCGGTTGTGCTCCGCCTGATGCGTCCTCCGGTTTGTCAGATCGGCGGGGCGCAGCTCCGTCTGGCCGCTGATGAGGTCGTCCAGCCGTGCGAACCAGAGAGGCTCCAGATCCCCCAGGTGGCCCACGTGTTCCTGAATAGACCAGGCACCGACGGCACGGCGGGCCAGCAGGTCGCTCGCGAGCCCGGCGGTTCTCTCTTCGATTCGTGCGGGCGCGCCGCGGAGTCGTTCGATGACAAACGGGAACGCTTCCAGTGGCGGTTTATCGGGGAATGTCCTGTCGAACCACCGGGGGATTTCCATTCAGGGAGGCTCGTGGGGTGCTCACGCCCTCAAACGGGCGCGGACTCCAGTGATGCATTGCCGCCAATGTTGACCATGCGGTCGAGCGCCGCTCGGGCTCTGTGCCCGATTGTTTCATCGACCCGAACGACATAACGATTCTGCACGAGCGCGTTGCGCACCGAGGGCAACGTAATCGTCTTCATGAAGGCGCATTGCGCTTCCGGATCGGCCGCGATGAATTCCTTCTCTGGGGCAAGTTGTTTCATCCTATGCAGGATGCCGACCTCAGTCGCAACGATGAAACTCTGTGTTTCCGATGAGCATGCGTGGCGGATCATGCCTTCTGTTGACGTGATGTGCAGACCTTCCGCTTCGATATCGCCAAGGCCCATTTCATAGATGATCTGGCCTGCACAACCACATTCGGGATGGACGAGAACCTCAGCGTCCCTGTGCTCGGCGCGACGCTGATTGACGGAACGCGCGTTGATGTCCTTGTGTACGTGACACTCACCCATCCAGACCTCGATACTGCGATCGGGTCGGGCGCGTTTCATGTGCGCACCCAGGAAAAAGTCGGGCAGGAAGAGAATGCCGCGATCCTCCGGCACAGCGTCGATGACTTCCAGGGCATTCCCCGAGGTGCAACAGTAGTCCAGCTCGGCTTTGACCTCCGCGGTGGTGTTGACGTAGCCCACTGCAACGTGGTCCGGAAATCGTGCCTTCCATTTACGCACGTCAGCTCCGGTAATGGTATCCGCCAATGAACACCCGGCTCGAAGGTCGGGAAGCAGGACGGTCTTGTCCGGCGACAGAATCGAAGCTGTTTCCGCCATGAAATGGACGCCGCAGAACACGATGAGCGATGCTTCCGTACTTGCGGCCTGCCGAGACAGGCCAAGCGAATCCCCAACGAAGTCGGCGATGTCCTGTACCTCGGGACGCTGGTAATTGTGCGCCAGAATGACCGCTCCGCGTTCCTGCGCCAACGCGCGGATCGTTCGCTGGAGATCCAGGATTTCAGCGGGCGTCTGATCGACCGTTTCGATTACAGGTAGGTGAGTTCCCATAATGCCTTCGCGTCCCCTTGCTCTCATACCCCTGGCATCGCTCTCTGCGTGCGCGCGCCCTTGAAAGCGGGAAGAATACAACAACTCATCGACACGTCAACGTGACGGCAACCTGCGCGTCCAATACCCGGTCGAGCGTAACCGTGTTCCGGGCTTGTACCTAATGGTGCAAGGACTCGAACGCACCGCTCGGTGACCTATCTATTGAGTAGGTGCGCCGTATTGAAGGCGGAGAACCTGGGTCGGCTTTCCGGGCTCCAGGTAAACAACGAACAGAGAGTCATATTCCGTGTGGTTGAGTTGATCGAACGGGCCACCGCCGAGTTCGTTGACGATGGCGGGCACGGTGTTGCTGTGACTGACCACGAGGACAGTCTGACCGGGGTGGCCCTCCCTCAGGATCCGACCCATATCCGAGACCAGTGTTGCCGTGGGCTCGGTGGTGACGATATCGAGACCGAACCGCTCAGCGACGGGGCCCGCGGTTTCCAGCGTCCGTTTGAGCGGCGTGGAGTAGATCGCATCCAGCTGAACCCCCTCCAGGACATGGACCAACGTCCGGGCCCGCTCCTGCCCGTCGGGCGTGAGGCTGGGATCGCGATCATCCCCCTCGATCTGTTCGGCGTGACGGACCAGGATGACCGTCGTTTGCGCACTTGCTGATGTAACCATACCCGTCAGGAGCAAGGCGGTCGCGAGCGACCCCGCTCGGAAAGCGTGAATCCCAAGAGCGTTCATTACCAGACCTCGTAAGCGTGGTTTCCGTCGGAATAGTAACCAGGAAACGATACACCCAGGCAGTCGCCGCGATGACTCCGTCTCCGTTTGCTCGTGCGCGCTCCCGGCTTCGCCTTCGTTGCCATCCTCACGCTTGCATTGGGCATCCGGGCAACCAGGGCCGTCTTCGCTCGCGGTCAACCGCGTACCGACCCAGGGGCTTATCCTCGTCGGAGAAACTGTTGACGACCAAAAGCCCAACTACTATGTTTGTAATAGTTAATTTCAGGATGGGCTCGGTGGCCGTACACCTTACAAAGCGCGAGTTGGATCTCATGTCAGTGGTTTGGGAGGCCGGCTCCGCCACCGTGAGCGACGTGCTCGAACAGATGGAAGACGACGTCGCCTACTCGACCGTGCTCACGATCTTTCGCACCCTCGAAGCGAAGGGATTCGTGCGCCACGAGCAGGACGGCAAGGCCTTTCGCTATTACCCCCTCATAGAACCGGATGAAGCCGGCGGGAGCGCTCTCGCTCGGATCCTGAACAAGGTCTACCAGGGATCCCGCGAGCTGCTCGTTGCCCGTTTGGTAAGCGACGAAGACGTCTCCGCCGAAGAGCTACGGCGGATTCGCGCGCAGCTCGACGAACGACTTCAGGAGATGGAACGGTGATCGCCGCGTGGATGTTGTACATTGTCGCCATCTCGTGCCTCCTGGCCCTGGCCGCTTCCGCGCTCGAGTATGGCCTCAACGCCCTGTCTCGACCAACGCGCTGGGTCTGGGCGGTCGCGTTGAGTACCGCCTTGTGTATCCCAGCCATTTCAGTTCTCCGTCCGGCCGTTGACCAACCGGTTCCGCCGGCTGCGATTCCAGTCGGCGATTGGACGGTGTCAGGTCTTCAGCTCGAGACCCCGTTTATGGCGAAGGTTGTGGCCGTACTCGACGTTGTCAACGCGCCGCTCGTCGCCATATGGGTGCTGACCTCACTTGCCGTCGTCACCGCACTTGGCATCAGCGGCTGGCGAATGAAACGGCAGTCTTTGCGATGGGTGCCTGGGCGAGTCGACGGAGTTCCGGTTCGGTACTCGGCGTCATCGGGCCCTGCCGTCATCGGTTGCTTCCCTGGTGTGATCGTGTTGCCGCGCTGGACACGCGCATTGGAACACGAATGGCAGGCCATGATGGTTGCGCATGAGGAAGAACATCTTCGGGCTCAGGATACCGGTCTCATTGCCTGGGGGCTGCTCGCGGTCGCGCTTCTTCCGTGGAACCCGCTGGTATGGTGGAAATTCAGACGACTCAAACACGCTGTGGAACTCGACTGTGATCGGCGTGTGCTGCGACGCGGTGTCGACCCAAACGCCTATGGCAACCTGCTGGTCGAACTCACCGAACGCGCACGTCGCGGTCCCCTCCCGGCCGCAGCGTTTTCCGCACCCAAGCCGCTACTTACCCGGAGAATACGACTGATGATGAGACCCACGCTTCCTCGTTACCGTCTGCACGCCCTCGCGGCTATCAGTACCGCCGCGGTGATAACTGCAATTGGTTGTGAACTACCCACCCCGCCGGAACCCGATACCGTTGCGAGGCATGAACTCGCCGACAACGACCCAACGCTCGCAGAGCAACCACATGTCAAGCGACTTCGCTTACTGAGTGAAGCGTATCGGGTGCTCGCCGATAGCCTGGCACCTCCCCGAATCATCCGCGCAACCGATCTGGCACGTCTGGTACACGAAACCGGCCGTCTGGCTCTGAATTCGGATACTGGTTTAGAGGCGATAGACGCCGCTGAAACGTCCCTCCGGGCACTTCGGGTTCGCGAAATCGCTAAGGGATCTGTCGGAGAATCCACGATACGACTGAACGGACCACGGAGCGGCGTCGATGGTAGCAGGCCAGCTCCCTGGGTGTTCGTCGACGGGATACGACTGGGACAAGCCGAACTCGAGTCTCAGATCCGCGAGGACGGCCTCACGCGTCTTGCCGAGATCGACCCGGATGCGATCGAACGGATCGAAGTCCTCAAGGGAGTGGCCGTGCACAGGATATACGGTGCCCAGGCAGGTGGTGGCGTCATTCGCGTAACAACAAAAGAGGCTGCGCGCCGCGCCAACAACTGAACCGGCTGACGGGAATGAAAACGAACATCCCATGCGTGTGCCTGACGATCACATCTGTGCTGTTCGGGTGTGAATCGGCCGAATCATCCGGCGCTGTTGTCACTGACAGCGCCGGTGTCGTAATCGTGCAAAACCCCGAGATGGACCTCACGCAGTGGCAGCTGAGCCAGCAACCCCTCGTGGCCATCGGCTCGGAAACGCGCGGAGATGAATACCAGATGTTCCGGGTGCAGGGCGCCGTCAGGATGAGCGACGGGCGAATTGCCGTCGCCAATTCGGGAACCTCCGAAGTGCGGATCTACGACGACACCGGTGAATTCATAACCTCCTCCGGCAGTGATGGCGACGGTCCAGGAGAGTTTCGTGCGATCACCTCGCTGCAGCGCCTCCCGGGCGACACACTGTTCGTCTACGATCGGAGTCTGGCGCGGTATTCCATTCTCGATCCCAACGGCGGGTTTGTTCGCAGCAGCAGCATGGTTGGGGGCGATGGCGGTCCGGGATCGCCGATGGCCCTCGGTTTGTTCGGCAACGGGTACGTGCCGGCTCAGCAAACACGCGGTGGAATCTTTGCCTTTGTTGCCGGAGAAGCGGAAGACCCGAACACTGAGATGAGCGTCGAATTTCTGCTCCTCCGCGGACCGGACTCGGGGGCGACGACAATCGGGACGTATCCCGCACAACAAACGCGGATCACGATGGGTGAAGGAAGCATTTCGGTGATACGCAATCCCCTCGCGCCCGAGACGTACGCGGTTGCCGACCGGAACGCCCTCTTTGTTGGGCACAGCGGAGCGTATGAGATCCATCGCTACGATGAGACCGGAGCAATCGACCGCATTGTACGGCACGTCGTCCATGCCAATCCCATCACGGATGCCGAAATAGACGCACTGATCGAACGCGGAAAAGAGTCCGCACCCAACGCAGACGCGGCGCGTGGGATCGAGGCATCGTATCGTGCAATGGAATACCCGGAAACGTTCCCGTTGTTTGATGACTTGCTGATCGACCAGGTTGGGTGGCTGTGGGTGCGGGATTACCTACGGCCGACTGACGAGATCGGTCGATGGAGAATCTACTCGCCGGACGGTGTGATGACAGCACAGGTGTTTGCACCGCGGGACTTCACCCTGATGGATGCGGGTCGCGACTACGTTTTGGGACGCTTGCGGGACGAGCTCGATCTGGAACGCGTCATGTTGTTCGCGCTCACGGACCGTTGAACCAGGGCTCCCGCAACAGAATTCCAGGAACCAGCTCGGACACCCAGCGTTGCGTCGCGCCGGGTGAGAGAGGACCGGCCGTCACGGCGCTGGACTCTACGGCATTCGCCCCGGTGCCGACAACACGCGGTGTCGAGTCGCCGGCGTCTCTCCTGACCGCAGACGATCGTGGGATCTCCCGGCTTCCGCGTGAGGTGCGTCCGTACATGCCCGGGGTCTCCGACCGCGCGGGGTCCGACCATGCCTTGCGAATATCGGCACAGCCCGTGTGGCCTTCCGCCTTCTCTGACGGCGTCGGCACCCCGGACGCCCGCTTGCGCGGGGAGGGATTTTCGCGGCTCAATACCCGGCCTGTACGTACCCCTGTCAACGCTTCGCCGGCACGATTACTCGCACCCGCGCATGACTCGGGGCCGGTGTGGGTCGCTAGCCCTTCACCGTGTAGAACTTTCATCTATAACACCTCACCGGCTTGTGCCGGCGCTCCAGAGCATCCCTAGGTCGACGCGGTCACCGATGCGCCCGCGTCGGCGCGCGGTTCGCCGAGGAAATCCGCAACCATGTCATCGAGCAGGAGCAGTTCGTTTCCGATCCGTTCGCACAGGTGCAGTCCAATACCCTCAACAGCTTTGCCCAATTCGTTGAGCATTCGCTCGTACCTGCGAACTTTGTCAGGGATCTCAAAGAAAACCATTGCGTCGATCCACGCCTCGAACATCTCGGCATGTGTAACGCGCCGGTCATTCAGGATCGAAACACTTGCCAGCTCTTCGCGTAACGGTTGAAATCTCGCATCGATGTGATCCACATGACCCCGCATCCGATCGCCGCCCGTGCGGCGCACCAATTCGATGATGCGGTTGAAATTGACGGGATCACTCGTGAGATATGACCGTCTTACCGGAATGCACAGCGCGCGAACACGTGCCAGGGCATCATCGCTTTCGACGTACCCGTTCACGATGCGCATACTGGACATGCTGCCCCGCTTCATCGCCAGCGCCGCACGCGCCTCAACCACGACCTGACGGAAAATGCGGAGGTCCGACCGCTCTCTCATCGTCAACTGCGCTTCAGTCATCGCCCTGAGTCGCTTACGCGGGGACTGCACGTATTGTGACCAGATAGCATAAGGTGGAAGATAGAGAGGGAAGGCGGGCGGCGGTATGTGGCAGGGGCAGGCAGGAGTGATCTCGAGCCGACTTGCGGCCGAGAACAGGCGGTCGGGTTGGGCGTAAATAGGGTCGAAGATGGCGTACCCTCCTCCAGGACCACACGCCGGTGCCCTAGGGATGGTCTGCACAAGTTCGTGTGGTGGCCCCGAAGTACGCGTCAGTGAGCGGCGACCCCTCGTACTCGCTGGCCTTTTCCGCGAACGGCGGCGGCCGGAGGGACCACCACACGACTTGTGCAGATGGTTCCCTAACGGGAACCATTCCCGTGGGAGGCCGTTTTGTTGGTAGAGCGGCTTGACCAAACCGCCGTACAGGGCGGTAGAATCGCCCCGAAGGCGCCGCGCCTGTCGCCCCCTTACAGCTGCCTTTCTGACAGAACCTGCAAAAAAGACAAACAAAAAATGAAAATCACGAAATCTGATGGCGAGTGGAAGGACAAACTGACGGACGAGCAGTACCGCGTAACACGCATGAAGGGGACCGAGCGCGCATTCACGGGTTTGTACCACGACTGCAAGGACGCCGGGGTGTATCGCTGTGTCTGTTGTGGCGCGCCTCTGTTCCATTCTGACGCCAAGTTCGATTCCGGGACGGGATGGCCCAGTTTCCAGGAAGCCGTGGAGCCGGATGCGGTGGAAACAACCTCCGATAACAGCCTCTTCATGCACCGGACTGAAGTGCTCTGCGCAACGTGCGACGCCCACCTCGGACACGTGTTTGACGACGGTCCCGGTCCCAGCCAAAAGCGATTCTGTATCAATTCGGCTGCGCTGAATCTCGAGCGGGAGGGTGATGCTGCCAGCCAACAGGGATCAGTCCGAAACGTCCGCGAGGAACAGCCATAGGATGGGACAACTCAAGGCCCTCTGGGTGAAACGAGCGCATCGTGGGACGATGGATCCGAGGCGAAACCAGACCCTGCGAGCGTACGGACGAAGCGGTCCAGGGCCCTTCGGACGGCCATGTCGGTGGAATGGGGAGGTGGCGCGTTTGGAGAGGCCCTCGACAGCGGTCAGATCAGCGTGGGTGACGATGTCCACTGGGAGGACCCGACCACCCCTCAGGCGTAATCAGCTTCCCTCGCGGTCCAAGCGAAACTCGGGGCCTACCTGACCTCGTAAGGGTTCGCGAGGGCCGGACCCCGCTTACTCGCCGGAGAGAAAGCATGAGCAACGAGATTTCCCATAGAGGCAGCATCCCCAACGCAATGGCGTGGATGGTTGGTTTATCCGCGTTGCTGTTCTGGATGCCGGTGGTTGGTGGTCTGATTGCGGGCTTTGTCGGGGGACAAAAGGCAGGAAGCCCGGGTCGTGGAGCAATTGCCGCGATTCTGCCGGGCCTGATCTTTACTGCACTGGTCATTCTGTTTGGCGGCATTCTGGGCGCCATACCGATTATCGGGCCGATCTTCGTCCTGTTTGCCAGCATGGGTGGCATTGTCCTCTCGACAATCAACCTCCTCCCCTTGCTGATTGGGGCTGTTGTAGGTGGCTACGTCGCCCAGTAGATAGCCCACTGACAGCGTACTTCCCTGATGTATCCACGGGCGGGGCGCCGGGCGTAGACACGCCGGCGTCTCCGCCCGTGCCCCTCGCCGACCGGTCTCCTCACCGTTCCGCCGAGGCAACAATGCCGATCCCGCCGCGGAGGTTCTGCCTCACCTCGACGGTTACGGATTGGGGGGCTATTGCGTACACAACATCGTCCGCAATACGGGCGGCCAGGTTCTCGCAGAAAACGCCCTCATTACGATACGACCATAGATAGTATTTCAACGCCTTGGACTCGAGGCAGCGTTCCGCCGGTTTATACCGAATCTCAACACTTCCAAAATCCGGCTGTCCGGTCCGCGGGCAGACCGACGTAAACTCGACGGCGCTCATGACCACGAGCTGAACATCGGGGGCCGGGAATGACTCCGCTTTGAGCGTTTCACGCGCTTCGCTGGGGCTCTCAGGTCGCGGGAGCGACCCTTTGCTCGGAAGTTCGGTCATGTGCTTTCCTTGGATGGCGTCTCGGGGAGCCGAGGGGAGTATTCTATATTAATGACCCGGGCGTCAGTTGGTGGCGAACGGTAGTCAGATCCGATGAAGACGGGAAAGGCTCATGACGCACGAAGTGCCCGCGGTGGTTCTCCTCAGCGGCGGTCTCGACTCGGCGACGCTGGTTGCGATGGCCGCGGATCAGGGTTTCGCACCGTTCTGTCTCACCGTTCGATACGGCCAACGGCACGGGATCGAGGTGCAATCAGCGCGAGCTGTCGCACGGCAACTCGGCGCCCCAAAACACGAGATCGTCGATCTCAACCTGAGGCAGTTTGGCGGCTCCGCCCTCACCGACGACATTGCCGTGCCCAAGGATACGCCGCGTCATGAAATGGGAACCGAGATCCCTGTTACGTACGTGCCGGCGCGCAATACCATCCTGCTGTCACTTGCGTTGGCGTGGGCGGAAACCCTCGGCGCCAACGATATCTTTATCGGCGTGAACGCTCTCGACTTTTCCGGATACCCGGATTGCCGTCCTGAGTTCATTGCCGCCTTTCAGGCGTTGGGACGCGTCGCCACGAAGGCCGGTGTCGAGGGGAATGACAACCTCGTCATTCACGCGCCACTCATCGAGATGACCAAGGCGCAAATCATTCAACGCGGAAAACAACTTGGCGTGGACTACTCGCTCACGTGCAGCTGTTATGATCCCGATGACCGCGGACTCGCATGCGGACATTGCGACGCCTGTGTTTTGCGACGCGAGGGATTCGAGCGCGCGGGCCTTCCCGATCCGACGATCTACCAGGAAGTGGTCAACGGGTGAGCTATTCCGTCAAGGAGATCTACGCGACCGTTCAGGGCGAAGGATTTCACACCGGGCGACCGGCGGTGTTCCTGCGGTTCGCCGGGTGCAACCTCTGGTCGGGTTTCGAACGCGATCGCGTAGGCGCGGTCTGTCAGTTCTGCGATACCGACTTCGTCGGAATGGATGGGCCCGGCGGGGGCAGATTCGCCGATGCCCCGGAATTGGCACTGGCGGTAGACACAGCGTGGCAGCGGAACATCGGGACGGCCAACCGATTCGCCGTGTTGACCGGGGGCGAACCCCTCTTGCAGCTGGATGGAGACCTGCTAGAGGCGCTGCACGCCAGAGGTTTCGAGGTTGCGATAGAAACGAACGGTACCCTGCCTGCCCCACCAGGTATCGATTGGATATGCGTCAGTCCAAAATCCGGGGCCGAACTCGTACAACGGTCCGGCAACGAACTCAAGCTCGTCTACCCGCAAATCGGCATCGATCCGGGAGATTTTGAACACTTGCGATTCGACCATTTTTTCTTGCAACCGATGGATGGCTCCGATTTCGAGCGGAACACGGATCTCACCATCGGATTCTGCCGGTGTTCACCACGGTGGAAGGTCAGCATCCAGACGCACAAGTATCTCGGGATACCGTAGGACAGGACGGTAAGAGCGGTAGGGACTGGCAAGCAGCAGTGGATGGCAGGATCTGTCGACGGAGATGAGCGCCACCGCCACCTACCGCTTCCTACCTCCTCTTTCCGCTACCTACCCCCTCACCGCCTCCGAACCCCAGTCCGAACACTTTGTCCTTGGTTTCCGCAACTTCTCATGCGGCGATCCGTACCCAACAGATGACACCTCGGCATTCTCGTGAACGATCAGCGCATTCGGCTTCGCCTGGACCGCCTCCACGCCATTCTGCGTGAGAGCCGACTGACCCAGAATCACTGGGCCATCAAGCTCGGACTCTCACGGGGGCACTGGTCAGACATCGTCAATGCCAAACACCCGTATCCGTCGGCTAAGACCCGCGAGCGCATGCTCGAAGTTCTCGGTGTGGGCTTTGACAGCCTGTTCGTTGTCGAGGCCGGGCACACTGACAGCGAGGCCGCGTTCAAGGCCGCGTTGCGAGATCGATATCTCATCGACGAAGAGCTTGGCCACGGCGGAATGGGGACGGTCTTTCTGGCCCGTGACATCCGGCATGGGCGGCTCGTGGCAATCAAGATGGTTTCGGCGGAGGCAGTCGCTGGAATCGGAGCAAAGCAGTTCCTGAAGGAGATCCGCACAACCGCAAGGCTGCAACACCACCACATCCTTCCACTCTTTGATTCCGGGGTGGCGGCGGATTCCCCGTTTTACGTGATGCCGTACATAAAGGACGGCTCACTCCGCGACCGACTGAAGCAAAGCGGGCGACTCGGTCTGGCTGAGGCATTGCAGCTGATGCGCGGGATGGCGCAGGCGTTGACCCATGCGCATGACGCACAGGTCCTTCATTGTGATATCAAACCGGAAAACATCCTGCTCTCCGGCGACCATCCGTTTGTCGCGGACTTCGGGATATCACGCGCGATCCATGCCGAGGTCTTCGAGTGGGGCATCAGGCACACAATCGACTCTTCAGCCGGGACACCTGCCTATGTGAGCCCGGAACAGGCGAGCGGGGAACGCCATATCGACGTGCGCTCGGACGTGTACAGCCTGGCATGCATGCTTTTCGAGATGCTCGCTGGTCAGGCACCATTCTCCGGGACGACAACAATGGAAACGGTCGCGCAGCGTTTCACGACACAAGTCCCCGATGTACGAACCCACGCGCCCGAGATCCCATACGGCATTGCGGAGCGCCTGCAGCGGGCAATGTCCCTCGCCGTCCAACGAAGACCGGAATCGGTCATGAAGTTCATGACTGAGATTGAGAACGCCGCGCGCAGAAGGCGCGCTCCACGAGGAGTTCTCGCACGCACCCTGTCGCCAATCGTTCATGGCATTCAAGCGGTGCGACACTTCATCGGCAAGACAACGGGAGGTATCACGTTGGACTCAATCGTCACGGACCTGCGCTTTACTCTCCGATCGTTCCGGCGGCGTCCGGCTTTTGCGTTGCTCGCCATACTCACAATTGGATTGGGCATCGGCGCATCCACCGCGATGTTCAGCATCGTCCACGCGGTGCTGCTGCGACCACTCGAATATCCAGATCCGCAGTCGGTGGTTTCCATCTACCCTACATTCCCGGACCTCGCCGGCCACCCGACGGCCGGACAACTGGCCATTCGGGGAACGTTTTCATGGCCTGAGTTCTTCGCCATACGAGAGAATCAGACGTCGTTCACCGGTGTGGCGGCGTATCGCTCGTTGTCCCTAACGATATCGGGCGAGGGCACGCCCCAGCGGGTTCCAATCGCGGAAACCAACTACGAGCTGTTCCAGATCCTCCATGTCGCTCCGCGAATGGGGAGACTCTTCAATGCCGAAGACGATCCGGATGTTGCCCAAGTGGCACTGATCACATCCGGATTCTGGCGAGAACGGTTCGGGAGCGACTCCAACGTCGTTGGGCAAGCCGTAATCCTCAACGATGAATCGGTCGAGATCGTCGGCGTCCTGCCTGACAACTTTCGCGTCGGCACAATGGGCGCTCGCATCTGGATCCCGAGAACCGGCTCCTCGACTGACCCGGGTATCGGGAATCACAACATCAACGGGGCGGTTGCCAGGCTCACACCCGGTGTCACAGCGACTCAGGCGCAGAGTGAAATGGTCAACATCCTGCAGGCCTCCGTACCGCCCGACCACGGGACACACGGTGCTTCCGTTTTCGAACGACTCAGCGACGAGACGCGGAACTCAAGGACGCCCCTTCTCGCACTGATCGCCGGTTCTTTCCTGCTGCTCGCCGTTGGCTGTGGAAACGTCGCTGCGATTCTGCTCGGAGCCGGAATCGATCGGGAGCAGGAATTGGCAATACGCGGCGCACTCGGCGCAAGCCGAGGGAGGATTGTCCGTCAACTCCTGACGGAGAGCGTCGTTCTCTCCGTCGTGGGGGGCGTCGCTGGAGCCGGAGTTGCCGCGCTCGCCATGCGTTCCCTGTTGAGCTTTGCACCGGCGGGCCTGCCGCGCATACAGACCGCGACCATCGACGGCACGGTCCTGATGTTCACACTGACCATCGCCGGTATCGCAGGCATCGTGTTTGGTCTCATTCCCGCAATCGGGCTCTCCAGCACGGAGCCGGGCAAGGCCATCGTGTCGAGCCGCGGAACAACCGGCACGAAGGCCCGCGTTCACGCGGCGGTTGTCGTCGGAGAGTTGGCACTGGCGACGGTTCTGATGGTATCCGGTGCGCTGCTCACACGGAGTCTGTTAGCGTTGAACCGCGTCGATCCGGGCTTTGACGCGGAGAACCTGCTCGCCGTCAATGTGGCGGTACCGTACCAGCGGTTTCAGAACGATTCGACCCCGGACCGTCTTCAGGAATATTTTACACGAGTCGCCGACGAGATCGAGAGTATTCCGGGCATAACACACGTTGCCGTCACATCGAACACGCCCCTGACAGGTGATCGGGGGAATAACACGCTGCTTCCGGAGGGCTGGGATGACGGGCCCGATGAAGGCATCCTCGCCGAGCGCCGGTTCGTTTCTCTGAACTATCTGGAGACGCTACGCATTCCGATTGTCGATGGTCGTGGATTCGATCAGAGTGACCTTGCCGAGGGAGCGAGAACGATCATCCTGACTGAAGAGCTGGCGGAGCAGGCGTGGCCCGGGGAAAACGCAGTCGGAAAGAGAATCAGGCATTGGGGTGCGTGGCACACGGTGGTAGGCACCGCCGGTGTTGTCCGTGATGAGTCGCTCGAATCGCCGACCTCTCTGGCGTTTTACGTGCCATTTCTGCAGTCCGGATCAGGGATTGGCGGCTTCATGATCCGGACGTCCGGCGACCCGACCGAGAGCCTGAACGCAATCCGTGAACGCATCTGGTCCGTTTATCCGGATCTTCCAATCACGCGTGCAACGCCGGTGACGGAACTCATGACCGGCTCACTCAGCGAACAGGAGTATCGCGCCCGGCTCATGGCCGCCTTTGCGGTCATCGCAGCGGCGTTCGCGACGCTCGGCATCTACGGCGTCACATCACGATCCGTGAATCAGCGTTCGCAGGAAATGGCGATCCGGCTGGCACTCGGCGCGGAGAATTCCAGCGTGCTGCGGTTGATCCTCCGGCAGGGGATCGTCATCGCAGCCATTGGCGGAGCGATCGGCGTCCTCCTGTCTGTGGGAGCAGCCCGGCTCTTTCGGGAGCTCCTCTTCGAGGTATCAATTCTGGACCCGATCGCGATCGGGACCATCGCGTTGTTCGTGGGAGCCGCATCGGTGCTCGCAAGCCTGCCACCTGCCGTCCGTGCAACCGGACGGATCCCATAACCGCCATGAGAACCGAGTGACGCTCGGTGTGGTGATCAGTCGTTGCGCAGCGCCAGAAGCGGCGCGATCCTGCTTGCCCTGGTGGCAGGGATCAGGACGGCCGCCACCACCACGACACTCAAGACCCCGGTGACGGCGATCAACGTGGCGGGGTCGCGTGCCGGAACGCCGTACAGGAGTGAGTTGAGCACACGCGACGCCGCCAGGGTTCCCGCGATTCCGACAACCAGTCCGGTCAATACCGGATAGCGTGCCTGACGGAGCACCAGGCGCACGACGTCATGACGCTTTGCGCCCAATGCGATACGGACGCCAATCTCGCGGTGTCTCTGAGACACGAGATATGCGACGACGCCATACAATCCGATTGCCGCGAGCGTGACGGCCACACCCGCGAACACGGAGAGGAGCGTGACATGGAATCGCGCGGAGCCGAACTCACGGTCCATGATCTGAGTCAGCGTTTCCGCGTCCCGCATGGGCAGGTTGGGATCCAGGGCGCGCAGTTCACTGCGAATGAAGGGGAAAAGATCGGACGCGGGCCCAATTCCGCGCACGACCACGGACAGGAAGGTGGAACCCATCTGCGCCTGCGGCAGGTACACCTCAGGCACCGGCTCTTCGGTTACCGAGTACGTACGAACATCTCCGACGACACCCACGATGGTAATCGGCTCGCTGGAAACGTCGAAGCCGAATGAGATCGACATTCGTATCTGTTTGCCGATTGGCTCGACTCCGGCATAATAGCGATCGACCATTGCCTGGCTGATCACGGCGGTTCGCTCGGTCTCGATCCGATCCGTGAGCGCCAGCATCCGCCCCCGAATGAGCGGAACTCCAATCGCATCGAGGTATTGGGGCGTAATCACGTGAACGGCCACGTCCGGTTCCTGCCCTCTCGGAACCGGGGGCCGGTCGAGAAATTGTGTCGTGACGGAGGCATCGGTGTCACTCAACGGTCTCCCGAATACGGAACCGACACTCTCGACGCGTGGGCTCGATCGGAGGCGCTCCTCGAGACGCTCAAAAAACTGAACGGCCGCTTCCGGACCATCGTACGTGGCGTTGGGAAGCGAAATGGTGAACGTGACGGCGTTGCTACTAACAAAGCCCGGATCAACCGCCTGGAGTCGCGAGAAGCTCTTGAGCAGTAGCCCTGCGCCACTCAACAGCATGAGCGACATGGCGACTTCTGATACGAGCAAGGACGATCGGAAGAAGTGTCCGTGTTGCCCGCCTTGCGTCCCACGTCCTCCCTGGTGCAGGGCTCCCGCCACACCAACCGACGACACGCGGATCGCGGGAACGAGTCCAAACAACAGCGTGATGAGGAGGACCGAGCCAAGGGCAAACAGCAACACCGATCCATCCAGATGGATCTCGTTGAGACGCGGGATGGTTGCCGGGGCCATATTAATCAACACCGCCACGGCGAGTCGGGCGAGTGCAATACCTGCCGCGCCGCCGAGAAAGGCCAGCACGAGGGACTCGAGCAGGAGCTGCCGAATCAGCCCTCCGCGGCTGGCGCCGAGGGCAGAGCGAACCGCGACTTCACCCGTCCGCGCCGTACCGCGCACGAGTAACAGGTTTGCCACGTTGGCACATGCAATCAGCAGGACCAGACCGACGGCGCCGAGCAGAACATACAGGCCTGTGCGGACGTCGCCGTACGTCACCTCGCCTAACGACCTGATGGCGAAGGTCTTCTCGAAATTGTTGACCGGATAGGCGGCCTCGAGTCGAGTGGCGATGGTCCGCAGTTCTCCTCCCGAACCCTCGAACGACCCTCCGGGTGACAGGCGCGCAATGGTCTGCAGAGTATGACATCCACGACCACAGTTGTCTTCGTTGTGGTACCGTGGAACCCAGAGCTGCGCACCCGCGGGATACGAGAAATCTTCCGGAGCCACACCGATGATTTCGTAAGAACGGCCATTCAATTCGACTGCCCGGCCGACAACCCCCGGGTCCGCTGCAAAACGCTCCTGCCAGAATGCATGCCCAATGACGACCACCGGTGGGCCGCCCGGGACGTTTTCCTCCGAGCGAATGTCGCGACCGAGAACAGGCGCGAGCTGAAAGACGTCGAGGAGACCGTCCGTAACGCGTGCGCCGTCCACGACCTCGACCTCCCCCATGCCGGTCAACGTCAGCCCCGCCGTCGTATAACCGGCGAGGACCGCCAACGTCGACGCCTGGCTCTGGAGGTCGCGAAGATCGGGTTGAGACATCGACCCGTACAAATCCTGTTCGGAACTCCAACGCGCCGAAACAACGCCTAACATGTCGGGCTCCGGGAACGGGAGGGGACGAAGGATGACACCGTTTACCACGCTGAAGATCGCGGTGTT
>Ga0302046_10001092_pt1 | contig 25737 bp, 18 predicted proteins | sample RVTome_11_FD_200261 | JGI IMG/M metagenome (GOLD analysis project Ga0302046, IMG submission 200261) | Soil microbial communities from uranium-contaminated site in the Upper Colorado River Basin, Wyoming, United States - RVT147D111 (version 2) ... | reverse complement strand
AGCCGACGAAGGTCCTCATTCGCGCCACCGCCAGTGGCCCTTGCGCTTGGTCTTTTGGACCTTTTGTTGGCAGATCGCCCAGGCGGGCGCCTCCTGCCGGGAGGCCATTGGCCAAGCCCAGGCCTTGGGGGCTCAGTGCCTCCGACGTGACGTACACGCCGTCTTCCGGGTCCGTGGCAAGGTGCGCGCGGATTTCCGCCGCGGCCAGCCCTCGAAATAACACTTTACGCCGAATGCTTTCTTTTCTTGAGGCAGACTGGGGCGCTTGGCTCGGCCGTTGCGCATTGAGTTCCCAGGAGCCATTTATCATGTCGCCAACCGCATTGGGATCGTGACGCCAGACTCGGGATCGCCCGTTCCGCGACAAGCGGGATCATCTGCGCTTTCTGGAGCGCCTCGGTGAGGGGATCGCAGAATTCGGCATCCGCCTCCAACTGATCACACCCATGAACAACCATTATCATATGCTTCCGGAGACGCCGGAAGGAAATCTTTCCCGATTTCATGCAAAGGAGATCACAAACTGTTAATTCGAGGACCCTAAAGAAGACAATCGGCGTGTTGTCGTTCAGGGTCAGGAAATTGCCTGCCCTGTTGCGAATGTAGGGCGGCTCGGGGCGCACGCCCGAACGAATCGGCGTCCACTCTGTGCCAATCGTATACATCCAGTCGTCGAAGGCGTATCCCGGGTCGTAGTAATGCCATACGCCCATGCGAGATTCGGAACGCGCCGAAATGGTTTCCAGGGCGGGGGTTTGCTGGCCGCTTCCGATCAACCGGTAAAACATGTGCGCCTGATTCAGGGGCGTATTGTAGGGCGAAGTCGCCCCCGGCACAAACTGCCATGGCCCATCGACCTCATCCGAGCCCTGCAGATGGAACGGGGGATGGCTGTCCCAAGTCAGAATTAGCGCGTTTCCATCAAACGAATAGTTCAACGTGGGCGAATGGTCCGACGGCTCGACGCCGATGGGCAAATCGGCCCGCATCGGGATTGCGGCGGTGAGAAGTGCAAGGATGGGGACGCACAAGGTCCGCCGCCATGCAAAGGAGGGTCGGTTTTTCATGCTGTTTCTCCATTTTTGTGTCCAGGGGGCCGCCCGGGCACGCCAGACGCCCCAACCGGGTGCTTAAGGAGAATGGAAGCGGCGTTACAGGAAAGGGGGCGGATTGTAGACCCGCCTTCAGGCGGTTCGGGCAGTAGTTCCTGAAGAGTGAAGCAAGCCCAGGTGAGGCGCACAGATGAGCCCATGAATCCCCCATCCCCTTCGGGGATACCACTTCGGATGAAAGGCGCGGGCCGTCACCCAAGGGGTCAGGCATGGGGGTCACGAGTGGGCCGCTGAGCGGGAAGCCCAGAGGGGATCGGTCCGTGCATTTGTGCCTCGCGGCCCTCGAATAAACAATTGAGAGCCTGCACGGCCAAGAGCGGGAGGCTCACAGATACGGTTCCATATCACGGATCATCATCTCATCAACCAGGGTCAGGCTGCCCTCTTCCAGTTGGATGGCAACCTGGGCGGAAAGAGCGCTTTCACCCAGACCTTGGATGGCTGAGAGGTCGATCACTCGTTGAAACCGGATTTCCTGCCCCTCCCGGTCTGGACCTGGAAAAGAAACGTGACTCTTGGATTGCGCCAGGCAAACGGCAATTCGTCTCCCTTGAGGGGAGAAACCGTGCCCGGTCAGCGTGATGGCCACGCGGATGCTGTCCGCCGGACACTCGATCTGGACGCTCGCCTGAATCCGGACAAAGGCTTTGTCGTGGGTCGAGGCTTCTGAGAACACACGTGCGACCATGAGGGCGTGCTGCGCGACTGGGATGTCTTGGGCGGGGAGGGAGTGGACCGTCCCGAAGACAGGAGGCAGCCAGACCGTAGCGGCGCCGGTGACGGCGCCTATTTTCAGAAAGTCCCGTCTGGTCAGGTGCGATGAGCCGTGCTTCATAGAAATCGGGGTTAAGGGTGAGCTTGATCGTCGCCGGAAAGGGAGGTGCTGGTCTTCTCACGAACGCGGAAGAACCGGTGTTCATTGGGTATAACACTGACTTCATACTCCATCTCCTGGCCGGCCACTCCCTGGAGATTGGCCACCAACAGTTCCCAGGTTTTGAAGTTGGCGGACTGATAGATGTCATAAAGGAGTCCTCGGGAGACCCAACGCAACACTACGCGATCCCGGCGCAGGCTAACGTGGAGGCGCAACCCGGAGGGATCAGGGGGCGGGACCACGACCGGAGCACGGTCCGGCTGCCGGAAAACCACCCCGATCTCTCCTATGGAAGGATCATAGATGGCCGAGAGCTCGTAGACCCCGCGTCCGTTGTCGCGAACCTCCTCCAGGAGGGTCGTGCTGGCGTTGCCCTCGATGCCGAGATCACTGCCACGTCCCGGACCCAAATAATTACCAAATTGATCCTTGGGGGTTACCGTGATGATGACATCTTGTCTGCCGTCCGGTCTGGTTCGCAGGATTTGTGTTGTGACCTCGGTCATGGCCGAGTCGATTCCGATATCGACGTGGACGGACCAGAACAGGTCGCGGGTACCCACGCACCCTTCTCCATAAGTCGCGCGGGCGTGGAACGTGTAATTACCCTCCGTGTCGAGGAGATCATCCAGTTGTTTCCCGAAGACGCCGAGATGGTCTTCGAACAAATGCGTTCCGGAGTCGCGATGGGCGTCGGAGAGTTCGAAGGCATGTGTTTCAAAACCGATGAGGGGGCCCATGGTTTGGCTTTCCAGTTCCATCAACTTGGCATAGCGAGGGGGTATGAGATCCCCGTCAAGGGTCATGCCTGCATCGACACTGGCATCGGTCAGGATGTTGCCGGCCCCCGCCGCGGGCTTGGAGACCGTGACGCTGACCCGGCCTCCCGCCGGCACCGATTCGTCAGCAAACTGAAGGATCACGGCAGGATTGATGGAATCTCCGGTGTAGAACCGGCTTGGAGCCGGCATCCTTCTCAGCTTGGGCCCTCCGGCGGCAAGGATGTTGACAAAATAGTTCACCTCAAAATCGAGGCTCTCCTCGTCGCGGAAGACGGTGAGCTTCCACTCGCCTTGATGGTCCACTCCGAAAGGCAGGCGAAGGCGAAGGAAGGACCAGGAGATGCCGGTAGACGACTCCACCCCGGGGGTCAACCGAGTGATCACCGCGCCGGAAGGCGTTTCGAGGCGTAATTGCAATTCGACGAATATGTTCGCCCCTGGCACTTGGGGATTTTCCCAGCCCACCACCGCGGTGACGGCCTCCTCGGTGCAAACATTGAATGGAATCGGATTCGCTTCGCGCTGGCCTCTCTGCAGTGTCAGCGCCGGATCGAGCAGGGCGCCCGCTTCGAAGATGTCGCCGAAGGCAAGGGCGAAGAATTTCCGCAATTCAAGACCTGAACCGGCTCGTTTGTAGAGTCCGCCATGGTTTTGCGCCAGGGTGTTGAGAAGCGTGCCGTTGAGGTTGGCTTCCGTTCCGAAGCCGATGGCATGGAGCTCGATTCCAGCCAAGGAAGGTTCCACGGTTTCAATGGACGGTGGAGTGTTTTGCAACCCATCGGTGAGCAGGAGAATGGTGCGTTGGATGAGGCTGGGGGCGGGATACTCGAGCCGGGCGGCATCCAGTCCATCGCCGATACTGGTATTCCCGCCGGGGCTCAGCCCCCCCACAATGCCGGTGACGTAAGGCGCGGGTCCGATCAGGGTGAGTTTGTTGCCCGCCGTGACGTCGGCTAATCCAAAATCCAGACTGGCCACGGTGCTGTAGGAAACCAAGCCGAGTTCGTTGCCGCCCCCTGCCCGGATCAATTCGATGAACAGCGAGGCCGCGTCCCTGGCTTCCTCCATTTTGGTGTTCCCGGTGCCGGCGGGCGCGGACATGCTGCCCGATCGATCGACGACAAGCATCACGCGACGCATCGATGGGGGTGCAGGGGTGGTGGCAATGTCATTGAGTATGGCCGTGGACGAATACCAATTGAGATTGCAGGCGGTGCCGTGGGACAACACGCCCACGTAGCGGCCGCTGGTGTCAAAGAGCCCGGATCCGGACGAGCCTCCTGAAACGTCAATGACATTGGTTCGAACGAAGGTTCCCACATTCGTGATGGTGGCGTAGCCGGGATGGGGAATGGACAGCTTCTTGACCGCTCCGTTGGGATGGTGGAGACAAAAAACATTCTCCCCGATGGAAACGGGAGTGTTCCTCAAGGGAATGGCCGGCACCCCGATGCCACCCGGGGGCACCTTGATTTGCAGGATGGCGTAGTCGGCCGAGCCGGACCACCGGTACTTCTCCAATCCCAGGACCTTGAAGAACCTGCCGGCGTAGCCGCCCGGGGTGCTGCCCAGGCACGTGGTCCGGTAGTTGAAGATGACCGAACTGGATGGAACCTCCGTGCTGGGCATGGCCAGGCAATGTCCCGCAGTGATGACCAAATCCGGGCCGATGCAGGTGACTGAGCAGGTCGAGACGGCATCGTCGTGCACGGTGACGATCATGCCGACGCTATCGGCGACCTGAGTGCGGATATCGCCTCCGGGCAGGCACGCGACATTTTCCCAGTCCGGAGGGCTGCCTCCGCAGAACCAGAACGGGTCATAAATCGGTTCGACATAGTTTGGGCCAGGTAGGAAGGGATCGCTGTTGGAGAGCGCCCCGGGATCCTGGGTGCCGGGGAGACGTTCGCCTCTGCCATAACGATCCAACGTCACGCTTCCAGTGTTCGCTCCGTCGGTGATGTAGCGAATCGGCACCAGGCCACCGGCCAGTGCATGAATATTGACGGGACGAGTCCAGAAGGAGGATCCATCAGCCGAGGTGAACACGTCCATGTCATATCCGAGGTCGACCTCAACTCGGTTGTTGGCGGGCAGAGTGACGTTGATGAAGTGCAGAATGACAAACTTGGTTCCACTCGGCGCCGGGACATGCGCAAAGCTGTGCAACCAGGTATTGGGACCCATGTTGGCGGGCGCTCCGGAGTCTGGGCCAATTTCAATGACCGGATTGACGAGCTGAATGGTCCCGGTGTTGTGTGACATGGTTTTTCTCCTTTAGTTCATTGAAGTCCCCCGGGGCGTGTGGGTCGATTTCATGGTCTGGAACGATTCAGTCACTAACACCCTTTCAGAAACAAGTCACGAGGAAAATGTCCGCCGTTAATAGGGCCATGAACCGGGTAGCCGCGTGCCGTGAGGCCGCGGACTTATGCATGGCACCATGGTCCGCACCCTTACGGGATGCGGCTACCAGGGCTCCCGGTTCAAGGGTAGCAGGCTTTTGCTGATGGCAAGGTCACGCCGAGCGCTGAGGGGACCAGCACTCGGCGTTCGGCGCACTGCCTTAAACGTTTGCTACGGCCGGGCCCCGATGGCGATGAAGGCGATGTCGGCGGTGCCGTGGTCGTTGCCGCGCCAGACGGTCAGCTGGACCCGGTCCGGGTAAACCTCGTCAAAGGTCACCGTGGTCGGCGTGTTGCCGCCACGCGGCGCCTTGCCCGAGGCCGTCACGATGGGCGTGCTGGCGAAGGGCGGATTGAAGGTCACCACAAAGGCGTCGTTGGTTCGGGTGAGACTCCACTTGTTGGTGTCTACCCAAATGCCCGCCGCGTCCCCATTGGCCGGGATTCTCCCGGTGACAATCTTCACGTTGCCCAGCACCTCGGACATGTCCGCCACGCGACTCACGTTCACCACCCGGTTGTCCGGCGCCGGCGCGGTGAGCGACTGGGCCTGAACGGTGCCCCTCACGTTGACATTGCCCTGGACAGCCAGCTTGGAGTCCAGCGGCTGTTCGTTGAGCAGTTCCAACTCCCCCACGATGGTTGTCAGTCGCTGATCGATGGAAGGGCCTCCGCCCCTGATCTCCAGCCCGCGGGTGAAGGCGCCATACGTCACCCGGCCATTGTCCGCGGGAGACTTGGGCACGCCCGCCCCGAATTCCACCGCATTGTTGCCCTGGATCAGGAAGCTGTCGGGCGTGATTTGATAGCGGGGGTTGGCGACGGAGGAGGCCGAGTAGGCGTAGGGATTGGCCAGGAACCGCTGGCGCGGCGTGATGTCTATGGCGCTCAGCTAAATTGAGCACGACCGGCTCAATTTAGCTGAGCGTCGTCGGTCCCAACCGCGGACTGCCTCCGCCTGGCTCTTGATGTCGTCAGCGGTCTCGCGCGACTCCAGCGGCATGGATTGGTTCATCGCGACGTAAAGCCTGGCAACATCATTTACGTCAATGGCCGCGCCAAGCTCGCCGATATCGGCCTGGTTTCCACGGGCGGAGAGGGGCGAACCTTTGTCGGCACCGAAGGTTACATCCCACCGGAAGGTCCCGGCGCACCGACCGCCGACCTCTACGCGCTTGGCATCGCGCTTTACGAGGCGAGCACAGGGTATCCTCCAGAGAGATTTCCCGACGTACCGGCGGAATGGCTGGCCGACAACGCATGCGACGAAGCACTGGAATTCCATGAGATCGTTTTGAAAGCGTGCGAAGGCCAGCGCGAACGCCGCTACGAAAATGCCGAGACCATGCAGGCAGATCTCGCGCTTCTGCAAAGTGGCCAGAGCGTGCGCCGCATGCGCGCGCTCGAACGGCGTTACGCCCGGTTGCGCTTGAGCGGCATCGTCGGCACGGCCCTGCTGGTCTGTGCGCTCCTGGCCGCCTTCTTTGCCGACTACCGCGCCCGGCTCGCGACCGAAAGCCGCGCCAAGGAGGCGCGACTGCGCGAGCAGGCACAAACCTCGCAGGCCCGGGCCGAAGGCGCCGAACGCGAAGCTCGGCAGCAGCTTTACACCGCGCTCCTCGGTGAAGCCCGCGCCACCGTCCGCAGCGCTGAACTGGGGCATCGCTTTCGCGCCTTGGAAGCCTTGCGTCTGGCCGCGACGATTTCCAACCGAGTGGAGTTGCGGCGCGAAGTCTTCGCCGCGATGGCGTTGCCGGACCTCCGTTTCGAGCGCGAGTTGGACATCGGGCCGAACGTCACCCAGGCGCAGTGCGACCCGAATTTCGAGCGGGTCGCGTTGTGCCGCGGAATCGCGCCGGTCGAAATTCGTTCGCTGGCTGATGGCGCGCTGATTGCCTCGCTGCCCGCCAGCGCGAGCCTGCCTTCGCACGTGGCCCTGTGGAGTCCAAATGGCCGCTATCTGGCGCTCAAACGCGACCGCCCACCGGGCGGCTGGCGCGCCAATTGGGAAGTTTGGGACGTATCTCTGGCGCAACGGAAGTTGCTGCTTAGCAATCTGCCTGGTGAGGCGATTGCATTCCATCCGCGACTGAACCAGATTCTGGCCGCTCGCGGCGGCACGGTCACCCGCTGGAATCTGGAGAATGTCGAAGTAATCTCCCGCATTCCGATCGCGCACGAACCGAGGCGCCTGGAGGTATCCCCGGATGGCGACCGTTTCGCCGTCGTGCATGAAGAGGCCGCCCGCCAGATTGTGTCGCTCTGCGACGCCACCAACGGCACGGTCACGGTTTCGTGGACGTTTTCTGATTTCGTCGGCGATCTGCGCTGGCACCCCGATGGGAAATGGATTGCGGTGGCCGATTACAGCGGCACGGTGCAATTGCTCGATGGCCTCACCAGGGAAGTGACGATGCTCGGTCGCCACAAAGTGGAGGCAACAACGCTGGCCTTTTCGCCCGCAGGCAACTACCTGATCAGCGGCGGCTGGGAGAAGGAACTGATTTGCTGGAACCTGGGGACACTGGCGCCCGCCTTCACCATTGGCCTCAAAAGCTACCACCTGCAGTTCAGCACCGATGGCCGCCGTTGCGCCACCATCGCCCGCTCTGCAACGACTCATCCATACTTTCAGGAGTTCAAATTGCACACGTTCGAGCAGCCAAATGCGTTTCGCGAGTTCCACGAAGACTTGGGTTCCCGCCTGGATCAGGCGGCTTTTTCACCCGATGGCCGTTGGCTGGCTGCGTCGGGGAGCAAACACGTCGGTGTTTGGGACCTCGCCGCGGACGGCCCCGGTGCCCTGACGGACCTGGACGCCACGGCGCGCCTCTACTTTACCCTGGACGCATCGGCACTGTTCGGCAGTTCCCGGGCCGGAAAATGGATGCAGTGGGGGGATTACGCCGGGAATCTCATCCGCTTCGGCCATTCCAGCGCCGGAACTTCAACCGGTCGCCCTGGCCAATCCGCCTGGATTCAATTCGGTCTGTCTGGCCTCGAACCTGATGGTGTGGACCTGTTCCAGAGGTTCGCGCATCGGCTCGCCGGACCGGCCTGAACGGGAGACGGTCTGGACACCCACGGCGAGCGGACTGAGTATCACTTCCCCCGACGCACAATGGCTTAGCGTGTATCGTTTGAATGGAAACATCCTGAACATTTACCGGCTGATGACGCTTGAACCCGTCGCGACGCTCACCAATCGGGCACGCATCTATAATGTCCAATTCTCGCCGAAGAGTGACGAGGTGGCCGTCACCTCAAGGGATCGGATTGCATTTTGGAGCACCAGCACCTGGCAGCGAACCCGCGAAATCAGAGGTTTTATGAATATCCTCTACGCGCCGGATGCCCGCACTGTGTGGCTCATGGAGGATTACCGCTCAGCCGGCCTTTACGACGCCGCGACGCTGGAACTGCTGCTGCCACTGCCGACCGGCATGTTGCCGCTGGCACTCGATCACGACGGGCGGCAGCTCGTCGTGAGCGTGGACCTGCGCCGACTGCAGGTGTGGGACCTTTCGAAAGTGAGGAAGCAACTCGCGCTCTTGGAACTGGATTGGCGGGAGTAACCGGTAAGCCCACAGGCAGGACTGCGGACGGCCTCGTCCTCGCCAACCGTGATGAGGGCCTCGCGAACGAGGCTGATCGCGCTCAGGGACTGGTGGAATGCGTGCCCGATTTTGGAATCGCGGAGGGGGCACACACTGTTTTGGTTTTCGCGCGCCAACAGCCTGCCCAATCGGTGTCAGCCCCATTCCCCGCCAGCCACCCCATCTCCAAGACCTGGCGGCAGTCAGGACGGTTCATGAACAGTCTCGCATTTTGTTGAAAGATATCCCACGTCGGCGGCTTACCACAGTTATGAACTCGCCGAACCTTAAATTGAAACCACAGAAACGAATCGGCCGACAATCAAACTTCTGCAATCACTTCAGAAAACCACCTGCATCCTCATCCGCTGGGCCTCACCCCCGAAACCGCTCAAGGTAGTCCCTGTCCGCCGCAAACTGAATCCCGATTGAATGAGGTTCCAAGCCTCCACGCGTGAAGTGTCGTTTGCCACCGCGAATTTCCGCTGCTCATAGCAGCGGAGCAACAAAGGAAAAACCAGGCGTTTGGCACCTGGTAACAGAACAACAAAAGTCGAAAGGAAGATCACATGAAAAACATAAACACAGCCGTATGGCTCATCGCGGTTCACCTCGGGCTGGCCGGCAGCGTCGCATTGGGGCAAGGCCCGGCCGCCGCGCTGCAACCACCCGCAGGCATCAACCTGGAGTTCATCGGCCAGGGGCTGGTCGTCTCCCCGGCCGAAGTTTATCAATACGGCTACTTCACCCACGTCGCGGGCGTGGAGAACCTGTTCAGCGGCGCTCCGAACAACGCTTCCACCGCGTTCTTCACCTTCATGAATAAACTGTCCACCACAAGAGCGACGCCCCATGGTCCGTTGACCATCGTCGATCGCAAAGGCACCGCGACGATCTATCTCAATCCCGTGGCGGGCGCGAGTTTCGATGCCCCGGCATCGTTTGAAGCTGGCACCCCCGTGCTGACTGCCAGTCTCCGTCACCAAGTGATCTTGGACACTCTAAATGGCAACACGATCCTCATGCACTTTGACCTCACCGTGATTTCGGCGGAGACCTTCACGGTCGGGGATCAGAAGCACCAACTGGGTCGGCCTGGCCAGAAGATGACCTGGACAAACTATGGGCGTCCCAACACATCCACCACGCAGCCCGGGCAGTTCGTGTTCGCGGGCGTCGCCGTCAGCCACAATTCCGCTCCTTCTGGACTGAGCATCCAGAGCGCAGCCAGTTCCAGTCCCATCCCATAGGACTTCTAGTGACTAGGATTTCCCCGGCTTCAGCATCGAAAACGTTGAAACACGCGGTTTCCCGCTGCTTCACATGGGCGACTCGCTGGCTGCCATCGGCCGGGCAGGCAAGCAGTGCGATCGGGCTGCCGCAGAGTGATCGCATTCTGTCGTCGGTGCTTGGTTCAGGCTTTCCTGCCATGAGATTTGGTGCGGAAAGCGATTGGCCCTTCGTGGAGGCGGATTGATTGAACATCCCTGTCCTCGATCAAGTGCAACCCCTACTCAGGAACTCAGGACATCACTCATAACCAGGGCTTGTATTTCAGTTTTGATTTTCAAGGAAGTCAATTGGGCTACTTCTCCCGCCAAACCGCGAAGACGCCAAGGGTACGCATCCCATGATCTCCTCCCCTTGGCGTCTTTGCGGCTTGGCGGGAGAAATCGTCTTCTGGAACCAGGAAGCGGGTACTCATACTCCCGCGCTTATTGGGGCTCCACGGCATGGCGGGCATTCTGGAGATTCGTGATTCGTTCGGCGGCGACACGATCAATCCAGGACCCGCGGTATTCCGTTCGCAATCGGGCGAAGGCTTCCAGCGCTTCCTTGGTTTTTCCTTCCTGCACCAGCTTTTCGGCTGCCTTGAACTCCTCCTGGCCAACGGTCAGGACACGATTGCCGATCCGCACAGCCTCCGCCTCGGTGATGGTGGCGGGCACTTTGGCGAGGACGGGTGGGTTGGGATCGGTCAGGATGCCGAAGGCGGCGGGGCTACGTTCCCGGAACAGCCGGGCACGCATATCGGCCTGATCATTCATCGCGTCGCCGCCCTCCCGTCCGCCAAACGGATCGATCTCGGCGATGGCCAGGGAATCGGGCCCGTTGGCTTCGGCGAGAATGGCGCCCTTGGGCGAAACGATCAAGCTCCCTGACCCGCGCTGGGCGACCACGAGATACACAAAGTTCTCCACCGCCCGCGTTCGAAAGGCGGCGCGACTGATGTCGTTGTCGCCGATGGCGGCGCCGCCGAGCGTGGGGTGAAAGATGAGATCCGCTCCCCCGAGCGCGAGACACCGCGCGGGTTCGGGGAAGACCATGTCGTAACAAATGAGGAGACCGACGCTTCCGAGGTCGGCGGTGTCAAACACGGGAAACTCATTTCCCGGGGTGCAATAGCGTTCGTGGATGGCGGGGCAAACCTTATGGTAGCGACTGAGTTCCCGCCCATCGCGCCCGACGAGAAAAGCGGTGTTGCGGAGCGTGCCATCGGCGGCGGCGTAGTTGTTGCAGCAGACAATAAAGATGCGGTGTCGCGCGGCCGCGCGCTGGAAGCGGGCGAGCATCCGTTCGACCGCCGGCCCCAGGAGAGCGCGGGCCTGCGTCGGGTTGCCGGCAAGCCAATTGCCGAGCCCAAGCGTGTCTTCCGGAAACGCCACAGCGATGCAGCGTTGCGCGGCGGCCTTCTCAACGAGGGCTTCCAATTCGGTGAGGGATTGGTCGATCTCGGCCAGGACGCGGTCGGAATCCTGGATCTTCCAGTCGATCAGCCGGGCTTTGGGCTGGGCGGCGGCGATTCGGACGAGCGCGTTCGTGGGAGGCGGGAGCGGGTCGGCCAGAAGAGACATGAGGGAAGCTGCAAGCAGGAGAACGATGATGCTCGGGACGGGGAGAGGCTTCATGGCAGGTTTATCGGGGAACGTTACTGCGACGTCAACATTGGAGGAAGGAGTCGTTTGAGGAACCCGCAATTAGGCGAAGACCAAGGGGTGTCTCCCGCAGAGGCGCAGGGGCTCGGGGCAAACCAACCGGTGGTGAACGCACCGCCTGTCAACTGTCGCCTTGCCCTTACCTCCCCTGGCAGCCCGTTCATAAGGTAGCCGCCGAGGTCACCAGGCGGTTTCTGGCAGCCATCCACCTACGAAATCCGCCTCCTGACGTCGGCGGTTACTTGCCTTCCATACGTCTTTCATCGGGCGGCTTGGCGGGAGACATCCGCATTCCCATCATTAGTTTTCATCATGTCATCCGGGCAATCGCGGGCACCTTCAAGTTGAGGTGTGGCTTGATGAAACCTGGGCCGAGTTCACCACACCTTGCGGCGTCAGCCTACCCGGTTTCAACGAATCGATTTGACGCCTGCATTGGGGCATGTGAAATACGTGCCATACTCAGTGCCCAAAGCACCCCCACTGAGGGCCTCCTATAAGCAGACAGCATCGAGTGAGGATTTTGGAATTCAAACCGGCATGCATGCTGATCGCGCTGACCTCCTTGTTGCAGGTCGGCCACCCCACGGAGGGTGCATGCGTCGAACCGCTCCACTTGCGCGCGGATTGGCCTGACACCAACTTCTGGATCACCATTGGCGGCGAAGTGCCCGCAAGCGATCAACGGGTGATGTTGATGACGTCCTCAAACCTGACCCATTGGGAAACGACCGTGGTCCTGCATGCCAGTTCCGCCTTCCGGTTCCTCGATCCCGCCAGTGCCACGCGGCACCGCCGATTCTACCGCGCTAGGTTCGGTCCATTGTCCCCATCCGACGATTGGAAAAATCAAGTTTCCTATCCCGAGGATTCCTTCATGAATTTCACCGGCTCCACGTTGGGCTGGATTAAGTTCGTCATTCGCCTCGACGACCCCACTCGGGTTTACTACGCCAAGCACACGTTTCCCTTTCATTACGAGTTTGTGACCGCGCGGCTCGAATCCCATCTCGGCATCAGTTCCGCCGAGTTCGACCGCATCTCGCTGTTCAACCCGAACCGGGAATTGCTGCTGGGATCGGTTCTTTATCCCGGGAGCAGCTACGTGGGAGAATACGGCATTCAATTTGTCAGCGACGATCCGCTGGAACCGGCGTTGGTTTCGCGCATGTTCGAGTTGGTCCAATCCACGGTGGTGCCGGAAGGGCCCGCCGAGGCTTTCTACATGCCGACCTTTGAACAGGCGACGGTGACGCAAACAAACCAGGATTACTTCGCCGCGGCGGGGATCCCGCTGGGAGGACCGGAACGCTGGATCGGCAACGACATTTCCTACACCGGAGGCTGGGCGTTGGGCACGCTCAAGCACTTCCCGGTCGATGAAGTTGAAGAAGCCTATGGCGACGGCCGGCTGCGGCCCGAGGACGTTCTCGTGGTGGATGGCGTTCCAGCCGAATTGCCGTATGTGGCCGGCATCATCACGCTGACGCCGACGACGCCCAATTCGCATGTCGCGATTCTGGCCCGATCCTACGGCGTGCCGTTTGGTTACTTTGTGCAAGCCGAGGACCGGGCTCGCATTCTGCAATGGGTCGGCCAGGAGATCGTCTTTCAAACGTGTCCCGAAGAGCAAGGGCTCGGATGCCGAATCCTGATCGCGACGGTCGATCCTTCCATGACGGCGACCGATCGCCAGGCCCTCGTGCAACTGAACGCGCCACCGCCCTTGGTGCTTCAGGCCAAGCAACGCTTTGGCGCATACACGACGCTCACGGACGCTCTTACTCCGGCGGATATCGTCTTCTTCGGCGGAAAGGCCTCCAATTTCGGCTTGCTTCGCCGAGTGATTCCTTCGAACTCGCCCCCAGCCATCGCGATTTCCTTCGATCTCTGGGACGATTTCATGGACCAAACACTCTTTGGCAACACGACAATGCGTCAGGATATCGAGCAGCGACTGGGCGGCCTGAACTATCCCGAAGATTTGGGGACCATCCAGACGCAATTGGCAGCCATTCAGACACTGATTCGCAACGGAACATCCTTCACTACGGCACAGGAGGCGGCCATCATTGACGCTTTGTCCGTGTTCGATTCCTCCCGCAAGATTCGCTTCCGCAGTTCCACCAACGTCGAGGACGCGGAATCCTTCACCGGTGCGGGATTGTATGACAGTTACAGCGGTTGCCTGGACGACGATTTGGACGGTGACAATGTTGGACCCAGCCATTGCGATCCGCTGGAACAGAACGAACGCGGTGTGTTCCGCGCTCTGCGCCGGGTTTACGCCAGTTTCTTCAACCGCAATGCTTATCTGGAACGTCGCCGTCTTGGCGTGAATGAAGAGGAGGTGGGCATGGCGGTGTTAGTGCATCATTCGACGCCGGACGAAGTTGAACTGGCCAATGGCGTGGCCACGGTCAGTTGGTATCCCAGGTTCCATACCGTCGGAGGCGACCTTGTGACGCAACTCGGTGCCGTGTCGGTGACCAATCCAGACGGTTCCGCGTTGCCTGAAATCGTCGAATTCGGCACCTCTCAAGACGGCACGACCTCCCCTTTCCTCATCCAGGGTTCCAGTCTTGTGCGGGTCGGAGAAACGGTCCTGACTTGGGATCGCGATTACCTCGATTTGGGTGGATTCATCTACCAGGTGGTGGCCGGCTACGCGGCCATGTTTCCTGAGAAGGATGGCATCGACTTGGACCTTGAGTACAAAAAGGTGGCTCCCGGCGAACTCAGCATAAAGCAAGTGCGGGAACTGCCCCGCGACGAAGACGAGATCACGGCGCCGTTTGTCATAAACGACCCGGTTCCATTGCTCAGTTGGCACGGGTTCTACGACGATCTGTGGATGGCGCACCGAATTAAATCGCGTTGGACCCTGCGCCATCGCAACACCTTCTTTGGGCTGACCAACCTGCAGGATGCGTTTTATCAATCCGTTCAAATCGAACATTTGAATGGCATAAGCCACGCCACCACCGAGGGACCGCCATCCGAGTTTCCCAATGCCAGTCGCGACATCGTTGCCACCTCCACCATGCATCCATGGCGCGCCCTGACTCGAGATAGATGGAGCATGAACACGCTGGCGGGCCCGGCTGATTTTGAATTGCAGACCGCCATCCCATCGCTCACCACAGATCGCAAGCCCTTCGTCAAGCTGGCTTGGGAAGGCGATGATGCATTGCAGCTCAACGTTCATTTTCATGAACCTCAGTTGACCATCAATGTGGATGGAGAGATCGACTACCGATCCGACACCGAATCCAAACTTTATCCTGCACGCGCGGAAGATCCCGTCGCCGATTTCCTGCGCGAGAAGGTGTACGACTTCCATGATCAAGGGACAAACGTGATCATCGGCGTTTCCTACTGGCTTCCTCTGGAAGCCCGTGGGGATGATTGCCGCTGCCCGATAGTGCGCATGGTGGAAACCTCCATTGAGGGGTTCACAACCGAACCCATCATTCTGCGCGGATTCTGGTCTCAGACCTACGGGGATTCACATCGTGTGGACGCCGAGGAATTCCTGTTCGAACCCAGACTGGAGGAAGGATTGCCCGTTTCCCAGCGTGATGAACTGACCCAGGCCGACATCGTTCAAATTTACGCCAATGCGCGCGGCATGCTGTTTGTGGTGGGAGGCGAAGGAAGCCCCCGGCGACTCGCAAATTAATGAAAGTCGAGGAGGGGCGCTTCGGTGGCCACCAACTACAGCCCCGCCAACCGGCGGCGATTATTCCGCTTCTCGCTCGCGCCTGGCGTGGCGAGCCACTCCGCGTGGTCATGCGCGATGCCGTTCTGTTTCTTGTTCCAGCTCTGTTCGCATCGCAGATAATCGGAAGCCAGGTTGCGCGCGGTTTGAGTGAGCCAGGCGGCGGGATTCTCCGGCACGCCGCGATACTGCCAAGTGTGCAATGCGCGGACGAGTGCCTCCTGGACGCCGTACTCCGCCAGTTGCAAGCGATGCGCGCCAAACTGGCCAATCAGCATCGCGATGAGCCGGCTGCTTTCGCGGCGGAAGAAATCGTCCACGGATTAGATCATGGGTAGAGAGAAGGTCGAATCAATCCATTTCCTCTTTTTGCAGTGATTTGGGTTTCGTTTGTTTGCGTTTCATAGGCACGACGAATAGGCGACGCCCGTGAGGACAAGCGCAACCAAACTTTTCAATCAGTCGCGGCAAACGCCGGGCGTGGACAGCGACAGCCTTGATTCCCAACGAGTTGCCCGCTTCCGGGGACGGCCCGGAGTCGGCCGGAATATGCCTGCGCGCGTCCACCGCGTCACCGTGGTGACTACCAGGCAGTGTGCTGTCTGATCGTGCACGCCTGTCAGGTTGCCAGGATTGATACAATACAGAATTCGCCATTCCCTCAACCCATCTTGAGTCATTTGTCTTCAAGGGGCTGAGACTCACGTTACTCATCTTATGGCTCCATTTCCGATTCCAGGATTGCCCCACCCGGCCGGGCATGGTATCGATTGGGCCGTGCATTGGATCAAGGCCATGGTCGCGTTCATACTGGCGATTGTTTGGTTGCCGGCGGTTTCCTGTTGCCTGGTTGATGCATCGGGCCTTTTCGCCAAGCGAAATTGTTGCGCCAAGGAACACTCCCAGACCACACCCGGCCCGGGTCATTGTGACCAGCCCTGCGGGGCGCTGGCATCGGCCACCTATTTCCCACCGCCGAGCCAGTGGTTCGTCATGGCTCCTATTGACTTGCCGCTGTTTGACTGCGCAGATGTTCTATCCCTGACGCAACCTGCCGTTCGAGCCAACCGAAGCTTCCCCGCCACCGCACCGCCTGAATTGGCAGGTCACTGGCAATTCGCCTTCCGCACCGCCCTTCCCGCACGCGCGCCCTCGCTTGCTTCCTGAGTCATCCCGAAAGCGGGATAAACTTCACACTCGTGGTGTCTTCGCGCACTGCGTTTTGCATCTCTCTTTTGTTGGCTTGGTTTGAATCGTCTATGAATCACAATGGATTATGGAAGCTGGCACTCGCCATGATGTTATGGTGCTCGCTCGGGTCCGCGCATGCCCAGAATGCGGCGCCGCTCGAAACGAATGTTCTCACGCTCGAATCCGCCATCGGCATTGCCCTGTCGCAGAGTCCCGGACTACGCGCCGCGAGCGGGCGCGTGGCGGCTGCCACCGGACGCGCCTATCAGGCGAAGCTTTGGTCAAATCCGGAACTGGAATTTGAAGTTGAGGAATGGCAAACCAGCGGAGGAGGCTTTCCCGATGCAAAGCAAACCATCGGTGTGGCCCAAACGCTTCCATTTCCAGGCAAGAAACCGTTGGATCGCAGGATCGGCCTTGCGGGAGTCCGATTGCGCGAAGCAGAGTTTTCCCTCCGCCGCCTGGAACTCATCCGCGATGTCAAGGCGGCGTTCTTTTCAGTGCTGGCCGCCGAGGGACTCGTGGAAGCGGCGGGCGACTTGGTGAAGGTTGCCGCGTCTTCCGCGGACGTCGCGCACAAGCGTGTTGAGGCGGGCGCGACTTCAGACCAGGAGCCATTGCGCGCGGAAATCCAGCTGGAACAAGCGCGGACCGAGCTTGCCGGGTTTCAACGAGAATCGAACATCGCACGGCAGCGACTTGCCACCCTGCTTGGCCGACCCGACCTGCAGGACGCCACCATCTCCGGCGTGCTCGCTGACTCACCCAACGCGGCGCTGGTGGGGCAAAGTCCGGAGCATTGGCTCGCGGCCCATCCAAGCGCCGTGGCCGCACGAACCGCGAGAGATCGCGCAGAATTGGATTTGCGTCGTGCCCGGCTTGAGCCGTATCCCGATGTCCGAGCCGGCGTGGCGGGCGGTCGTTTGGGTGACACAGATGAATCCATCGTGGAGCTGCGCTTCTCGTTGCCGTTGCCGTTGATGGATCGCGGGAAGGGGCGCAAACAGGAGGCGAACGCGAACGTCTCGATCGCCGATGCTGAACTGACAACGGTCGAGCAGCACCTTCTCCGGGAATGGAACGCAGCCAGCCAACGATTGCGGACGGCCGTTGAGCAGGTGGCAACATATCGGGAGCGCATCCTGCCCAAGACGGATCGAGCATTGAATCTCGTGCGCGGCGGCTTCGAGCAGGGCAAATTCGATTTCATTGACTTGCTCGACACTCAGCGGACCACGGCGGAAGCGCGACTGGCTTATCAACAAAAGCTACTCGAATTGAATGTGGCCCAGGCGGAACTCGAAGCGTTGATGCCCGATCCTTTACAAACCTCCACCGATGACCAAACAGCCCTCCAGTCACCGCAACCATAAAGCGCCGAAGTGAACGAAACATGAACCCATGAACACAAAACATCCCCTTCGAATTGGAACCATGCTGTCGTCGCTTGCGACGATGACGGTATTGCTGGCCGCCTGCTCCAGGCAGACGGACACCGCCGGCTCGCAAACCGAGTCACATCAACCTGTGGCAAAGGTCGCGGGCAGTGGCGACGTGTGCGCGACGCACGGAGCGCCCCAAGAACTCTGCTTCATCTGCGATGCCAGCCTGCGCGAGAAAGGCCGGCTCTGGTGCACGGAGCACAGCCGTTACGAAGACCGCTGCTGGCTCTGTCACGCCGAACTGGAAGACAAGAACCGGCTCTACTGCAAGGAGCATTCCCTCTACGAGGATGAATGCTTCCTGTGCCATCCGGACCTATTGAAGGAGGAAGGCGATCAACCAAAGCCGGAAGCTTCGCTCGAGCGCGCATCTCCGTCCGTGGCCGGTGGTGGATTGATGTGCAAGGAACACCATCTTCTCGAAGCCGAGTGCGGCATCTGCCACCCCGACCTGCTGGCGGCGGACGGGCCGGGCATGAAGGTCCGCTTGCCCTCGGCCGAATCCGCGGCGATGGCGGGCATTGTCACCGCCAGACCGGAACTCGCCCGGATGGCAGACGCCATCGAGAGTTACGCGGAACTCAACTTCAATCAGAACAAGCTTGCCCAGATCACGCCGATGGTCCGCGGTGTGGTGAAGAGCGTGCAAGTGGACTTGGGCAGCCGGGTCAACGAGGGCGACGTGCTGGCGCGCATCACGTCAGTGGCGATTGGTGAAATGCAGGGGGCGCATCTCAAGGCGCTGGCCGAGGAACGGCTTTGCGAACGGACGCTGACACGTGAACGCAAGTTGCGGGAGCAGCGCATCTCATCCGAAAAGGACCTGCAAGAGGCTGAAGCGGCTCATCAGGCGGCGGTGGCTGCGACCCAGCAGACGAGGCAACAGTTGATGGTGGTGGGGTTTGACGAACAGCAGATCGAGGCAATGGCCACGGGCGGGGGCGGACCAGGGATTCTGGAGATCCGCGCGCCATTCGCCGGCGAGATCATTGAACGCAGCGCCGTCCAGGGTGCGCTGGCCGAAGTGGGGAAACCCCTGTTCACCCTCGCCGACACCACCACGCTCTGGGCATTCGTCAACATTCCGGAATCTCAACTGGCGCTCGTAAAAATCGGGCAGATGGTCGAGTTGAGCAGCGAGTCGCTCCCCGACGAGGTTTTCACCGGCACGCTGACCTGGATTGCCGCCAAGGTGGATGACCACACCCGCATGGCCCAAGGGCGCGTCGAACTTCAGAATGCCGATGGCCGGCTCAAGGCGCAGATGTTTGCCCGCGCTCGCATACTGACGAGCGACCCTGAACAGGCCGTCGTGATTCCCCAGTCCGCGTTGCAACGACTCGATGGCAGACCGCTGGTGTTCGTGAAGCTCGCCGACGATCTGTATGACGCGCGGCTGGTCGAGGTTGGCAACAAACACGGCAGGCATATCGCCGTGCGAAGCGGGCTTCTGCCTTCGGATGAAATCGTGGTCAACAGCGGGTTCACCATGAAATCTCAACTGCTCATCTCCCGCCTCGGCGCAGGTTGCGTGGACCACTGACCCTGCCGCATGGCTGACACTCGCGAATCGGGCTCAACTCAGGTGCCTCCGTCCAGGAGCGCACCAGAGAGCGGATCCACACCGCTCGAAACCGGCGGCATCCTCAATTGGATGATCGAGGTTTCGCTGCGCAACCGGCTGATCGTCTGCCTGCTCTCGGCGGTCCTGGTTGTCATGGGCGTCATTGCGCTGAGCCGCCTGTCCGTAGATGCCTTCCCGGACACCACACCGGTCCAAGTGCAGGTCAACACCACCGCGCCGGCGTTGAATCCTCAGGAGATCGAGCAGCAGATCACGTTGCCTGTGGAACTCGCCATCAGCGGCCTTCCCGGGCTGCAGAATGTCCGATCGGTCTCGAAGTTTGGGTTCTCCCAGGTCGTCGCCACGTTCCATGACGCCACAAGCATCTATCTTGCGCGGCAGTTGGTCAGCGAACGACTCTTGGGGGTCGAACCACCCGCAGGCCTCGCGCGTCCCCAACTCGGCCCGAATGCCACCGGGCTCGGCGAGGTCTTTCATTATCTTGTCACCTCCGACCATCCGGATCGCACGCTGACGGAGTTGCGCGAATTGCATGATTGGGTGGTGAAACCCGAGTTGCTCAGGGTGCCCGGCGTGGCGGAGATCAATTCATGGGGCGGCTATGAGAAGCAGTTTCATGTCATCGCCGATCCCAAGCGGCTCATCAAGTACCGGCTCACGTTCAGCGATCTCTTCGAGGCGCTCGCGGCCAACAACCAGAACGTCGGCGGAGGCCAGCTCGTGGCAGGAGGCGAGTCGCTGCTCGTGCATGGCCTCGGACTGACCACTAACGTCACCGAGATCGGAAATATTGTCATCGCCAGTCACGAGGGAACGCCGGTCCGAGTGCGCGACGTGGCCCAGGTGCAGATCGACCACGAAATCCGGCGTGGCGCGGTGACGGCCGAAGGCAAAGGTGAACAGGTGTTGGGACTGGGCTTCATGCTCATGGGCGAGAACAGCCATGTCGTCACGCGAAAACTCAGAGAACAGCTCACCCACGCGCAAACGGCCCTGCCCGCCGACGTCAGGCTGGAAGCGGTCTATGATCGCACCGATCTCGTGGACAACGTCATCCGCACGGTGGAACACAATCTCCTGGCCGGAGCACTCCTCGTGGTTGCCGTGTTATTTGCATTTCTGGGCAATCTTCGCGCCGGCTTGATCGTTGCGGTGGCGATACCGCTTTCGATGCTCTTCGCGGGCACTTTCATGCTCCAAGCCGGCATTGCGGCCAGCCTGCTGAGCCTGGGCGCGATTGATTTCGGCCTCATCGTGGACAGTTCGGTGATCATGGTGGAAAACTGCGTCCGCCGCGCCGCGCATCGGGGTGAGCGGCCATGGCTGGATACGATTCGTCGCGCCGCCATCGAGGTGCGGAAACCCACCATGTTTGGAGAACTCATCATCATGATTGTCTTCCTGCCGATCCTCACGCTCGAAGGCGTCGAGGGAAAAATGTTTCGACCCATGGCGCTGACCATGATTTTTGCGCTGCTCGGATCGATGCTGCTCTCGCTGACTTTGATGCCCGTGCTTGCCTCGCTCGTGTTGCCCAGGAGAACCAAACAGACCGAGCCGTGGCTGGTGCGACTGGCTCAGCGCCTATACGCCCCGGCCCTGGATGTCGCGATGCGTTTTCGTGTGCTGACGCTGGCGGGAGCAGCGGCGCTGGTGATTGTTGCTTCAATGATCGCCTTGCGGATGGGCGGAGAGTTCCTGCCGAAACTCAAGGAAGGCGCGCTCGTGGTGAACGTCATCCGCTTGGCTGGTGTTTCCGTCGAAGAGGCGGCCGCGTCAAACACGCGAATGGAGCAGTTGTTGTTGGAACATTTTCCCGACGAAATCGAGCATGTCTGGAGTCGCATTGGCACCGCCGAGGTGGCCACGGACCCTATGGGCATCGAGTTAAGTGACATCTTTCTCACCCTCAAGCCGCGCCGCCAATGGTCAAAGGCGGGCACGCAGGAGGAACTGGTGAAGGACATGGACGCATTCCTGGCGGACTTCCCCGGCGTGAACAAGGTCTTCACGCAGCCCATCGAGATGCGGATGAACGAAATGATCGCCGGCATCCGTTCCGACATCGGCATCAAGATCTACGGTGATGATCTGGAAACCCTGCGACAGCTCTCCGATCAGATTCAGTCCGTGCTCACCGGCATTTCCGGTGTGGGTGAAATCTCCGGCGAGCAAATTACGGGACAGCCAGTCCTGCAGGTCAAAGTGGATGCCAACGCCATTGCGCGCTACGGGGTGCCGACGCGGGAAGTCCTCGCCATGGTCGAGGCGGTTGGCGGAAGGCAAGTCGGCGAGATTCGCGAGGGCCAGCGACGATTTCCCCTGGCCGTGCGATTGTCGGATCGTCAACGCACCGATTCCGACGCGCTGGCCGCAACGTTGATTCCCACTCGGGTCGGCCCGGTGCTGCGGTTGGATCAGGTCGCGCAAATGGTCCACAGCGAAGGGCCGTCCACGATCCAGCGCGAATGGGGGCGACGCCGGATCACGGTGCAATGCAACGTGCGCGACCGCGACGTGGCCGGGTTCGTGGCAGAAGCCCAACAGCGGATCACGTCGGAAGTGAAGCTGCCCGAGGGCTACACGATTGATTGGGGCGGGCAGTTTGAAAACATGGAACGAGCCAACCGCCGCTTGATGCTGATTGTGCCCGTGACACTTGGACTGATCTTCATACTCCTATTGCTCAGCCTCGGATCGGTGCGAGATGCCCTGATCGTCGCCACGGGGATTCCGCTGGGTGCGGTGGGCGGCATTGCCCTATTGGCGCTGCGCGGCATGCCCTTCACCGTCAGCGCTGCCATTGGATTCATCGCCCTGAGCGGCGTGGCCATCCTCAACGGCCTCGTGCTGGTCACGTTCATCAGGCAACGACTGGAAGAGGGATTCGCGTTGGAGGACGCGGTGCGTCAAGGCTGTCGCGTCCGCTTGCGTCCCGTGCTCATGACCGCGCTGGTCGCCGCGGTGGGGTTCATTCCCATGGCTGTCAATACCGGGGTCGGTGCCGAAGTGCAGCGACCGCTCGCCACCGTTGTCGTTGGAGGTATCCTCAGCAACACCCTGCTCACACTGCTGGTTCTCCCCACGCTTTATACCTTGTTTCAATCCTCACCCGGCCTTCGGAAACAACCAAAGGGGACTTGAGCTGGATCGTTCCATCGACGGAGAAGTGGAGGATGCGTGGCTCCCGGGCAGGTGCACACCAAGGAGTTCGCCTTCGTTGTCTTCGTTCTCTTCTGTGGTTTCAACTTCTACTCTTGTCGTTGTGCGATTCCCATCCATCTCCCCCTCCGGGGCGATGGTGGGATCGCCGTCGAAGGCCGGGTTCGCGAAGTCTCGCGCGACAGATACCGAAATCCCCATCCGTGCCATCCGTGGCATCCATGGTCCAAACCGGAATCGTTGAGACCTGAATTCGGTCGTTGACGATTGGCGGGAAATCAGGCGCTGCTTGTAAAGGAAGAGGCTTAAACCACGGATTTCACGAATGGCACGGATGGGAACAAGCATCGTCGGATACCCAATCCACTCTCGGCTGGACCACCTGTGAAAGCGAAGCCTCCTTTGCTCCCGCGAAGTCGTCCTCTTCTCCCGCCAACGCGCAACGACGCCAAGGGAAGAAGATCCAAGTAGGCGAATCCTTGGCGCCTTGGCGGGAGACAAACCGTCAATCAAGTTCCTCCACGGACACGGCGCGTAAGGCGTCCTCGAGAGGGAATCCATGGGCGGCGCGGCAGATGACGCCGGCGGTTCGGACCTTGCGCCGCCCCAACGCTTCACGCACGAAGCGCAGATTGACCAGGTCCGCCGCGTCCGGCAGTTCAGTCCACTTCGCCTCGAGCAGATCAAGTTTTCCGGCTTCCTCGACCACGAAATCCACCTCCCGGGTGCGGTCCCGCCAGAAGAACAAACTTCCCTGCCGTCCCGCCACACGCTCCCGATGGCGGAGCTGGGCCAGCACAAACGTCTCCCAGACAGCCCCGGCTGAGGGTGACCTTATGAGTGCGTCCATATCCCGGATGTTAAGGAGCGCGCACAGCAATCCGGTATCGTTCATGTAAAGCTTCGGGCTCTTGACGATGGACTTGGTTCGATTGGAGAACCACGGTTCCAACAGCGTCACCTGTCCAGAGGCTTCAAGGATGGAAATCCATTGGTTGGCGGTTGAAGGGGCGATGCCAACGTCCCGGGCCAGGTCGGCTTTATTCAGCAGGTTGGCTGACCGCAAGGCGCAGGCTCTCAGAAAGCGCTCGAAGTCACGGAGGCTGCCCACGTTGGCCAGCGTCCGCACGTCGCGCTGCAGGTAGGTGGCGAGGTAGGAGTTCTGGAAGGACACGACATCGAGCTCCGAGGTGGCATGCAACTCGGGCATCCCACCTCGGACGATGAAGTCCAACAAACGGGTCTGGGGCAGCGCCGCGCGCGCTTCCGAGAAAGCCAGTGGTTCCAGCTCAACAATGGCGGCCCGTCCTGCGAGCGATTCCCCGACGCCCTTCATCAAGGTGAACTTCTGCGAACCAGTGATGAGGAATTGCCCGGTCTTGTCACGGTGGGCGTCCACGACGACCTTCAAATGGCGGAACAGGGATGGGGCATATTGGACTTCGTCGAGGATGACAGGAGGTGGGTGGCGTTGGAGGAACTGGGTCGGTTCCTTTTCGGCCTGCTCGGCTTCACTGGGCAGATCGAGGGAGACAAAGTCCAGGTTGGGAAAGAGGCGCCGGAGGGTGGAGGTTTTACCGGTCTGGCGCGCGCCGGTGAGGATGAGGACCGGGCGGGAGTTGGCCAGGTGGAGGAGGGCGGGTTCGATGGCGCGTGGAATCCACATGGTCATAATATGCGATGGCATCGCATATTATGCAAGTCTTTGTAGGATAGCATTGTACTGGGGCATGAGCGGTGGATAATGGCGTTCCCTGAAATCTCTCTATCTCCAGGATCACGCCGTCAGGCCATGCCGCCCCTTCGTTGATCCAGGTGATGAGGGTTTGCACCTGTTCGGGGGTCAGGGCCGGATAGGTCGTTCGCTTGGCCAATGGCGGCATCTCCATGTCCTCCACTTGATCGGTGACGTGACGGACCAACTGGCTCTCGGCGCCGTGGCCCGGCTCGAACGTCGCCATCCCGCATTCGCCTCCCCGGATGAGCGATGTTTCACCATGACAATCTCCACTGCTCCCGCGCAGCCTTTCTGTTCTCCCGCCAAGGCGCCAAGGGAAGGAGATCCAGCTAAGTCGAATCCTTGGCGCCTTGGCGGAAGACAATCGCCTTCCCATCCTGACTCCAGGAACTCGGCCCCAGGCATGGCGGATGTCAGAAGCCAGAATGCATCTTTTGGAATTACAGGGAGGCTGTCCACGATTGGCTTTTCATTCAATTCGCCTTCGTTGCCTTCGTTCTCTTCTGTGGCTTCAACTCCTACTCTTGTCGTTGTGCCATTCGCGTCCATCTCCTCCTCCGGGGCGAAGGCGGGATCAGCGTCGAAGGCCAGGTCTGCGCAGTCTCGCGCGACAGATACCGAGTTTCCCCATCCGTGCCATCCGTGCCATCCGTGGTCCAAACCGGAATCGTTGAGACCTGAAGGCGGTCGTTGACGAATGGAGGGAAATCAGGCGCTGCTTGCAAAGGAAGAGGGATGAACCACGGAACTCACCGATTTCACGGATGGAGACAGGTAAGGTCGGATCGAACGCGACGAAAGGACGCCCATGCCACCGGAACGTAGCCGCCGCCGTGAGGCGGTGGACTCCATCGTGATGGAGGACGCGAAGCTCCACCCCCTTATCCCGCAACGGGGGGATGGCTACGCGTCACGCGGCGGGTGACGGCCTTTCAAGTTCCGAGTTCCGAGTTCCGAGTTCCGAGTGGCAAGTGTCGAATGGGAAACTTGAAACTCGCCACTCGCCACTCGCCACTCGGCACTTGAAACTCGCCACTTAGATCGGCCCACGGCTCCTGGGAAGGGGGCCGGGTCCTGATACCCAGCCGTTTCTGCGATTCAGACAGTGGGGAGGGGGCCAGGGAAGTCCCGTAAAGCACGGCCCGGCGAGGAGGGCCAGAACTGTTCGATGACTTTTTGCGTTTGGAGCA
>Ga0302046_10001091_pt1 | contig 25742 bp, 23 predicted proteins | sample RVTome_11_FD_200261 | JGI IMG/M metagenome (GOLD analysis project Ga0302046, IMG submission 200261) | Soil microbial communities from uranium-contaminated site in the Upper Colorado River Basin, Wyoming, United States - RVT147D111 (version 2) ... | reverse complement strand
AGGCACCGCCGGCGTGGTGCTGATCACCGGCAGCCCGTGCGCCAGCCCAGCCATCAGCGTGCCGCGGCGTATCGAGACGCCGCCGTCGTAGGGGACGACGTACAGGTCCGCCGCCTGCAACAGGCGGGATACCTCCGCGGGCTCCAGCCTGCCGGTCCACTGGATGGCGCCGGCGACGCCGAGGTCGGCGGCCAAGCGCTCCAGGGTCTCACGGTAGTCGCGGCTTTCGGCGCGGGTCTCGCCGGCGATCGCCAGCCGCGCGCCCGGATGCCGGCCGCGGAGAGTGCCGAGGGCGCGAAAGAGCGTCTCCAGGCCCTTGCCCGGGTACACGAGGCCGAAGTGGGCCAGCAGCGGATCGCCGGGGCCGGCGCCCAGGTGGGCGCGAACCGCCTGCAGCTCGGCGGGGGCGGCCGGGGCGATGACCACGTTGGAGCCGATGGGGACCTCGATCGTCTTGCGCGCCAGGCGCGGCGCCCGCCGGGCCAGCATCGCCGTCACCTCTTCGTTGGCGCCGATCGCCCCGCGGGCGGCCAGCAGCATCAGGCCGGCCGCGAGTCGCGAGCCGAGCGAACGGCCGCTCAGCGAGTGGAGCGTGACGACGGCTGGAACCCGCCTCCGGCGCAGCTTCAGCAGCGCCGGCCACAGGCGCAGGGCGCTGTGCCGCCCGTAGAGCACCGGGGTGAACTGGAAGTCGATCAGGTCGGCGCTTGCAGGCGCCGTGGCCAGCCGGAGCAGCGCCCACGGCGACCAGCTCTCGACGATCGGCCGGACCCTGACCGCGCCGTCGATTGGCCCCCGGTAGCCGCTGCCGCACAACACCTCGACGTCGTCGCCGCCGGCGGCGAGCTGCTCGGCCAGCAGCCTGGTGTAGTCGCCGACGCCACAGCCGATCGCCTGCGGCTGGTACGAGGGGCAAACCATCAGGATTCGCATAGGATCGCTTCGATCTCTTCGATGCGGCGGCTCCAGGAGTTGCGCGCGGCAAGGTCGATTCGCGCCCGCCGCAGCCCGTCGTCATCCTCCAGCCGCGTCCGAACCGCGACGGCGAAGCTCTCGGGATCCGAGGCGATGGTCACCAGGTCGCCGGCCTCGCGAAGGGCCGGCAGGTCGGTGGCGACGACGCCGACGCCCGCCGCGAGGTACTCGTACAGCTTGAGCGGCGAGCAGTAGCGAGTGTACTCGTTGATCCGGTAGGGAATCAGGGCGACGCTGAAGGCCTTCACGTAGGCCGGCAGGCTCCGGTAGGGTCGCGGTCCGATCAGGTGGACATTTGGCAGGCGCAGCTGGGGCGGGACGGTCGTCGGATCGGCCCACCCCACGGGTCCGATGAGGACCCACGAGATCTCCGGCGTTCGCCGCGCCGCCGCCGCCAGCAGCTCGAAGTCGATCTTGTAGTCGTCGACGGCGCCGACGAAGCCGGCGATCGGGCCGCCGATCGCCGCCATCTCCTCCGCGACCCTGGTCTCCGGGCGCAGCGCGGCGCCGAAGTGGTCGACGTCGGCGACGTTGGGAATGACGTGGAACCGCTCCCCTGACAGGCCGCGGTCCTCGGCGAGCCGTCGCGAGGTGATGAACACGTGACGGGCGGCCTGCAGGACGGTCTGCTCGTCGGCCACCAGGCGCGAGCGGGCGGCGGCGGTCGCCGCCCCGGGCATCGCCTTGTAGTCGTCGGTGATGTGGTAGCAGACGGCCGCTTCGCCGAGCCTGCCGATCATCCCCGCCTGGCGCGGCGAGAAGAGCCACAGCAAGGGGCGCTCGAACGCCAGCCGCCGGCGGCGGCGGCGGATCTGCGCCACCAGCAAGCGGTGGTTGAGGGCGGCGATCGCCTTCGATCGGTGCGCCCAGGGCAAGACGATCGGCGACAGCACGTGCATCTGGTTGCTCGTTTGCACCGCGGTCTCGCCGCGGGGATCACGGCCACGGCGGACGAGAAACACCGGGTCGACGGGCGGCTCGACATACAGAACCCGCCGGCGCTCGGCGAGCCGCAGCATGAGGTGCTGGACGTTCGTTGGCATCGGGTTGTCCAGTCGCCGGGTGGCGATACAGACGATGTCGCGCGGTCGCTCGGTCATTTTCGCTGTGGCGCTGTCTGGGCTCGAAGGCCTGCTCCCGGATCGGCGATCTCCACCTTGCGGAGCTTGGCACGGACGCCGCCCAGGAAGAGCTCGCGCAGCAGCGGCACGCGCATCAGCGGGAGCGTCGGCAGCAAGAGCAGGAACAAGCAGGCGTCGACGAAGGAAAAGTCGCGCGGCGCCCGGCGCAGGGCCGCCCACGCGGCGCGCCGGTCGGAGCGCGCCAGCGCCGTCCGCAGGTCGTGGACCAACTGGTTGCCGGGTGTCGTCAGGAAGGCGGCGCGGCGCAGGGTGACGAGCTCGAGTGGCAGCGGCGCCAGCAGCTCGTGGAAGCGCCGCAGGGTCATGCGGTTGAGGCTGTCGAACATGCCGATCGAGAACTCGGGGGTCACGTAGCCGCCGCGGGGCCGGCGGCGGCGGAGGCTCGCCCGCACCAGCGGCTTCGGCAGCAGGTGCCACCAGGGGATGCGGATGTAGTCGTCGATATGGCCTCCGAAGGGGCCGTAGAAGACCGGAAAGCTGATCAGCATCCAGCCGCCGGGACCTAGCACACGCGTCGATTCGCGCAGCAAGCGCCGGGGGTCCGGCGCGTGCTCGATGACGCTGTCGAGCAGGACGACGTCGAAGCTGGCATCCGGCATCGGCCAGTCGGTCTCGGCGACGCCGAGGAACTCGACTTCGGCGCCCTTGGCGGCCGCGAAGGAACGGGCGAACTCGAGGCTGTCGTCGTCGTAGAGCTCGGTGTCGACGGCGGTCACGACGGCGCCGCCGGCCGCGTAGGCGACGGCGAGCCCGCCGAGACCGCAACCGACGTCGAGGAGGCGCGGCCGGTCCTTGCCCGTCAGGGGGACGAGCTCGTCGCGGACGCGCGAGCGGGCCGAATGGAACTGGTACTCGGCGAAGTCGCGGCGCGAGTGGTGGCGCTGTCGCTGCAGATCCAGCCAGCGCCGCTCCCGGTTGCCGGCGGCCTCGCCGCCGGCCATCGACGCGCCGCCGCCGATCATGAGCTCGCCGCCGCGGGTTGGGAGATGCGGGCGACGATGCGGGCAAGCGAAGGGGCGCCGGCCCCGGCGAGGATCTCCGCCTGCCGGTGATCGACGGGACGCAGCCACAGCAGCAGCGCGAGGTAGACGCCGGCGCCGGCGGCGACGATGCCGAGCAGCGGGATCAACCCCGGCTCCTCGCCGGCAAGCGAACGCAGCCCGGCGACCACCGCCGCCATCGCGGCAGTGCCGATCGCGATGCTCACCAGGAAACGACGCGGATATCCGGCCCCGAGATAGCGGTCCACGAAGACCGCCTCGGCGGCCGTCAGGCCGATCATCGCGAGGCTGGTCGCCAGGACCGCCCCCGTCGCCCCCCAGATGGGAATCGCCGCCAGCGCTGCCAGCACGTTGACCGCCGCGAAGCTGCTACGAATCCGCAGCATCGCCGTCTCGCGATCGGTGCCGAGCATGAAAGGGCCGGTGATGCCGGCGAGCTTGGCCAGGCCGAGGGCGACCAGCAGCGCCACGATGAGCGTCGGGGCGCTGCCGTAGGGCACCCCGTAGATCTCGCGGACGAGATCGCTGCCGAGCACGGCTCCTCCCGCCATGATCGGGACGATGAACAGGCAGATGTACTCGAAGTAGGCGCGGAAGAGGCGGCGAAGCGCGGGCCAGTCGTGCTGCGCGTAGAGCCCGGCGATCAGCGGCTGGTCGAAGCCCCCGGCGATCGGCAGCAGCGGCAGCCGGTAGACGAGCGTCACGAACGCGAAGGCGATGGTGTACTGGGCGATCATATCGTCGCCGACGCCGAAGCGGGCGAGCAGCAACAAGTCCAGCTCGCGGCCGAGGACGAAGGCGATCAGCGACAGCCCGTAGGCGGTTCCCACGAAACGGACCAGCCGCCGCAGGTCGTGGTGGCGCCGGCGGGCCCGGGCCAGGAACCCCACCCGGCCGGCATCGACGGCCAGCCACCCGATCGCCGCCAACCAGCCCAGCGTCCAGGCGAGGATGACGCCATGGATCGCGTCCGCCCACAACGGAACGGCGAGAAGACAGGCGGCGTAGACGAGCTTGTTGGCCACCTCCGAGAGCCGCAGGGTGCGCTGGCGGAAGACCGAGAGCAGCGCCGCCGCCAGCACGTCGGCGTACAGGGGCAGGGCGATGAGCAGCGGCATCCAGGGCATGTAGAGGGCCAGGGCCGGCCGTCCCAGCGCCCCGGCGGTGAGCCGCGGCAGGAAGACGAGCGGCACCGACACGGCCACCAGGATCGCGGTGCGCAACCAGAGGCCGTCGACGATCATCGTCACCGCCGCCGCGGGCCCGCCCCGCTTGACCGCCTCGGGGACGAAGCGCAGCAGCGCCGTGCGGACGCCGCCGTTGGCGAGCAGCTGGCCGAGGCTCACGGTGGCGAGAAGCAGCGCCAGCAGCCCGTAGGTCTCGGGGGCCAGCGCTCGAGCCAGCCACACGGTGGTCAGGAAGGTCAGGGCGGCGACCGCGGTGCTCCCGAGGATGTCCCAGCGCATCGCCCGCATCACCCGCGCCGAGAGCCGCATCATCGACGCCGCTCGGGAGCGGCGGTTTCGGGGCGACCCCCGGCCGCGCCGGGGTCGGCGCGGTCCGAGCCCGATCCATGCAGCCAGGCCCCGAGCGGGACGGCCGCCCCGGTGAGCAGGCCGGCGAGCTCACGAAGCGCCGCGAAGCCATCGTCCTGTTCCCACGCCCAGTGCAGGGTCAACGGCACCAGCAGCGGCAGGTCGCGGTCGCGGATGCGGCGCACCAGCGCAGCCAGCTCGCCGGCGCGCCCGTAAGCCGGCGGGTAGGAGGGCAGGTACCAGACATCCTCGAGCCTCGCGGGGCCGGGCACGCAGCCGAGCCAGCGCACCGACTCCGGACCGCCGAACACCACCGGAAGCCGCCGGCCGATCATGGCCATCGACCGGCGGTCGATGGCGTTGTACGGGGGGATGAAGGACTCGACCGCCAGGCCGAGCGCCTGCAACCTGGAGATCCCGACATCGAGGCGTTCCGCCAGCAGCTCGGCGCCGGTGCCGACGACCTCGCTGGCGATCGGTCCGGGACGGCGCCGGTGGCTCCAGCCATGGAGGGCGAACTCGACGTGGCTGCGGATGTCGACGAGGAGCTGCGCCTCGGCATCGGACAGCCGTCGCTCGTCGTCGTCCGCGGTCGCCTCCGGGTCGCGGCAGGGCGCCGGGATCACGCCCAGCACGTAGGGCACCGCGGCGGCGCTGAGGATCTCGTCGAAGCGCAGGAAGCCGTCCAGACCGCGGTCCCAGCGCGGGAAGTCGTCGACCCTGACGACGAACGACGGGCGGCCTCGAGCCTGTTGCCGGACGGCGAGCTGCACGATTCTCGTCTGGGTGCAGCTGCCCTTGCCGGAAAGGTAGCCGCGGGCCCGGTGCAGCAGGCCCGACGGCAGCGGGCTGCCGTCGAACACCAGGCCATGCCGGTGATCGAGCCTGGGCTCAACCCGCATGTCTCACCGCCGTTCTGCCGCCGGCTACGGGCCGCCCTGTCTGCGCCGCGTTGCACCGGGTCCGGCTGATCATGGCCGTTGTGCCGTCAGCAGCCAATGGAGCGTTTCCTGGCGCCCCCACTCGAGCTGGTCGAGCAGCCAGCAGGGCATGAGGACCAGTGCGCAAAGCTTGCGGGTGATCCATCGCGGCACTGGTCGTCGCACCGAGAGAGCCTCGTACATCCAGCCGCTGAGCCGCTGCCCGGTGGTCGCGAAGACCCCGTTGGTGGCCACCACCCGCACCGATTCGAAGCCCGCCTCCCTGGCCAGCAGCTCCAGGCCCTGACGGGAGAAGCGCCAGTAGTCGTTGGCCTCGGGCGACTCGCCCCGGATCTGCTGGGCGAGCAGGACGAGCCGACCCTGTGGCCGCAGGACGCGAGCGAGCTCGGCGATCGCCGCCCGCGGCTCCGCCACGTACCAGATCGCGCTCAGACAGGTGACCGTGTCGGCGCACCCGGAGACCAGCGGCAGCGCCGTGGCGTCGCCCCACACGTCGATCCCCGCAGTCGGCGAATCACCGGGGATGTCGACGGCGACCAGGCGGCGGGCGCGGGCCTCCAGGACGTCGCGGTGCGGCTGGCGCCCGGCGCCGACGTCGACGACCAGGCCGCCGACGTCGCCGGCGACGCTGACGACCGCCCGCCGTTGGGCCAGCCGGGTGATGGCGAGCGGGTCCCAGGAGCAGCGGGCGAGCCCCGAGAGGACGCCGGGCGGCCGCGGCACGGCGGCGCCGGCCGGCCGGCCGCTCACCGGCGCTCCTCCGCAAGCAGCGCGCGAAAGACCTTCAGCACGTCTTCCGTCATCCGCTCGACGCTGAGCGCCTCGACGGCCTTGCGGCGCGCCGCCTCGCCGATGCGCCGGCGCATCTCCGGGTCGGCCAGCAAGCCGGCGGTGGCGGCCGCCAGGCCGCCGACGTCCCCGGCCTTGACCAGCAAGCCGTTGACGCCGTGATCGATCGAGGTCTGGATGCCGCCGCGGCGAAAGGCGACCACGGGGCGGCCGCAGGCCATCGCCTCGGCGACCGTGATCCCGAACGACTCGACGGCGACGGTCGGGCACAGAAACACGTCACAGGCGTTGTAGAAGGACGGTAGCTCCTGGTTGGGCACGTGATCCACGAACCTCACCCGGTCGCCGAGCCCCAGCCCGGCCGCCAGCGCCTCGAGGGCCTGGCGGCGGGTGCCGTTGCCGGCCACCAGCAGCCGGAGCTCCGGGAAGCGGCCGGCCAGCTGCGCGAAGGCCCGGATCGAGTACTGGGGGCCCTTCTCCGGTTCCAGCCTGCTGCAGTGCAGCAACAGCGTGGTCTTCTCCGCCAGCCCCAGGTCGGCGCGCAGCGCCGTGCGCGCCGCCGCATCGGGCTTGAAGCGCTGAGGATCGATTCCGTTGACCGAAGCGCTGACCCTGCGGGCCGGCAGCAAGTAGCCCCAGCGGGCCAGGGCGGCGTTCTCCCGGCTGGCGCCGATCACCGCGTTGGCGCCATGCGTGTACCACAGGTCCCAGCGGAAGTACTGGACGGTCCGCCGCGGCGCGAAACGCAGGAACTGGCCCCACATCCCCTCGAAGCGGGCCAGCGACAGGAACGTCCCCATCTCCCCCAGGTAGCTCCCTTGCAGGAAGGACACGACCGGCAGGCGCAACGGGTTGCGAAACCACTTCAGGTAGTAGAAGGCGCCGGCGCCCTCCCCCCAGATCAGGTCGATCGGCTCCTTCTGATGGAGCCGCGCCAGGAACTCCGGCGTGGCGTTGCCCCACTCGTGGGAGTACTTGCCGGGCCGGCAGCCGGGCAGATAGTGCACGGTGACCCCGCCGGCGGATTCCCGCTCGACGCCGTCCGGATGCGAGGTCGTGACGATGCTGACGCGATGCCCACGGTCCGCGAGGGCGCGGGCGAGCATGTCGATGTGTACCTCCATGCCGCCCTTGATCTCGTGTCCAAGGGTGATTCGCGTCAGGCAGCAAACATGCATGAGCGAGCGTTGGTTGGCGCGCTTCGATCCCGGGGCCGTCGAGCCGCGGATGAGCTCAGGCAAGGTCGCGACGGCCGGTCAGTCGCCGCGTCGCCTGACGGGGGACGGGCGGCGCCGCCCGGGTTGCCGCCGGCGGGGCCTCGCCGAGCTGCGCGGCGGCGACCGTGGCGGCTTCCTGCCGGTTGAGCCGCAGCAAGACGGCTGTCAATCCGGCGAGCAGCCAGAACGGTTCCATGATGCGGACGATGATGAACGTGTTGGCGCCGATGCCATGCATGATGGTGCCGGCGAGGGCGGCGAGAAAGCCGGTGGCCACGGCGGTGTCGAAGCTCCGCGTCGAGACCCGAAGCAAATCGCGTCCCATCGTGAACAGCGACCACAACATCCACACGAGCATCGCGAAGCCGACGAGGCCGCTCTCGATGAGCGTGCGCGGATACTGGGAATCGATGAAGCTGAACCCGGTGACGCCCCAGCCCAGCAACGGTTGTTGGGGGACCGCCTGGGCCGCGATCGACCACGACTGCAGCCGCGCCGCCGCCGACGGCTCGATGGTGATGCCGCCGATGGTGATCGCCCCGGTCGCCGCCGGCCGTCCGGTGATCGTGTAGGTGGTGCGCTCGAGGATGGCCTCGGGGGGCGAGACGATGAGCAGGATGAGGCCGGCGAGCACGATGACGATGAACAGCGTCTTGGTCCGGCAAAGCAGGGTAACCGCCATCAACATGGCAACGAAGCCGAGCCAAGACGTGCGCGAGTACGTGTAGACCAGCGGCACCGTCATCATGCCGGCGAAGCCCGCCCACAGGAGGCGGCTGTTGGCGTCGCGTGCCTCGGAGAGAAACGCCAGCGCCAGGGCGATCATCAGTACCAGATAGCCGCCGAGGGTATTGGGCTCGCCGCGATCACCCTCGAACGGCGCGGTCACTCGCTCGCCGCCCGGGATCTGCGCCAGCACCACGACCGAGATGATCGCTGCCGTGATCAGCGTCGCGGCGACCAGCCGCTTCACCTGCTGGCGGTCGTGGACGTAGTTCACCACCAGAAAGTAGATGACCACGTACTCGAAGTACTTGGCGACGAATAAGAAGCCGGTCAAGGCGTTGACGCGGCCGAACAGAACGCCGACGCCGGTGGCCAGCAAACAGACGCCGATGTAGGAGAGGATCGGGGCGCTCATGCGCGTGCGGCGAAGCACGCCCGCCTCCTTGAACACCGCCAGGCGCACCAACCAGGCGATGGCGATCATGGCGATCACGAAGTCGTCGAAGCGCAACGTGATGCCGCGGCTGCCGGTCGTCGAGGCCGCCTCGGCGACCCCCCCGACGATGAACTCCGGCGACAGGAGCATCGAGAAGATCAACACGTAGAACGTCGCCTCGGCGGACCACAGGACGATGAGGATCAGCACGACGGCCGACACGACGATCAACGTCATGTCGATCGGGAGGTTGGCGACGAGGAGCGCCACGAGCGGCGCGAGAAGGAGGACCGCCGCCAGGGAGACGATCGAATGGAAGGCCAGCGGGCTGCTGCGCGATGGCCGGGCGGCGGGCGACGGTGCCGTGCTCAACCCCGTCTGCCACCCAGGAATCTCGAAGCGGACCGGCCGAGCCTGGATCGAATCCCGGGTTGCGGCGCCGAGTCCTCGTAGCGGTAGTGGTAGTAGTAGTAATCGGTGTCGCGCAACGTCGTTTCCGCCTCGGCCTTGACGTCGTTCATCACGATTCCCCAGATATCGGCGTGGACGTTGGAGAGATGGCTCGTCGCCCGCTTCAGCACGTCGCGGCCGACCTTGCCCACCTCGTAGACCAGGACCACACCATCGGCATGCTCGGCGAGGATCGCCGAATCGGTCACCGGAATCACCGGCGGCGTATCGATCAGAATGATGTCGAAGGCGCCGCGGAGCGCCTGGATGAGCTCCGCGGTCGAGGCGCTGGTCAGCAGCTCGGCGGGGTTCAGCGGGTTGGCGCCGGAGGGCAGGACGTGCAGGTTGTCCATTCCCGGGGTGAGCATCACGATGTCCATGCTCAGCTCGCCGAGCAAGATGTCGGACAGGCCGCGGACGGCGCTCTCCCACGGCAGGCTGCCCGTCATGACGTCGACCAGGCCGGGTTCTTTGGGCAGGCCGAAGATCCGGTGCACGTCCGGTCGCCGCATGTCGGCGGCGATCAGCAGCGTCTTGCGTCCCATCTGCGCGTAGGCCAGGGCCAGGTTGGCGATCGTCGTCGTCTTACCTTCTTCGAGCACCGAGCTGGTCACGATCATCACCTGGCCGTTGACCGGAGCCCGGGCTTTCTCGACGTTGGTCCTGAGGGCGCGGTAGGCCTCGGCGACCGGCGAGCGCGGATCGTAGTGGGTGACCAGAGCGAGCAGATGATCGATGTCCGGGTTGTCGAGCAGCTGCGGCGAGGTCCCCCTGACGATGGCCCGGATGTCGTCGAAGTCGATCGGCGGGATGATGCCGATCACCGGCAAGCCGAGCAGCGCCTCGATGTCGGCGATCGCGCCGATCGAGGTGTCGAGCGTCTCGGCGACCAGGGCGATGATGATGCCGAGCAACAGGCCGATGGCGGCGGCCACCAGGCCCCTGCTGCCGCGGCTGGTCTCGGTGACCTCGAAGGCGCTCACCGCGCGCTCGATGACGGTGATCTCCTTGGTCTTTTCGGCGTCGCGAAGCTGGGCGGCTTGCAGCTGTATCCGCAGTTGGTTGTACAGGTCGCTGTTGACGCTGACCTCCCTGCGCAGGCGGGCGAGCGTATCGTCGTTGGCCGGCAACGCCAGGAACTTGGCGGACAGACGATCGCGCTCGGCGACGAGATCCGTTCGCAGCGCCCGCAGCGTCCCCGACAGGTCCTCGATGATCGCGTCGATCTCGGCCTCGAGGTGGAGGACCTCTGGGGAATCGGGGGTCTGGTAGCTGAGGAGTCGCTGGCGCTCGGTGGCCAGCGCCTGGAGCGTGAGGTGTAACTGGCTGAGGCGGAGGCTCTCGCCGGCAAGGGCCGAGATCAGGTCCAGGCGCGGGACGCCGCCGGCTTGGCGGGTGGAATCGATGAAATCGATCGCCAGCTCGGCGCGGGCGAGGTCGGCCTCCACCGCCTGCAGCTCTTCCTGGGTGGTGTTGATCTCGTCACCGGCGAGGCTCAGTCGGTCGGCGTTGCTGATCAGGAAGTTGGTGAGGGCGGCCTGCGCGGTGTTGAGCTCCGTCTCGATCGTCCGCAGCTGGCGGGTCAGGAACGCGACGCCTTCGATGACATCCTGGTTGACTTCGTACTCGTTGCGCGCCGCGTAGGTGTCCATGATCGCGTTCACCCAGCGCACCGCCTGCTCGTCGCTGGGCCGGGTCACGGTCACCCGCAGGATGCTGGTGCCTTCGACAACCGTGGGAGTCGTCGACTCGCGCAGCTGATTGACGTAGCCGATGTAATCGACGCGCCCCTCGCCGATGGCGAACAGCTCCGTGTCCGAGCGCGGCTCGCCGTCCTCGTCGAAGTAGACCTCGTCGGGGATCAGCCCGAGCCCGTTGGCGACCTCCTTGAGAACTTCGCGGCTGAGCATGACCTCGGCGTGCGTGTCGAGCCGGCTGCCTTCCTCGTAGTAGTAGAAGGTCTGCATCATCAGGTCGAGGGGAGCCGACCTTTGCACCAGCCGCAGCTTGCCGCTGGCCTCCCACATGACCGGCGGCGTCGGGGTGAGGAAGTAGCCGAGCAGCCCGGCGAGGACGGGCATCAAGAAGATCGTCCATTTCCGCTTCTGGAAGATGCGGATGTAATCGCGCAGATTCAGCTCGTATTGCATGGCTCAGTCCCTGCGCACGAGCTCGACGACCGTAGCCACCCCGATGACCAACGAGGTCAGCCCGATCCAGTCGCGGGTCTTTTCCCAGAACGTCCGATCGAGCGCCGGGACGACGATGAAGTCGCCCGCCTGGATGCGGACGTCGCCGGTGAAGTCGGCCTCGCCGAGCACGGTGTCGAGGTTTAGCGGGATCACCTCGGCGGTCGCCGGCCTAGCCACGTAGATCTCGCGGGTCGCCGCTTGCGGCGTCACCGAGCCCGCCTGGGCGATGGCGTCGAGGGCGCTCAGTTCCTCGCTGACCGTAAAAACGCCGGGCTGCCGGACCTCGCCCCATACGTAGTACCGGCTGCTGCCGGTCGCCGTCGACGGGACCCGGACGATGTCACCGGCGTCGATCGCCGGGTTCTCGCCGCCCTGACCGCTGAGAGCTCCGGCGAGATTGAATCGCCGCTCGACGCCGTTGCGAACCAGCCGCACGTCGGAAAGGTCCGCGGTGGCCGTCGGGCCGCCGTGCGAGAAGATGAACTCCCCGGCGGTGATCCGCCCGCGCAACGGATAGGTTCCCGGGCCGATCCCCTGGCCGACGCGGACCTCGCCGCCGAGGGTGGCATCCCAGGCGTTGAACTCGGAGACGCGAACGTCGACGAAGGCCGAGGGCACATAGCGGCGGAGCGAGTCGCTGATGTCCCTGGACAGCTCCGTCGGCGTCTTGCCGCCGGCGGTGACGCTGCCGATGTCGAAGCGCGGCAGGTAGATCGTGCCGTCTGCCTGCACCCGATAGGTCATCGCGGCCGGTGCCTCGGGGCCGAGGAATGCCGTCAGCTGCAGGATGTCCTGGGGGCCGATCCGATACTCGGCGACCTCGTCGACCAGCTTCCAGCTGACGAACTCTTGCGCCGGCTGCTGCAGCTGACGGTCGGCCGCCGCCAGCCTTTCGAGGGCCGGGGAAGGGTCCAGTTCGCGATGATTGAGCCCGCCCACCCCGCTCGCCGGCGCGCCCGCGAGCGTCCCCTCGCCGGCCAAGTAGGCCCTGGCCTCCTCGAGGCTGATCCCTTCCTTTTCCAGCTGCACGGCGTAGCGAGACAGGTGGGGGGCGACGTCGGCAGGTTGTTCGGGGGGCGGTGCCGGGGAGGTCGCCGGCGCCCGAACGCCGGTGCCGCAGCCGGCGGCGGCAAGCTGCGTCAAGATGAGCAGGGCGATTCCCCGCTGCCAGGGCTTCCGGCGCGGGTGGCTGCCGCTCATCAGCCTCATCTCGCCCTTGCGAGCCACCTACGCCTCCTGGGCCCGCTTGTTCTCGAGCCCGACGCTGAGAGATATCTGACTGGGCGGTGGCAGCAGCCCCAGCTCGCGCAGATCCGAGGCGGTCAACGATCGCGACACGTAGACCTGCGGCATGGCCAGAAGGTCGACGGTGCGCGGCTTGGCGGGCGGCAGCCGATCGGAGGCGAGCAGGACTTCCACTGCCGGACGCATTGGGTTTTCCTCCTTGACGTCCACGACCCGACCGATCTCGCCGCTGCTGAGCCGCACGTAGCTGCCGATCGGAAACAACCCGATGCTGCCGACCAGAGCTCGCAAGGTCGTCCGGCCGAACTTGTCAGCCATTTGCAAGAGCATCTGGATACCATGGTTCCCGGTACCCGGGAGCGTGTTCTTGTACGGTCGCGGGTGGGCGAACGACTCGAAGAAGTCCACAGCCCCCAAGATCCTCGCCTCCGGCAGAATCTCGTCACCCTGAAGGGCTTTAGGATAGCCGCTACCGTCCAGCCGCTCATAGACCTGGTTGGCAATTTCCGCGATCGGCGCGTAGCGGCTGCCGAGGGTACGCAGCGCCTCGTAGCTGTAGGTCGGACGGGCCCGCATCGTTTCCCATTCGCTCGGGGTCAGGTTCTCGGACTTGGCCAGCAAGCCCCGCGGCAATTGCACGCTGCCGATGTCGTGGACGAAGCCGGCGAGACAGAGGCTCAACAGTCGCTGCCGCTCGAGCCCGAGTTGGCGTCCGACCTCGACGGCGAGGATCGCGACGTTGACCGAGTGAGGGAGGACGAAGCCCGTCCCCTCGGCGTAGGTCCCCATCGCCGTGCGCAACAGGCCGCGGCCCGCGGCCGTGGAATCGAGGATCAAGGGGGCCAGCTCTTCGAGCTCCGCCACGGCCGTCATCAGCCGTCCGGGGGTGATGTTCTCCATGACCGCCGCTTCGAAAAGGCGAGATACCGACAGGAGGGCCTGGCGGTACAGGGCCTCCGCATCCGGCTCGGTCGCGACCTCTCGTCCGGCGTCCCCGGCTGGTGCCGAAGCCCCCGGGTGAACGGCATGCCCAGGTTGCGCGGCGTAGGCGGGTTGGGCGGCGTGAGCAGGTTGGTCGGCGTGAGCAGGTCCACCCGGTCGGGCCGGGTTGGCTGGCTCGGGCTTGTCGACTGCCGCTCGTTGCCCAGGGTGAAGGTCTGGGACCTCGGGGGTGGGGGGTTGCGCCCGCCGGGGGGAATCCGCACCCGACTGCCGCCGGAAGTCGTCGTACGTCTTGACCAGCTCGAGAAGCTTCGCCATGTCAGGTCGTGGCCCTGGTCATACCCATATGGTCCGGATGATGTCGGGACCGATGACCTTCAGCTCGCGCTGGCAGCCCATCAGCAGGGCGAGATCGCAAAGGTTGTTGATCCGCCGCGGGATCCCCTTCGAGCTCTCGTGGATCAGTTGCAGCGCCTGGTCCGAAAACGTCGCCGGGTCACCCTCGAAGTGCTCCAACCGGTGCCTGATGTAGGTCGTCGTCTGGGTGAAGTCGAGCTCCTGAAGCCTGCATTTGACGGCGAAGCGGTCGGCGAGCTGAGGCATTTGCGAGACTCGGGTCCACAGGTCGTCCTGGCCGACGAGCAACAGGGTGAGCAGATTGCGATCGTTGAGCTGGTAGTTGAGCAGCAGGCGGAGCTCCTCGTAGAGGGAATCGAGGGGCAGGGACTGGGCCTCATCGAGGACCACCAAGTTGTGGAGGCCGCGACCGGCGTTGTCGATGAACGACGAGCCGAGCCGGTCGTAGAGCTCGGCCTTGTCGTCGCCCTCCTCTGGCTCGGCGCCCATCTGCCGGAGGATATGCCGGAAAAGGGCCTCGCCCTCGACCAGGGGGTAGTTGAGCAGCACGGTGCAGTAGCGGTCGAGGTCGAGCTGCCCGAGAAGAACACGGATCATCGTCGTCTTGCCGGTGCCGTACTCGCCGGTCAGGAGGGCTGCGGCCTTGTGGCTGGTTATCGCGTATTGCAGCAGGCTGAGAGCCCAGCTATGGCTTTCGGACAGATAGAAGTTGTCCGGGTCGGGGACGTTCTCGAACGGCCTGCCCCGCAACCCCCAGTATTCGAGGTAGGGTCCGGTCTCGTTGTTCATCTGGACGGTTTGCTGGATGGTTTGCTCAAACATTCAGCCGCGGTTGCTCGAACCGCCGGGCACACGACGGCTTCTTGACGAGATTCGATCCGTCGGTGGGGTACGAGCCGGCACGTAGGCCCACGTCCTACATTTCCGAACGGAAAACAGAACGCGACCTGTTGGCCGAGGTTGGATTCGGTCCCCTTGCTTTCTCTTGCGCCCCCGAAACCCCCAGCTGCACATGAATTGTAGGGGCTTTGGCTTGTTGATTTCAATCCCTAGTATGGTGTCCGAGTTTATCAAGAACACGAGCGCGATGGCGGCGCCGGGCATCAGCACGCCGGCGAAGGGCCGAGATGAAATCGTTAGATGGGTTCGGCGCCCCACGAGGGTAGGTACGCCCGGTACGACCGCGCACCCGAATCTGCGCGCGCCTTGTCCTCACACGCCTCGCGCGCGCTTGCTACGGCGCCCGTTGAGTAGACCGACGTATCGGCCCGTCAGGTAAAGGGACACCAGGATGGCGGCCGGACCGGCCAGAGATGGCGTTGGGCCCACCAGGGCGATCAACCCGCTGAGGTAGCCGATCGCGGCGAGCGCCGCCACCGGCAGGGCCGAATGCCAGCGCCGGGCGCGCGCCGCCTCGATGGCGACCGCAAAAAGTGGCTCGCCGACGATGAACAGCACCGGGAAAGCGAGCGTCACCATGGCCAGCCGCAGCATGAAGGGGCCGGGCCACGGGGCTCCAAAGGCCCGGCTCGCGGCCATCATCAGAATGATCGGCAGCGTCAGCAGCCAGACCCAGAACAAGCGGCCTTGCTCCTCCGCCTTGCGGCGCCCGGCGGAGCCCGTGCGCGGCCCTGTCAACAGGCCTTTTCGATCGCCGCGAACCTCTCCAGGATCGTCGCGTGCTCGTCGGCCGTCAGGTACTCGTCGGCGACCAGGAACAGGATCTGGTCCTCCTTGAGCAGGTGCTCGCGAACCAGATGGACGATGTAGAGGCCGTATCCCTTGAGCATCTGGGCGGCGAACCGTGCTTCGCGGCCGGAGCCGGCGTGCCGGCAATCGTTGAGGGCCGCCTTGAACTTGCCGCTCATGATGTTGAGGTCCTCGTGATCGGCGATCCGCGCGTCGAGGTGGAGGTTCTCCGAGGTCAGATATGGCTCGAGGAAAGGAAACAGCCCTTCCTCTTCCTTGCGATGGTGAACGCTCATCTCCTCGTCGATGTAGCGGGCCACCGATTCGATGCGGGCGAGAACCTCGGCGTCGGGGCCGAGGTCCCCGAGCTGGCGCAGCGCGCCCGACAGCACGTCGAGCTGCTGATCGATCTGACGGTGCTCGGCGCGCAGGAGCTGCGTCGGACTCAAAGCGATGGAGCGAGGATCGGAGTTGGCTGCGTCGGACATCACGATAGGCTGCTCGGAGCGCGGAGCCCCAGGAAATCCTGAAAGCACATTCAAGTATAGTCGCGGAGCCGGGCCGCGGCAATCGGGCCCGCCGTCCCGGCGCGGCGGCAATCGCCACCGAAAGCCTGCCGACCCGGTGGTGGATCGCCAGCGGCGCGGCGCTTGAAGGTCGCCGATGGCGAAGGTAGCGTGATCGCGTCCCCCGCGGGCCGGCGAAGAACCGTCATGGCTCTTCGCCGGGCGACAAGCGGCCCGCCTGGCCTGCTAGCGCGAAACGGAACGTCGATGGCCCTCTGGAGAGTCGAGCAAGCGGCCGAGTTCCTCGGCATCCGACCGAAAACGCTCTACGAGTGGGTCCGACTCGGACGCGTCCCACACCGCAAGATCGGCTTCAACGTTCGCTTCGACCCGGCCGAGCTCGAGAAATGGACTGCGGCGCAGTCTCGAGTCTCTTCGCAGCCTGGGCGCCGGCGCGGCAAGCCGGAGACCGGCGAAGATCCCCCGGGAGCCTCGGCGGCGCTCCAACGGCTGGCGGCCGACGCCTCGCGGTTGCTGCGCGAGCTGGAGCGCGACGTGGGCGCGAACCTCAGCTATCCGCAGCGCCGGGAGCTGTCCGACCTTGTGGAACGGCTGGAAGAGGCCGCGGCCTCCGCCGACGAGGATGGTTGATCCCACCGCGGCGGCGCGTGACGTGCGGCTCTTCGCCTACGGAGAGCTCTGCAAGCCGGCCGTGCTCGTCGAGCTCATCGGTCGGGTGCCGCTGGCGGAGCCCGCCCTGCTGCATGGATACCGGCGCGAGCTCGACCGCGGCACGGGCTACTACCTGGCGATCCCGAGGGACGGCGCCAGCATCGCCGGCCTGCTCCTCGGCGGGCTTGGCGCCGCGGAGTTGCTGGTTCTGGACCGCTACGAAGATGTCGCCGGCGGCGAGTACCAACGCCGCGAGCTCGAGGTCGAGCTGCTGATCTCGGGGAGCCGGGAGCCGGCGTTCGTCTACGTTGGCAACCCGTGGTGAAACTCCGATGGGTCTGGTTGCGACGAGAAGAGGCCAGTTGCAAGGCGCCCCAACTGCTAGGCCCGCCGCGCGGTGATCAAAGTGGCGGGGGTGTCGAGCTCCTGGCCGTTCACCTCACCGAAGCCCGCAGCATGCAGCCAGGCCTTGATCTCCTCGAGGCTGTAGCAACGCCCGCGCTCGCTGGTGACCAGCATGGCGATCGCGAAAAGCGCGGCCTCGGTGGGTCGCGTGCCGGACTCGTCGACGAGAAACTCACGGATCGCCACCTGGCCGCCGGGCTCGAGCACGTCGTGGACGCGGCTCAGGAGGCTGGCGTTCTCTTCCGGCCCCTGTAGATGGAGCAGCGACGACAGCAGCGCCAGATCGTAGCCGCCGGGGGGTGAGCCGGCCAGCGGGATCCCTTCGGCGTTGAAGTCGCGCGCGACGAGCACGACGCGCTCCTCGATCAGCTCCGCCGGCAGCCGCCGTCGTGCCACCGTGAGCACCTCCGGGCGGTCGACGAGGACCACCTGCGCGTCCGGGAGCGCCATCGCCAGCGCTTCCGTGAAGGTCCCGGCACCGCCGCCGATATCGATGATCCTTTTCACCCCGTGCAAGTCAAGGCGCTCGACCAGCAGCTTGCCGACCTCGAGCTTGCCCTGATGCATCGCCAGGGTGAAGTCTTCGATGATCTCCTCGGTCGGCCCGCGGCCGCCAGCGGACGCCCCTTCTCGGACGATCGCGGTCAGGTTCGACCACTCCTTCCACCACCAGTTGGCGAGCCGGACGACGGCGCTGCGGTCGCCCGGAGAGGTGGTGTCGAGATGCCGGCGTGCGGCGGCCGTCGAGACGAAGCGCCCTTCGTCCAGATCGAGGAGGCCGATGGCGACCAGCGCCTTGGCGAGCAGGTCGATGCCGCGCTCGTCGGCGCCGACACGGTCGGCGAGCTGCCGGGACGAGAGCGAATCGCTACCCAGCGCGGTGAACAAATCGAGCTCGACGGCGGTGAGCAGGATGCGCGGCGACCAGTACCCACGCGACAGCTCGGCGATCGGCTTGAAGACGCCGTCACCGGCGTCCTCGTGGCCGTTGGGCTGCTCTTCCACCGACTTGGCGTCGTCAGGCAAGCTCGGCAGCGCCTCCATCGCGGCCTGCAAGGTTCGTGCGCGGAGACCCGGCCGCTACGCGGACACACTCCGACCACGGCCTGCTAGACCACGAGGGTCGAATCAAGTCTGACGCTGTCGCGGAATCGCGCGGGGAGCGATTCGAGCCTATACGCTGTCGAGCTTGGCGATGATCTCGCGCATATGCCACTCGACGACTTCGTCGTAGTAGGCTTTGATCGACTCCATCGTATCCTGCCGCTCTTCCGGCCCGGAGGCCTGACGGTAGGCTTCGATGGAATGCCGGAGCTCGTTGCCCAGGCTCTCCACGTCCGAGACGATTTCGGGTCGGTTGGTCACCGACCACTCACGAAATTCCTGCCAGCGTGTGATGTAGTTACGCAGCTTCATGGAGATCCCTATCGACGTGAATATACCACCGCGCGGCGGACGTGAAAACGGGGTGGGCGGCTCTCGCGCCGCCGGGCCGTTGAGCATCGCCGTCGTTCTGTGCGTTACGTTCGCCGGCTGCAGGCTCGAGCTCGCGGTCGACCCCGGCAACCTGGCGCCATCGATCAACGAGGTCCGGACGTTGTTGGAGCAGGACCGGGTGCGGCTGGCGCTCGATCGCGCCGTGGTTCTGGACGATCTCTATCGCGGTCCGCAGGCCGATCTGGTCCTCGGTTGGGCGCTGTGGCGGAATGGCCACCTCCGCGACGCCGAGGCTCGCTTCCGGCGCGCGGCGGGCGCCGGGCTCGACGAAGGTCAGGTCGGCATGGCGGCGGTTCGTGCCAGCGCCGGCGACTGGCAGGCGGCCCGCGAGCTGGCGACGTCGGGCCTGGCCGCGGCGGAGCCGGCGGGTCCCGCCCATGCGCTGCTGGCCAGCGCCGCGTGGCGAAGGGGAGACCGCGTGACCGCGGTCGGCGAGCTGCGCGCCTGGAGTCGTGCGGCGACCGGCACGGCCCGGGCTCGCGCCGCCGAAGCGATGGCGACGGCCCTGGAGCGGCTTCAGGGGCCGATACACGAGTGGAGCGGCGAGGCTGCCGACCTCCTCCTGGTCGAGCTGGACGACGGCACGCTCGCCCTCGAGGCGAAGGTAGGCGGAGTCACGGCGCTGCTAGCGGTCGACCTGACGTTCCGTCAGAGCCTGATCTCTGAGCGGCTTGCGGCGTCGGCGGGTCTTGCCATCGCTGGGGCGCCCTCGCCCGGAACCCGCGGGCCCAGCGCCCGTTGGCCGGCGATCCTGGCGCCGCGGCAGGCAGCCTGCCCGCGGCTCGAGCTCGGCGGGCTGGCGCTGAGCAACGTCGTGCTGGCCGTCGGCGAGGCGCCCGCCGGGGTCGACGGAGTCCTCGCCATCGACGTGCTGGGCGGCGTTCGGTGGAGCCTCGATACCGGCGCTCGATCGATCGTCCTGGCAAGGAAGGACACCCTGGAGAGAAACTCGGCCCACCCCGTGGCGTGGCTGCAGACGCGGCTCGTGCACGAGGGCCTCGCCGTCCAGATGCTGCTGTTCCCCCGGGTCGAGGACCGGGTGGTCGCCGCCGGCCTGGACCTGGCGGGCGGCTCGCGCCTCGACTCCGATTTGCTGCCGGTGTCGGCCGGGAGCGGGGCGGCGCCGACGCGGGTGCAGCTCGGAGGGTGGCGGGGAGAAGTCCTCTGGCGGCCGGCTTCGCTCAGCGGCTGGGCAATCGACGGCGGCGTCGCTCCCACCGCGGTGCTCGGCAGCAACCTGCTGGGCGGCTGGCGGCTGAGCTGGTACCCGGAATCGGGGCAGATCCGCATCGACGAGCCGACCCGCTCGGCGGCGCGGCCGATACAATAGGCCAATGGGACCAACGAGCGCTCTCTCGCAGAAGCTGCTGCACAAGATCGTTTTCGAAGGGCTATCCGGTGACCAGACGATCCGCGCCATCATGGCCGATTTCATCGACGTCGCGCGGCGTCTCACCGACAGCGACTACGGCAGCATCTACGTCCTCGAGCAGGACGACGACGAGCTGCGCGTCGTTTCCGCCCACGAGGAAGGCGAGCTGCTCGACGAGCTTCCCAACCTGCTCGCACAGGACACGGAATCGCCCGGAATCATCACCTGGGTCTACCAGAACAACGAGCCGTACCTGAGCAACGACGTCGAGAACGACCCCTACTACTTTCCGGCTTTCAAGGGGTCGGAGGCGAACCTGGTGGTGCCGATCCGGCTGCAGGGGAAGCCGATCGGAGTGCTTTCGGTAGAATCGGTTCACCGCGGCCACTATACGAGCGAGCATCAGAGCCGTCTCGAAGACCTGGCCGAAGCGGTATCGGTCTTCGTATCCCGGCAGTGGCTCTCGGAGTACTCCCGGCGCCGGGGCTACGACGTCGAGATCGTCGGTGCCTCGGAGCCGATTCGCCGCATCGAAGCGCTGATCAAGCGCGTCGCCCCCACCCGCGAGCCGGTCCTCTTGACCGGCCATAGCGGTGTCGGCAAGGAGTTGCTGGCGCACGCCATCCACTACTTTTCGAAGCGCCGGGACCACGACCTGTTGATCGTCAACTGTGGCGCCTTCGCCGAGGATCTGCTGGCCTCGGAGCTGTTCGGGCACGTCCGCGGGGCATTCACCGGCGCGCACCGGGACAAGGCAGGCAAGTTCGAGCTCGCCGACGGCGGCACGCTGTTCCTCGACGAGGTGGAGTCGATGAGCCCGCGGCTCCAGGTCATGCTGCTGCGGGTGTTGGAGAACGGCGAGGTGCAGAAGGTCGGCGAGGACCGCGGCTCGCGACGCACCGATGTCCGCATCATCGCGGCCAGCAACCATGACCTCACGAAGCTGGTCGAAGAGGGGTCGTTCCGCGAGGATCTCCTCTTCCGGCTCAACGTCTTCGACATCCGCGTGCCGCCGCTCGCCGACCGCCGCGAGGACATCCCGCTGCTGGCGGAGCACTTCGCGCGCGCCTTCCGAGTCAACAACGGCGGCGGCCCGGTCCGCTTCTCGGCCGCCGCCCTCGAGCGTCTACAAGCGTACGACTGGCCGGGCAACGTGCGCGAGCTGCGTAACGTCGTTCATCGCGCCGCGGTTCTCGCCGAGGGCGACGTGATACGCCGCCGCGACCTGCCGCCGGCGATCGGGGAGTTCGACGAGGGCGCCGCGGAGCGCCCCACGAGCCCCGTCTCGCCCGCGACCCCGAGGCCCCCGGCAACCCTCGAAGAGGAGGACGCCCTGCGCCTCGATCGGCATGTGGCGGCCCACATCCGCCGGGTCCTGGCCGCCGCGGGCGGCAACAAGTCGCGCGCCGCCGAGCTGCTGGGGATTCCGCGAACGTCGCTGTACCACAAGCTGCGCAAGTACGGTATCGAGGCCGGCGGGGAAACCGGAGATAGCGGCGGCGCATGACCTCATGAGGTCATCGTCGTTCATTCGTCGTCCGCATACCGTCACATCGGGGATGGGCCTGGCATCCGCCGGCCCAGGAGCTCGGGAGCGTGCTCGGGGCCAGGAACGTAAGCTCCGACCAATAGGGCGTAAAATGTTCCATTCCTGGCCTTTTCTCTCCGCGGGCTCGCCTTGGCATCGCCCTTGCTTTTGTCTCGAGGTGACCAGCGCCCGTCGGGCTGGCTCGCCAATCCGGGACGACCGTTGGACGGAAGGGGAGAAACCAGGGGACCCCTCGCTCGAGTCCCGGGCCGGCTGGCTGGCCCGACGGGCGCTCGTCTTGCGTGCACCACGGCCTCCCATGGTTGGCTGGGGGCGCTGACGAACCTCGCGCGGCTGGTAGGATCCTGTCGCCAGCGCTCTTCCACACGTCGCGTGCCGCAGAGCCGGCGGTAATTACCCGTTGAGAATTGCGGCCCAATCGGGGTCCTCACCCCGGCTTGCCAGAGGGGCACGATGCCGGTTGTCGATGCTGCCGCCCGGGTGCACCGGGATGCCGAGCTCGCCGATGACGTAGAGGTCGCCGCGGGCGCGATGATCGAATCCGGGGTGGTCGTCGGCGCCGGGGCCCGGATCGGTCCCAACGCGCTGCTCTTTGCCGGCACGCGGGTCGGCGCCCAGGTCGACGTGGGCGCCGGAGCGGTGCTCGGCGGAACGCCCCAGGACCTCAAGTTCCGGGGTGGCGAGAGCGGCGTCACGATCGGCGATCGCACCGTGATCCGCGAATACGTGACGGTCCATCGCTGCGTCGCCCCCGGACGCGACACGGTCGTGGGCAGCGACTGCTTGCTGATGGCAACCTCGCACGTCGCTCACGAATGCGTCCTTGGCGACGGGGTGATGGTCGCCAACGGGGTGATGATGGCGGGCCACGTCGTGGTCGGCGACGGCGCGTTCTTGTCAGGTAACGTCGTCGTCCACCAGTTCACCCGCATCGGCCGCCTGGCGATGATCGGTGGCGGCAGCGCCGTGCGCCAGGACATCGTGCCGTTCTGTCTGGCCGATGGGCACCCGGCTCGGCCCAGGGGTCTCAATACCGTGGGCCTGCAGAGGTCCGCAGCGTCGAAAACCAGCATGCGCATGCTGAAAAGGGCGTACCGGATCCTGTTCGGCCACGGGACGTCGCTGGCCGGGCGGCTCGACCTGCTGCGGGACCTGGCCGCAGCAGAGCCGGGCGCCGAGGAGATCGCCGAGCTGGTGCGCTTCGTGGCGAGCTCGGAGCGGGGCTTCGCGCGCCCTCGCTGATCGGCCTAGAAGTCCCAGCTGATCATCCCGGCGAGCCGGCGCATCGGGAACAACCGATCCGAAAAGCCCTCCGCGTCCAGGTCCAGGATCACCTGCGCGAAGCGGACATCGGCTCGAAAGGCGAGCTTCGGCCTGACGTAGAAGCGAACGCCGCCTCCGAACTGGATGAGTGGCGCCGTCTCGCTGATGGGCTCGGGCTGGATCCCGAGGCTGTCGAGCACCTCTTGGGTTGCTTTCGGCAGGTTGGTCTTGGCCTGTAGGTAACCGCCGCCGAAGGCGACGTAAGGCACGAACTTCGAGGTCCGGGCGCCGGCTTGCAGGACGAAGCTCCCCATCCCCTGGGCGACGCGGCCGCCGGGCCCCAACGTCGCCGTGCCCTCGACCTCGAAGCCGAAGTTGGCCTTGGCCCCGAAGAAATAGGCGAACGCGGCGCCGGCTTGAAAGGAGCTCGACCCGGAGAACACCGACCCTCCCATGATCGAGAACACCGGTCCGTCGGCCGGGTCTACGACCGGCGGCGGTCGCTCCGGCTCCTGCTGCTGCGGCTGCGCGGACGCCTGCAACTGCGCGATCAGCGGCGCAGTGGCGCCGGCGATCATCCCGTAAGGCACTGGCGACGCCTCGGCGGCGGCGCCGGGCGCCAGTAGCAGCGCCGCCAGAGCCGCTGCGGTCATCGCGCCGCGCCCGTTGACCATCAGAAGATCACCGCCGTTCCGCTCGGGAAGTCTGCGACGCGGTTGGTCAACGCGATCGTCTCGCCGCCCACCACACTGCCGGGCAGTGTGGCCTCGAGGATCACCAGCTGCGATGGGTCGGAGGTGTCGTCGAGTATCGGCTCCAGGGTGACGATCAGGCGGGCGCCGGCGAGGTTGGCGGGAAACGTCACACCCGCCGGGGCGTTGACCAGGAAGTCTTCGCCAGGGAAGGCGGGCGCTGGCTCCGAGCCGCTGTAGAGGTTGATGAAATCAGCGGCGTTGGGGGAGAGGAAACGCCCCATGGTGAGCGTGACGCCGTCGATGACCATGTAGTGCTCGTAGGCGTACAGGTTGTTCAGCGCCGGCAGCTGCAGCAGCGGGCCGCCGGCGACGCTGGCCGCCCAGACTCCCGAGCCTTCGTTGGTACCCGGCCCGTCGGTGGGCGTGAACACGCGGTAGCTTCCCTGAGCTCCTTGGACCCCCTGCGGGGACGGCACCGTCAGCTGCGCCACGCCCTCGATGACCGGCCCCTGTAGGATCACCGCCGACCCCGGGGAGCCGCCGACGGCGCCGAAAGGCTCGATCGTGATCAGCACGCTGACGGACTTGAAGAGATTCTGATCGGCGACGAACCTCTCGATGAGGTCGCCGTTCTCGTCGATCGGCCGACCGTTCTCGTTGACCCGGAAGCGCCCCAGCCCGACGATCTCACCGCGCTCGAGGTTGATCCAGGCGGCATAGATGCCCTCGCCCTCCTGCAGCGGCAGCAGCCCTTCGAAGCCCATCGCCACGCCGCGGATATCGCCGAGGGCCGACGGCAGCGGTCGGAAGGCCGTCGGCGTCTGGCCGCACGCCTGCAGGAGGACCGCCAGCCCGAGGGCGAAGAGTACACCTCGCTTCATCCTCGAGAGGCGCTCCCTTCGAGGATCTCGAGCATCAGGGCATACAGGGCCTCACGGTCGGTGCAGCCGTTCTGCGCACCCTTTCTCAGCGTGTCGAGCACGCGCTCGTCGGAGACGCCTCTTTCGCGTAGCCAGACGCGGCAGTCTTCCCACGTCGGCAGCCAGACGAAGTTCTCGAACATCGCTTCCTGGCCGCCGGCCGTCGATTCGAAGGTGTTGGCGCTGTTGATCAGGAAGACCCCGGCCTGGAACGGCGAGCCGGCGCGCATCATTCCGTTGATGTCGAAGACGTACTGGCCCGGCTCCGGGCCCCAAGGGAGTCCCGCCGCGCGCAGCCGCATCGCGCAATCGATCTCTGATTCGGTGAAGCGCACGCTCGTACCCTCGAAGCTGTCGATTGCGGAGAATTCTAGCAGGCCGTGGACCCGCAAGGTCCACGCGCCAGACCCATCACACTTCCTCCACGGCCTGCTCCCGCCTCAGCTGCCGATGCGCCCGGCGTAGGCGGCGGATTCGTAGACCTCGGCGTTGACACAGTTGGGAGCCCTCTCCCCACGCAGCATGGCGACGGCGTTGGTGGCCGCCATCGACGCCATCTTGTCGCGCGTCCCGCGGCTGGCGCTGCCGAGGTGGGGGAGCAGAACGGTGTTTTCGAGCTCGGCGAGGCCCGGCTCCATCTCCGGCTCCCGCTCGTAGACGTCGAGTCCGGCTCCGGCGATCTTGTTGGCGCGTAACGCCTCGACGAGCGCCGCCTCGTCGACGATCGGACCCCGCGCGGCGTTGACGAGATAGGCGGTCGGCTTCATCTTGTCGAGCTCCGCGGTGCTGATCAGGTGGCGGGTCTCGTCGGAGAGCAGCGTGTGGATGGTGACGAAGTCGCTGGCTGCGAGCAGCTCGTCGAGCTCCGCCCACTCCACCTGCTCGTCGGCTTCGATTGCCTCTCGCGCATAGGGATCATGGGCGAGGATCCGCATGTCGAATCCGACGGCGCGCCGTGCCACCGCCTGACCGATGCGTCCGAAGCCGACGATTCCCAGCACCTTGCGGCGCCCGTCGCCGCCCGGCGACGCATCCTCGCCGAGCAGCAGGTTCGGGCCCCAGAGCTTGTAGTTGCCGCCGCGCATGTAGCGGTCGCCGGCGACGATGTTGCGTGATGCGGCCAGCAGCAGCGCCCAGGCCAGGTCGGCGGTCGTGTCGGTCAGCACCCCGGGCGTGTTGCTTACCGGGATGCCCAGCTCGGTCGCCGTCTCGACGTCGATGTTGTC
>Ga0302046_10001090_pt1 | contig 25750 bp, 21 predicted proteins | sample RVTome_11_FD_200261 | JGI IMG/M metagenome (GOLD analysis project Ga0302046, IMG submission 200261) | Soil microbial communities from uranium-contaminated site in the Upper Colorado River Basin, Wyoming, United States - RVT147D111 (version 2) ... | reverse complement strand
CACCGGCCCGCTCCCCCACCCGGCCACCCAATGGCAGTATCCTGTGGGTGGCCGGGTGGGGGAGCGGGCCGGCGCCGATTCCGCGTGAGCGGAATATGCGCTAACCCCCCGCCAGCTCGGCGTGAATGGCGAGGAGGTCGGGGATCGTGTCGGGGTCGCGGCGGCCGAAGCCGCATTCGGTGGCGATGCCGAAACCGCTCGCGTGCTTCGTCGCCGCGGCCAAACGCCCGCGCGTGCCCGCGACACCGTCGGTGTGGTGCACGCAGCCGAGGTAGAGCTCGGTCTCGGGGCGCAGCTCGAGCGCGTCGAGCGGCGCGAAATAGGCGTCGTCTGCGCGGCCGCGCGGCACCGGCATGTGGATCCAGTCGAGGTCGCGGGTGGCCTTTTCCGCAATTCCGTTGGCGAAGGCGACGCAGGTGGCGAGATCCTTCGGCTCGACGATGTGCTTGTGGCCGGGATCGCCGTAGCAGAGATGGACGCCGGCCTCGACGCCCGCCGGCACCCAGCCGACCTGGCGCGCCAGGCGCTCGACGCTGCCGGCGAGCGGGTCGGCGTAGTGCAGCGGCGGCTGGCCGCCGTCATGGGCGACGATCTCGTAGGCGACGTCCCACTGGATGGCGAGGTCGCCCGCCGGGATCGCCGCCGCCATCGCCTCGACCTCGCGCCGCATCGCGGCTTCGAGCGCCGGCTCGATCAGCGCCGCCTGGTCGCCGGGGAAGAAGCTCGTCAGCAGTGCGGCGCAGCTCGGCAGGCAGACCTGGAAGCGCGTGCCCGCCGGCACCGCGCCCTCGTCGCGCAGGCGCGCGAAGACCGCCCAGGAGGCCAAGGCTGCTTCGGCGTAGCCCAGCTTCCCGATCGCGAAGGCGGCGGCGTCGACGCCGTCGCGCAGGCGATAGAGGGGGCGGGCCTTGGTGTCCTTGTAACCCTCGATCTTGCGCGCCTCGATGAGCACGAGGTCGGGATGGTTCGCGAATACCTCGTTCTGCCAGCGGATCCAGTAGCCGCGCTCGCCCGGCTCGCCGTCGGGATAGCGGGCGGCGCGGCGTCCGAGGCGCTCGCCCAGCAGGCGGAAGGCGGTCTCGGCATCGGGCAGTCCGAGACTGCCCACCAGGAGCACGCGCCCGTCGGCATTCGTCATGATCGCTCTCCGTCGTTGCCTGCGGTCGGTTCGGCGTGGTCACCGACCGCGGCACTGTAAATTGGAAGGCTGGCAGGGGGTAGCCATAGAGTACGTCGAACGGCGAGTCCGTCGAACGGCATCGCGACCGTTCGATGACAAGACATCGTACTCGCAAGTACCGCAAATCACGCCGCCCTGCTGGCGAGGTTCTCGTACAAGTGGTAATTTACAACTGCCAGTACTGGCCCTGCATAGTGACCGCTCCGTCGATGCGTTTATTTCACTTGCATTGAGTTGAAACGCTTGCGCGTCACAACAATTGTTGATTTGATGCCTAATTAATAAGCATACATGGTTATGCGATGCATGTACTTGGTCTATTGGAGGGCCAACATCGAATGCCGACCCGCGCCAAGAAATGCTGACCCACGCCAAGATATGGCGAGCGATCGATGCCTTGGCGAGCCAGAACGGTCTGACCGCGTCGGGTTTGGCGCGCAAGGCCGGACTTGATGCGACGACGTTCAACAAGTCGAAGAGGGTCACGGCGTCCGGACGTCAACGCTGGCCCAGCACCGAGAGCATCGCCAAGGCCCTGAAGGCGGTCGACACGACGCCGGGCGATTTCGTTGGATTTGTGTGCGAACCTGCGGTTCGTCCCGAGGCGCAGCGGATACCTGTCGCGGACCAGTCCAAGGCCGCAGCCGCGTCGGCCTACGACGAAACCGGCGGGCCGTCCGGATCCATCTGGCGGACCATGTCCTTTCCGGGTCTGCGCGACCCCGACGCCTATGCGATCGCGGTCGAGGGCGATGCCTATCGCCCGGTGCTGCGCGACGGCGTGCTCGTGGTCGCCGCCCCCCATGCCGGGGCGCGTGCCGGCGACAGGGTCGTGGTCCGGCTGAAGTCGCCGGAGCTCGTCCTCGCGGAACTGGTGACGCGCAGCGCCGAGGCGATCGAGATCACGTCGCTCTGCGGCAACGGCGTCGGCCGCACCCTGGCGGCCGACGAAGTGGCGGCGCTGCACCGCATCGTCTGGGCCGGTCAGTAGGGTTTTTCGCCGAAAGATTGTGCGGCGCCGGGGCTCCCGCGAGGCTGGTTGGATATTGCCGGTCGCGCCGGTATGCTGGCGCCACTGGCGGCCGCCGCCGCCGATATCCACTCCAACCGGCAGGTCTCTATCCCATGGGCGTCCACGACACGTTTGCGAGTTCCGGTCTCACCTATCTCGACGGCGAATGGCACGAGGGCAACGTGCCGCTGATGGGCTCGATGACCCACGCCGCCTGGCTGGCCTCGGCGGTGTTCGACGGCGCGCGCGCGATCAAGGGGCTGGCGCCCGACCTCGACATGCATTGCGAGCGCTGCATCGACAGCGCACTCAAGTTCGACCTGCGGCCGCCGGTGACCGCCGAGGAGATGGCCGAGATCGCCTGGCAGGGCATCAAGAAGTTCCCCGCCGACGCGGTGCTCTATGTGCGGCCGATGATGTGGGCCGAGGCGGGCTTCGTGGCGCCGACGCCGGAGAGCACGCGCTTCACCCTGGTGCTGACCGACTCGCCGATGCCCGACGCGCCGGGCTTCACGGCCTGCCTCTCGAGCTTCCGCCGGCCGACGCCGGAGGCCGCGCCCACCGACGCCAAGGCGGGCTGCCTCTATCCCAACTCGGCCCGCGCCCTGCGCGAGGCCGCCAGCCGCGGCTTCGACAACGGCGTGGTGCGCGACCAGAACGGCAACGTCGCCGAGTTCGCCACCGCCAACCTCTTCTACGTCAAGGACGGCGGGGTGTTCACGCCGCAGCTCAACGGCACCTTCCTCAACGGCGTGACCCGGCGGCGCATCATCCAGCTGCTGCGCGACGACGGCCACGAGGTGGTGGAGAAGAACGTGACCTTCGACGAGGTCATGGATGCCGACGAGATCTTCTCCTCGGGCAACTACGCCAAGGTCTCGCCGCTCCTCAAGCTCGAGGACCGCGACCTGCAGCCCGGCCCGATCGCCAAGCAGGCGCTCGCGCTCTACATGGACTACGCCCTGACCCAGGGCAAGCCCGCGTAGGGCTCGCGGCGGCGGAGGCGGGGGCGGTCCCGCCATCGATCCTTCGAGGCCGCTTTGCGGCACCTCAGGATGAGCCCCTGTTTTTGTTGCGCCAATCCAGGATGCTCATCCTGAGGTGCGGAGCCGCGTGAGCGGCGGAGCCTCGAAGGATGGAGGCGGACGCCGATCGAAATCGCCCGCACGACAAAACGCCCGGGAGCCGGGAAGGCTCTCGGGCGTCGTCTTTGCCGGTCACTCGATCGTCCGGCCCGGGGCCGGACCGCGCCGCCTGCGCCATCATCAAATAATTAGATCGGATTCACGCATTTGGGTCGGATCAATTTTCGATCCGGCCCAAATGCGATCCGATCTAGGAGGCGGCCGAGGCGGTCTTCGCCGTCTTGGTGAAAGCCTTGAAGGCCTTTGTCACCTGGGCGTTCACGGGCTCCAGCGCCTCGCTGGCGGCCTTGGTGGTCAGCTCGCTCACCTTGGCGGTCTGGGCCAGCGCCTTGTCGAAGCCGGCCTGGGCCTGCTTGCCCTGGAGCTCCACCACGTCCTGGAAGGTCTTGCAGGCGAACAGCGCCTGGGTGCCCTCGACGGTGGCCTGGAAGTTCTCCTGGTTGTAGGTCGCCACGGTCTTGCCGAGCGTCTCGAAGGCCTTCGCGGCGGCCTGGCTGGCCTTGGCGGCGGCCTCGTAGTTCGCCTTGTTGAAGGCGACGATCTCGTCGAAGTTCCTGGCCGCGGCCGGGAACATCTTCTCGACCTGGGCCTTGGTCACGGCCACGAACTGCTCGTAACCCTTTTCCATCGCGGCGGTGCCCGCCTTGATAGCGTCGTCGTTGATGAACTGGTTCATCCTGGGTCGTCTCCTGGTTGCCGGCGCGGGGGGCCGGCGGTTCCAAATCCGCTGTGTTGCTGGCTATGCTGCACTGCAACATGAATTGGAATATAGCGCAGCCCGATTCTGGGTCAAGGATTTTTGTGCACTGCACAATAGATCGCGGGGTGCGGCACGGTGTCGCAGGGGCTGCCTGGCCCGAAAACGGCCGGAATCCCGCGGGTTCAGCCCGCGGCGAGGTCTTCGCCGGCGAGCGCCCGGTCGATCAGGGCGCGGGTCCGGGCGAGCCCGTAGATCGCCGCGAAGGAGCCGAAGCGGGGGCCCTGGGATTGGCCCAGCAGGACCTCGTAGAGCGCCCGGAACCAGTCGCGCAGGGTCTCGAAGGGGTGGTTTTTCCCAACCTCGTAGACCGCGGCCTGGATGGTCTCGGCGTCGGCCTCGGCGGGCAGGGCGGCCAGCGCTACGGCCAGGTCCGCCATGGCGGCGCGCTCGAGCTCGCTGGGCGCGCGGTAGGCCTTGGCCGGCTTCACGAAGTCGCGGTAGTAGGCCAGCGCGTGCTCGACGAGGCGGGCCAGCATCGGCTCGTTCTCCGGCGCGGCGCCGGGCACGTAGGTGGAGATGAAGCCCCATAGCGTGTCCGCCGCCTCGGCGTTGGCGACGCTGGTGAGGTTGAGCAGCAGCGCGAAGCCGAGCGAGGGCACGTGCGCCGGCGGCGCGCCGTCGTGGATATGCCAGGCCGGGTTCTCGAGCTGCTCGGCCGGGGACTGCTCGGGGAACTTGGCGACGTGCGCCAGGTAGTCGTCGACATGCTTGGGGATGACGTCGAAGTAAAGCCGCTTGGCCCGCCGCGGCTGGCCGAACATGTAGAGCGCCAGCGATTCCTGCGGCGCGTAGGCGAGCCATTCCTCGACGGTGAGGCCGTTGCCGCGCGACTTCGATATCTTCTCGCCCTGTTCGTCGAGGAAGAGCTCGTAGGTGAAGCCCTCGGGCGGCCGGCCGCCCAGGATCCTGGTGATCTGCCCGGAAAGCCGCACGCTGTCGATCAGGTCCTTGCCCGACATCTCGTAGTCGACCTCGAGCGCCGCCCAGCGCATCGCCCAGTCGGCCTTCCATTGCAGCTTGCAGTGCCCGCCGGTCACCGGCAGCTCGACGCTCTCGCCGTCCTCGTCCTGGTATGTGATCGTGCCCTTGACGACGTCGAGCCCGGTGATCGGCACCTGCAGCACGCGGCCCGTCCTGGGGCAGACCGGCAGGAAGGGCGAGTAGGTCTTGCGGCGGTCGGGGCCGAGCGTCGGCAGGATGACGTTCCGCACCTTCTCGTGGGTCTCCAGCACCTTGAGGAGCGTCGCATCGAAGCGGCCCGCCTTGTAGCACTCGGTGGAGGAGAGGAACTCGTAGTCGAAGCCGAAGCCGTCGAGGAAGCCCTTGAGGCGGTCGTTGTTGTGGGCGCCGAAGCTCTCATGGGTCCCGAAGGGATCGGGTACGGCGGTCAGCGGCTTGCCCAGGTGCTCGGCCAGCAGCGCCTGGTTGGGCACGTTGTCGGGCACCTTGCGGAGGCCGTCCATGTCGTCGGAGAAGGCGAAGAGCCTCGTCGGCGCGTCGGATATCCGCTGGAAGGCCTGGCGCACCATGGTGGTGCGCACGACCTCGGCGAAGGTGCCGACATGGGGCAGGCCCGAGGGGCCGTAGCCGGTCTCGAAGAGCACGTAGCCCTTCTCCGGCACGCCCTCGCCGACGCGCGCGAGCAGCTTCCGCGCCTCGTCGAAGGGCCAGGCCTTGGCGGCCATGGCGAGGTCGCGCAGGTCGTCCGCGATTTGGGCGGCGGGTTCGGCGGGCATGGGCGGCGTCGGTCCGATGGCTCGTCGGCAACAGGCGGGCGGACCCTAGCGCATCGCGATGCGAAATGGAATCCGTGCCGGCGCGGCCCTCACGCGCGGCGGATAAGCCCGGCCATCGCCGCCGCCGGGCGGCGCCGCCGCGTCTTTCGTCCATGGACATCCCGAACCGCCCCTATCCGGTCCGCTCCCTCCGCGCGACGCTGAAGACGGTCGCGGCGACCAGGGTGACCGCGCCCAGAACGATCAGGTGGATGGCGGAATCCTGGTTGATGAAGGACGACGCGCTCGACAGCGACTGCACCAACGCCGCGCCCATGAGCACGGAGAGGACCGAGCCGCGGCCGCCGGCGATCCGGGTGCCGCCGAGCACGACGGCGGTGATGCTCATCAGCGTGTAGTCGATCCCGGTCGCGGCCGAGCCGATGCCGACCTGACCGGCCAGGATCAGCCCGGCGATGCCGGTCAGCAGCCCCGAGACGGTGAAGGCCAGCACGATATGCCGGTTGACGCTGACGCCGACCCGCACGGCGGCGAGCGGGTTCGAGCCCACCGCGCGCAGCCGCCGGCCCAGGCCCGAGCGGAACAGGCCGAGCTCGAACACCGCGACGATGACCACGATCGCGAGGAAGCAGGCGGGAACCGCCGCGAATCCCCACAGGGACGCGTCGGAGAGATGATCGGTGATCGCCCCGCTGGCCTGCGGGCGCAACGCCAGCGACAGGCCCTGCAGGCCGATGAAGGTGGCCAGGGTCACCACAATGGCCGGGATGTTGACCCAGGTGACCAGCCAGCCCTGGACCAGGCCGAAACCCGTCGCGATGGCCAGGATCAGCACGGCCCCCCGGAACGAGGCCTCCGGATCCCCCCCGTCGGGCATGAGGAAGGACGCGAGCACGACGACGAACCCGGCCAGGGCGCCGACCGAAAGGTCGATCCGGGCGACCAGGACCGTGCCCAGCTGGGCGATCGAGATGAACGCCAGGATCGACAGGAAGGTCAGCATGGTCTGGATGTTGAACGCCGAGAGGAAACCCTCGCTGACCGAGGTGGTGCCGAGCACGACGATCGTCGTCAACGCGGCCAGCACCGCCGCCGGGAAGTGGTCGGCGCCCATGATGCGCCGCCAGCGCGGCTCGTCGAGCTTGCGGGCCGTGGCCGGTCCGCCGGCGCGCGCCACCGTCGCCGTCAGGTTCGCTCCGGTGATGGCCTCGTCGGTGAGGGCCTCGCCGGCGAGCTCCTTCACGATCTGGCCGCGCGCGAAGACGCCGACCCGGTCGCACAGCCCCTCGAGCTCGATGCCGTCGGACGACGACACCACGACGGCGACGCCGCTGTCGGCGAGCGCGCGCAGGCGCTCGTAGATCTCGGTGCGCGCGCCGACGTCGACGCCCTTGGTGGGCTCGTCGATCAGCATGACCGCGGGCCCGCCGGCAAGCTCGCGCCCGATGAGCGCCTTCTGCTGGTTGCCGCCGGACAGTTCCGCGGCGGTCGTGTCGTCTTCTTCCCTCACGCGGTGGCCGGAGTACACGCCGAACCGATCGATCACCTCCTTGGTCAGGGCCCGGTCGCGCTTTCGGTCGATGACGCCGTGGCTGGAAATCCGCTCGAGCGCGCCGATACCGATGTTCTCGCGCAACCTCAAGGTCGCGAACAGCCCTTCTTCGTGGCGGTCGTCGGTGACGAAGCCGATCCCGGCATGCCGGGCCGCCGCGGTGGTGTCTCCGGTGAAGGGCTTGCCCTTGATGCGTATCGATCCGGCCGTGCGCCGCTCCAGCCCGGCGATCGTGCGCAGGAATTCCCGCTGCCCCTCGCCCTCGACGCCGGTCACCCCGACGATCTCGCCGGCGCGGGCGGTGAAGCCGACATTCGCGAAGCCGGCTCCGACAAGCCCCTCGACCTCAAGGACCGTTTCGCCCGTGCTCTGCGCCTTGCTCGGGAAGACCTGTCCGAGCGGCCGGCCCGCGATCATGGTGATGATCTCGTCGGTCGTGATGCGCGCCGCCGGGCGGCTGTCGATCGCCTTGCCGTCGCGCAGGACCGTGATGTGGTCGGCGAGCGCCTCGACCTCGCGGAGGCGATGCGAGACGTAGACGATGCCCACGCCCTCCTCGCGCAGCCGGTCGATGAGTTCGAACAGCTTGTCGATATCGGCCTGCTGGAACGGCTCGGTCGGCTCGTCGAGGAACAGCACCTTGGGCTTGAACGCCAGCGCCCCGGCGAGCTCGATGATGTGATGCTGCGCCAGCGTCAGGTCACGCACGCGTGTGTCGAGCGACATGGCGTGCTGGTCGGAGGCGACCGACGCGAGGAGCCGCTCGGCCTCGGCCCGGCCCCGCGGCCCGGTCAGCTCGGGGGCTCCGAGCTGAAGGTTCTCCAGGACCGTCATCTCTTTCGCCACCGCCGGTTGCTGGAAGGTTACCGCCACCCCGGCCCGGCGCAGCTTCTTGGCCTTGGGCCGCTTTATTTCCTTGCCGCTGACGCGAATGACCACGAAATCGGCCGGGGTCACGCCGGCGGCGATGCCGATGAGCGTCGATTTCCCGGCGCCGTTCTCGCCGACGACGGCATGGACCTGGCCGCGCTTGATGTTGAGGTTGACCGCCTTCAGCGCCTCCACGGGGCCGTAGGACTTGGTGGCGCCATTGATCCCCATGACGGGCGCCGCCATCAATTGCCGTTTGGGGCGGCTCATTCGAAGATTTCCAATCGCTTCTTCAGCCGGCGGTAGGCGGTGCTGAAGCGGATCCGGACCTGAGGCGAGATGACGATGAGCTTGGCCAGCCCCGTCGCCGCCATGAACCGGGAGATCGTCGTGCGGATCCGGAACTCGACATCCGGCTTGGTGATCCAGAACTTGAACCGAATCCATTCGAAGCGAATGCGCCGGCCCGCCTCGACGATGCCGACGCTGGCGATGATGATGATCGCCTGGACGATGTTCTGGGCCGAGGTCTCGAAGCCGACCGCCAGCACGAGCTGGCCGAGATAGGTCAGGAAGAGCGCGCCGACGATGGTCGCGGCGACGCTGCCCCGCAGGCCGCCGCCGATGGGATTGCCGCCGACCACGACCGCCGCGACCGTCGCCAGCAGGTAGGGCAGGCCGCTGAACACCGTCGGCGACAGCACGTAGCCCGCCAGCAGCACGCCCGCCGCGGCGTAGCAGAAGCCGGCGAGCGCGTAGGTTGCGACACGGTAGCCGTCGAGCGGAATGCCGACGGCGATGGCGGCGTCGGGATTGACGCTGCTCGCGATAAAGCGCCGCCCGACGGTGGTCTTCTCCAGCAGGAAGATCGCGATCGCGGCGACGACGATCACGACGTAGACGGTCAGCGGGACTTCGAGGGCCTTGCCGACCCCGAACTTGTTGAGCGGCGGCGGCACCTGCTGGGAGAAGCCGCGGGTGACGTACATGGTGATCCCCAGCATCAGCGAGTTCATGCCGATGGTGGTGACCAGCGAGTTCACCCGCAGCTTGGCGACCAGAATGCCGTTCACCGCGCCGACGCCGAGCCCCATCGCGAGCGCGAGGCCCACATAGGCCAGGGTCGAGCCGACCCCGGCCTGCGCGCCCGGCAGGGCCGAGACGATCACCGCGGAAAACGACATGATCCCGGCGACGGAGAGATCGAGCCCGCGCTGCTGGATCACCAGATGCTGGCCGATCGACGCGATCGCGAGGACCGCGAAGAACGGCAGCATCAGCTGCAGCGCCCCAACGGAGACCGTGCTTGGCGCCGCCAGGCCGCCGGCGACGAACAGGACGGCCGTGGCAATCACCACGACCCAGAGCCGGGAAAGCGGCTTCTTGCGCCGCTTGTACTCGCGCCTCGTCCAGGATCGCCGCCGGCGCCGCCGTTCCGATTGCGGTTCAGCCGCCGCGCCGGTGTCGTCTGCCATCAACCGAAACGTGCCGTGCTATTTCGACAGGATCTCCTTCATCGTCGCCCCGGAGAGCATCGACGACGGAATCGCGGTCGGCGGCAGGCCTTTGTCGCACTTCACCTTCAGCTTGGAATTCTTGGACGTGCTGTCCTCGGAGAACGGCAGGTCGATCAGGCTCGGCTCGGTATTGCTCATGCCGTTCGCCGCGGCGACGCCCTTGCGCAGCGCCAGGCGCACAAGCCAGGTATGCGCGCTGACGGTCGCCAGCTTGAAGGTCGGGTGCTTCTTGTGAAGGTCCTGCCACAGGCAGCTGAGCTCGTTGAGGTCCTGGCCGGCCCAGGCGGGGATCGGCCTGCCGGCCGCCACGAAGGCGCGGATCGGACCCGTGGTCTCGGCCATGATGCCGTCGATCTTCGGATACTTGGCGATCGCGGCCGCGGTGACCTTCTGGGCCAGGGCCGGATCCCAGTTGGTGGCGACCGGGCCTTCCAGCACCTTGATGCCCGGGTGCTTGGCGAATACTTCGCGCCAGCCGACGGCCTGGGAAATGCTCATGGGATTGCCGGCGGTGCCGCCGTGGACGATGACGTTGCCCTTGCCGCCCAGGGTCTTGACCATCCACTCGGCGCTCATCCGGCCGACGCCGATCTGGGTTTCGGTCACCCGGGTCAGATAGTCCCGGCCGATCTTGCCGAAGGGCGCGTCGCCGGTGGAGTAGGGAACCACCGCGATGCCGGCCCTGTAGGCCTGGCGCATCACCTTGAGCTGCGCCACGCCGGTATCGGCGAAGACCACGATGACGTCGAATTTCTGGGCGATCAGCCCGCGAATGTCGGCGATCTGCTTTTCCGCCTTGAACTCGCCGTCGGTGTAGCGGGCTTCGGTGATGTTCGGGCACTTGGCGGCCTCTTCCTCGAACTCCCGGCGGGTGATCTTGCGCCAGTAGTTGCCGCCCCAGCCGTCGGAATACGCGACCTTGAGCTTCTTGGTGCCGCAGTACTTCTTCATGCTCTCCATGTCATCGATGCCGCCCTTCTTGTTCGGCGCCAGGTCGAGCTTGGAGAACTTGTTCTCGGCCGAAGCCGGCGTCGCCTGCGACATTTGCCAGACGAACGCCACTGCGGCCGCGCCGAGGACGAGTTTCAGCTTTGATGACATTCATCCCTCCCTTTGTAGTCGTTGCAATCGTTTGAAATTCGATTTCTATTGGACCAGCGCACCGGCTACAACGACGCCGACATTATAGTCCGACACGGATTGGTTTTCCAAACGGCGGTTTGACGGGCGTTGGATTTCCAAACAGCGGATTAGCCGGTTTGGTTTTCCAATCAGCAACTTAAGGGCATGGGGAGCAGCGTCCGATGAAGCTCAGCAACGAAAGAATCCTTACCACGCATACGGGCAGCATGCCGCGCGGCGAGCCCCTCGGCTCGATGCTGATCGACGAGGAGGACGGCAAGAGGGTCGATCGCAAGAAGATCGACGCGCTCACGGACGAGCGCGTCGCCCATATCATGGAAAAAGAGGTCGAGGTCGGCATCGACATCGCCAATGACGGCGAGCAGGGCCGGGTCGGCTTTCAGACCTACGTGCCGCAGCGCATGCACGGCTTCGGCGGCGCTTCGAGCCGGCCGTATGGCAAGGAATTCGTCGAGTTCACCCAATTCACCGAGCGGATGATGCAGCGCATCCCGAAGACCGGCAAGGTGTTCGACGCGCCCGAGGCGATCTCCGAGCTCAGATATCACGGCGAGGCGGAGCTCGGGAAGGAGATCGACCGGGCCAAGCGTCAGGCGGAGAAAACCAACGCCCACGTCGCCGAGTGGTTCATGAACGCGCCGTCGCCCGGCATCATCGCGACGACCATGCTGAATGCCTATTACGAGACCGATCGGGCCTATCTCGACGCGATCGTGCGCGAGATATCCAAGGAATACAGGGCCGTGGTCGATGCCGGCTTCGTCCTGCAGGTCGACGCGCCCGATCTCGCCATGGAACGGGTGCTGCTGTATCAGGATCTGACCGACGACGAGTTCGCGGAGCAGGTGCAGGAGCATGTCGATGCGCTCAACAGGGCGCTCGAGGGCATTCCGCCGGACCGCGTGCGGCTGCACGTGTGCTGGGGCAACTGGGAAGGCCCGCACTGCTACGACGTGCCGATGGCGGTGATCCTGCCGTCGCTCTATCAGGCGAAGGTCGGCGCGATCGGCCTGGAGTTCGCCAACCCGCGCCGCCAGCACGAGACCGCGGCGCTCAAGGCGAACAAGCCGCCCGCGGACATGGCCGTCATCCCAGGCGTGATCGATTCCAAGAGCAATTTCGTCGAGCACCCCGAAGTGGTCGCCCAGCGCATCGAGGCGGTGGTCGACGCGCTCGGCGACAAGGAGCGCGTGATCGCCGGCGTCGATTGCGGCTTCGGCACCTTCGTCGGCTGGGAATGGGTCGCCGAGGACGTGGTCTGGGCCAAGATGAAGTCGCTCAGCGAAGGCGCCGCCATCGCCTCGAAGCGCTTGTGGGGGTAGTCGGCGCCTGGCCGCCGGCCCAGGGATCAGTCGAGTTTCAAATGGTCGGCGATCGAAGGATCGTCGGGCCGGTAGACGTGCTCGGCCGGCAGGTTCATGGCGCGATGATTGGCGTGGTTCGGGTTCCGAAGCTCGTCACCGACCCGGCGACGAGGTTCGGAACCATCACGCTGGATCGGATCGTTTTCAGGCTGGATCAAAAGAAGTCCAGCCTGAAAGCGTGACCCTGCCCTAGTTGCTTTCCTTCGGCCGGTCGCGCAGCAGGTGGGCGCCGAGGAAGCCGCGGCTCTTGGCGAGCGCCAGGAAGCGCCCCTTCTGGTTGGCGTCGAGGCCGGCCATGAAGGCCAGCGCATGCGCCGCCGCGCGCCGCTCGTAGGTATAGCGGTTGTCGGCGATCCGGCGCAGGCTGCGCTCGATCGCGCGCGTGCTGGGCTTGTCCTTCTCGAGCTCCGCCCAGAGGCGCGCCGCGTGGCCGCGGCTGCCCTCGCGGTAGGTCTTGCGGCGTTCCTCGATGCGCGCCCGCAGGGTGAGGAACTGGCCGCGCTGGGCCACGTCGAGGCCGACCTGGTCGATGGTAATGCGGGTGCGCGCGGCCGGCGGCTTGGCGGTATCGGCCTGCCGGCCGGCGTCGCCGCCGAACTGTCGCGCGTAAAAGTGCCCGCCGATGAAGAAGACGTTGAGCGCCAGGGAGATGGTGAACAACACCCACGGCAGCGCGCGCCAGGAAAAGGCGCGGATCGGGGCGGCGTTCATAAGTCGTCACCGTTGAAGGCGTCGTCGGCCTCGTCGAGGGTGAAGCCGGTGGCGAAGAAATTGCCCTCGAGGTCGAGATCGAGCGTCTCGCTCTTCTTGGCCGCCACCTCGGTCGTCTTGCCGCCGCGCCGGCCGCTGTCGGAGCCGATCTGGAAGCCGACCGTGCTGACCACGACGATCGCCGCCGCCGCCGCCGCCCATTCGAGCCAGGCGATGCGGCCGCGGCCGTTCTCGTTGGCGTGGTCGCGCACCAGGTGAAGTCCGCCGCCCTGGTCGCCGCCGCCCGGACCCGTCGCCTTGGCGGCGTCGATCAGCTCGGGCGGCGGTCCGGCCTCGGCGCGCTCGCCGCCATGGGCGGCCAGCAGCGTCTCCAGCAGCATCGGATCGTCGTCGAGCCTGGCCTCGAGCGTCTCGCGCTCGGCCGCGCTCAGCGAGCGGTCGAGAAGGCCCGCGAGCAGATTGGCGTCGCGGCCGTCGATTGTGATTGGCGCGCCCGGCTGGTCCGGCGCCCCCGGACCCTTCGGTCCGGCAGGGTCGCGGGGCAGGCTCTTCCAGAGCCCTCTGCCGCGCAGCTGTGTCTTTCGTTCGTCCGTCATTGGTTCCAACCTTGTCCTTGCTCACATGTACGGGTCGTCACTCCCGCACATCCCTAACCCCCGGTTAACAGTCTTCCTTCCGTTGCGTCCGTGTCACGCCGCCCGGGGAGTCACCCTCCGCGGCCTTTGGAAGTCGCCTTTCCTCCCTAGAAATCGCTTTTCTTGAAGTGTCCGCGCAGCTTGATCAGCGCCTTGTGGTGCGTGCTGCGCACGGTCTGCGGGTCGATATCGAGCACCTCGGCGATCTCGGTCACGTCCATGTCCTTGTCGTAGAGCAGCTTCAGGATCAGGCTCTGGCGCGGCGAGAGCAGGCCGCCGGGTATGCGCACCTTGTAGCGAAGCTGCTGCTCGACGGCGCCCACGTCCTCGGAGACGTCCTCGAGCGCCGTCGTCGGCTTCTGGCGGCGCAAATGGTCGATGGTCGTCGAGGTCGAGATGATCGTGAGCCAGGTCGTCAGCGCCGAACGCGAGGGATCGTACTGGCGCAGCAGGCGGAAATCCTTGTTGCACAGGCGCACGAAAACGTCCTGCGCCACATCGGAGGATTCCTCTAGATCGCGTCCGGAGCGCCTCAGCGTCTTCACCACCGCGCCATAGATCACGGATGAGAACCGTTCGACGAAACCGTCCCAGGCTCCCTGTTCGCCCCGCACGAGACGCTGGATTAGCTGCACCTCGTCGGGCCGCTTGCTGCCGCGCACTGCTTCCCCGACTATCGCCAAGCTGACCGCCGTCATAGACCATTTCCACTGCGTCGCAAATCCCCGTGAGCGTTCTACGGGCCGCGGCGCCGGGCCATCCCCTTCAAATGGTCATGGGACTGTGTCCCTGGCGAGGCGCCGACTATCGGCGAAAGGTCTGGAAGCCTGCCATTATTCCCTCTCCCGCGCGCGCGATAGGGTTAACTAGATCGGGTCGCATTTGGGCCGGATCGAAAATTGATCCGGCCCAAATGCGTGAATCCGATCTAACTATTTGATAATAGGCCAGATTCACGTGATTGGATCGAATCAGGAAGTGATTCGACCCAAATGCGTGAATCCGATCTAACTATTTGTTAATAGAGCAGATTCACGTGATTAGGTCGAATCAAGAAGTGATTCGACCTAATCACGACCTGCTCTATGGCCTCGCGCGTCCTATACTTCCGGCCAGATGGACCCCGCCCGAAACGCATCGCCCGCGCCCGATCTCGGCGCGCTCCCGGCCCTGGTCGTGGGGCCGGCGGGGGCGGTGTGGCGCGAGCCGGACGGGCGGGTCGAGCGTTTCGGCCATGGCGAGGCGGCGCGCCGCTTGCGGGGCGGGGCGGCGCCGCTGGTCTGCCACGCCCCGGCCGTGTCGCGGCGGCTCGGCCTGCGCGGCGTGAATGCGTACGACGTGCTCGAGCTTTTCGCCTTCGTGCATCCGGCGCGGTTCTGCGTGCCGACGCCGCGCGGGCTCGCGGCAGCGATCGGCCTCTCCGCGTCGTCGGACGACGCAGCGCTGCTGGCCGCGGTCGCCGGAGCGCTGCTCGACGCGGTGGCGCGCGCCGATCGGCGCAGCGATCCGGGCCTCCTGTCGATCGCCGAGATCATGGCGGTGGGCGGCTGGCGCTGGGGCGAGCTGGTGCTGCGCGCGATCGGCCCGGAGCTCGCGACGAAGAAGGGCGCCGGGCTCGAGGTCTGGCGCGGCCTGCCCGAATGGGCCGAGCGCGCGCCCGAGCCGCCGCCCGGCAACAAGCCCGTCGAGCCGGTCGAGGCGCGGGCGCGCCTGGCGCAGCTCCTGGGCGCGCGCGCCGAGGCGCGGCCGCAGCAGGCCGACTACGCCTCGGCGGTCTCGGCCGCCTTCCTGCCGCGCGAGCAGGCGGGGGCGCCGCGCGCCGTGCTCGCCGATGCCGGCACCGGGGTCGGCAAGACGCTCGGCTACGTGGCGCCGGCGAGCGTCTGGGCGGAGAAGAACAAGGGCGCCGTCTGGATCAGCACGTACACGCGGAACCTCCAGCACCAGATCGACCAGGAGCTCGACCGGCTCTACCCCGATCCGGCGGAGAAGGCGCGCAAGGCCGTGGTCCGCAAGGGCCGCGAGAACTACCTCTGCCTGCTGAATTACGAAGAGGCGGCGGGGGCGGCGCGCCTGCGGACCCAGGACGCCGTGCCGGTGGGCCTGGTCGCGCGCTGGGCCGCGGCGACCCGCGACGGGGCGCTGATCGGCGGCGACTTCTCCGGCTGGCTCGCCGACCTCGTCGGGCGCGGACGCGCGGCGTCGCTCGCCGACCGGCGCGGCGAGTGCATCTACTCGGCCTGCCAGCACTACTCGCGCTGCTTCATAGAGCACGGCGTGCGGCGGGCCCGGCGGGCCGAGATCGTGGTCGCCAACCACGCGCTGGTGATGATCCAGGCCGCCCTCGGCGGCGACGACCGCTACCTGCCGACGCGCTACGTCTTCGACGAGGGCCACCACGTCTTCAACGCCGCCGACGCCGCCTTCTCGGGCCATCTGACTGGCCAGGAGACCGCCGACCTGCGGCGCTGGATCCGCGGCGGCGAGGCGCGTGGGCGCGGCGGGCGCAGCCGGGCGCGGGGCCTCCAGGCGCGCCTGGGCGACCTCGCGGCCGGCGACGAGGCCGCGCTCGAGGCGATCGATCAAGCGGTGCGCGCCGCGCTCGCCCTGCCGGGGGAGGGCTGGATGGCGCGGCTCGCCGCCGAGCAGCCGGCGGGCGCCGCCGAGCGCTATCTCACGCTGGTGCGCCGCCAGGTCTACGCCCGGGCGCGCGGGCCGGAGAGCGCCTACGGCATCGAAACGGAGACCGCGCCCGCCGTCGACGGGCTGATCGAGGCGGCGCGGGCGCTCGATGCGGCGCTGGCGGACCTCATGGCGCCCTTGGGCAAGCTCGCCGAGCGCCTCGCCGCGCGGCTCGACGACGAGGCCGACGCGCTCGACAGCGCGACGCGCAACCGGCTCGACGCCATGGCGCGCGGCCTCAAGCGCCGCACCGAGATGCAGATCGCCGGCTGGCGCGCCATGCTTCAAGGGCTCGCCACGGACGAGGCGGCGGAGGGCGTGGTCGACTGGTTCTCGGTCGAGCGCCTCGCCGGGCGCGACGCCGATATCGGCCAGCACCGCCACTTCATCGACCCGACGCGCCCCTTCGTGGAGACCGTGGCGGCGCAGGCGCACGGCCTCGTCGTCACCTCGGCGACCCTGCGCGACGGCTCCGGCGACGCCGAGGCCGACTGGCTCGCCGCCGAGACCATGACCGGCGCGCGCCATCTGCCGATGCCGGCGATCCGCGCCGCCGTCCCGTCGCCCTTCGACTACCCGGCGCTCACCCGGGTCTTCGTGGTGAGCGACGTCGGGCGCGACTCGATGGAGCGCATCGCCGCCGCCTACCGCGCGCTGATGCTCGCCGCGGGCGGCGGGGCGCTCGGCCTGTTCACCGCGATCTCGCGCCTGCGCGCCGTCCACAAGGCGCTGGCGGGGCCGCTCGAGGCGGCCGGCCTGCCGCTCTACGCCCAGCACGTCGACGGGCTCGACGTCTCCACGCTGATCGACATCTTCCGCGCCGAGACCGACGCCTGCCTGCTGGGCACCGACGCGGTGCGCGACGGGGTCGACGTGCCGGGCCGCTCGCTGCGGCTCATCGTCTTCGACCGGGTGCCCTGGCCGCGCCCGACGATCCTCCACAAGGCGCGGCGCGCGGCCTTCGGCGGCAACGCCTACGACGACATGCTGGTGCGCCTGCGCCTGAAGCAGGCCTACGGCCGGCTCACCCGCCGCGCCGACGACCGCGGCGTCTTCGTGCTGCTCGACAGCCGCTTGCCGTCGCGCCTGGCCAGCGCCTTTCCCGAGGGCGTGGAGATCGCGCGCGTCGGGCTCGCCGAGGCGGTGGCGGCGGTCGGACCCTTCCTGTCCGGCGACCAAACGCCGCGCCCGGCTTGACGGGTCCGGCCCATGCGCGTAAGTCCCCGCGGATCGGAGGCCGCCGCAGCCAGCTGACGCCGCGCCGTCCGTCCGCGTTCTTGGGGGAGCCCCGCGCATGCTCGACCACCACACCGCGCTCATCTACACGATGGTGCTGGTTTCCGCCGCCGACGGCGCCATGAGCGACGCCGAGCTGCGGAGCATCGGCGAGGTGGTCAACTACCTGCCGATCTTCCGCGACTACGATGCCGACACGCTGCCGAGGATGGCGGGCGACTGCGCGGAGATCCTCGACGACGACGAGGGGCTGGACAAGGCCTTGGAGGTGATCCAGGGGTTGCTGCCCGACAAGCTGCGCGAGACCGCCTACGCCATCGCCTGCGACGTCGCCGCCGCGGACGGCGCGGTCAGGCCCGAGGAGGCGCGCCTGCTGGAGATCCTGCGCGACCGCCTGCACATCGACCGCCTCGCCGGCGCCGCCATCGAGCGCGGCGCGCGCGCCCGCCACGCGGTGCTCTGAGCCGCCCAGCCGGCCGTGCGTGCGGCCCTCGTCCTTCGACAAGCTCAGGATGAGGAGCTCGGTGCGAAGCCAGACACGATGCTCCTCATCCTCTGAGGATGAGGAGCTCGGTGCGAAACCAGACACGATGCTCCTCATCCTGAGCTTGTCGAAGGATGAGGGAAGCCGGGCGCCGACCGCACCCGGCTAGGTCTTGAACATCGACTCGGCGTCGGAGATCTGGCCCTTGCGGGCGGCGATCACGGCCTCGGCGCGGGCGATCTCGGCCTTCAGCGCCTCGATGTACGCCGCGAGCTCCTCGGCCGACCAGCCCGAAATGTCGGTCGGCGTCTTGGTCTGCTTCTGCGGCTCCAGTTCGTCGAGTTCGAAGGCCATGGCCCGCACTCCCTTCGGTTCGCTCCAAGTTCGCTCCAATAAGACCCATCGTCGGCTTGGCTTGCGTCGCCGCGGCTAAGATACTAGACCAGCGGCGCGTTTTTCCACCGTTCGGCGCGCCCGGACAGTTCAAATAATCGACACCTCAAACAATCGAGAGAGCCCATGGCGGCGAGGCTACCGAAGACCATGACCGCGATCGAGATCCCCGAGCCCGGCGGCCCCGAGGCGCTGGTGCCCGGCAGCCGCCCCGTCGCCGCGCCCGGCGCGGGCGAGGTGCTGATCAAGGTCGCCGCCGCCGGGGTCAACCGGCCCGACGTGGTGCAGCGCCAGGGCCGCTATCCGCCGCCGCCCGGCGCCTCCGACATTCCGGGACTGGAGATCGCCGGCACGGTGGTGGCGCTCGGCGCCGACGCCGGCGGCTGGGCCGTGGGCGACGCGGTCTGCGCCCTGGTCTCGGGCGGCGGCTACGCCGAGTACTGCCCGGCCCCGGCCCCGCAATGCCTGCCCGTGCCCAAGGGGCTCTCGATGGTCGAGGCGGCCTGCCTGCCGGAGACTTTCTTCACGGTCTGGACCAACGTCTTCGACCGCGGGCGCCTCAAGGAGGGCGAGACCATGCTGGTGCATGGCGGCTCCTCGGGCATCGGCACCACGGCGATCCAGCTCGCGAGCGCCTTCGGCGGCCGGGTGATCGCCACCGCCGGCAATGCCGAGAAGTGCCGGGCCTGCACCGACCTGGGCGCGCTGCGCGCGGTCAACTACCGCGAGGAGGACTTCGTCGCGGTGGCCAGGGAGATGACCGGGGACAAGGGCGTGGAGCTGCTGATCGACATGGTCGGCGCCGAGTATTTCGAGCGCAATATCGCGGCGCTCGCCGACGAGGGCCGCCTCGTCCAGATCGCCGTGATGAGCGGGGCGGAGGCCAAGGTGAACCTCGCCCAGATCATGGTGCGGCGGCTCACGCTCACCGGCTCGACGCTCCGGCCGCGCAGCGTCGCCGAGAAGGGCGCCATCGCGGCGCGCCTGCGCGAGCACGTCTGGCCGCTGCTCGATACGGGCAAGGTGCGCCCGGTCATGTACAAGACCTTCCCGCTCGAGGCGGCCGCCGAGGCCCACGCGCTCATGGAGTCGAGCGCGCATATCGGCAAGATCGCGCTTGAAGTCGGCGGCTAGGGGGATCATCTTCTGGGGCATGGCGCGCCTCGACCCGCGCCGCCCCGCTCCCGCAGCTTTGATCAAAGAAGCAGTCGGGGCCGGTCAGTGAAATGACCGGCGCGGGGATTTCCATTGGCTTTTCGCCTACGCAAAGCGGGGAGATTTCCCCGCGAGAGGATAACGCCCATGAGCACCCTTCCGATGATGCCCAAGGCGACGGCCGTCTGGCTGGTCGACAACACTACGCTGACCTTCGAGCAGGTCGCCGCGTTCTGCGGCCTGCATCCGCTCGAGGTCCAGGCGATCGCCGACGGCGAGGTGGCGGCCGGCATGGCGGGGCTCGACCCGATCGCCAACGACCAGCTGACCGCCGAGGAGATCGCGCGCTGCGAGAAGGACCCCAAGGCGCGGCTGGTGCTGCTCGAATCGGACATGCCGCTGCCGACGCCGCGCGCCAAGGGTGCGCGCTACACCCCGGTCTCCAAGCGCCAGGACAAGCCCGACGGCATCGCCTGGCTGCTGCGCACCTTCCCCGAGCTCTCCGACGCCCAGATCGGCAAGCTGCTCGGCACCACCAAGCCGACGATCACCGCGATCCGCGAGCGCAGCCACTGGAACGCGCCCAACATCCGGCCGCGCGATCCGGTCGACCTCGGCCTCTGCGCCCGCGGCGAGCTCGACGAGGCGGTGCAGAAGGCGCGCCAGCGCGCCGCGCGCCGCGCCAAGGACGACGCCCGCGCCGCCCGCAAGGCGGGCCTTCCGGTCGACGAGGCCGCGCCCGGCGGCGCCGCCCCCGCCGATCGGGTGATTGGCAGCCCGCATGGCGCTTCCGAGCCGGCCCCGGAGCCGGCTTATGCCGCCGCCCCGCAGCCCCAGCCACAACCCCAGCCACAACCTAAGCCGGCCCGCGCGCCCACCGCCGCCAACCTCTTCAAGACCCCGGAGCGCGCGCCCGGGACGGTGGCCGCGAGCGACGGCCCCGACAATCCGGTGCTCGACCCCAACCTGCTGTTCAAACCGAAGCCCGCCGCCCCGGTAACCGCTGAAGGGGGCGATGCGGCGGAAAAGCCCGAAGAGAAGGACACCGAGACGGCGGCAAAGCCCGAGGAGACGGAGAGCGACGAAAAGTCGAACGGCTGACGACGCCCTCCTTCGGGGACGCGGGGAGACAATCGATCGAACGTGGCGCGGTGGCGGCGCGATAGCCGGGTTCGGTCCGTCATTGGCTGGGGCGCCGGAGGGCGTCCGGTCCAGCGCTCACTCCACCGGCACCGTGTAGTTGAGCGGCAGGCGGCCGCCGTCGCAGTAGATCACCTGGCCGGAGATGTAGCTCGACTCGGCGCTCGCCAGGAAGACCGCGACCGCGGCGACCTCGGCCGGCTCGCCGAGACGGCCCATCGGGGTGCGCGACATGATCGTCCTGCGCGCCGCCTCGTCCTTCATCACGACCTGCGCCATCTCGGTGGCGATGGTGCCGGGGCCGATCGCGTTCACCCGGATGCCGTGCGGCGCCAGCGCCAGCGCCATCGCATGGGTGAGCTGGTTGATGCCGCCCTTGGAGACGTTGTAGGGGACCTGGTTGGGGATCGCGAGCACCGCGTTCACCGACGACATGTTGATGATCGCCCCGCCGCCCCCGCGCCCGCCCCCGCGCCCGTCCCCGTTTTGGGCCACCATCTGGCGCGCCGCCGCCTGGCCGGTGAGGAAGGCGCCCTTGAGGTTGGTGCGCAGCACCTTGTCGAAGTTGCGCTCCTCCAGGTCGAGGAACTCGGCCGTGTGGATGGTGCCGGCATTCGAGACCATGACGTCGAGGCGGCCGTACTTGCGCGCCGCGTCGCCGACCAGCGCCGTCACCTGGCCCGCGTCGCCGACGTCGCAGGCGACGAATAAGGTGTCGCCGCCGGCCAGCTCCAGGCGGTCGGCGGCCTCCTTGCCCTTGCCCGCCTCGATGTCGGAGAGCACGACCTTGGCGCCCTCCTTGACGAAGCGCTCGGCGATGGCGAAGCCGATCCCCTGCGCGGCCCCGGTGACGATGGCGACCTTGTCCTTGAGCTGCATGGCGTTCACCCGACGGTTCGGTTGGCGGCCCTTCCGGCCACGGAATAGCGCCGGCATCATAGCGCCCGCCCGCGTCCGGCGGAACGGGGGCGCGCCGGCCTCGACTCGCGTCTTCTCTTGAATTTCCTTCAATAGCGCCGCAGGTTTCGGGCATGGCCGGAGCCAAGACCACCCTGCCGCCCTTCGCCGCCCTGCGGGCGTTCCACGCCGCGGCGACCCACGACCGCTACAAGGACGCGGCGGAAAGCCTGGGGCTCACCGAATCGGCGATCAGCCACCAAGTCAAGCGCCTGGAGGATTTCCTGCGCACGCCGCTCATCGACCGCTCCGGCGCGCGCCCCAAGCTGACCGACACCGGGCGGCGATATCTCGAGCGGATCGAGCCGGCGCTGCGCCAGATCCAGGCGGCGACCGAGGCGCTGATGCCCGAGGCGGGGCGGGCCACGGTGCGCATGACCCTGCCGCCCTCGCTCGCGGCCGCCTGGCTGATCCCGCGCCTCGGCGCCTTCGAGCGCGCGCACCCGGAGATCGACCTCCAGCTCATCACCACGACCCGCGTGATCGACCTGCGGCGCGACCAGATGGACTTCGCGATCCGCCATGGGCGCGGCGCCTGGCCGGATGTCGAGGCGGCCTTCCTGCTGGCCGAGGCGGCGATGCCGGTCTGCGCCCCGGGCTACGCCGAGCCGCCGCCGCCCGATGGGACGTACGATGGGACGTACGATGGGACGTACGATGGGACGTCCGGGGGGCTGCCGGGCGACCTGCCCAAGGATTTGTTGGGCGGGCGGCGGCTGATCGTCAACGCGAACTTCCCCGACGAGTGGGAGGAGTGGTCGCGCGCCCACGGCGTCGAGCCGCCGGCAGCCGGCAGCCTCGTCACCATGGACGCGATGGAGCAGGCCCTGCAGCTCGCCGGATCGGGCCACGGCCTGGCGATGGGCCGGCGGCCGGTGGTCGATAGCTGGCTGGAGGGCGGGCGGCTGGTGGCGCCCTTCGGCGGCGCCGATCCGACGGGTGCGGCCTACTACCTCTGCCGGCCGGCGGCGATCCCGCCGAGCGCCGCCGCCCGCCGCTTCGAGCGCTGGCTGGGCGATCAGGCCAAGGCCTGGCGCGGCGCCGAGGCGCGTCCATGACTTGAATTCCATTCATGGGATGCTGAATCGAAATCGGTCGCATGATCGCGGTTTCGCGTGCAACTATTGGGCATGCGATCGTAAGACGGGCGACGCGCCCGCGCCGCCATCCCGACGGCGAAGCTGAGGAAGAGCACCGATGAGCCGGACCGCCGCCGCTACCGCCACTGCCACTGCCACCGCCACGACGCACGGCGATGCGCCGCCGCGCGCCGCCGCGCCCGCCAAGACCGCCGCGCCCGCCAAGACCGCCGCGGTCGAGGCGCCGCTCCGCTTCATTCGCCCGCAGGCGGCGAAGCCGTACTTCCACAGTTCCGCCCTTACCGGCGGAGCGCCCAAGATCTTCTTCGAGACCGAGGACCTCACGGTGACGATCGGCGACATGCGCGCCATCGCCAATACCCTGTCGCTCGACCGCGAGGGCTTCGAGCTGGTGGCGCACGAGACGGCGGTCGACGACCTCTATGACGACGCGGCGGTAGAGCGCGACTACTACCCGGAGATCGAGGCGCTGCTGCGCGCGCGCCTCGGCGCCAGCCGGGTCGTCGTCTTCGACGCCACGCGCCGCGCCGACAACCCCGCGGGCGCGCGGAACCCGGACGGCGCGCGAGGTCCCGCCGACCGGGTGCATGTCGACTACACGCTCAAGAGCGGCCCACAGCGCACCGCCGACATCCTCGGCGAGGAGGAGTTCGAGCGTCTCACGCAAGCGGGCGCGCGCATCGTCCAGATCAACGTCTGGCGGCCGATCACTGGGCCGGTCGTGCGCTCGCCGCTGGCGCTGGCCGACGCCTCGAGCGTCGCCGCGGACGAGCTGGTCGCAACCGACCAGGTCTTCCCCGACCGGACCGGCGAGATCTTCATGGTGGCGCATGGGCCCAACCAGCGCTGGTATTACGCGCCGCGCATCGACCGCGACGAGGTGATCCTGATCAAGGGCTGGGACAGCCTCGACGACGGCCGGGCCCGCTTCACCCCCCACGGCGCCTTCCCGCACCCCCGGACCCCCGAAGACGCGCCGCCCCGCGAGAGCATCGAGGTGCGCACCCTGGTGGTGATCGAGTAGGGCGGCGTCCGCCTCCCTTCGCATCGTCGATCGCCCTCGCCGCCGCCGCGCTCTTGCGCGGCGTGGCGCGCCGGCGCGCTCTTGCGCGGCGTGACGCGCTGGTGCGCCGTGTCCAATTCGCGGTTCCGCCGCGCCGGATTGGGCGATAGAGCAGGTCGTGATTAGGTCGAATCACTTCTTGATTCGACCTAATCACGTGAATCTGCTCTATTACCAAATAGTTAGATCGGATTCACGCATTTGGGCCGGATCAATTTTTGATCCGGCCCAAATGCGATCCGATCTAGGGTCCGCGCTCCCGCACGCCCTTTCCTCCACCGCCGACCCCGAGACCGGCAAGAGGCTCCGATCGCCCGATGCCCAGCGACGACAACCGCTACGGCTGGGTCATGGTGGGCGTGACCTTCGGCCTGACCGCGCTCGCCTTCGGCGGGCTGGCGGGGGTCAGCGTCTTCATCAAGCCGCTGGCGGCCGAGTTCGGCTGGTCGCGGGGCGAGGTCTCGTTCGGCTATTCCGCGATCGCGCTCTCCTCGGCCGTGGCCGGGTTGTTCTGGGGCTATGCCGCGGACCGGGCCGGCACCCGCCCGCTGGCGCTGATCGCCGCGGTGGCGATGGGCGCGGCCCTCATCCTGCTCGGCCGCCAGGCCGCGCTGTGGCAGTTCTACGCCTTCTACTTCATCTTCGGCGCGCTCGGCCACGGGGCCTTGAGCGCGCCGCTCTACGCGGCCGGCGGGTTCTGGTTCTCGCGCAACAAGGGGCTGGCGATCGGCCTGATGGCGACCGGCGGCGCGGTCGGGCAGGGCGTGGTGCCGTTTCTCGCCCGCCTGCTGATCAGCGACCACGGCTGGCGCACCGCCTATCTGGTCATTGGGATCGCCTATCTCGTCTGCGCGCTGCCGCTGGCGCTCCTGGTGCGCGATCCGCCGGCGCGGGTCGCCGCCCGGGACGGCGGATCCGCCGGGGCCGCCGATCGAGCCGAGGAGGCGTCGCTGCCCCTGACGCCGAGCGAGGCGATCACCTGGCTCAGCGTGGCCGTGATCTTCTGCTGCATCTGCATGGCGGTGCCGATCGTGCATCTGGTGCCGATGCTGACCGACCGGGGCGTTGCCCCGGAGACGGCGGCGGGCGTGCTGCTGACGCTGATGATCGCGGGGGCGGCGGGGCGCGTCCTGGGGGGCAAGCTCGCGGACGTGATCGGCGCCTTGCCGGCCTACATGACCATGTCGTTCGGCCAGACGGTGCTGGTCGCCTGGTTCGCCTATCTCGACTGGATGCCGGGCATATGGGTGCTGGCGGCGCTGTTCGGCCTGTTCTTCTCCGGCGTGATGGCCTCGATCCTGACTTGCGTCCGGGTGATGATCCCGGCGCGCTTGAGCGGGCGCGGCATGGCGATCGGCAGCCTCTTCGGCTGGTCCGGCATGGCCATGGGAGGCCTTCAGGGCGGCGTGCTGTTCGACCTGACCGGCAACTACCAATGGTCCTACAGCGCCGCGGCGATCTCCGGCGCGATCAACCTCTGCATCCTGGGCGCGTTCCACGCCCATCTGCGGCGACGCACGGCGGCGGTGGCCGCCTAGCGCTTATCAGGCCGGCTGGCCCAGGAATGCGGCGAGCCCGTCGAGGCAGCCGCGCCAGCCCGCCTCGTGCTGCTCGCGCAAGCTCTTCGACGAAATGCGGTCGTGTCGGAGATCGACCAGCGTTCCCTGTTCGTGTCCCTCGAAACGCACCGTGATCCGCTCGATCGTCGAAGTCTCCGGCGCGACGGACCAGGTGTAGACCAGGAGACGCGGGCGCTCGATCGCCTCGAATCGGCCGACGATGGTGACGACGCTGCCATCGGCGAATTCGTTCTCGATGCGCTAGAGCACTTTCTGTTCGTTTTGAATCGTTAGGGGATTCCCAAGGTCGCTGGAATGTGATTCATCCTGTGGGCTGGTGAAGGAGGCCAGCCTGC
>Ga0302046_10001089_pt1 | contig 25751 bp, 22 predicted proteins | sample RVTome_11_FD_200261 | JGI IMG/M metagenome (GOLD analysis project Ga0302046, IMG submission 200261) | Soil microbial communities from uranium-contaminated site in the Upper Colorado River Basin, Wyoming, United States - RVT147D111 (version 2) ... | reverse complement strand
CCGGCCGAGGGGCGACTCGATGCTGATGCGCCGCCCGCCGGCGTCGGACTCGTCGGGGCCCACCAGCCGGTAGCGCTCCTCGCCGCCGTCCTCGGCCGCGAGCGTGACCCAGGCGCCGAAGAAGACCCGCTCGCGGTCCGCCGGCGACGTCTCGACCACCTGGAGGGACTCGAGCCGCTGGTTCAGGAAGCGCAGGCGCGCGTCGATCTCGCGCAGGCGCTTCTTGCCGTAGATGTACTCGGCGTTCTCCGAGCGGTCGCCCTGGGCGGCCGCGGCCGTGACCTCCCGGGTCACGCGCGGCCGCTCCACGCGCCAGAGGTGATCGGCCTCGGCCCGCAGCCGCTCGTAGCCTTCCCGGGTGATGTAGCCCTTGCGGTCGGCCACCGGACGTTGATAGCAAACGGGGCATGTCCCGACGGCGCGAAGCGAGCGGGGAGCCGACGTTCCAGCGCACCGGCGCGAACGAGATCGAGGCGGCGCTGGCGGCGGGTGAGCCCGTGCGCCGGCTGTGGGTGCAGCGCGGCGTCGCCGACGAAGCCGTGGCGCGCGTGGCGGCGCGGGCGCGCGAGCGCGGCATCCCCGTGCGCGAGGCGAGCGCCGCGGACCTGCGCCGGCTCTCGCGCGGCCCGGCGGCGCCGGCGCTCGCGTTGGTGGGGCGCGATCCCGCGGCCTCGCCCGAGCAGGTGTTCGCGGAGCCGGGGGCCAAGTGGTGCCTGGTGGGCGCGGCCTACCCGGGCAACGTGGGCGCCGCCTTGCGCACCGTGGAGATCGCCGGGGCCGCCGCGGCCTTCGTGGACGCGCCGCTGGACCACGCCGGCCGGCGCGCGGCGCTGCGCACCTCCATGAACGCCGAGCGCTTCATGCCGGTCCACTGGGAGCCGGCCGCGCAGGTGGTGGATCGGGCGCGCGCCCACGCCCACCGCGTGATCGGCATCGAGGACGTGGGCGACCGCGCGCCCTGGGACGAGGACCTGCTCGCGCCGAGCCTGTTCCTGGTGGGCGGCGAGGACGCGAGCCTGTCGGCCAGCCTGCTCGAGCGCTGCGACGCCGTTCTGCGGCTGCCCATGCGGGGCTTCATCCCCTGCTACAACCTCCAAGCCGCGGTGGCGGCGGTGGCCCTGGAACGGCTCCGCCAGGCCGCCGTCTCGACCGTCCAAGCCAGCGATTCCACTTGAGCTTTTCCGTGGACGGGCGTTTTACGCAAGTTTCACACGCCAGGGCTCCGTGAGGCCGAGCCAATCCTTATCCTGCCGCGGAAGGAAGGAGCCTCCATGTCGGCGGAGCCGATCCAGCAGACGATCCCCGAGACCCCCGCGCCCGCACCGGGCCGGGTGGACAACCCGCTCGGCAGGTACACGGCCGCCGACGGCCAGTGGAACGACCTGGCCTGGGTGCCCACCACCATCTACTGGGGCATCCACGCGTTGGCGCTGCTGGTCTTCACGGTGGGCGTGTCCGTGACGGACCTCGTGCTGTTCGCCTGCACCTTCTGGCCACGCATCTTCTTCATCACCGGCGGCTACCACCGCTACTTCTCCCACAAGACCTACAAGACGAGCCGCGCGTTCCAGCTCTTCCTGGCCTTCATGGGCACCACCTGCGTGCAGAAGGGGCCATTGTGGTGGTCGTCGCTGCACCGCCACCACCACCGCTACTCGGACCAGCCCGAGGACGTCCACTCGCCGCGGCGCGGCTTCTGGTACTCGCACCAGGCCTGGATCGAGGATCCCCGCTGGCAGGCCACCAAGCTCGAGCTGATCCCGGACTTCGCGCGCTACCCGGAGCTGGTGTTCCTGAACAAGTGGCACGTGCTGGGGCCGGCGGCGCTGATCGCCCTGTGCGTGGCCGTGGGCGGCTTCTCGGGCTTCATCTGGGGCTTCTGCCTCTCCACCACGCTGCTCTGGCACTCTACCTACACCATCAACTCGCTCTCCCACCGCTGGGGCAAGGTGCGCTACCCGACCGGCGACGACAGCCGCAACAACTGGGTGCTGGCCCTGCTCACCCTGGGCGAGGGCTGGCACAACAACCACCACCGCTACCAGGCGGCGGCCCGCAACGGCTTCTACTGGTGGGAGGTGGACATCACCTACTACGTGCTGAAGGGCCTCGAGAAGCTCGGCCTGGTCTGGGACCTGCGCCAGCCTCCGGCCGCGGTGCTCGCCGAGGGACGGGGCGAAGCGCCCGCCCGCGAGGCCGCGTAGCGCAGCCGGACCGGCGGGTGGGTGCCGTCGCGCAGCGGCGCGCCGATCCACCAGAAGCGCCCCCGCACCACCCCTCCTGACAGCACGGCGTCAGCAGGGTCGGGTATGCTCGGGCGGCCATGGAGCTCGATCACGTCCTGATCCAGGGCGCGCGCGAACACAACCTCAAGTCGGTCACCGTCCGCATCCCCAAGAAGAAGCTCGTGGTGCTCACGGGCGTCTCCGGGTCGGGCAAGTCGTCGCTCGCCTTCGACACGCTCTACGCCGAGGGCCAGCGGCGCTACGTGGAGTCGCTCTCGGCCTACGCGCGCCAGTTCCTGGGCCAGATGGAGAAGCCGCGTTACGACCACATCCGCGGTCTCTCGCCCACCATCTCCATCGAGCAGAAGACCACGGGCAGCAACCCGCGCTCCACCGTGGGCACGATCACCGAGGTCTCCGACTACCTGCGCGTGCTCTATGCCCGCGTCGGCGTGCAGCACTGCCACCGCTGCGGGCGGCCGGTGGCGGGGCAGACCGCCCAGGCCATCGCCGAGGAGCTCTCGAGCCGGCCCGAGGGCACGCGCCTGTGGCTGCTCGCGTCGCTGCTCGTGAACCGCAAGGGCGAGCACCGCGAGCTGCTGGCGGACGCGCGCGCCCAGGGCTTCACCCGCCTGCGCGTGGACGGCGAGCTCCGCGAGAGCGAGGCGGTGGAGGCGCTCGACAAGCGGCGCAAGCACACGGTCGAGGCGGTGGTGGACCGCGTGGTGGTGAAGCCCGGCCTGCTCGGCCGGCTCGTGGACTCGGTGGAGACGGCGCTGCGCGTGGGCAAGGGGACGCTGGTGGCCTGGACCGAGGCCGGGGGCGACGAGGTCTTCTCCGAGCACCTGGCCTGCGCGCGCTGCGGCATCTCGTTCCCGGAGCTCACGCCCCAGGCCTTCTCGTTCAACAGCCCCCAGGGCATGTGCGTGGCCTGCAACGGCCTCGGCACCACCGTGGCGATCGACCCGGAGCTCGTGATCCCCGACGACTCGCTCACGCTCGCGGCCGGCGCCGTCAAGCCCTGGGGCGCCCTGTCCGCGGAGCGCACGGGCTGGTCGAGCCGGTTGCGGCTGCGCGTGTGCAAGGACCTCGGCATCCCTCTGGACCGGCCCTGGCGCAGGCTCACCGCGAAGCAGCGCCAGCAGCTGCTGCACGGCACGGGCGAGCGGCGTTACGAGATCGAGTGGGAGAACGGCCGGATGCGCGTGCGCTTCGAGGGCGTCCTGCCGCGCCTGATGCGCGTGTTCCAGGAGACGCGCTCCGAGGCCATGAAGCGCTGGTACCAGCAGTTCCTGGCCACCACGCCCTGCGAGCCTTGCGGCGGCGTACGGCTCCGGCCCGAGAGCGCCGCCGTGCGCGTGCAGGGCAAGACGCTCGTGGAGCTCTCGCAGCTCACCATCGACCAGGCGCTGGCCTTCGTCACCGGCATGCCCCTCGAGGGGGCGGCGCGCAAGATCGCCGCCGAGCTGCGCAAGGAGATCGCCGCGCGGCTCGAGTTCCTGGTGTCGGTGGGCCTCGCCTACCTGTCGCTCGACCGGCCGGGCCCCACGCTCTCGGGCGGCGAGGCCCAGCGCATCCGGCTGGCCAGCCAGGTGGGCTCGGAGCTCACGGGCGTGATCTACATCCTGGACGAGCCTTCCATCGGGCTCCACCAGCGCGACAACCGCAAGCTGCTCGACACGCTGTGTCGCATGCGCGACATCGGGAACACGGTGGTGGTCGTGGAGCACGACGAGGAGACCATCCGCTGCGCCGACCACGTGATCGACTTCGGCCCCGGAGCGGGCGTGGCGGGCGGACGAGTGGTCCACGCCGGCACGCCCGCCAGCCTGGCCAAGGACCGCAAGTCGCTCACCGGCGCGTACCTCTCGGGCCGGCTGCGCATCGAGCTGCCCGGGCGCCGGCGCACGGCCACGGGCGGCCTCAAGCTGCTGGGCGCGAGAGAGAACAACCTGCGCGACCTCGACGTCGAGTTCCCGCTGGGCGTGCTCACGGCGGTGACCGGCGTGTCGGGCGCGGGCAAGTCGACGCTGGTCAACGACGTGCTCCAGCCGGCCCTGCTGCGCAAGCTCCACGGCAGCAGCCGGCGCGCGGGGCGCCATCGCGCGCTCTCGGGCGCGGGCCAGATCGACAAGCTGGTGGGCATCGACCAGCGGCCCATCGGCCGCACGCCGCGCAGCAACCCCGCCACCTACATCAAGGTGTTCGACGAGATCCGCGCCTTCTTCGCCGAGCTGCCCGGCGCGCGCGTGCGCGGCTGGACGCCCGGACGCTTCTCCTTCAACGTGAAAGGCGGCCGCTGCGAGGCCTGCCAGGGCGACGGCGTGCGCCGGATCGAGATGCACTTCCTGTCCGACGTGTACGTGCGCTGCGAGGCCTGCCAGGGCCACCGCTTCAACGAGGCCACGCTCGAGGTGCGCTTCAAGGGCAAGTCCATCGCCGACGTGCTGGAGCTCACCGTGGCCGAGGCCGCCGAGCACTTCGCCGCGCACCCCAAGGTGCTCGGGCCTCTGCTCCTGCTGCGCGACGTGGGCCTCGACTACCTGAAGCTCGGCCAACCCTCGCCCACGCTCTCGGGCGGCGAGGCCCAGCGCATCAAGCTCGCCCGCGAGCTCTCGCGGCGCGCCACGGGACGGACCTTCTACGTGCTGGACGAGCCGACCACGGGCCTGCACTTCGACGACGTGAAGAAGCTGCTCGGCGTGCTCCAGCGCCTGGTGGACGCCGGCAACACCGTGGTGGTGATCGAGCACAACCTCGACGTGATCAAGACCGCCGACTGGGTGATCGACCTCGGGCCCGAAGGCGGGCCCGACGGCGGCGCGATCGTGGCCCAGGGCACGCCCGAGCAGGTGGCGCGCGTGCGCGCCTCCCACACCGGACGCCACCTGGCCCCGCTGCTGGCGCGCCACCCCGCGCCGCCGCTCGGGCGCCGCGGCGGCGCGGGAAGGCGCGCGGGCTAGGCCTTGGTCCATCTCGAGCGACTGGCCGTGGCCGTGGCGGTGCTCGCGTACGCCTTCGGCCCGTACTTCTGGATCGGCGCCTCGGTCGATCCCGGGCGCGCGGCGAGCCTGGCCACGCCGCTGGACGAGCGCATCCCCTTCGTGGCCGGATCGATCTGGATCTACGCCGCCGTCTACGTGCTGATCGGGCTGCCGGCCTTCGTGGTGGAGAGCCCGGCGCTCTTCCGCCGCGTCGTGCTGGCCTACCTCGTGGTGATCACCGTGTGCCTGGTCTGCTTCCTCGTCTTCCCGATCTCGGGAGCCCCTTTGCGGCCGGCGCTCGAGGGCGTGGATGCGAGCGCCTTCGTGCTCTGGGGCCTGCGCTTGAACTACGGCCTCGACCCGCCGGTGAACCTCTTCCCCTCGATGCACCTGGCCGGCGCCACCATCGCGGCCTTCTCGGCCTGGCAGGCGCGCCGCGCCTACGGCGCGCTCGCCTTCGCCCTGGTGGTGCCCGTGGCGATCTCGGTGTGCACCGTGAAGCAGCACTACTGGCTCGATGCCGCGGCGGGCGTGCTGCTCGCGGCAGGGGTCTGGGCGTGGCTCCTGCGGGGCTTCCTGCCGCCGCCCGGCGAGCGCCCGGCGCGTGGGCCGGGCTCGCTCGTGGCCTTCGTGGGCTTCCTGGCGTCGGTCTACGCCGCGCTCTACGCCGCCTTCCGGGCGGGCCTCGAGCCCTGGACCTGGTGAACGCACCGCACGCACGCGCCTCGATGTTTCCCCGGAGGCGCGCTCAACCCGGGCGTGCGGTCGTTCGATGAGGCTGGGAGGTCGTTGGCTCGTCGGAGGATGACCGTGGCAGCAGACGGGTTGGAGCCCTGCCAGCAGGCGGACCGCGTCGCGGACCTGATGACGCCCAAGCCCATCACGGTGCCGCCCGAGGCGCCCGTGGGCCAGGTGTTCGAGCTGATGCAGGAGCGGCGCATCCGCCACGTCCCCGTGGTGGACGCGGACGGCGCGCTCCAGGGCATCGTCTCCCAGCGCGACCTCTTGAGCCACGCCCACGCCGGCGGCCACCCGACCCGCGACGCCTGGGGCAACGCCACCATCGCCGAGGTGATGAACGAGCGCGTCGATACGGTCACGGCCGAGTGCTGCGCCGCCGAAGCGGCGCGTCACATCCTGCGCACCAAGCGCGGCTCGCTGCCCGTGGTGGACGAGCGCGGCGTGTTGATCGGCATCGTGACCGAGGCCGACTTCGTGCGCCTGGCCGTGCGCGACCAGCCGCCCTGCAGCTGCGTCGGCGTCAAGGTGGGCGACTAGCCCGCTGCACGGGGGACCGCGCGCGCGAGCTCCGGCCGCGCGGGCTCGCAGGGCGTGCCGCCCGTGCGCGCGAGCAGCTCGGCGAGCGCGTGGACGGTGGCCGCGGCGTCGTTCTCGGCCCAGCGCTCGGGGTCGGGCGGGTTGGCGATCGAGAACAGCCGGAAGGTCTCGCGCGGCCAGAGCAGGTGCCAGCCCGGACGGCTCACCTCCACGGTCACGCTGGGCGCGCCGAGACCGTGCAGCAGGAACGGATCGAGCTGGCCCACGATCGCCGCCGACCGCTCCGGCACGGGCTTGTACGGCCGGCGCTGGCGCGCTTGGAACGGGCCCTGGAAGGTCGCCAGCGCGTGGCGCGCGCGCTCGGCGTCGGCCTCCAGCGCCTCGGGCATGTAGACCACGCAGCCGAAGCTGTGGAAGTTCACCGCGGCGCAGAAGCGCTCGCGCACGGCCAGGCGCGCCAGCGCCAGGCACTCGGGCTCCGAGAGCGGGTGCGGCCCGCAGTAGTACGCCGAGCCCGGCCGGTCGCGGCCGCTGTTCCAGGCGGCGCGGCCCTGGGTCGGCACGAACGGGAAGTTGCGGTTCGGATCGACGCCGCCCGCCGTGAAGCGCGCGGGGCCCAGGCGCGTGCGGCCACGCGCGCGCCAGACGCGCTCGGCGCCGTCGGGATTCAGCAGCGGCACCACCACCACCTCGGCGGCTTCGAGCAGCGCGCGGGTCTCCGGATCGCGGCCGTGGCCTTCGAGCAGCAGGCGCGCCACCCGCCGCGCCACGTAGCTGCCCACGAACTCCACGGCGTGGATGTGGGCCGTGACCAGCAGGCGCGGCTTCGCGGCCGGGCCGCCCGGCGCCGTGATGCGGAAGGCGTGGATCGGCCGGCCCTCCCGCGAGCGACCGATCTCCTCGGCGCGGCACAGCGCCGGGTGCGCGCGCGCCAGCGCCTCCATCTCCGCGCACGCCTGCTCGGGCGAGGGGTAGCGCGAGCACGCGAGATTCCGCGGGAAGAACGAGCCCAGCACCGCCGCCGCGAGCCACAGGCCGAATGCGAGCAGCACGAACGTCGTCACCGGCGCACCCGTTCCGTCACGGGAGCGCGAGCCCCGGGTCGAACCACTCGAGGATGCGCGCGTTCTCCTCGCGCGGGTACGCGTGGGAGAGATCGGCGATCTCGCGATAGACGAGGTCGGCGCCCGCGCCCGCGAGCACGCGGGCGGCCTCGCGCGCCAGCGCCACGGGGAACATCCAGTCGAGGGCCCCGTGCACGAGGTAGATGCGACGCCCGTGGGCACGGTCGAGGTTGCCGCTCGCGAAGCTGGCCGGGTGCAGCACGCCCGAGACCGGCGCCAGCGCCGTGTACGGCGCCTCCGCTGCGAGGCCCGCCAGCAGGGCGAAGGTGGCGCCGTCGGAGAGGCCCGTGAGCAGGATGCGACCCCGGTCCACGCGCCAGCGCTCGGCAATCCAGTCGATCATGGAGCGCAGCGCGGGCCCGTCGCGATCGGGGCCGTGGAGCGACCAGGTGCTGCCGCGCGAGCTCGGCGCGAGCAGCAGGAAGCCGCGGCTGCGCGCCTCGCGCAGCCAGGTCCACAGGAAGTCGCGTCCGCTACCGAAGCCGCCGTGCAGCGCCACCACGAGCGGCCACCCGCGCTCCGCCGCGTGGCCCTCGGGCACGTAGAGGTGGAAGCCGCCGCGCCCGTCGGGATCGCCCGCCACCTGGATGCCGGTCCGTTCCCGGTCCGGCCCGGGCGCGCCCGGGTCGGGCTCGGGCGGCACGCGCCGGCCGCGCGCGCCGGGCTCGAGGAACCAGTCCGAGACGGGCGGGAACACCAGGCACAAGGGGTAGAGCGCCTCCTGGGCGCGCGCGTGGAGCCGCATGGCCTCGAGGATGCGCGGCGCGGCGGCCTCGGGCGGCGCCGGCTCGAGGAACGCCTGGAGCGCGCGCCCGCCGAGCGTCACGACGTGGCTCCAGTGCCGGTGCAGGTCCGCGAGCCCCGCGGGCGGCGTGGCGGCGGCGAGCGCGTCGCGCGCCGCGGCCAGCCGGGCGAAGGCCGGCCGCAGCGTCTCGCGCAGCGCCGGGATCTCGGGCGGATGCAGCCGGCGCAGGGCGCCTTCCAGGCCCGAGAGCGCCGCGAGCAACGCGGCCCCCGAATCGGCCAGCAGGGCGCGGTAGCCGACCTCGCCGGCAGTCGCCTCCATGGCGGCCGAGCATACTCGACCGGCCGTCCAGCCCGGGCGGGTGCTACAGGGCTTCGGGAGGCACGAGGCGCCCGTTGAGGCGGACGCTCCCCTTGCGCACGCGCACCGTCAGCAGGTAGCGGCCCTCGTGGCGCTCGAGGTAGCCGCGGTCGAGCCAGGTGGCGACACGCCGGCTGGCGAGCTCGGCGGGCGCGACCCACAGGGCCGCCTCGTCGCCCGCGCCGTCGGCGACGGGCCGCGGCGTGGCGAGCCAGAGGTGGAGCAGCGCCTCGGGGAGCGCGAGCTCGGCGTCGAGCGCCAGGGCGAACACGGTCCCCCACGGCTCGGCCAGCGCGGCGGGATCGGCCGGATCCACGCCGAGGCGCAGCGCCATGCGCAGCTCGCCCTGGGCGGTCTCCAGGCGCAGGCGCGGGATCTCGAACGTCGGGCCGAGCGCCATGAGGCGCGGCCAGAGCGCGGCGAGCGCGCCCGAGAGCTCGTGGGCCCCGACGGCCTCGGTGCCGAAGTCGATGCTGGTGGCCCCGCCGCCGAGGTGCCGGCCGAGCGCCACCAGCTCCGCGAGCGGTCCGGGCGCCAGGCCGGTCACGCGCAGCTCGAGCTCGCCGGGTCCGATCTCGCGCTCGTCGCCGTGGAAGCGGCCGAGCGAGCCCCGCGCCTCGAGCGACCAGCCCGCGGCGGAGACGCCGCTCGCCACCGAGAGGGCGAGCTCGCGCAGCTCGAAGCCCGCGGTGCCGGGCGCCACGCGCAGCAGACCGACCCGGAGCCGACTCTCTCCGGCGTAGAGCGAGCCTGCTTCGGGGGCCCGCCGGTAGTCGAGCTCCCAGGCGAGGCCGCGCAGCACGAAGGAGCCGGCCTCCGACTCGAGCTCGGCGCGCGGGACCTCGAGCCGGCCCGACAAGCTCGAGCCGTCGCCGGCGATGCGGAGCGTGGCGGCGGCATCCGGCGCGAGCGCCCCGGCGTGGGCCGGATCGGGGACGATGCGGAGCCGTGCGTCACCGGCCCGCGTGAACAGCCCCTCCACGCCGAACGGCAGCGCCAGCACCTCGGTCTCCCCGGCGCCCACGGCCTCCAGGGTGGCCAGCGTGCGCGCGCGGACCGCCACGGGCCAGCCGTCGAAGTCCCGCGAGAGCACGTAGCCCAGCGGGTAGGGTCCGTGCTCGATCTCGTGATGGAGGCGCAGGCGCAAGGCCGTGTCGCCGGGCGCCGCCGGCGCGCGGCCGCGCAGCACGGTGACGGCCCGCGAGCGGAACCAGCCGCGCTCGTAGTCCTCGGCCACCAGCTCGAAGGGGAGCGGCCCGGAGAGGCCCGCCAGGGCGGCACGGTACTCGCGCTCGGCCCGGCGCCCGATCTCGAAGGAGGCGAGCGTCGCCACGAGGCACAGGAGCGCGATGGCGTGGAGCGTGCGCCGCATGGACCCCCCAGTGGGGATTCGGCCGCCCCGGGCCTGCCCTTGACCCGCCTTGACCCGGGTCGGTGGACCGACGGGGAGCGGGGTCTAGTAGCGCCCTTCCGGATCGTGGATGTCGCGCGGCAGGCGCTCGAGCAGCGCCTCGAAGGCCTCGGTGCGCTCGAATCGCAGCATTTCGCCCGCGATGCGCACCGGCTGCGCCTCGAAGGCGCCGTCGTGGTACCAGAAGACGTGGGGCACGATCGGGTTGTCGCCCCCGCGCACGATGTCGGCCGCCATGCTCACGAGCGCCACGTAGGCGTGCGCGGCGCGCGACGACTCGACGGGGTGACACAGCACGGCGTGCTGGTTCGGGATCGACACCAAGGCGCCCTCGCTGCCCATGCAGCGCCCGTCTTCGGCGACCCACAGCACGTAGGCGGCGGCGAAGGGGTGCTCGCCGTAGAAGAGGTTCAGGCGCACGCCGCGCCGCAATGGAGGCGTGGCGCGCACGCGCGGCGGGTGCTGGCGCGCGAGGTTCGCGAGGCCCGTGCGGATCAGCTCGTCGGGCGTCCGGCCCCAGGCGGCCGCCTCCGCCACCGTCACGTCCCGGACGGGCGCACCGCCTTCGCCGTCGAGCACGAGCACGGTGCGCGTACCGAGCAGGTCCTGACGCGCCACGGCGTCCGGGGCGCGGGGCGCATCCTCGGCGCGGATCTGGACCAGCAGCCGCTCGCGCACGGCGGCGAACGCCGGAGCCGACGCGCCGGGTGCCGCGCCCCCGAGATCGTCGGCCGCGGCCGGGCCGGCCAGGCTCGCGAGCAGCGCGAGCCAGGCGAGCGGGTGCGCGGCCGTCACCCGTCGTCTCGCGCGCGCCGGCCGGACTTCACGCGCGCGCGGTGCCGCTTGGCCTCGAGCCGCCGCTCGCGGGAGCCGCGCGTGGGGCGCGTGGGGTGGCGCGGGCGCGGCGGCTCGGCCACCGCCTCGAGCATGGCGCGCAGCTTCTCCAGGCAGTCGGCCACGTTGCGGCTGCGGTCGCGGAAGCGCTGGCTCGAGAGCACGAGCTCGCCCTCGGCGCCGATGCGCCGGGCGTAGCGCGCGAGGAAGCGCCGGCGCACGCCCTCGGGAACGGCGGCGGAGCCGGCCACGTTCCAGCGCAGGATGGCCTTGCTCTCCACCTTGTTCACGTTCTGGCCGCCCGGGCCCGAGCTGCGCGCGTACTGGAAGCGGAGCTCGCGCAGCGGGATGGAGGCGCGCGCGCGACGAGCCGCCATCCCGCGCCGCTAGCGCGAGAGCAGGTCGCGGGCGATGGCTCGCACCTGCATCTCGTCGGTACCGGCGTAGATCTGCATCACCTTGGCGTCGCGGGCGAGCTGCTCGACTTTGTACTCGGCCATGTAGCCGTTGCCGCCAAACAGCTGCACGGCCTCCAGGCAGACCTCGGTGCAGACCTGGGCCGAGTAGAGCTTCATGGCCGACGCCTCGGCGAAGCTCATCTCCCTGCCCTGCTCGACCATCTCGACCTGGCGGAACACCAGGTTCTGGATGTTCATCCGCGCCACTTCCATCTTGGCGAGCTTGAGCTGGATCAGCTGGTACTCGCCGATGGGCTTGCCGAACGAGATGCGGGTCTTGGCGTAGTCGACGCAGTAGGCGAGGCACTGCTCGACGATGCCGAGCGCCATGGCGGCCACGCCCGAGCGCTCGATGGAGAAGGTCTGCTTGGCTCCGGAGCGGCCTTGAGCCTGCTCTTCGGACTCGCCGATCAGGCGGTCGCGGCCGACCTTCACGTCCTGGAGGAAGAGCTCGCCGGTGGGCGAGGAGTGCATGCCCATCTTGCGCATGGGTTTGCTCTGGGTGAAGCCCGGCATGCCCCGGTCGAGGACGAAGGAGACGATCTTGCGATCTTCGGACGCGACGCCCGGCTCCTCGAGCTTGCAGATGAACACGGTGGTGTCGGCGAAGGGCCCGTTGGTGATGAAGGTCTTGCTGCCGTTCAGCACGTAACCGTCGCCGTCGCGGCGGGCGGTGGCCTTCATGCCGCCGAAGGCGTCGGAGCCCGAGCCGGGCTCGGTGATGGCCCAGGCGCCGATCTTGTCGAAGGTGAGGATCGGCAGCGCCCATCTCTCTTTTTGCGCGATCGTGCCCTTGGACAGGATCGCTCCCGCGGTCAGGCCCACCGAGACGCCCATGGCCGTCACCATGCCCGGGCAGTAGCGGCATAGCTCGATGATCGGGATCAGCATCATGGCCGGGCTGCCGCCCTCGCCGCGGCCTTCCTTGCGGGCCTCGCCGCGGGTCTTGCCCGCCTTCTCGGCGGCGATCTGCTTCTCGAAGCGCGCGCGCGCCAGCTCGTCCATGCCGAAGGTGGCGTACATCTTGCGCAGGATGTCGTAGGGCGGGAGGTCGCCGTGCTCGAGCGCCTCCTGGTGGGGCTTGATCTCCGCCTCCACGAAGCGCCGGAACGCGTCGCGGATCATCAGGTGCTGCTCGCTCCACTCGATCATCGGGGCCTCCGTCGGGCCGCGGCACGCGCGGCGGGGCGGATTATAGGAGGTCTTCCAGGCGCGCCCGCTCCCAGCGCGCGCTGGTGACGGCCCACTCGCCGTCGCGCCGGGCCAGACCCAGGTCGAGCCACAGCAGGTCCGCCTCCAGATCGGCCAGCGCCTCGAGCCCCGGGATCGGGCGGCCGGCGGTGGCCACGAGCGCCTCCACCGTCGCGCGCCCCGGCGCCTCCACCTCGAGGCTGCGCACGCGCACCAGCAGGTGGATGCGCGAGTTGCGCAGGAAGTGCACCGTGAGCAACGAGCCGAGCTCGGCCTCGTCGCGGCCCGCCGCGTCTCGGTAGTCGCTGGCGATGTGCTCCTTCAGCGCCGCCAGGTCGTGGGCGCGCACGGCGGCCTCGGCGGCGGCCAGGGCGGCGCGCACCTCCTCCTCGGGCGTGGGCGGCGGGCCGCCGCAAGCCGGGACGGCGGCCAGGGCCAGCGCGACGAGGGCCGCGAGCCTGCGCAGCGCGGCGCTCACGGCGTCCCGGGGCGCAGCACGAGCTCGCTGATCTCCGCCGGAGAGAAGAGCCGGATGGGCGGCCCCCAGAAGCCCGTGCCCCGGCTCACCCAGCAGCGCGAGCCGTTGCGCTCGTAGAGGCCCGCCACCCAGGGGATCACCGCGCGCACCACGTAGCCGAACGGCCAGATCTGTCCGCCGTGGGTGTGGCCCGAGATCTGGAGGTCCACGCCGCGCCGGCTGGCCTCGCGGAAGGTGCTGGGATCGTGGGCCAGCAGCACCACGGCGCGTTGCGGATCGCGGCCGGCGAGCGCCGCTGCCAGGTCCGAGCCGGGACCACGGCTGTAGAGGCCCGAGCGGTGGTCCTCGACGCCGGCCAGGTCGAAGGCCGCCGCGCCCTCGCCGATCGTGACGCGCTCGTTGCGCAGCACGCGCATGCCGAGCCGGCGCACGCGCGCCACCCAGGGATCCACGCCCGAGAAGTAGTCGTGATTGCCGGTCACGAAGAAGACACCGTCGCGCGCGCGCAGGTCCGCGAAGGGCGCCACCTCGTCGGCCAGGTGGCGCTCGCTGCCGTCCACCAGATCCCCGGTCACGGCCACGAGGTCCGCGTCCAGCGCGTTCACGCGCTCCACGAGCTGGCGCGCGAAGCGGCGGTCCAGGATCGGACCGATGTGGATGTCGGTGATCTGCACGATGCGGTAGCCGTCGCGCGCGGCGGGCCAGCGCGGCAGGCGGATCTCCACGCGCCGGTGTCGCGGCGGCGCGAGCGCCCCGCGCATGCCCACCGCCGTGGCCACCGCCACCAGCGCCACCACGCCCGCAGCCCGCGTGCGTGCGGCCACGAGCTCGCCGCTGGGCTCGCTGGCCGCGCCCAGCAGCCAGACCAGGAGCTCCGAGGCGCCGAGCGCCACCAGCAGCAGGAACGCCACGCCCATCCAGAGCGCGGCCGGCCAGGCGAGCAACCGCGAGAACCGTCGCGGCAGCGTCCGCTCGGCGATGGGCTCGGCCACCAGGCTCGCCGCCAGCACCCACACGCCCGAGAGCAGCCAGCCCTCGACGGGTTTCGGGAAGCCCACGTCGAGCACCAGCCGCTGCGCCAGGTACAGGTGACCGCCCACGAACACCGAGGCGGCGACCGAGAGGAACGCGAGGCCCAGGACGATGCGTTTCATGGAGCTCCTGGCCCGGGGGCGCGGGGCTGCCGAGCCCCGTGTGTTTAGCCTAGCTTCCGCTCCGGTCACGCCCGCGACCGGGGAAGCTCATGGGCCAGGACATCGACCAGGAGGAGTTCTCGCCGGAGGACTTCGAGCGCTACGCCAAGCGCCTCGACGAGGGCCTCGCGGCGCTGCGCGAGGTGCTGGCCCGTCCCGGCTTCGGCCGCGGGGCGCCCAGCATCGGGGCCGAGCTCGAGTTCTTCCTGGTGGACGAGCGCGGCGATCCGCTCCCGCGCAACGAGGACGTGCTGGCCGCCGCCCCGGACCCGCGCCTCACCGTCGAGCTGAACCGCTTCAACCTGGAGTGCAACACCACGCCGCTGCCGCTCTCGGGCCGTCCGTTCGCGGCCCTGCGCCAGGAGCTCGACGCGCTCGTGGCCCGCCTCCAGCAGGGCGCCGCCAGCCAGGGCGGGCGGGTGGTGATGGTGGGCATCCTGCCGACCCTGCGCGAGAGCGACTTCCAGGCCGGCGCCGACACCATGACCGACTCGGCGCGCTTCCGGGCGCTCTCGCGCAGCGTGCGGCGCCTGCGCCAGGAGCGCTTCGACATCCGCATCGACGGCGAGGATCCGCTCGTCTTCTTTGCCGACGACGTCACCGTGGAGGGCGCCAACACCGGCTTCCAGGTGCACCTGCGCGTGGACCCGGAGGACTTCGCCAACCTCTACAACGCGGTGCAGATCGCCACCGCGCCGGTGCTGGCCGCGGCGGGGAACTCGCCCACCTTCCTGGGCCGCCGCCTTTGGCACGAGACGCGCATCGCGCTCTTCAAGCAGTCCGTGGACGAGCGCCACGAGTCCTGGGACGCCTGGCGCCCGCCGCGCGTCTCGCTCGGCAACGGCTGGGTGCGCGAGAGCGCCTACGAGCTCTTCCACGAGACCGTGGCGCTGCACGCGCCGCTGCTGCCGGTGGTGGGCGAAGAGGACCCGCTCGTGTGCGTGCGCTCGGGCGGCGTGCCGCGCCTCGACGAGGTGCGCCTGCACCACGGCACGGTCTGGCGCTGGAACCGCGGCGTCTACGACCCCAAGGGCGAGGGACACCTGCGCATCGAGATGCGCGCGCTGCCTGCGGGCCCCACGGTGCTGGACATGCTGGCCAACGCCGCGCTGCACCTGGGACTGGCCCTGGGCCTCGAGGAGGAGGTGGACTGGATGACCACCGCCCTGCCCTTCAAGTACGCCGACCGCAACCTCTACCGCGCGGCCCAGCACGGGCTCGCCTCCATGTTGCTCTGGCCGTCGCGCAAGCCCCCCTCCCCGCGGCCGGTGCCCGCCTCGGCGCTCGTGATCGAGCTCTTGCCCGTGGCGCGGCGAGGGCTCCTGCGCGGCGGTGTGGCCGCCGAGGAGGCCGATCTGCTGCTCGCCGTGATCGAGGAGCGCGTGCAGCGGCGACGCACCGGCGCCGACTGGCAGCTCGCGCGCCTCGCGCATCACGAGGAGCACATGGGCCGCCCCGACGCCCTGCGCGCCATGCTCGCCGACTACCTCGCTGCCCAGGCGACCGGCGCGCCCGTACACACCTGGGAGCCCTGAGGCCGGGCGCTACCAGCCGCGCAGATCCACCGGCCAGCTCTCGAGCACGCGCTCGCCTTCGACGACGTGCAGCGCCTCGTGCTTGGCGATGGTCGGGTCCACGTGGGCGGGGCGCACGTGCACGCGGTCACCGGGGCGCGGGCGGCGCTCGGGCGCGTAGGTCACGTGCTCGTCGGAGCAGAACCACACCCTGGCACCCTCGATGGTGGGGTTGCCGTGGTCCGTGGCCAGGGCCTTCAGGCCCGCGTCGGCCACCGCCCAGTGCTCGGACACCGAGATCACCGTGGCGAGCACCGTGAGCGCCTGGCGGAACGGGAGCCCGAGCTTCTCGTATTCGGCGTCCATGAGCGAGTAGGAGCCGGCCTGGATCTCGGTGGCCCAGGTGTTGAGGTCGAAGGTCCCCGTGCCCCCCGCCGAGATCACCTCGCCGCCCACTTGTTCGTGGGCCTCGAGCAGCTTCTCCATGGCCACGCGCGTGGCCTCGGCGCGCTCGGCACGCGACTGGATGGGCATCACGTGGCCCTCGTAGCCCATCACGCCGCGCACCTGGAGGCCGGCGCGGCGCGCCTGCTCGGCCAGGCGGCCGGCCTCGGCGGGCGCGCAGCCGCAGCGCGGCATGCCCACGTTCACGTCCACCAGGACTTCGCGCACGCCGCCGCGCGCCGCCGCGGCGATGGTCTCGGGCGAGTCCACGGCCACGGTCACGCGGGCGTCGAGGCGGCCCAGGCGCGTGGCATCGAGCACCTCGTTGGCCAGCAGCAGGTCGGCGCCGAGGCCGGCGGCGGCCATGCCTTCGATCTCGCGCGACGTGGCGCAGGTGAAGGCCGCGTGGCCGAGCGCCGCCTGGCGGCGCGCGAGCTCGGTGCACTTGGTGGCCTTCACGTGGGGGCGCAGGCGCGTGCCCGGCAACGCCCGCGCCATGCTCGCCAGGTTGTGCTCGAAGGCGGCGGCGTCCACCAGCAGGACGGGCGTCTGGAGGTCGTGGATGCTGCGCATGCGGCGAGCTTACCGCGCCGGCTTCGCTCCGAGACCGGTGATGCAGTCGGCGCAGCGGTAGAACGCGGCCGGGCCCGCCGGGGTGAGCGCCAGGTGGGCCGGGCTGCCCGCCGCGAGCTCGCGCCCGCACGCGCAGCGCTGCGCCTCGTGCAGGACGACGGCCTGCCAGCCGAGGATCTTCGCGGGCGGCGCTCCGGCGGGCTCGCCGGCCCGGGTCCGGGCCGCGCGCGCGGCCTCGGTCCAGCGGCCGCGGCGCGCGCCCGCGTCCCGGCCGGGACGCTTCGCCAGGCGCTGGGCCACGCCCTCGGCGCTCTCCACCACGTCGTCGATCAGCCCGCTGACCTCGCCGCTCACCGCCTCGACCACGGTGACGGCCTCCTCGAGCACGTTGCGCACGAGGTTCGAGACCGGCACGCGCAGGTCCTCGGCCGCGCGCCGCAGGTCCTCCTCGAGCTCCTCGGAGATGCGCGTGTGGAGGATCCGCTCCTTGCGCCGCCACCGGTCCGACCGATCGTCGTCGTATGACATGGTGTCTGCTTGTATCACACCCTCCATCCCGTGAGAAGCCGGGCGCAGCCGGCAGGGCCGGCCACGAGGATGCTCGCCCGGACTCCGATCGCCCTGGAGTGGGGTCGGCCGGCCGAGAGCCAGGCCAGGAGCGCCTCGGGCGAGTCGAAGCCGCGGGCCGCCGGCTCGGCCTCCTCAGCCAGCAGGAAGGGCGCCCAGGCCAGGAGCCTCTGGTGCAGCCGGCGCGCCAGGCCGCCGCCCGGGAGGACCAGTTCGAGCGCCAGCGCCCGCTCGTGCACCGCGGCAACGAAGCCCACCTGGCCTTCCACCGCCCGGAACGACCCCGCAAGGCCGGCGCAGCAGCGCGAGCAGGCGGGCGGGTCGGCGGCCGTCACGCGCACCCGGACCATGCTCCGAGCCGGCAGCAGCACCGACTCGCCCGCGATCCCTGCGCCGCCCAGCCGCTCGCCCGCTGCGACCCAGACCGGCACGGGCGCCCGGCTCTCGACGCGGGCGCGCCCCCGGGTGCCCGGCGCCCCGACGCCCACGAAGCCGTCCTCCATCGCATCTTCGAGGGGCCACAGCTCGCCCGCCGGCTCGCCGGGTTCGGCCAGGACGAGCGGCCACAAGGTCACGTCCTTGGCCACCTGCCGCGGCGCGAGCCGCAGCCGTCCGAGTGCAGCCAGGATCTCGCTCGCGACCGCCTGCGCCATGACCCGTGCCCCTCCGGTCGGCCGCAGGGACGGCCCCTGCGTGAGATGGTGGGGCGGCCGGGGGAACGCCCGTCGGCGCAGCCTTTCGAGCACCGCGACCACGAGCGGCCGCCCACGAGGAGCACCTTGCGCCCGGTCCGTGTCAGCCACGGTCACAGCGGCAAGCAGGCCGACTCGTCGGAGTCGGCCGACGCGCAGCGAGCCGAAGGCGAGCGGAGCGGGGTGGCCCGGGCTTCGCCCGGGCCGGGACCCCCGGCCCGAAGACAAGCGTAGTCAGAGGTAGCTGAGCCAGCTCTCGTACTTGGAGTCGCGGCCGGTGACGATGGTGAAGAAGGCGTCCTGGAGGGTCTTGGTGATGGGGCCGCGCGTGCCGCCGCCGATCCTGCGGCGGTCGAGCTCCCGGATGGGCGTGACCTCGGCCGCCGTGCCGGTCAGGAACATCTCGTCGGCGATGTAGCACTCGTCGCGGGTGATCTCGGTCTCGACGACCGGAATGCCCTTGTCGCGCGCCACCTGGATGACGGCCTCGCGCGTGATGCCGCCCAGGATGGTCGGCAGCGTGGGCGTGCGGATCTCTCCGCCCCTCACGATGAAGACGTTCTCGCCGCTGGCCTCGGAGACGCGCCCGTCGGTGTCGAGCATGACCGCCTCGTCGTAGCCGTCGAGCAGCGCCTCGCGCTTGGCCAGGATCGAGTTCACGTAGTCGCCGCAGGTCTTGCCCTTGGTCATCTTCGCGGCGGGGTGATTGCGCGCGAAGCTCGAGACCTTGGCGCGGATGCCGTTCTTCATCCCCTCCTCGCCCAGGTACGCGCCCCAGGGATAGGCGATGATGGCGACGCGCACGGGGTTGGTGCCCGGGTTGAGCCCCATGGCGCCGTGGCCGATGAACACGAGGGGCCGCACGTAGCCCTCGGCCAGCCCGTTGGCGCGCAGGCTCGCGACGACTCCCGCCGAGATCTGCGCCGGCGTGTACGGGATCTCCATCAGGTTGATCTTGGCCGAGTCGAACAGGCGCTTCACGTGCTCGGGCAGGCGGAAGATGGCCGAGCGGCCATCGTCGGTGGCATAGCAGCGGATCCCCTCGAAGACCCCGAGCCCGTAGTGCAGCGTGTGGGTGAGCACGTGGACGTTGGCGTCGTCCCAGTCCACGAGCTTGCCGTCGAGCCAGATCTTCTCACCGGTGATGGCCGCCATCGCCTACGCCTCCACCCTGGGCCGGGTTGCCGCCCATCCTACCGCGTCCCCGCCCGCGGCGGAATCTGACAGGACGGCTGCAATGGTCCGGGGATAGGGAGGGCGCAGGACGCCCCGCTCGGTGACGAGGGCGGTCACCAGCGCCGCGGGCGTCACGTCGAAGGCCGGATGCCGGACCGGCACGGCGTCGGGCACCAGGAAGCTGCCGCCGAGCTGCGCCACCTCGTCGCGCCCGCGCTCCTCGATGGGGATCCGCGTGCCATCGGGCGTGTCGGGGTCGAAGCTCCAGAGCGGCGCGGCCACGTAGAAGGGGATGCCGTGGGCCTGCGCGAGCAGCGCCAGGGCGTAGGTGCCGATCTTGTTGGCCACGTCGCCGTTGGCGGCGACGCGGTCGGCGCCCACCAGCACCAGGTCCACCTCGCCCCGGCCCATGAAGTACGCCGCCATGGCGTCGGTGATCACGGTGACGGGGATGCCGTCGCGCTGGAGCTCCCAGGCCGTGAGACGCGCGCCCTGGAGGAGCGGACGGGTCTCGCCGGCCAGCACGCTCGGCTTGCGGCCCGCCTCGAAGGCCGCCCGCACCACGCCGAGCGCCGTGCCGTAGCCCGCGGTGGCCAGCGCGCCCGCGTTGCAGTGGGTCAGGATGCGCGCCTCGTCGGGCACGAGCTCGAGGCCGGCGCGCCCGAGCGCCCGGCAGGCGGCGAGATCGTCGGCCAGGATGCGCGCGGCGCGCTCGGCGAGGGCCCGGCGAACCGACGCGACGCTCGCGCCCGGCGCGCCCGACGCGCGCTCGAAGGCCGCGCGCATCCAGCCGAGCGCGTGGAACAGGTTCACCGCGGTGGGCCGCGTGGCGGCGAGCCGCCGGCAGGCGGACTCCACGGCGCGCCCCAGCGCGGCGAGATCGCCCGCCTCGGCCGTGCGCGCGCCCAGGGCCACGCCCAGCGCCGCGGCGCAGCCGATGGCCGGGGCGCCGCGCACCGCCATCTGCTCGATGGCGCTCGCCACCTCCTCGACGCTCGCGAGCACCAGGTAGCGCTCCTCGTGGGGCAGGCGCCGCTGGTCCAGCAGCTCGACGCCCGCCTCGCTCGCGCGCAGCGTGAACCAGGCGCTGCTCGCGACGGTGGACCCGGCGCCCGGCGTCACCGCTTCTTCCGCCCGCCGAACAGCCCTTCGACGAGATCGCCCACCTCGCCGCCGAGCTCGCCGCCGAGCTTCTCGTCGAGCTTCTCCTGGTACTTGTCGCGCACCTTCTCGCCGGCGTAGCCGCCCGCCCAGGCGCGCACCGTGCGCGAGGAGAGATCCACCTCGGGCGAGTCGAGCGTCCCCTTCACTTCGGCCAGCTCGATCACGCGCTGGCGCTCGGCGCCACCGGCCGCGGCGCCCGAAGCGTCGGCCAGGGTCTCGTCCACCTCGCGGTCCATGGTGAGCGTGCCGGAGAAGTCGAGCGCGCGGTCGTGGAGCCGGATGCCGCCGCGCAGGTCCACGCGGTAGCTGTCGTACACCAGGCGCAGATCACGCGTGCGGGCCCAGCCCTTTGCGACGTCGAAAGTGCCGGCCAGCTCCTGGAAGTCGTCGCCGTAGAAGCGCTCCATCTTCTTCATGCGCTCGGGCTGCTCGAGCGACGCCACCAGCATGGCGGCCTCGCCGAAGCTGCCGAGCCGCCCGACCGTCTTCTCGAGCAACGAGACGCCCTTCAGGCGCCCGGGGCGGATGGCGAAGGACATGCGACCCGAGAGCGATTCGAGCTTCGGGTCGCCGGTGCGGCCGGTGAGGTTCGTGTCGAGGAAGAGCGGGCCGTACATGCGGTCGTCCACGGCGGTGAAGGCGGAGAGCAGCGTGTTGGCCTCGGCGCCGTCGGAGCCGAGCGCGATGCGGTAGCTGCGCTGCGGCTGCGAGAGCCCGGCCACCTCGCCGGCCAGCGTCACGCGCTCGGCGCCGGTGGTGAGCACCAGGTCGAGGAGCGCGAGCGCGTCGCCGGTGCCTTCCAGTGCGCCGTCGAGGCCGATGTCGCTGCCGGGCCCCGCTCCAGCTCGGGTTCCGGAATCCGCCGGGATGGTGAGGCGCACGCCCTGGAGATCGATGCGCCCGCGCACCGAGAGCGGCTCGCTTGCGAGCCGCAGCGTGCCGGGCTTCAGGATCCCCGACGGACGGTAGGGAGCCAATGCGGGCAGGATCGCGTCCCAACCGGCCAGGTCGATGGGCGGCGCCGAGAGCTCGGCCCGGGCGTTGCCGGCGGCGTCGGTCTCGATCCGGCCGCGCGCGTCGAGGTTGTGGATCTTCACCTCCACGTCGTCGATGGTCAGGCCGCCACCTTCCTTGGGGACGAAGCGGCCGGTCACCTTGCCGGGCCTGCCGGCCGGCTTGCGGAAGGCGCCGTCGTAGGCGTCGAGCTCCGCCTCGGTGGCGTCCACGTCGAAGCGGCCCGACATGCGCTCGCCGCCCGCGAGGTCGGCGGCCAGGCGCAGGGGGCCTTGCAGGTTCACGTCGGAGATCCGCACCACGCCCTCGGCCAGGCGCAGGTCGGCCTTCAGGTCCGGCGCGGCGAACGCGCCGCTCGCGGACACCGTGCCCGAGAGCGCGCCCGAGAGCTCGCGGCGCTCGGGCAGGTAGGGCGCGAGCAGGGCCAGCCCGACCGCGTCGAGCGTGGCCTCGAGCTCGGCCGTCTCGGCCACGAGATCGGCGCGCCCGCCCAGGCGCAGGCCGCCGCCGCCGACACGCGCGCTCGCCTCGAACTCCACCGGCTCACCCATGGCGAACGTGGCCTTGGCGTCGAGCTCCTGCACGTCCCAGCTCGCGGCCGGAGAGACCGTGCGGTCCTCGAGCACGATGCGCGCGTTGCGCAACGCGAGCTCCTGCACGGCCAGCGAGACCGGGCCGGCCTCCGGCTCCGGCTCGGCGCCGGGCTCGGTCTCGGGCTCGACGGGCTGCTCGGCGCCGGCCGGCGGCCCGGGCAGCCGCAGCCCGCTCTCGTCGCGCACGAGCCGCACGGTGGCGTCGCGCACCACCAGGCTCTCGAGCACCACGCTGCGCGCGAGCAGCGGCCAGATCGCAATGCGCAGCGAGACCTCGCCCGCCTCGAGGAAGGCCGGATCGCCGGGCGCCTCGCCGGCCAGGCTCGGCGCCTCCACCACGAGCCGCGGCGGCACCAGCCCGAAAGCGAGCGCCTGGTAGCGGAACTCGCGGCCGGTGGCGTCCTGGGCCGCCTGCTCGATGCGTTCGCGCACGGCGGGGCTCTCCACCAGCCCGGGCAGGAACGCGAGCAGCGCCCCCACGCCGACGGCGATCAGCACGAGCAACGCGAGGGCCACGCGGACGGCCATGCGCACGGTCACCTCCCTGCGAGCTTCCGGGCCAGGATCGCGCGGACCGCACCCGGATCCGCCTTGCCCTGGGTCCGCCTCATCACCTGCCCCATGAGGGCGTTCACGAGCTTGTCTTCCCCCGCGCGGATGCGCGCCACCATGGCGGCGTTCTCCGCGAGCACGGCGTCCACGGCCTGCTCGAGCGCGCCCGCGTCGGACAGGGTCTCGAGCCCGCGCGCAGCCACAAGCGTCTCGGGATCGCCTCCGGATCTGACCAGCTCCGGCAACAACTCACGCGCAACGGCGGCCGTGATGCGACCCTGGTCCACGAGACGGATCAGCCGAGCCAAGGCGCCAGCTGTGAACTGCCTCTGCGCGTCCTCAAGCTCGAGCTGCTGCTCCTTGAGAGCGTGTGCGACATCGCGTAGGAACCATTTCACGACCGTCCGACCATCGCCGTGTTCCTTTGCTGCGGCTTCGAAGAAAACGGACCCCGTCCAACTGGACGTCGTGGTCGCAGCATCTTCGGCCGACAACCCGTACTCCTGCTGGAAGCGCGCGCGCCGGGCCGCCGGCAGCTCGGGCACGGCCGCTCGCGCGCGGGCGATGCGCGCCTCGTCGATGGCGAGCGGGATCAGGTCCGGGTCCGGGAAGTAGCGGTAGTCGTGGGCGTCTTCCTTGAGGCGCATGACCGAGGTCGTGCGGGTCTTCGGGTCGTAGCGCAGCGTGCACTGCTGGACCGTGCCGCCCGCGTCGAGCACGTCTGCCTGGCGCGCCGTCTCGGCCTCGATGGCCTCCTTGATGAAGCGGAAGCTGTTCAGGTTCTTGAGCTCGGCGCGTGTGCCGTAGCGGGTCTCGCCGTGGGGCCGCAGCGAGACGTTCACGTCGCAGCGGAAGTGGCCGTGCTCGAGGTCCACGTCGGAGACGTCCAGGTAGCGGAGGATCGATTGGAGCGTGCGCAGGTACGCGCCGGCCTCCTCGGCCGAGCGCAGGTCGGGCTCGGTGACGATCTCGAGCAGCGGCGTGCCCGCGCGGTTCAGGTCCACCAGCGAGTCGCCGCCCGCGTGCACCGACTTCCCGGCGTCCTCCTCCATGTGGATGCGCGTGAGTCGCACCCGCCGGGTCGCTCCGTTGGCCTCGATCTCCACGGACCCGCCCGTGCAGTAGGGCTCCTCGTACTGGGAGATCTGGTAGCCCTTGGGCAGGTCCGGGTAGAAGTAGTTCTTGCGCGCGAAGATCGAGCTCGGCCGGATCTCGGCGCCGGCCGCCAGCGCCGCGCGCAGGGCGAAGTCCACGGCCTGCTCGTTCAGCACCGGCAGCGCGCCGGGCAGCGCCAGGCAGGTCGGGCAGGTGTGGTGGTTGGGCTCGTCACCGTACTTGACCTCGCAGCCGCAGAAGAGCTTGGTGCGCGTCTTCATGTGCACGTGGGTCTCGAGGCCGATCACCACCTCGTAGTCCGGGTGCGGGTGCGCGCTCACGCGGCGGCCTCCGGCGGGCGGGCCAGGTGGTGGCGCGTGAGCCGCTGGTAGGCGTCGGCCACGCGCAAGAGCGTCCCTTCGGCGAGCGGCGGCCCCAGCAGCTGGAGCCCCACGGGCAGGCCGCCCACGAAGCCGCACGGGATCGAGACGCCGGGGATGCCGGCCAGCGGCGCCGCCACCGTGTAGACGTCGGAGAGGTACATGCTCAGCGGGTCCTTCACGTTCTCGCCGAGCCGGAACGCGGGATCGGTGGTGGTGGGCGTGGCGATCACGTCGCAGCGCGAGAAGGCCGCCTCGAAGTCGCGGCGCAGGAGCGTGCGCACCTGTTGTGCCTTGCGGTAGTAGGCGTCGTAGTAGCCGGCCGAGAGCACGTAGGTGCCGAGCAGGATGCGGCGCTTCACCTCGGCGCCGAAGCCCTCGGAGCGCGAACGCTCGTAGAGCTCGCGCAGGCGGGTGGCGCCGACGGCGCGCCGGCCGTAGCGGATGCCGTCGAAGCGGGCCAGGTTGCTCGAGGCCTCGGCGGTGGCGATCAGGTAGTAGACCGCGACGGCGTGGCGCGTGTGCGGAAGCGATAGCTCGCGCACCTTGGCGCCGGCGGCCTGGAGCGTCTCCACGGCCTCGCGCACGCGCGCCAGCACGCCGGGATCCACGCCTTCTTCGACGAAGTACTCGCGCGGGAGCCCCACCACCAGGCTCGAGACGTCGCCCGAGAGATCGGCGGCGTAGTCGGGCACCGGATCGGGCAGCGACGTGGAGTCGCGCGGGTCGTGGCCCGCCACGGCGGCCAGCGCCGCCGCCGCGTCGGCGGCCGTGCGCGCGAAGGGCCCGATCTGGTCGAGCGACGATGCGAAGGCCACGAGCCCATGGCGCGAGACGCGCCCGTAGGTGGGCTTCAGGCCCACCACGCCGCAGCAGGCCGCGGGCTGGCGGATCGAGCCGCCCGTGTCGCTGCCGAAGGCCACGGGCACGATGCCCGCCGCCACGGCCGCGGCCGAGCCGCCCGACGAGCCGCCGGGCACGCGCGCCAGGTCCCACGGGTTGCGCGCCGGACCGCGCGCCGAGTTCTCGGTGGACGAGCCCATGGCGAACTCGTCCATGTTGGTGCGCCCGACGATCACGGCGCCCGCCTGCGAAAGCCGCTCCACCGCGGTGGCATCGAAGGGCGCCACGTAGCCTTCGAGGATGCGCGAGGCGCACTCCACGGGCTCGCCCGCCTGGGAGAAGTTGTCCTTCACGGCGACCGGAATGCCGTCGAGCGCAGAGCGCAGCCGGCCGGCCTTGCGCCGCGCGTCGGCGGCCTCCGCCTCGGCCAACGCCGCGCGCTCGCGCAGGTGCACGAACGCTCCGAGCCGGGCGCCCAGCGAGCCGGCTCGCTCGAGCGCCGCGCCCACCAGCTCGGCCGAGCTCGTGCGGCCCGCGTCGAGCGCCTCGCGCAGCTCCGGGAGCGTCCCCAGGGGCGGCCTGTCCACCCTAACCTTCTTCGTCCTCGCCCTCGATCACCGGGGGGACCACGAAGGCCGTACCCCGGGCGGCGGGCGCATTGCGGACGGCGGCCTCGGCCGGCAGGCTCGGCGCGGGCACGTCGGGGCGCAGGGGCGTGGTCAGCGGGAGCACGTGGGCGGTGGGCGGGACGCCCTCGGTATCGACCGCGCGCAGCGTCTCCACGTAACCGAGGATGGTGTCGAGATCGGCGGCCATGGCCCGTGCCTCGTCCCCGGACAGGGACAGGCGCGCGAGGCTCGCGA
>Ga0302046_10001087_pt1 | contig 25762 bp, 21 predicted proteins | sample RVTome_11_FD_200261 | JGI IMG/M metagenome (GOLD analysis project Ga0302046, IMG submission 200261) | Soil microbial communities from uranium-contaminated site in the Upper Colorado River Basin, Wyoming, United States - RVT147D111 (version 2) ... | reverse complement strand
GGCCCTTACAGTCGGCTCGGAGAAGAAAAAAATTACGTATAATCTCCATATCATGACGTCACCCACTTGTTACCCGCCCTCGCGTATGCTATCTTCATGCTCGCAAGACACGGTCTTACTCGCTCACGAAGGAGGATCCTAATGCGCGGCCTCTCCTGGCGGATTGTGCTGACGATGCTCGGCTTGCTCCTGATGGCAGCCTCGCAGATAACGTTCGCTCAAGCGCAGGACGCTTTGTCGTCGCCGAGCGAGGTCCGGCCGGATACGGTCTATGGCCGTGTCGGCGACTGGTTCGTGTTGCGCGACCTGGGCGGCGAGACGATGCCGTTCGCGAACTTCAGCAACCGTGTTCTCTTCGTGAACTTCTGGGCTACCTGGTGTTCGCCCTGCGTCGAGGAGATGCCCACGATCATCGAGCTTGTAGACGCCGTCGGCGATGGCGACGTGGCCTTCCTGCTCATCTCGATTGACGATGATGAGCGCACCGTGCGCCGATTCGTGAAGAAGCACAAGCTGTCTGCACCCGTTTATCTTCGGGGCTGGCAGCCGGGCGAGAGCACGTTCGCGGCGGGTATCGTTCCGGCTACGTTCATCGTGGGCAAGGGGGGAGAGATCGCGTATCAGCATCACGGCGCAGCCGACTGGAACACGGAGCCGCTGCGCCGCTTCCTCCGGGAGCTGGCGCAGCAGTAAAGCACCATCGAATATCCATCGCTAAACCAGACAGCGGGCCATACCCATGCAGACCATGACCCACCGCACCCTGCAACTCGCGCTCGTCCTTCTTTTCGCCGGCGTGCTTTCTCTGGAGGCTTACGCGCAGGGGTGCGTCGCGATACGGCACTTCTCCTGTGGGGGAAACGGCCTGAGCGCTGCACTTTTGAACCCCGGCGATCTCACCGTCGGTACGAGCTACCGGTACTTCAAGTCGTTCCGTCACTTCAGCAGGCGCACGGAGCATCCCGACCGTGTCGCCAACCACACCGAGGTCATTAACTATGCCCACGCCCTCGACCTCACCGTTTCCTATGCGATTTCGAGCCGGATGTACGCGGCGTTCACGCTTCCCTTCGTGATAAACGAGCGCTCCTCGCTGTACGAGCACGGGCGTAGCGAGCGATACTCCTCGTTCTCCCGGGGTCTTGCCGATATCCGGGTAGGGCTGGGGTACTGGCTCCTGAACCCGGTCGCCCATCCGAACTTCAATATGGCCGTGGGGCTGGGACTCAAACTACCGACGGGCGACTACAACGCCACCGACCTCTTTTACAACGTGGGGGTAGAGGCGCACCCGGAAGTGCGCCCGGTCGATCAGTCGATCCAGCCCGGCGACGGCGGCTTCGGCTTTACGCTCGATTTCCAGATATACCAGCGTCTGCTGGACGCGCTGTCGTGGTACGGCAACGCTTTCTACCTGCTCAACCCGCGCGAGACGAACGAGATACGCACGTTTCGAGAGACGCTGAGCCCGATCCTGGCGAATGAAAGTATTATGTCGGTTCCAGACCAATTCGCGCTTCGCTTCGGCCTCAACTACGCGCTGCCTGTGACCGGGGCAAGCGCGTCGATGGGTGTCCGATACGAGGGTGTCCCGGTGGAGGACCTGCTTGGGGGAAGCCAGGGTTTCCGGCGTCCGGGCTCGGTCTTTTCTGTGGAACCCGGGTTCAGCTACATGGTGAACAATGTCTCGCTGAACCTCTCCGTGCCCGTTGCGGTGATCCGGAACCGGCCACAGAGCGTGACGGATCGGGAGACGGAACAGCTGACGGGCAATCCTCGCAACGGCGATGCCGCCTTCGCCGATTACTTGATCAACGTGGGCTTCACGTACCGCCTGAGTGGCCGGCGCCAGCCCATACCTGCTACGTTTTGAGTGCGAAAGGAGGTACTCGATGAGCAACGACAAGGTAGTTACCAACCAGAAAATGATTCTGGAGAACCAAAAGACGATTCTGGAGAACCAGAAGACCATCCAGTCGAACCAGGACAAGCTCGACAAAATTCTCGCTAACCAGGAGCAAATCCTGGCAAATCAGGAGAGGATTCTGGGACAATAAGGGCGTGTTTGGACCGTACGTTCCGGTTCGTTCCACCGCGTACACGGACGACCAGCCACCGTCGCTTGAATGTGAAAGCGCTTTATGCACAAAGCAAACCCTCCCATGAATCGTGCCCATGCTTTACCATCGACTGCACCGCCTTGTAAACGGAATATCTTCGACCGGCTCAACGTTTTACTGCTCATCCTACTCGTACTGTCCGCGTCTCCTCTTTGGGCCCAGACGCTCGACGACGGCCTGCTGATGCCGAAGCGGGCAATGGGCACAGGGTTTCTCTACGCTCACGATAGCTGGGATCAGTATTGGGAAGGCAGCCTGAAGCGGGACAACGGGAACATCGGAACGCTCACCACGCAGAGCATCACCTGGATGGGTGGCTATGGGGTCACCAACCGGCTCACCGTCATGGCCATGCTGCCCTACGTGTGGACGCGCGCCAGCCAGGGCGTTCTGCATAGTATGAGCGGTCTGCAGGACCTCACGATGGCGGCCAAGTACGGGTTGCTCACGACACCGTTTACGAACCTCGGTACGATACACGCGATCCTCGTCGGAGCCGTCAGCATTCCTGTCAGCGATTACACCTCCGATTTCCTCCCGCTTTCGATCGGATTGGCCAGCCGGCGCTTCTCGGGACGCTTCACCTTGAACTTCCAGGCCCGTGAAGGGTGGTTCCTCAACGCCTCGGCCGCCTATACCTGGCGCGCGAAGGTGAATCTTGACCGGCCCGCCTACTACACCGATGGCCAGCTCTACTTGAGCAATGAGGTGGCCATGTCGGACGTGTTCGATTGCACGGTGAGCGCCGGGTATCGGAACGGGCGCCTGCATATTCCGATCTCCGTCGTGCAGCAATACACCCTCGGCGGGGGCGACATCCGCCGGCAGGACATGCCGTTCGTGTCGAACCGCATGAACTTCGTCAGGGTCGACGGCCTGGTGAGCTACGCCCTCCCGGCGAACCTGGCGATCCGGCTCGGCGTGGCCCGCGTCGTGAGCGGCCGAAATGTGGGTCAGTCCACGACGCTCACGGGCGGCCTCCTCTACACGTTCCACATATAATCGAGAGCCAATCCCTTGAGAACGTTATCTCTCTGGCCGGTGCTGATGGCCGTCCTTTCGTGCGTGGCCTTGCTCTCCGGTTCCGGTTGCGACAACACCATCCAGTCTTTCGAAGAGCTGCCTCCGCTCGAAGCGGCCGGCCTCGACGCGGATGCCGGAGGCTGGCGTATGATCGTCCTGACCGGTCCCGATCAGTTCGAGGTCGCGGCGCCGGCGGCCGTCACCTCCGACGCCTATCAGGCCGAGCTGAGTGCCATCAAGTCCGCTCAGGCGAAGCTGACGGCTGCGCAGCGCCGATCCATCGAGTACTGGAGCAGCGGGGGCGTGCTGCGCTGGAACCAGATCATGTGCGAACTGGTGGCGCGCTTCAATCTACCCCCGGCGCCCCTGGAAGACGGCACCTACGGGGGGCCGAACGCCGAGAATCCCTTTGCCGACCCTCAGTTTCCGTTTGCTAATCCGCCCTATGCGGTGCGGGCCTACAGCTATGTGAGCGTGGCTCAGTTCGAGGCCCTGAAGGCGGCGTGGTACTGGAAATACCGCTACAACCGCCCGTCGCCCGCCCGGGTCGATGACGGCGTTGCGGCACTGGTGCCCGTGGGGGACCTGCCGGCCTATCCCTCCGAGGACGCGGTGTTGTCGGGCGTCACGGTCGAGATACTGAAGCTCATGTTTCCCGCGGCGGTCGAGGAGATCACGAAGAAGGCCAGCGAACAGCGCGATGCAGCGCTCCTGTCCGGCAAGGCGTCGTCGAGCGACTTTGCGGCCGGGCTGGCGTTGGGGAGGGCCGTGGCGGCGGTGCTGATCGCGCGCGCCAGGGGGGACGGGATGAGCAACGCCGTGGGCAATGCGGCCCAGTGGCAGGCGCTCGCGGACGCTGCCGTGGCGCGCGGCGAAATACCGTGGATGAGCCTGGAAATCCCGCTCCGGCCGCCGATGCTTCCGAACTTCGGCCAGGTGCAGATGTGGGCCATGACGCGGGAGGATCTCGTCAGCGAACGTCCGCCCGCGCCGCCGTCCACCTCTTCGAGTCAGATGGAGCAGGAGTTGGCCGAGGTGAAGAGCGTGGTCCAAGGCCTGACCAAGGAACAACTCGCCATCGCCCAGTTCTGGAATGACGGCGTCTCCACCTACACGCCGCCCGGGCACTGGAACGACATCGCGACGGAGTACATCCGCGACGCACGGATGAGCGAGGTCCGCGCCGCCCGCGCCTTCGCGCTGCTCAACATGGCGATGCACGACGCCGGGGTCGCCTGCTGGGATGCAAAATTTTTCTACTTCAATCCCCGCGCATCGCAACTGGATCCAGGCATCAAGACGACGATCGGGATGCCGAATTTCCCGTCGTACACCTCGGGCCATTCGACGTTCTCGGCCGCGGCGGCAACCGTCTTGTCTTATCTCTTCCCCGGCGGCGCGGCCAGTTTCGACGCGATGAAGGACGAGGCCGCCATCTCCAGGCTCTATGGGGGCATTCACTATCGCAGCGACATCGAAGTCGGCAAAACGCATGGTCAACAGATCGCGGCGTATACGGTGCGGGTCGCCCAGCAGGACGGGGCCGATTGAGCGTGCGAGGACGCCGCGTCGTCGGATGCGGACATCAGGAAGCGCGTAGAGACTACAGGTCATAGCTCCATTGAGCCGTTCTTGAGCGTGCATTCCGTTTGGAACGTCACCCGCTTGTTACCCGGTGCTCCCTTCCATATATTTGTGGTGTTCAGGTGCTTCAGATGAGGAGCACCGCCTGTTGTAGTGCGTGCCAGGTATTCTTGAATCCCAACAGCTAAAGGCGCTTTTTACTCGAAGCAGATCCACCATCCTCATGAAGGAAGTCCACGCTTTATCCTCGAGTGTGACGCTACGCTCCGAAAGCCTCCTCGGCCGGCTCAACCGTGAGTGGCATGAGCGAGCCCTCCAACTCTTTATGGTGATCGTGCTGGCCCATTGGGCGGAGCATCTGGCGCAGGCGTTCCAGATCTACGCACTCGGCTGGCCGATTCCCGACTCGCGCGGCGTTCTGGGCCTGTGGCTCCCCTGGCTGGTGAAGTCGGAGTTGTTGCATTACGGCTACGCCCTGGTGATGTTGACGGGTATCTGGGTGCTGCGCTCGGGTTTTACGGGTCGGTCGTATACGTGGTGGATGGTCGCTTTCTGGATCCAGTTCTGGCACCACATCGAGCACGCGCTGTTACAGGGGCAGGCCATCGCCGGGATGAACCTGTTCAATGCCCCTGTGCCGACGAGCCTCGTTCAGTTAATCATCCCTCGCGTCGAACTCCACCTGATCTACAACTCGGCGGTGTTTATTCCGATGGTGATCGGCATGTACTATCACCTGTTTCCCTCTGACGAAGAGCGGGCCCATATGCAGTGTTCCTGTGCGATTCAGCCTCGCGCCGTCGCAGCCGACGCTACGTGAAAGTTCGGCCGGTCCCTTGTTGTTCGCAGAGGGTGTTGCGTGGGTATCTGCTCGGGGGCATGGTGTTGCTGGTGGTGGGGTGCCGGCCTGCTCCGGATACCGCTTCGGACATCGCCGTGACCTGGCAGGTAGCGCCCGACCCGCCGCGCATCGGGCAGACGACCGTCACCGTGGCGTTGGCCGACAGCCTGCGCCGGCCGATCCGCGAGGCCCGCGTTACCCTGAAAGGCACGATGACACATCCCGGCATGGCCCCCGTCTTGGCCGAGACCCACGAAGTAGCGCCGGGCCGGTATCAGGCTACGCTGGATCTGACGATGGGGGGGGACTGGGTGCTGCTGTTGCAGGCGACCTTGCCGGATGGCCGCTCTGTGCAACGGCAGAAGGCGTTGCGCGGCATACGCGCTCCGTGATGTGAGGAGAAACGGTAAGTTGTGACGTAATGAACGCCGAACCTGCAACAGAAACGGTTCCTGCCTCCCCCGGTCTGGATCTGCTACGCGTTCCCGTCATCGGGCGGTTTCTGCAGTGGCGCCGTTCGCGCCGGGTGATGCAGGCCGTCTTGCTCCTCGTTGCGCTGGCCATGATCGTGCATGGGTTTTGGGGGCCGCAGCTTGCGTCCAGGAACCTCGCCACGCTGCTTACCTGGGTGCATTATCGGGGGGTGCTGGTGCTGGTCCTGCTCGTCGCCGGCAACCTGTTTTGCATGGCCTGTCCGTTCATGCTGCCCCGCGACCTGGCCCGGCGGTTCTTCAAGCCGGTGCTGAAATGGCCGCGCCGGCTGCGCAACAAAGGGTTCGCTGTTGTATGGTTCATCGGGGTGCTTTTTGCCTATGAGTTGTTCGACCTCTGGGGATCACCCTGGTGGACGGCCTGGCTCATCGTGGGGTATTTCAGCGCCGCCTTGCTCGTCGATGCGTTGTTCAAGAATGCTTCGTTTTGCAAATACGTCTGCCCCATCGGTCAATTCAATTTTGTCGCGTCGACCCTGTCGCCGCTTGAAGTCAAAGTCCGTGACCACGACACCTGCGCTAGCTGCCGGACGCTCGATTGCATCAAGGGGACACGCGCCGAGGAAGACAACACGCTGGTGCTCCAACGAGGGTGCGAGCTAGCGCTCTTCCAGCCGGCTAAAACCGGCAACATGGATTGTACCTTCTGCCTGGATTGCGTCTATGCCTGCCCGCACGACAACATCGCCATCGCGACGCGGCTTCCGGGCAGCGAACTGTGGGAAGACCCGCGCCGTTCGGGGATCGGGCGTTTTTCCACGCGGACGGACCTGGCTGTGCTGGCGCTGTTGTTCACGTTCGGGGCTTTGCTGAACGCATTCGGCATGGTCAGCCCGGTGTATGCCGTGCAGGCCTGGCTGGCGGAGCGGATGGGTACGACGGCCGAGGCGCCGGTGCTGGGTACGCTTTTCTTGCTCGCCCTCGTGGTCGAGCCCCTGTTGTTGATCGGCGGAGCCGCTTACTTGACGCGCCGCGTAACGGGCTCCTCAGAAAAACTGCTCTCGGTGACGACGCGCTTTGCCTATGCGCTGATTCCCCTGGGATTCGGGGTGTGGTTGTCTCATTATAGCTTTCACCTACTCACCGGGCTCTGGACCTTCGTACCCGTCGTGCAGCAGGTCCTCCTGGATCTGGGCATCCCGTTGTTCGGAAGCCCGATGTGGCATCTTACGGGCGTACCGCAAGAACTGGTGTTGCCGCTCGAATTCGGCTTTTTGAGCCTGGGTGCCCTCGGCTCGTTGCTGGTGGCCTACCGCATCGCGGCACGGGACCACCCGGAACGGCCCGTCGCGGCGTTTGTACCCTGGGCTGTGTTGAGCTTCATGCTGTGGCTGGCGGCCCTGTGGTTGCTCAACCAGCCGATGGAAATGCGCGGCACGTTTCTGGGAAGCTAACCGTTTGTATCGAGGTGCTTATGCCTGTCACCCTGCGGCATCCCATGCGGCTCAGGCTTCTGGGTACGGCATGCGCCCTGCTCGTCCTGGCGCTGCCGGCCCATGCCCACGAAGGTCCGCCCTTTCCGGTCATCGTGGATCAGCGGGTCGGCTCGATGATCGTGTCGGTGTGGGCGGACCCGGACATCGGCACCGGTACGTTCTACGTCGTTCTGGAACCTGCCGCCGACGGCGCTTTGCCGGAAGACATCACGGTGGAGGTGGGCGTGTGGCCGGTGTCCGGTCGGCTGGAGGAGGTGCGATACCGGGCTGCGCCGGAACCCGTACGCTACGGCGCGCGGTACTTCACCGAGGTGGCCTTTGACGAGGGTGAATGGTGGAACGTACGCATCGTGGTACGTAGCGCGGGAGGCAGTGGTGAACTGACCGTCGAAGTAGAGGCCACGCCGGACGGCACGCTCGGCCCGATCAGCCTGATCCTTTATCTGTTGCCGTTCCTGGCGGTGGGCGGGCTCTGGATCAAGGCGGTGCTGCACCAGCGCCGTGTGGCTTCGTCCTGAATCAGACCGGTTGCGAAGGCCGCGCACCCAGGTAAGCGTACACGCACCCGGTGAGTTCAGCCACCAGATTCTCCTTGTCGTCCGCCACGTCGTATGTACGGAGCGCGCCGGAGAGAATCGCCTCGCGGGCCGCCGCGTTCACGCTGAAGAGGCCGTAGCGGAGTGCGGTCTCCGGGGCCGGGTGGGTGATCTCCGGCGCGTTCCGGCGGGCTCGTTCGAGGAAGGCGTTGTGGATGGTTCGGTTGGTGTGATCCATCAGGCTTCTAAGCCCCTGGGAGCCCGCTGCATGGCGTCGCACCTCGATGACCAGCCGGCGATGATCCACAAACGCATCAGCGAAGCGGCGGCTTGCATGAGGCGCTCCCGCGTGGCCCGGCTACGCACCTGCTTTGCGTGTCGAGCAGAAAGCCGGCCATATCATTCCGTATCGGGTTCGAGCCGTTTTTCGCGACGCCACGAGCCAGAGGGGACTGCTGAGCGAAGCCAATAAACCGACGGGCTGGGAGGCAAGGTTGGGGCTGAGTCTTTCATACGACATCGTCACGCAGAGCCACCGTAGCACGCTCAGGGTCGAGCGCGGAGAGGAGCCGGGCGCGGCGTTTATCATCATCCGGCCAAACGCCCTATCTTTACCGTAGGCGATGCGGATCAGGGTACTGCCTTCAGGATCTCACGCCACCCCTTTTCGATGATGCCCGAACCAGCTCCCGGTGCTGCTGCCATGGCTTCTTTCTCCCTCGTCCGCTACGGAGCGACCTGGCTTTCTGTCCTGACGGGCTTGCTCTGGCTCGCAGGATGCACCCCGTCCACCGACGCCCACCGCCCTCCCAACCTCGTCATCATTTTTGCGGACGACCTCGGCTACGGCGACCTCGGCGTCTACGGCCACCCGACGATCCGCACGCCGCACCTGGACCGGATGGCGGCGGAAGGGATGAAGTTCACCCAGTTTTATACGGCGGCCTCGGTGTGCACCCCCAGCCGGGCAGCCTTGTTGACCGGGCGGCTGCCCGTCCGCAGCGGCATGGCCGGCGACACACGGCGCGTCCTCTTTCCCGACTCCAGGCTCGGTCTGCCAGCCGCAGAGATCACCATCGCCGAGGCGCTCAAAGAGCAGGGGTACGCTACGGCGGCCATCGGCAAGTGGCACCTGGGGCACCTGCCACCCTACCTGCCCACGCGCAACGGGTTCGACACCTACTTCGGCATCCCGTATTCGAACGACATGGACCGGACGGTAGGCGGGGCGAGGCAGGAGATTTTCCGGGAGCCGAGCATCGAATCCTGGAACGTCCCGTTGATGCGCGGCGAGGAGATCGTCGAGCGGCCGGCCGACCAGCGTACAATCACGAAGCGCTACACCGAGGAGGCGGTGCAATTTATCCGGACGCACAGCGACGAACCCTTCTTCGTCTACCTCGCGCACAGCATGCCGCACGTGCCCCTGTTTCGGTCCGACGCCTTTGCCGATGTCAGCCGGCGGGGTCTCTACGGCGATGTGATCGAAGAGATCGACTGGAGCGTCGGGCAGGTCCTCGACGCCCTGCGCACCGAAGGATTGGCCGAGAATACCCTGGTCTTCTTCACGAGCGACAACGGGCCCTGGCTGGTCTTCGACACGCACGGCGGCTCGGCGGGACTGCTGCACGGCGGCAAGGGCATGACGTGGGAAGGCGGCATGCGCGTGCCCGGCCTGGCCTGGTGGCCCGGCACCATCGCGCCGGGCTCGGTCAACGACGCCGTCACGAGTACGATGGACCTCTATGCCACGGCGTTGTCGATGGCCGGCCACGCGTTGCCGGCCGACCGCGTGATCGACGGCTGTAACTTGTTGCCGATGCTCACGGGGGCCTCCGCCGACCCGGTGCGCGACGTCTATTTCTACTACCGGGGCACCACCCTCTACGCAGCCCGCAAAGGACCCTGGAAGGCGCATTTCATCACCCAGTGGGCCTACGTGGCCGACAGCGTACGCACCGAGCACGACCCGCCCCGGCTCTTTCACCTCGACCACGATCCCTCCGAGCAGTACGATGTGGCCGCTGCCCACCCGGACGTCATCGCCGCCATCCGGGCCGAGGTAGAACGACACCGCGCCAACCTCGACGCGCGTGCTACCCAACTCGACGCCCGTATCGATGACCCGTGAGGCTTTCTACTCGGGCAATACTTGGGCAACCCGAAGCGATTCTCCCGGACTTGAGCCCGTAGGCTTCAAGGAGATCGCCGAAACCTCGAACAGCACCTACAACGCCGTGCTGACAAGGGCGGGCGTTAACCTACGTCCTGGAAGTATAAAGCTCAGGATTCGGAAGACCGTGTTTCGGCGTAGGGCATGGTCAGCGGCGGCAATGCGGCCTCAATCGCCTTGCGACGGGGTTCCAGCCAGGGAGGCAGGATGAGGTGCTCGCCCAGGTGCTCCGGTGCTTCATCCCGGGCAAAGCCAGGCCCGTCGGTCGCCAGCTCGAACAGCACGCCGCCCGGCTCCTGGAAATACACCGACTTAAACCAGAAGCGGTCGATCTGCGGCGACGGCTGCAAGCCGACGCGTTCGATGAAACGCCGCAGGGTCATTTCTTCCGCTTCGTCGCGCATGCGCCACGCTACGTGGTGCACCCCTCCGGTGCCGGTCATGCCGCGTGGTGCGCCCGGCATCACTTTGACCTCGATGAGGGTGCCGGAGGCCCCGCCGTCGACGCCGTAGCGGTGCCAGCCGGCCTCGTCCCCGAGGGCTTCGAAACCCAGGACGTCCGTGAGGAGCAACGCGGTGTATTCCAACGCGTGCTCCCAGAGCCGTACGGCGTGCATGCCGCGCACCTGGTGATCCGTGGGGATGGGGCTCTGAGGCCAGGGTACGAACGGCCGTTCGTCCTCGGTTTCTACCAGCGCCAGCCGGAGGCCGTGCGGGTCGGTGAAGGGCAAGGTCCGCTCGCCGAAGCGGGTCTCGACGGCGTCGTACGCCACGCCGGCTGCATCGAAACGCTGCTGCCAGTACGCGAGGCTGCCCGTAGGGACGGCAAACGGCACCTCGACGGTCAGGCCGGTGCCGAGGCGGGCGGGTTGCATCTCCGGCCAGGGGAAGAACGTCAGGTCGGTGCCGGGGGTACCGGCGGCATCGGCGTAGAAAAGGTGATAGGTGCCGGGGGCGTCCTGGTTCACGCTTTTCTTCACCAGGCGCATGCCCATCGTACCGGCGTAGAAGGCCAGGTTTTCCTGGGCGTCACCGGCGATGGCGGTGACGTGGTGAAGCCCGTGGACGGTCGGTTTCTTCGGGGTTGCTTCCATACGAGGCGTACTAATCTTCGATCAACACCCCCATCTTTCCCATCCGGTAGTCCCGCATGGCTTTGAGGATGTCGGTATGGTTGGTCATGACGAAAGGCCCGGAGGCCACGACCGGTTCATCGAGGGGCGCGCCGGTCATCAGCAGCAGGCGGGTGTCTGCCTCGGCCTCCAGGTGTATCGCCTCGCCGTCCTGCCCCAGGCGCACCAGGTGCTCGCCTTCCACCACGCGCTCCGCGTTCAGCGCCATCCGGCCGTCGAGGAGGTAGAGAAAGGTATTGTGGCCGGGCGGCAGCGGGACGTCGAAGCGGCCACCGGCCCGGAACGTCGCGTTCAGCGCCAGGATCGGGCTGTAGGTTGTGATCGGTCCCTTCACACCGGCAAACGTACCGGCCACAACGGTGAACACGGCATGCCCGTCGGGCGAGGTAACCGTGGGCATCTCCTCAGCCGATAGACCCTGGTAATGCGGCTGCACCATCTTGTACTGCTCGGGCAGGTTCACCCAGAGCTGGATGATTTCTTGCTCGCCGCCCTGTTCGGCCAGCGCACGCGGAGGTCGCTCGCTATGGATGATGCCCATCCCGGCAGTCATCCACTGGACGCCGCCTTCGTAGATGACGCTGTCGTTACCCCGCGAGTCGCGGTGGTGTACGCCGCCGCGATAGACGAAGGTGACGGGGGCGAAGCCGCGATGCGGGTGCGGCGGCACGCCCTCGTCCCGTTGCCGTCGCCCGCCTTCGAGCCGGGTCCGGGCGTGATGAAGCAGCAGAAAAGGGTCGATCTGCTCCAGGCCGCCCGCAGGCAGGGCCTGCTTTACCTGGAACCCGTCCATGTTCACGGGATGGGCGGCAACGACGTTGCGGATGCTGCGGAAGGTAAGCATGGGGATAGCGATGCGTAAACGGTAGGACTATAGAAACGTCTCGGCCGGCGCCCGTACGCTTTACGCCGTGCCAAACCTCGTGGAACCCTAAAACTGCACCTTCTTCTCAATCACCTCATCGCCGCGCTTGACGACGATGGTGGTGGCGTCGCCCTCTTCGAATTGGGCCAGGGCCTCCATGTACGCATTGATGTCCGTCACATCGACCTCGCCCAGCCGGATCACGACGTCGCCTTTCTGCAAGCCGGCGGCGGCGGCCGGGCGTCCGTCCAACACGGCGTCGATCCGTACGCCCTCGCCGTCGGATACATAGTCGGGCATGACGCCGAGGCTCACCTTGAAGGCGGTACGGCGGCTCTGGTCCTCGTCCTGCGTCTTCATGAACGCGAGCGCGCCCTCGTCATCGAGCGCTTCGACCACCTGCACGGCAAAGGAGGCGACGTCGTAGAGGCCCTCGTAGTTGATCAGGTGGCTGTCGTCCGTCGACTTGTGATAGTCGGCGTGCTGGCCGGTGAAGAGGTGCAGGACGGGCATCGCTTCGAGGTAGAAAGCGGCATGATCGGACGGCCCCAGCCCGGAGGCGTGCTTTTTGACGTCGAGATGGGTCGCCGCGGCGGCGCGGTCCAGCGCTGCCGACCAGGCCGGCGACGTACCGGTCCCGTTGACGGCCAACGCCCGCTCTTCGCCCAGGCGCCCTACCATGTCGAGGTTGATCATGTAGTTCATCGTGCTGCGGGGCTGCGTAGGCGACTGGATGAAGTGCTTGGACCCGTAGAGGCCCAGTTCCTCGCCGGAGAAGGCGATGAACAGGTAGTTGTTCCGGCGGGCGTCCGACGCCTTGAGTTGCCGGGCGATCTCGAACAGGGCCGCCACGCCGCTGGCGTTGTCGTCGGCGCCGTTGTGGATGAGGGCTTCGCCGGGCTGGCGAGAGCCGAAGCCGCCGTAGCCGAGGTGGTCGTAGTGCGCGCCGACGATGACCGTGCGGGCAGCGCCGTTGTCGAGCAGGCCGGCGACGTTGTGACCGGTACGCGGCTCGCCGTCCCCGGCCGGCGCGTGTGGATTCGCGCTGAACCGGAAGTCGAACGGTTGAAACCAGTCGCCGCCCGCGCCGGCAGGCGTGAGGCTGAGGGCTGCAAACCGGGTGGCGATGTAGCGGGCGGCGAGCCTCTCGCCGGGGGTACCCGTCTCGCGGCCTTCGAGGAGGTCGGAGGCGAGGTAGACGACGTCTACCTGAAGGTCTTGCAGCACGGCCTCCGGGGCCTGGGCGAGCAGCAGGCTCGTACACAGGAGGCTCGGGAGGCAGGCCAGCAGCAGCCGGGAAGCGCGTTTTTCTATCGTCATGGCACCGTCTGTGGACCGAAGAGAGACATACCGAAAAGCAAGAACGCCCGGCGGGGCCGTTCGTTCGGCCCGGGTCATTGTTTTGCTCCGGTGGTCAATGGGAGGAGGCTTCCGGCTCGGCGTGCATCCAGAACGGCGCGGTGATGAACCAGAGCAGGGCGCCGACGAGCATCAACGTGGCGTGGGCGTCCCAGGAGATCGTCCCGGCAAAGACGAGGAAGGCGGGGACGACCGTCAGGCCGAGCCCGACCAGGGAGCCGAGTTTCAGGAGGAGGGACATGCGTTTTTACCGAGAAAGGGTCGAGGAGGCTAGGGCGTGTGTGCGACCGGGGCGGCAGTGCGCTGCTGGGCCAGGCTCAGCCCGACGTACAGACCCGTGGCGATAAACCAGCCCGGCAGGCCGAGGAAGAAGATCTGCAAGCCCCAGAGCGCGTTGATGCCCCAGCAGGCGGCCAGCGTCAGGCCCCAGGCCAGCCCGGCCGGCCAGCTCACGAGGAGCTGTCGCCATTCCGCATAGTCTTGCCGCAGGCCGAGCCGGGGCAGCAGCCAGAAGTCGGCGAAGATCACCGCGCCCATCGGCATCAGGATCAGGCCATAGAGCGCCACAAAGTCCAGCAACCGCATCATCAGCGCGGGGAAGAGCGCTGCGACCGTAGTGATGGCGCCGACGGCGAGGGTCATCTTCCAGCGCTTCCAGTTCGGCGTGACGGTTTGCAGCGCCAGGCCGGCGCGGTAGATCGTCGGGTTGGCCGTCGTCCACCCGGCGATGACGACGGTGATGACGCCCGCGATGCCGGCGCCCAGGTAGGCGATGGGGCCCGGGGCTACTTCATCGCCCAGCTGCAACGCCAGCGCCACAAGGATGCCGGAGGCGATCCAGGCTACGAAGTGGCCGAGGTACATGCCGAAGGCGCTGAAAAACCCGTACTGCCATTTTTTCGCGTAGCGCAGGATGGTCATGTCCGCCATGCCGATGTGCATCGCCATGTTGGCGAACCAGGCAAAGAACGCCACATGCCAGAACGTGAACTGCACACGCCCTGCCATCGGTACGCCCGTCCAGATCTTCTCGTTCGCCACCGTCCAGAAGTCGCCGAGCGAGGTGACGCCGAGCTGCGGCAGGACCGCCACCCCGCAGGCGACGAAGACCAGAAACATCCAGGGCGAGGCCACCTTCGAGAACTGCGCGATCTTCTCAAAGCCGAGGATTGCCAGCACCGTCACGACCGCTCCGACCAGCAGCACCGTCACCACCCAGCCGACGCTGTTGGGATAGAGGTCGTTGAGGCCGGGCATGGTCATGTCGAACGGGATGCCCACCGCCGTAGCCGCCACCGAGATCATCGACCCGGCCAGGAAGCAAAACATGAGGGCGTTGACGATGTTGTAGACGAAGAGCAGGTTCGGCCCCGTGATCTTGCGCAGCTTCCAGTAGAGGTTAAGGCGTGTCCTCGTGGCGATGGGCGCGCAGAGGAACGCCCAGGAGAGTACCGCCAGCAGGTTGCCGACGAGAAGCCCCAGGATGAGGTCGCCGGCGGCCACGCCGTGGGCCACGAAGAGGGGGCCGATGACGAACTCCGTGCCCGCCACGTGCTCGCCGGCATACAGGCCGATGAAGTTGCCGGGGCCTTGCAGCCGGTCTTCGGAGACGGGCTCGCGGTCGAACTCGTTGATCGCGTCGAGGCGTTCGGCCAGGGTGGTGGGCGGTGTCATCGGCGTGGGGGATTCGGTAGGGTCATTGGGGTCATGGGTCCGTAGTACTTGGTTATTAGGTGAGGACCCAGCCGCTCATGATCAATGACTCATGACCGACGACCTTTTTCCTCTTGTGATGCCGCTGGGGAAAAGCTGCGCGGTTCTCCGTGAGGAAGCCCCCGCGTCACTCGGGTTGTTCCATCATGCCGTCGCCGTGCACCATGACGGCGCCCGTAGCCGTCATCTTCTCCGCCCCCGCTTCCGGCAAGCGCCAGCGGGTGTCGAAGCGGCCTTCCGCCACTACGTCGTTGGCCGAGCCTTTGAAGAGGCGGTAGTCGCCCAGGGTCATGAGGCCGAAGGCGGGAACGCTGTTCGTGAACGGGTTGCCGCCGGGCGGCGAGCCGTCCGTCTGCCACCACGGCAGCCCGGCGTTCACGAGCACGTAATGCCCGTCGATGGGAAAGATATAGACCAGCCCGTATTCGTCGGCCGCGTCGGCCGCCAGGTGGAGCGGCAGACGGTCGCTGAACCGTTCGATCAGGCTGTTCGTCTCCTTCGTGCCGAAAAGAACCAGGTTCGACGAGGCAAGGTCGCTCGGCCGCACCTCGCGGTCGGCAGCGACGCGGGGAAACACCATCACGCGGCCCCAGAAAGGCCCCCGGTACACCGACCACTCGGCGGCTTGCTCGGCCCGCCGGCGGCGTTCGGCCAGGGCTTCGTTCGACGGGTTGCCGCCGGTGCCGTACACGTAGAGGTGCCGGGAGGCTATCGCTGCATCGATGGGGCCTTCCGCGCCGGGCCGTTTCTCCTGTGCGGAAGGCTCGAACCGGCTCTGAACCCAGGCCCCTCCCTGCCGGCTGAACGAGACGGCGTCCGCCGCATCGGTATGGACGGTCGTCCCGTCGATGCTGATCGTCAGGGCGCTGCCCGGTGTGAAGCGTGGGTGCCCCGCCAGGATAAGGGTGAACCCATCCAGGTCAGCCGTCGTCACGGAGAGGTGGTTGGCGGCGGTGAACTGCGCGTCGATGCTCGCCAGCGTACCGGGTGTCAGCGCGCCCAGCCGTACCCAGTAGGCGCTGTTGTTGGCATAGCGGCTGCTCGCGAAGCGCACGCGCTCCGGATGGGGGTTGCGGCGGTATTGCCCGAACCAGTCGAAGATCTGGCCGTCTGCGTAGGCGTTTTCCCAGCTGTTGTGGCTGACGCCGGGGTATTCGGTGTATTCCGTCGCGACGCCCAGCTCTTTGAACCGTTCCACCCAGGCCCGTACGCCCTCGGGCCGGACGACCGGATCCGCGCCGCCCTGAAAGATGTGCACGGGCACATTCAGCGCGTTGCCGGCGAGGGCATCGGTACCCCCCGGAGGCGCCGGGCACACCGGTGCGATGGCCGCCCAGAGGTCCGGCCGGGTCAGGCCGAGCCAGAGCGTCCCGCCGCCGCCCATCGAGAGGCCGGTGAGGTAGGTGCGGTCTTCATCGATGGGAAAGCGCCGCTTCACGTCCGCAAGCACATCCAGGACGTCTTTCTCGGCGATGCCCTGATAGCCCATCGTGCCGCGCGCGTACGGCGAAGCTACGATGTAGTCGACGCCCTCCCATTCCGGGAAGTAACGACTTGCCTCTACGTCATTCTCGCCTTCCGCATTGCTTTTCCCGAAGACCCGCCGCAGGTTCAGCCGGTGGTTCGACCCCGCTCCGTGCAGGCTGATCACGAGGGGGTATTTTTTTGACGCGTCGAAATTTTCCGGCAGGTACAGCGCATACGGCTGCTCGGTGTCGTCGACGTCGGAGTAGAACGTGAGCACCTGAGGGCCCGGCTGGAGGGGCTGGCCGAACGAGACGTGGTAGGTCGCGGCCAGGAGTATAGCGAAGATGACCCGGGAAGGGTGTACCTGTTGCATCATGTTACCTCGTAAGCGGTGACGGAACGCATGCCGGGGAAAGATCGGGTTTGGATGTATAAAAAGCGTCATCGTTTGTTGCGTATGATGGTGGCGGGTACGGGAGGATCTCACGGTGTTGGTTCGAGGAGCCCTTGCATCCGGAGCCATTCGCCCAGGCGATCGATCCAGGTGTCAACCGGAAGCCCCTGCTTCTTCATGCCGAAGCCGTGCCCGCCTTGCGCATAGAGGTGTAGTTCGGCGGGATGCCCGGCCGTCTTCCAGGCCGTGTAGAGGCGTGCGCTGCCCTCGGCCGGCAAGAGCGGATCGTCGCCGGCGGCCACGATAAACAGCGGCGGTGCATCGCCGGGAATCGCGGCTGCGTCCACCCCCGTGCCGTAGATTGGAGCGGCGAAGTCGGGGCGGCTCGCAGGCTCGTATTGCGTGGCTACACCCAGGGCGACCATGGCGCCCGCCGAGAAGCCCAGGATGCCGATGCGGTCCGGCGCGAGGCCCCAGTCGGCCGCCTGCTGCCGCACGAGCGAGACGGCCTGCAGGCCGTCGGCGACGGCCCGGGCTTGCGCCTGCTGCATGACGTCGCCCGAAGTCTCTCGGTCCCTCAGAAACGCCGTGACCTGCCCCCAGAATTCGGCCTCGGCCGTCGCGGTGGGGACGAGCCGGTATTTGAGCAAAAACGTGGCTATGCCGTGGGCCTTGAGCCAGCGCGCCACCACGGTGCCTTCATGGTCCATCGTGAGAAAATTGTGGTAATCAGGGTTGGCGGTTCGATCGGAAGGTAAAGGTTCCGGCTTCCACCGTGTACACCGCGTAGCCGTCCTCGATGCGTTGGAACACAGCGCCGTCCGGCTCCAGGGTGGCGCGGCCGCCGTCCGTCGGGACCCACACCTCGGTGGGTACGGTGCCCGGCGTGGTGACGGTGAGTTCGAACGTGCCGTCCGCTGCCTGCGTCCAGGCAGAAGCAACAGCGCCTCGGATCGTGTCGAGCGAGCCGCTTACCTGCGCCAGCCCGGCGGGCACATGCGGTTTGATAAGGAGCATGGCATAGCCCGGCGCGCCGGGATGGATGCCGGCCAGGCGCTGGTAGAACCATGTGCTGATCGACCCATAGTAGTGATGGTCGTACGACCGGGAATTCAGGCTCCAGCCCTCGAACATCGTCGCGTGGCCGTTTTCGATCCACCACCCCCAGCTCGGCTCGTCCGTCCGGGTGGCTACCTGGAAGGCGGTGTCCGTAAACCCGTAATCGCTGAGAATCGTCATCAGGTAGCGGGTGGCATAGATGCCGGCGCTGAGATGATAGGCGCGTGCCACGAGGTCGTCGTTGAGGCGGCGGACGAGGGCCTCTTCGTGACCGGCCGGCACCATGCCGAAGGCGAGGGGGAGGACGTTCTGCGTCTGGGCGTACGGCTGGGGCACCGCCTCGGCATTGAGGGTCCGGTAGTAGCGTTGCGCGGCGTCCCAGTAGCGGGCGTTGTAGGCGTCGCGGACGGCGTTCGCGAGGGCGCGGTAGGTCGCCGCGTCCGTGGTCTTGCCCAGGAGGTCCGCGCTCTGCGCCAGCCGGTCGACCATGTAGAAGTAATAGGCCACCGCCGTGGCGTCGACGGGGCCCACAGGGCCCGCGGCGGCGTATTCCCCGAGGAAGCGGTTGGTGGTGTTGTAGGTATATCCGTTCGCGGCGTTGATGTACGTCCCGGTGTAGTCGACGAGCCGCTTCTGGGTGTCGTACATCGCGTCGAGGATCTGCCGGTCTCCGTAGAGGTGGTACAGGTCCCAGGGCAGGACGAACGTGGCGGCGTCCCACGACGGCACCGGTCCCCAGACGAAGTTCCACCCCGGCGTGTCTTCATAGCCGTAATAGGCCGTTGTCGGCACGATCTCGGGGATCTCGCCCTGCTCGGACTGGGCATCCCGGAAGTCGGCCATCCACTTCGTCCAGAGCCTCGCCACGTCAAAGTTGAGCGCCGCCGCAAGCGACGAAGCCTGCGCGTCGCCGGTCCAGCCGTTCTTCTCATACGTCGGCGTGTCGGTATGGAACCCGTGCATGTTGTTCAGGAGGGTATGGCGGGCGGCCTGCTGGATCTTGTTGAGGAGGTCGTTCGAACTCGTGAAGGTCCCCGTCGAGGCCACCGAGGAGTGGACGACCTTCCCGAGGAGCGCGTCGAGGGTCGGTGTGCCGGGGAAGCCTTCTACCTGGACGTAGCGGAATCCTTTGTAGCTGAAGGCCGGCTCCCACTGCTCCGGCCCGCCGCCGGCCAGGGTGTAGTAATCCGTCTGAAGCTGGGCGTCGATGAGCCCGCCGACGGGCTCTACGGTACCGTCTTCGGTCAACTTTTCGGCGTGCACCATCGACACCGTCTGCCCGGCCGGGCCGGAGACCCGGAGCTGCACCCACCCGGCGAAGATGCGTCCGAAGTCGAAGACGTAGGTGCCGGGCCTCGGCGCGGCGACGGCGACGGGCCGGATCGTATCGACCACCTTGATGGGCTCAAGCTGCGCGGCCACCAGGGCCCCCGCCGGTCCGGCGACCACCGAGGCCGGCGTCCAGGCGCCGTCGTCGTATCCGGCCTGTTGCCAGCCGGACGGCATGCGCCGGGCGTCGTAGCGCTCGCCGAGATAGATCGAGTCGTACGTGGTCGGCCCGTCCGTCGTGCGCCAGGAACCGTCGGTGGCGACGACCTGCCGTGTTCCGTTCGCGAACCTGATCTCCAGCTGGGCGCGGAGGGTCGGGTTGCCGTGCCAGGCCGCCATGTGCCAGTACCACTCGTTGGGGACCGTCACGCCGTACCAGCCGCGCCCGAGCTCGACGCCGAGGGCGTTGCTGCCTTCGCGGACGAGGGTAGTGACGTCGTAGGTACGATAGAGGACGCGCTTGTCGTAGGCGGTGAATCCGTTCTCCAGCGCGGCCGCGCCGATGGGTCGATCGTTCAGCAGGATCCGGGGCCAGCCCCCGGCGGCGACGTAGAGCCGGGCGGTTGCGATCTCGTCCGGGACGTCAAAATCCTTGCGCAAGAGGGGGGCGGGCGTCGAAATCGGAAGCACGGCGTCCTTGTCCGCGCCGCGACCCCGGATGCCGCCGTTGATTTCAAGGCCGTCCGGCGTCGGGCGGCCTGCCGTGAACGGGTTGGTGTTGTTCGCAAAATCCGTGTGGAAGACGGTCTCGCCGGCGACCGCTACGGAGACCTGGTGGATCAGCGCCGTGTTCGGCGCCGCCGCCTGAACGCCGATCGTGCCGGACGCCTGGCTGTCGTCCTCCAGCGTGTCGATCAAGGTGCCGTCGATCCACGTTTTGATCTCTGAACCGAGGGCCTCGATGACGATCCGGTGGCGCTTGCCGACGAGGTCGCTGCCGGCTATGTTCGGCAAAGGGATCTCCTTGAGGGTCGTTACCTCCGTGTTGGAACTGCTGCCGCCGGGGTAGTGGCGCACCTGGGCGCGCAGCGTAGGCGTACCGTCGACGCGGGTGATCTGCCAGTTGTACGTCTCGCCGTAGGTTTTGCCGACGGGACGGGCGCGGAACAGGAAGTTCAGCGTCGTCTCGGTCAGCGTGAAGTCGAAGGTGACTTTCAGGTCGGACCAGTCGTGGTCGCGGGCTTGCCGTCCGCCGATCCACGCGGCCTGCCAGTCCGTTTCGTCCAGCAGGCCCATCTCCCACCAGGACGGGCTGCTCCAGGCGGACGCACGGTCGGCGCCGTCCCAGACGCGGACCTGCCAGTAGTACCGCGTCCGCGAGGCCAGGGCCGGCCCGGCATACGCGACATGCCGGCTCTCCGACGACGTGACTTTGCCGCTGTCCCAGAGGGGTTGCTGATCGTCCCGGAGCCGGGCCGGCGACGTGGCGACCTGGATCTGGTAGGCGGCCTGCCGGATGCCGCGCCCCTCGACGGTGGGCAACCAGCCGAGCCGGGGGCGCCGTACGTCGAGGCCGAGGGGTTCGGTTGCATACTCGACCGTCAGATCGGTAGGCCCCCGGATGGCCGAGGGCGCTTGTCTCTCCGGTGTTGATCCGGAGGCAGGCGCGGCGGACAAGGGTTCGCCTCGTACAGAAACGAGCACCAGCAAAGGAAGCATCAACGTCCAGGCAGCGGAAAAAAGCAATCGCATCGCGTCTTTTGGCAGAAGGGAGGACAGGTAAGGGCTTTCAGGCAACGTCGGGGTACTACCGTGCACGCTGAAAATCTACAACAGGGGGTAAATCTACAACAGGGCCGGATCATCGTCGATGCCTGACGGAAGCAAGGGTCTTCTTATCGATGTAGGTAGGAGCGGGCTTGCCAGGACGTTATCCTGCCGACCCCTTGACATCTTACCCTGCGGCGCTACATTATACCCCGGATGGGGCGGGTCCTACTCCCGTTTGAAGGTGTCTGTTTTGTGAGCGAAGCCGTATTCTCGAAAAGCAAGAGGCGTTCATGGGGACACGAAAACGATGGTTTCTTTTGCTGGGTGCCTCCCTGGTCTGCCTGGCCGGGGCGCGGGCCCAAGAAGCCGATTTTATACCGCTCTTCGACGGCAAGACGTTCTCCGGATGGGAGGGCAGCCGTACGGTCTTTCGGATTGAAGAAGGAGCGCTCGTCGGCGGGACGCTTGCAGCAGGTATTGCCAACAACGAGTTTCTCTGCACCACCCAGTCGTTCGATGATTTCGAGTTGCGCCTGCAAGCAAAGATCGTCGGGCCGGGCGACAACGGAGGGATTCAGTTTCGGACCCGACGCGTCCCGGATCACTACGAAGTGTCGGGGTATCAGGCGGATGTGGGCTCCGTCTCGGCGGCCTGGTTTGCGCGGGTGGTCGGCGAGGGCTCGGCCGGCGAAATCGCGCCGGATGCGAAGCGGTCGGTCTGGGGCGCCCTCTACGACGAGTCGCGCCGCAATCGATACCTGGCCTGGCCGCCCCGCGAGGCCGTCGATGCCGTGTTGAAGCCGAAAGACTGGAACACCCTCACCGTCCGGGCCGAAGGGCCTCGGATTCAGATCTGGCTGAACGAGGTCCAGACGGTAGATTTTACGGAGACGGACCACATCCCTGGGTCGGGTGCCGTCTGTCTCCAGATCCACAGTGGGGCGCCGGGCGAGGTCTGGCACCGGGCGCTCTCCCTCCGCGCGATTGAAACAGATGCTCGGTAGAAGCCTACTAAACCGCAACGGTGATCTCATGGCAAAGAAAGGCATCCTCCTCCTGCTCGTAGCCGGCGGCTTCCTCGCGTTCACGGCGGATGACTATGATCTCCTCACCTTCGACAAGATCGCCCTCTCGGACACGTTCTACGCCGAAGGCGCCAACTTCGGCGATCTCAACCAGGACGGCGTGATGGACCTTATCGCCGGCCCGTACTGGTACGAAGGACCGGATTTTGCGAAACGGCACGAATACTACACCCCTGCGCCGTTCGACCCGGCCGGCTATTCGGATAACTTTTTTGCCCACGCCTACGACTTCAACAAAGACGGCTGGCAGGACATCTTCATCATCGGGTTTCCCGGCCAGCAAGCGACCTGGTATGAGAACCCGGGTTCCACGCAGGGCCCCTGGGAGCCCCACGTAGTTTTTGAAGCCGTAGACAACGAGTCGCCCGCCTGGGCCGATCTTACCGGCGACGGTCTGCCGGAGATCATCTGCATCTCGAACAGCCGCTACGGGTATGTCGAGCCGGATTGGAACGCCCCGGCCCGGTCCTGGACCTTCCATCCCCTCTCGGCCGACGGAGGCTGGCAGCGGTTCACGCACGGCCTGGGTGTGGGGGACGTGAACGGCGACGGCCGGATGGACGTGATGGATAAAGACGGATGGTGGGAGCACCCGGCCAGCCTCGCGGGGGACCCCGTCTGGGTCAGACATGACGTGGCTTTTGCCGACCGGGGCGGATCCCAGATGTATGCCTACGACGTCGACGGCGACGGCGACAACGATGTGATCACCGGCCTGAGGGCACACGACTACGGGCTCGCCTGGTTTGAACACGTCGAGCAAGACGGCCGGACCGACTTCGTCCGGCATCTCATCATGAACGAAAGGCCGGAGGAAAACCGCTACGGCATCGTGTTCGCCGAACTACATGCCATTGATCTGGTGGACATGGACGGCGACGGCGTGAAGGACATCGTGACGGGCAAGCGGTGGTGGTCGCACGGCGCCGAGGGGGATCCCGACGTCAACCCGAGGGCCTGGCTGTACTGGTTCAAGACCGTTCGAAATGCGGACGGCGGGGGCGTTGATTTCATCCCCTACCTGATCGACGACGATACCGGGGTAGGCGTCCAGGTCGTCGCCGGGGACATCAACGGGGATGCGCTGCCGGACGTAGTCGTCAGCAACAAGAAAGGCACGTTCGTGCTCCTTCAGGATCGGCAGAAAGTGACCAAGGCCGAGTGGCAGGCAGCGCAGCCCAAGCCCTACAACGCCTCGGCCGCCGGCGGGGGACGGTGAGGGGAATAGCGAATGGTTAATAGTGAATGGCGAATGGCGAATGGATAATGAGCGATCTCATTCGCTATTCATCATTACCCTACTCCGTGCCCCCAACGATCTGGTTGAGGCCTTTCAGCAGTTCCGCCTGTTGCGCACGGTCTTCGGTCTGCTCCAGGTGTTGGGCGAGGGTGCGCAGGGCCTCGGTGGTGCCGACGGCGGCGATGCGCTGCACCGTGTAGGGCAGCAGGTTCGGCAGTTCGGCGTTGAGCGCCATCCGGAGCGCCCGGTCCATGTCCGCAGCCACGGCGGGTTCGGCGGCGTACCACACCATGAGGGGCAGGTTGTGGTCCTCCGCGTCCTCGGCATGGCTGTAAAGGCCGTCCAGCACGTCCCAGCGTTCGGCCAGCGGCATGCGCTGCAGCGCGCTCGCCAGGTAGAGCCGTACCATCGCAGAGGCATCTTCCCGCGCCATCACGGCGAACTGTCGCACGGCTTCGGCGGGCACCGCACGGTCTTCGGCCAGGAGTTGAATCGACCAACTGCGTACGGCCTCGTCGTCGTCGCTCAGCAGGGCGATCAGGTCCTGTTCGATGAGCCCCTGCGTGACGTGCAGGGCCCAGAGGGCCCGCAGGCGGCGCGTGACGTCCGCGTTCTCGTTCAGGATGCGTTTCAGGCCGGCGTGTACCTGCGCATCAGGGCCGCGCTCTTGCAGGAGGCGCCGGGCATGCCGCACGTACCAGTCGTTCTCGTGCAGTTGCAGGTCGACGAGTTCGGTGCTGCTCATCTGCTGCAGGTCCACCTGCACCCAGGCGTCGTCTTTGTAGGCGATCTTAAAGATGCGGCCCAGCGTCTTGTCGTGGATGTCCGGGTTCGGGCTATGGCACTGGTTTTTGTCGTACCAGTCGATGACGTGCACCGAGCCGTCGGGGCCGTAGCGGAAGTTGAGCATCTGAGACCAGGAGTCGTGCGCGAAGAGGAAGTCCGTGCCGTGCCGTCCCACATACCCGGAGCCCTGGCGTTCGATGACGTCCATGTTGGCCCGGTACCCGTGGATGTTGTTCATGAAGACCTGGTTGCGGTAGGCGTCGGGCCAGGAGCCGCCCAGGTAGACCATGGCCCCGGCATGGGCATGGCCGCCGCCGGCCGCGTCGGAGCGGTGGTTGCCCGCGTGCGGACCCCGTGTGCCGACCCAGTGGACGTGGTCGGCGTGGGTCTTGATGTCGTCGAAGACGTACGGGTTGAAGTGCTTGCCGGCCTGCCGCTGGTAGCGCGCGCCCTGGATGACGTGGTACAGGTGCGGGATGACGCACGCCGTGATGAAGGGATGGCCGTAGTCGTTGAAGTCGAGCCCCCACGGGTTGCTGGTTCCTTCGGCAAACAGTTCGAAGGTATGGCGCGTCGGGTGGTAACGCCAGACGCCCGCATTGAGCGGGGTCCGTTCCGCCTCCGGCGTGCCGGGCTTGCCGACGAGCGAATGCGTGAAGACGCCGTGGGTGCCGTAGAGCCAGCCGTCCGGCCCCCAGCGCAGGCTGTTGAGCGTCTCGTGCGTATCCTGGGTCCCCCAGCCGTCGAGCAGGATCTCCGGCGGGCCTGCCGGGCGGTCCGTACCCTCCTCGATCGGGATGTAGAGCAGGTACGGGGCAGCGCCCACCCACACGCCGCCGAACCCGACTTCGAAGCCGCTGACGAGGTTCAGCCCTTCGATGAAGACGGTGCGGCTGTCCAGCGTGCCGTTGCCGTCGGTGTCCTCGAAGATCAGGATGCGGTCCCGGCCTTCGCCTTCGGGAGCGGGTACCGGGTAGGTATGGGCTTCGACGACCCACAGGCGGCCCCGGTCGTCGTGGGTGAAGGCGATGGGACGGATCACGTCGGGTTCCGAGGCGGCGAGCGTCACCGTAAAGCCCTCGGGCACGGTCATCGCCTGCGCGGCCTCTCCGGCGGAGAGGCCGGCGTGGGGCACCGGATCGATGGGCGGCATGATGAAGATTTCCGAGGGGTCGAACTCGTTCACAAACGTGGGCCGCGACGGGTAGACCATGAATTCGTCGAAGCCGATATAGGCCCAGACGTTGTCCCGGATGTAGGGGATGTCCGAGATGCCGGTTTCCCCATCGACGAGCCGGATGAAGATGTCCTTGCCCTGATGGGCGCGCAGGTCCACCACGACGGGTCGCAGGGCCGGATGGTCGTAGCCCGAGATCTGAAAGACCACGCTGTCGCCGTCGGCGCGGACGAGTTCTACG
>Ga0302046_10001083_pt1 | contig 25797 bp, 26 predicted proteins | sample RVTome_11_FD_200261 | JGI IMG/M metagenome (GOLD analysis project Ga0302046, IMG submission 200261) | Soil microbial communities from uranium-contaminated site in the Upper Colorado River Basin, Wyoming, United States - RVT147D111 (version 2) ... | reverse complement strand
TCAGTAGATAGCGAACCACCTGGCTACCCCCCTGGCGGCAGCACGACCTCGAGCCGCCGATCGTAGCGCTCGCCGCAGACCACCGTGAGGAACACCAGCATCGTCTCGAGCGAGAACCGCTCGGCGAACACCTTCTTCCCGACACGTCCCGGCCGAGGAACCGACACGCGCGTCCACTTGAGGAACACCCACAGGTTCACGAGCAGGAACCCCACCGCCGCGAACAGGAACCGGCGGACGGGGTCGGTCGATGTCGTCCGGACGCGGGCGTCGTCCTTTTGCCTGTAGGAGGTCTCGATCCCAAAGCGACCGCGGTACGCGTTGTAGATCCGGTTGATGGGGATCCGGCAGCGCCAGGTGTAGTACAGGTGGTACTTGGCCCCGTGCTTGCCCATCTTCCCCTTCTGCCACTTGCGGACGATGCAGAGGGTCGACGTGACCTCGGTACCGTCCTTGAGCTTCCGGGCCCGACGGACCTTTCGCGTCCGGCCTCTGCACAGCGCGCGCGTCCCGTTGCCGCCCTCCTTGCCGGTGATCCTTCCCATCAGGCAGTAGGGCTGCTCGAGCGCCTGCAAGCGCGCCATCACCTCCCCCGAATCGTACCCGCGGTCGAGGAAGAGCACCTCGATCCGAACCCCGCCGTCGCGGGCGATCTGGATCAGGCGCTCCAAGACGTCGGCGGCGGCCTCCCCGCGCCGCACGGGGAGCAAGGCGAGCGTGAAGCGCCGGTGGTCGAGGATTACGTAGAGGGAGGCGAGGACGAGGAAATTGTTCGTCCCCCTCTTGGCCTTTCCCCGACGAAGGAAGTCATGCATCCGTGGGTTCTGCGCGTCGCCATAGAAGCAGACCTCCGTGTTGTCCGAGGCGGCCTGGAGCGGGCGGTTCGGCAGGACGGCGTAGCGGGCGGTGAAGCGGGCGTTGACCCGCTCGATCAGGCGGTCAATCTCCAGCTTTCCGAGGTGGTGGCGGGCGTTGGACTCCGACATCGAGGCACCGAGGTCCTTGGCGGCCTGGTTGGGCGAGACCTCTCGAGCGGCGGCCTCGACGAGGAGGGCGGCCAGGTCCACGGGTTGATAGCGGCCAGCCATGCTGAGGTCGAGGATCTCCTCGACCTCGTGGGTCGAGAGCTCGAAGACTTCGTGGGCGGTGAGCCCCCGAACATTCATAGGCAAGCGCGTGCAATTCCGAATCGGGCCCGGCCGGACCCGCCCATCCCCGTGCTTCAAGTGCATCCCGTACTTGGACACGGGTGGGCTCATGATCACGTTTGCGGTGGAAGGGGATGCTGGCTGCCTTCGCTATCTACTGAAACTGGCGCATCGCGCCGCCCTTGTCCCAGGATCCATTCGCCGGGGCGGCACCCGTTGGGGTCGTGGCGCTCGTGATTGCGGGAGCCGTGGTGCTCTCGACCCCACGGGGTGAATACGCCCTCGGCGGGCTGCTCGTGCCGCTGTTCACGAGGCTGCGCCGCGATGAGGTCCGGAACCAGTTCACGCGGGGCCGGCTGCTCCAGTTCGTCGAAGAAAACCCGGGCGCGAGCTACACCCGGATTCGCCGAAAGCTCAGCCTCTCCAACGGGGCCTGCGCATACCATCTGCTCGTCCTCGAGCGCAACGGCGAATTGCGGCGCGTCGTACAGGGGGCGTCCGTCCGATTCTACGGGGTCAACTACAAGTTCGACGCGGAAGCGCTCCCTCCGCTCGCGTACTTTCAGCGCCGGATCCTTGAGACGGTCGTGGAGGCGGGAAGCGCTACCTTTGCAGAGCTTGGCGAGATGCTCGCCGCCCGCGGCTTGGAGGTTACCGAGGCGAACCTCGGCTACCACCTCAAGGTGCTTGCGCGGCGAAAGCAGCTCATTTCAACGCGGAGGGAGGCGGGCAAGACCGTTTACTATGTTGAGGGCGAGCACCGCGAGTTCCTCCGACGGAGGCTCAAGGAGGAGCTCGGTGTGGATGAAGCGATGGACATGGCCGCGATTTCGGGGGCGGAGGTGGCGAAGGGCGACATGGATTTGGGAGGAGGGCAGGCAAAGGTCGAGGTTGTCGCCAAGGCGGACAAGGAAGTGAGGCCGGGGTCGCCCCCCGCCGCTCCTGGTGGGCGGCCTTCGGGTGAAGAGCCGCAGCAATGACCCGTTGAATGCCCGCATGCACGTGCTGGATAATCCTTATAGGCCGGGCGACGCTACACCGCATCCGGGGGGCCGCGAGGTACAGTTCTCCTAGAGGCCTCGCTCCTCTGGAGTGTTGATGCCGGTGAAATCCTACCGTTTTGGCGCCGCCGTGATGTGTGCCGCCCTGATCGCCGTCCCGTTGGCCCCCGGCGTGGGCCCTGCTTCCGCCGCGCAGCTTGACCTTGCGGTTCTGTCGCCCGCCCCCGATAGCATCACCGAATCGCCAAGCGTGATCATTTCGGGCAATGTAACGCCGGGGGCTTCCGTCGCGGTGGACGGGGTATTGGCGCACGTCGACGCGAATGGCTCGTGGACCGTCCGCATCGCGCTTGCGGAGGGCACCAACGCGGTTCATGTGCAGGCATGGGACACCGACGGCAACGAGACGAATCTCACGCTCAGCGTGACCTTTCATGATCGTACCTCGGAATTGGAGGCGGACCTTGCAGACGCCTTGGACGAGATCAATGCAACGCAAGAAGACTTGACTCGGACCCAGAACGACCTTGCCGAAGCGCAGGCGGACATCGCCGACGCCCTCGCGGGGTTGGATGAATTGGGGCTTGCCCTGGACAACACGCAACGGGACCTTGCCGATGTCCAGGCGGACCTTGCCGATGTCCAGGCGGACCTTGCCGAGGCCCAAGCGAGACTTTCGCAGGCGAGCGGGCGCGTGGACACAACAGATTTCCTGGGGGGCCTCGCGCTCTTGATCGGCGTCCTGGGCGTGGCGCTTGGAGCGGCGGGAATCGCAATGGGCTTCTGGGTCGGGCGCCGGCGAGTAACCGCCGATGAGGATTCAGAAACGGATCGCCCGTAAACACCATCGGGCCTACACGCCCATCACATTGACGCGCCACGCCATCATCGCAAGCCGCGCCCGCAGCTGCACGCCTGCGCTCTTCTTGAGGGGCACGGGTCCGAACTTGCTCTTCCCTTCGATGACGGCGGCAAGCCCGGTACTCCGCGCCGAGAGCGCCGCCTGGGCGCCATTACTCGCCCTCGAGCGCCCCCGGCCGCACGTCCTCAAACACCGCCCACTCGTTCCCGCTCGGGTCCTCGAACACGTAGCACGGGCCGTTCGGGATCTCGAACCGCGCGCCCTTCGGCTTCCACCCCCGCGCCTTCAGCGCCTTCGCCGTCGCCTTGAGGTCCTCGACCTCGAAGATGGGCATCACGGAGGGCGCCTTCCGGTGGTCCGCGAGCAGGACGAGCGGGCCCGGCCCAACCTCCAAGGCGGCCACGTCGGCCCCGAAGGCCTGGTGGCGCCACCGCAGCCGCGCGCCGATCACGTCCCGGTACCACGCGGCGTCCCGCTCCGTGTCGTCGGTGCCGATGTAGAGGAACCGCAAGGGGCCGAAGGGGAGGGCCACGGCGCCCCATGGGGTGGGGGGGCCTAATGAAACCCGGCGGCGGCCCGCCCGCCGCCTCACCGGCCCTTGCCGTCCTCGGGCGCCGCGGCCTCCTTCTCCGTCGGCGGCCCGTCGCGGACGACCGGGTCGCCCGCAAGCGCGCCGTGCAGCTTGTGGAAGTCCTCGGCCGCCGCCCGCTCCGCCTGCTCCGCCGCGCCGCGCACGAGGTAGACGAGCTCCCGCGCCGCGTCGCGCAGCGTCCGGCGCGCGCGCCCCTCGTAGTGCTTCACGAGCACGATCGTCCCCGTCGCGTGCTCGGCTAGGTAGTCCGCCGTCTCGCCGAAGAGGTACGTCTCGTACCACGCCCGCTCGCTCGCGCCGAGCACCATGACCTCGCGCGGGGTCGAGCGCTCGCGGATCGCGGCCCGCCGGTCCGCCTCCGGGACGAGCGTCCACTGGGCGTCGCGCGGGTCGGCCTCCGCCTCCTCGGCCACGCGGTCCATCATCTCGTGGGCCGCGCGCCGCGCCTCGTCGGAGGCGTCCGGCGGGAGGACGTGCATCCCCACGAACGGGATCCCCCGGCGCTTGGCGAGCGCAACCCCCAGGGTGACGGACAGCGGGTCGTGCCGGTCGCCGCCGATCGGGCTCATCACGTGGCGCACGTCGTGCTCGATCCCCGCGCGCACCACGACGACGTCGCACGGCGCGTTCTCGATGACCTCGCGCATCGCGGGGGCAAACGCGGTCCCCGACGGCTCGCGCGCGCCGCGGCCGCCGCGCCAACGCCATGTCTCGAACTGCCCCCACCCGAGCAGCATGAGGTTCACGCGGTGCTCGGAGGCGGTGAAGAGGATGTCCTGCGCGATATCGCGCCCGACCCGGACGGCCTTGCGGACGGGAACGCGGCCCGCCACGAGCCGCTCGGCCTCGTCGAGCATCGCCCGGCGCGACGGCGCGTAGCGCGCCCCCTCCGCGAGCGGGAGCGTCTTGGGCAGCGACACGAGCGCCACGAAGTCGATGTCCGCGCCGGGGTGGGCCTGGGCGATCGCCACGGCCTCCTCGACGATCGCGGGCAGCGTGACCGGGTTGGACACGGGCACGAGGATCGAGTAGGACGGCTTGTCGACCGGCTTCTCCTCGAACACGAAGCGGGAGCCCGCCTTCTCCTTCGCCTGGTAGTCCTTCCCGAAGGCGACGTAGATCAGGAACCCGCCGACCATCCAGCCGAGCGCGAGGAGCCATGCGAAGGGCTCGTAGAAGAAGAGGAAGACGGCCAGCACGCCCACCGTGACCATCCCGAGGACGGGCACGAGCGGGAAGAGGGGCGTCCGGTACCCGTAGGTGACCTTTCCCTGCCACGCCTTGCGCAGCCGGATGGCCGCGAAGTTCACCTGCAGGAAGAGCAGGAGGAACATGATGCCGGCGGCCGCCGCGACGGCGTGGATCGGCACGTAGACGACCATGAAGAGCATGAGCAGGCCCGAGAGCCCGAGCGCCGCGTCGGGCGTCCGCGTCCGGCGGCTGACGCGGCCGAGGACCCCGTGGAGGATGCGGTCGCGGCCCATCGCGAACGCGACGCGGGTGGAGGAGAAGGTGGTCGCGTTGAGGGCGCTCATGGTGGACACGAGGGCGCCGATGATGAGCAGCGCGCCGCCAAGCGGCATGAACTGCTCGGCGGCCCGCAGGAGGCCGAGCTCGCCGGCGGATCCGATGTACTCGGCGCTCGAGCCCGCCCCCGCGGGCGGGACGACCGCGCCGATCGCCGCGAAGGCCGTGAGGATGTAGAAGGGGACGACGATGAGGAGGCTGAGAAAGATGGCGCGCGGGATGTTCTTGCGGGGATCGCGGACCTCCTCGCCGGCCTGCGCGATGATCTCGTAGCCCTCGAACGCGATGAACGTCAGGCCCATGGCGGCGAGCACGGCGGTCCACCCGTCGGCGAAGAAGCCCTCGAAGGAGTCGAGCCGCTCGGGGTGGACGCCGATGGCGAAGAGCCCCCCGACGATGAAGAGGAGGATGATGGCGAGCTTGGCCAGCGTGACGATGTTCCCGGCGCGGCCGGTTGCGCGGGCCCCGCGGTAGTTGATGTAGAGGAAGAGGAAGGTGACCGCGACGCTGAGCACCACGGGGCCGCTGCCGGGCGTCGGGGCCACGAAGTGCAGGTACTCCTCGAGCATGACCCACGCGTAGGATCCGAACCCGAGGGCGTAGAGGGCCCCCGCGACCGCGTGGGCGAACCAGCTCATCCAGCCGGCGATGAAGCTCTGGAGGTCGCCGAGGGCGTGCTTGACCCACAGGTAGCCGCCGCCCGCCTCGGGCAGCGCGCTGCCAAGCTCGGCGTAGGTCATCGCCGTGAGGAGGGTGACGAGGCCGTTGAGCGCGAACGCGAGGAGGACGGCGGGCCCGGCGATGTCGGCGGCGATGCCGGTGAGGACGAAGATGCCGGCCCCGATCATGGCGCCGACGCCGATGAGCGTGACGTCGAAGAGCCCGAGGGACCGGGAGAGGCCGACTTGCGCCTCGGCCAAGCTCAGCCCCCCTGCCCGCCGCGGCGGATGCTGCGCAGCGCGAGGATGCAGGCGATCGCGAGGAGCAGGAGGGAGCCGAACGTGAGCGCGAGGCCCCACTGCGCGTCGGGGGACACGGGCCGGGGAACGCGGGCGCCCGTTAAAATCACTTAGCAGCGCGCGTCGGCGCGCGGGGGGGCGGAGCCAGTCGTAAAATACGGCGGGGGGGCATGGGGCGCGCCGGCGGCTTCGGTGGCGCGCGTCCAGCTACCCGAGGCGTCGGCGCGCGGCGGCTTCGAGGAGATGTACCGCGGCGGCGGCCCGCCGCCGTGGGACATCGGGCGCCCACAGGGCGCGTTCGTCCTGCTGGAGGAGCAGGGCAAGGTGGGCGCCCGCGTGCTCGACGTGGGGTGCGGGACGGGCGAGAACGCGCTCCACATGGCGGCCCGCGGCCACGAGGCGTGGGGCGTCGACGGCGCGCCGACGGCGGTCCGGATGGCCCGGAAGAAGGCGAAGGAGCGCAAGCTGGACGCGCGATTCGAGGAGGGCAGCGTGCTGCGGCTCGAGGAACTCGGCGCGACGTTCGACACGGTGATCGACTCCGGGCTCTTCCACACGCTCTCCGACGAGCAGCGGCCCATGTTCGCGGCCTCCGTGCGCTCGGTCCTCAACAAGGGCGGCCGGTACTTCATGCTCTGCTTCAGCGAGCACGAGCCGGGGGACTGGGGGCCGCGGCGGGTGACGCAGGCCGAGATCCGCGCGACCTTCGGGAGTGGGTGGAAGGTCGAGTCCATCGAGGCCGCGGTGTTCGAGGACACGATGTCCGGCAGCGACGGACCACGCGCGTGGCTCGCCAAGCTACGTCGCGCCTGAGGGCGGCACCCGCGCGGGCGCCGCGGCCTTCCGCGCGCGGATGAGCAGCAGGAGGACAACGAGGAGCGCGACCTCTACCGCCTTGTCCGCAAGCGCGAGGGGCTCAAGGTTCACGGTGCGCCCGTAGGCCGCCCCGAGCCCCCAGGTGACGATGAGCAAGACGACCCAACCGGCCGCGGCCTTGAGCACGAGGTCGGGCCTCCAGCCGGCGAGGCCGAGGGCCGCCCCCGCGAGGTAGACGACGCCGATCCCGAGAAACACGACCTGGAGGCCGGGCTCCGCCGTGAAGAACGCGAAGGCGAAGTAGAGGTGCAGCGCGCCCGTCACGGCCGCGAGCGCCGCCGCCGCCCAGAGCAGGGGCGTCCGCCCTCCCGTGGCCCCGGCCATGGGCCCTTGAAGGGGCCCCCCCATATGATGGGAACCTTGGACGGACGCCGTCAGAGGAAGAGGACCGCGAGCGCGTAGCCGAGCGGCGCCTGGAGCAGCCCCAGGGACAGCACGAGGAACCCGTTGGCGCGGTGCGCCTTGCGGGCCCCCTCCTTCTCGTGCCAGAGGGTGAGCCCGAGCGCGCCCTGCGCGGCCCATAGGGCGGCCGCCGCGACGCCGACGAACGCGTGGGGCGTCTCGAAGTCGTCGACGACCTTCGTCTCGTCGACGACGGAGATGCCGATGAGGGCCGCCGCCGTCGCGAGCGCGATGGCGGTGGCGGCGCAGGCGATGTGCAGGCGCAGGATGGGCGCGTAGCTCTCGGTCGGCGCCCGCGCGGACCTCCGCCCGAGGTAGACGGCGAGCCCTGTCAGCGCGACCGCCGCGCCCGCGATGACGGGGTGCGCCCACCACGGGATCCCCGCGCCCACGTCCGACACGCGCGCCGCCCCCGAGGGGCCGCCGAGCCGCCTCCCGCGCCTTCAAGGTGGCGCCCGCGCGCCCCGCGCGGGGGCCGCGCGATAGGCTCTTATGATCCCCTCCGGGTTCGCACAGGGGTGCCGGATGCCCACGCTGGAGGGGTACGTGGTCATCGGCATCCTCGTCCTAGCGTTCGCGCTCTTCGTCACCGAGCGCCTGCGCCCGGAGATCGTCGCGTTCATCGTGATGGTCCTGCTCATGCTCGCGGGGGTCGTCACGCCGACCGAGGGCGTCTCCGGGTTCTCGAACCCCGCCACGCTCACGGTGCTCGCCCTATTCATCCTCTCGGCGGGTGTGTTCAAGTCGGGGATCGTGGCGGCGGCCGCCGAGAAGCTCGCCGCCGTCGCGGGGCAGAGCGAGCTCCGGGTGCTCTCGCTGCTCATCCTCATCGTCGGGCCTGTGGCCGCCTTCATCAACAACACCGCCGCCGTCGCGATCATGATCCCGCTCGTGCTCACGCTGGCGAAGAAGTCGCAGACGAGCCCCTCGAAGTTCCTCATGCCGCTCTCCTACATCGGGATGCTCGCGGGCACGGTCACGCTCATCGGGACCTCCACGAACATCCTCGCCTCCGAGATCCTCCTCGAGCGCACCGGGCGGCCGTTCGGGATGTTCGAGTTCGCGCCGGTGGGCCTCGCGGTGTTCGCGGCGGGGGCCGTCTACCTCCTCACCGCAGGGCGCCTGCTCCTGCCCGCGCGCGTGCCGGTGCCCGGCGCCGGCGGCCCGCAGCCGCGGGAGTACCAGGGGGAGCTCGCGCTGCGCGAGGGGAGCCCCTTCGCCGGCAAGCGGCTCGAGGCCGACCTGTTCCGCAAGAAGTGGCGGCTCGAGGTCGTGGCCGTCGTGCGGGGCGGCCGGACGCGCTACGCGCCGCTGGAGATCACGCTCTCCGTGGGGGACCTCGTGCTGCTGCGCGGCTCGAAGGAAGACCTCGCGGCGCTCTCGGGGCCCGCGACGCGCAACGCGGCTGCGCCGGCCGGCGCGCCGGGCGGCGCCCACATCGTGGAGGTGATCGTCGCGCCCGACACCAGCCTCGTGCGGCAGCGGTTCACCGCGGCCCTCGTCGAGCGCGAGTACGACGTGACGGTCGTGGGGCTGCGCCGCAGCCGCCCAGCCGGGTGGAGGGCGAGGCCGCTTGCGGCCACCATGCTAGGGTTCGGGGACGTCCTCGCGGTCCGCGCGTCACCGCGCTCGATCGAGCGGCTGCGCGAGGACCCGAACCTCGTCGTCGGCGAGCTAGCCCCCGTCGCGGGCCTCAACCGCGTGCGCTCGCTCGCGGCGCTCGCGATCGTCGCAGGCGTGGTGGTCGCCGCCTCGCTGGGGGCGCTGCCGATCATGGTGGCCGCTCTCGCGGGGGCTGTCCTCATGGTCCTCACGGGCGTGCTCGACGCGGACGACCTGTGGAAGAGCGTCCGGTGGGACGTGATCTTCCTGCTGGCCGGGATCATCCCCCTCGGCATCGCCCTCGAGCGGACGGGGGTGGCAGATGAACTGGGCGGCGCCATGGCCTGGGCGGCCGGGGGCCTGCCCCCCTTCGCGGCACTGCTGATCTTCTACGGGGCCTCCCTCGCGATGACATCCGTCATCTCGAACAACGCCACGGTCGTCCTCATGGTGCCCATCGCGCTGTCGAGCGCGCGGTCCCTCGGCGTGGCCCCCGAGCCGCTCGTCCTTGCCGTGATGTTCGCCGCCTCCGCCGCCTTCCTCACGCCCATCGGCTACCAGACGAACCTCATGGTGCTCGGCCCCGGCAACTACCGCTTCGCGGACTTCGCGCGGGTGGGCGCCCCCCTGAGCGTGATCCTCGCGCTCGTCACGAGCGTCGCGATCGTCGCGTTCTTCCCGTTCCGCCCCGCGTGAGCGCGCCGGCGGCGCAAGGATAAACCCCGACGAGCGGGTTCGGCAGGGCGGGGCGGCATGATCGAGACCCTCGTCCTCTTGGGGGTGGCGGCGTTCGCCGCCGGCGCGGCGGGCGCCGTCCTCGGGGTCGGGGGGAGCGTCCTGCTCATCCCGTTCATGTCGATCGGCCTCGGGCTCGACATGAAGACAGCGATCGCCACGGGGCTGCTCAGCGTCATTGGCACGTCCGCGGGGGCCGCCGCGCCCTACCTCCGGCAGGGCCTGGCCAACGTCCGGCTCGGGGTGCTCCTCGCTGTGGGGACGAGCTCGGGGGCGCTCGCGGGCGCCCTCGTGGCCGTGGACCTGGACTCGCGATACCTCTTCGCGACCTTCGCGGCGGCGACGCTGGGGGTCGGCGCCTACATGGCGCGCGCGGGGGAGACCGCGCGCGAGCGCGCGTGGCGCCCGGCCCCCGCCCCGTCGGGCCGGCTGCGCCTCGACGGGCAGTACTTCGACCCCGAGGATGCCGCCTTCTACCGCTACACGGTCGCCCGCCCCGGGACGGGGGTGCTGGCCGGTGTGGGCGCGGGCGCCCTCTCCGGCCTCCTCGGGGTGGGCGGGGGGTTCGTTATGGTCCCTGCGATGACCGGCGTGATGCGCGTGCCGCTCAAGCCGGCGGTGGCCACGAGCAGCATGCTCCTCGGGATCACGGGGGCGGCAAGCGCGGCGGTCTACCTGGCGGGCGGGTTCGTCGACCCGCTCCTCGCCATGGCGGCGCTGCTCGGCGTCTCGGGCGGGACGCGCGTGGGGATCCGATTCATGCGGCGGACGCCGGAGCGCACGGTGCGCCTCGCGTTTGCGGCCCTGCTCGTCGTCGTTGCGGTGCTCATGGGCGCGCAAGCGTTCGCCGGGGGGGCGGTCCCGTGAAGGAAACGGCCGAGCCTCTGCGCGTGGCACTCGACCGCGTCGAGGCGCTGCGGCAGTCGGTCACGGCGGCCCAGGCCAGCCTCAAGCAGCTGTACTCGCTCATCCTCGCCGCCGGGTTCGCGGTCGCGCTCTCGTCCATGGTGCTTGGCATCGCCATCGCGGCTGCCGAGGGCACGCCGCTCCCACGGGAGGTCGTCGGCCTCGGCGACCTGGGGTCGCAGCTCTCCATTCCAACACCCGGGGCCCTCATCACCCTCGGGGTCCTCGTCCTCGTCGTGACGCCGGCGGCGGCGCTCGTGGGCAGCGCCGTGTGGCTCGCCCGTTCGGGCGAGTGGTGGGCGGCGCTGCTTGCGGGAATCGCGCTTGCCAACGTCGCGCTGGGAGCCGTGCTCGGCCACGTGTGACGGCGCGGCGGGGGCCCCCGGCGACGGAAGCCTTTTGCCCGCCGGTCCCCCTCACCAGCCCCCCCATGGCGAGCAACCTCACCCGCAAGGTCATCGGGGCTCACTTGGCCGAAGGCGCGATGGACGCAGGTGCGGAGATCGCGCTCCGCATGGACCAGGCGCTGCTCCAGGACGCGACGGGGACGCTCGCGTGGCTCGAGTTCGAGCAGATCGGCCTGGACGCCGTGCAGGTGCGGCAGGCGACGCAGTACATCGACCACAACATGCTGCAGACGGGGTTCGAGAACGCGGACGACCACCTCTTCCTCCAGGGGATGTGCGCCCGCTATGGGGCCGTCCTCTCGCGCCCCGGCAACGGGATCTCGCACTGGGCGCACGCGGAGGCGTTCGACGTCCCCGGGGAGACGATGGTCGGGTGCGACTCCCACACGCCCCACGCAGGCTGCTGCGGGATGCTCGCGATCGGCGCGGGCGGGCTCGAGGTGGCCGCCGCGATGGCGGGCGAGCCCTACCGCGTGGCGATGCCGCACGTCGTGGAGGTGCGCCTCACGGGCGCGTTCAGGCCGTGGGTGTCGGCCAAGGACGTGATCCTCGAGCTCCTGCGCCGGTTCGACGTGAAGTGGGGGAAGAACAAGGTGCTGGAGTTCACGGGGCCGGGGCTCAGGGAGCTCACGGTCCCGTCGCGCGGCACGATCGCGAACATGTGCACGGAGCTCGGCGCGACGGCGGGGATCTTCCCCGCCGACGAGGTCACGCGCGCGTGGATGGCTAGCCAGCACCGGCCGGGGGACTTCCGCCCCATGGCGGCCGACCCGGCGGCCCCCTACGACGAGACGGTGGAGGTCGACCTCGGCGAGGTCGAGCCGCTCATCGCATGCCCCTCGAGCCCGGACAACGTGAAGCCGGTGGCGGAGGTCGCGGGCACGGAGGTGCGCCAGGTCGCGGTCGGCAGCAGCGTGAACTCGAGCTTCCGCGACCTCACGGTGGTCGCGGACATGCTCGACGGCCGCCGCGTGGCCGACGGCGTGACGATGGCGGTGTCGCCGGGCTCGCGCAATGTCCTGCTCCTCTTCATGGTGAGCGGGGGGATGACGAAGATGGTGCGCGCGGGCGTGCGCGAGCTCGAGGTGGCCTGCGGCCCATGCATCGGGATGGGGTTCGCCCCGCCCACGGGGGGCGTGAGCGTGCGCACGTTCAACCGGAACTTCCCCGGGAGGAGCGGCACGGAGGACGACCTCGTCTACCTCTGCTCCCCGGAGACGGCGGCGGCCACCGCGATCCGGGGCGCGATCGCCGACCCGCGGGAGGTGGCCAAGGAGCTCGGCATCGCGTGGCGCGCGATCGAGGAGCCGGCGGAGTACCCGAAGGACCGGTCGGGGTACCTGCACCCGCCGGCGGGCGCGGCCGCGCGCGGGCAGGTGGCGGTCCCGCGGGGGCCGAACATCAAGCCGTACGAGCTGCCGCAGCCCCTCGCCGACGGGCTGGACGCGCCCGTGCTCATCAAGCTCGGCGACAACATCTCGACGGACGGCATCATGCCCGCGGGCGCGCGGGTGCTCCCGCTGCGGTCGAACATCCCGGCGATCTCGGAGCACGTGTTCGAGTACATCGACGCCTCGTTCCCGCGGCGGGCGCGCGAGGCCGGGGTGAGCGTCATCGTGGGCGGCGAGAACTACGGGCAGGGGTCGAGCCGGGAGCACGCGGCGGCCGCGCCGGCGCACCTCGGCGTGCGGCTCGTGGTCGCCAAGGGGTTTGCGCGCATCCACGGTGACAACCTGGTGAACTTCGGGATCCCGCCGCTCACGTTCGACGACCCGGCGGCCTACGGGGGGGTGGAGGCCGGCGACACGCTGCGCGTGCGCGGGCTCCTGGCGGCGCTCGAGAAGGCGACCCCGGTCATGGTGGAGAACAAGACGAAGGGGACGACGTTCGAGGCGAGCGCGCGGGTCTCGGCCAGGCAGCGCGAGGTGCTGCTCGCGGGGGGCGCCGTGCGGTGGCTGAAGGGGCGGCGCGTGGCGGCGCGGTGAGCGGCGCCCCGAGGCGCGGAAACGCGTCCCTTTGACCCCGCATAGCCCGCCCCGAGCAAACGCCTAAGTACCGTCTGCGATCGCCGTAGAATCAGTTCAACGCGCGAACCAATCCGTACTTATCAGCCCCCCGGAAGGGGCCTGCAGGAGGTGCAACATGCTCGGCGCACAAGACGCACCGCGCGCGCGCCCCCTCGGCGTCGCCGTGCTGGCGGTCGTCGTCGCGGCCTTCGGGGTCGTGACGGCGGTCTTCGGCCTGTTCGACGTCCTGCGGGGTGTCGTCGTGGGCCTCATGGAGTCGCCCCGGGCTGGCGGAGCCAGCCTGATGGGCGGCCTAGGTGGCCTGCTGCTCGGCGCGGTCTACGTGGTTGCCGGCCTCGGCCTGTGGGCGCTCCGCCCGTGGGCTTGGTGGCTGGCGGTCGCAGCCAGCGTCGTCGGGCTAGCGCTTTCCTACGGCGCCATCCTCTGGATGGCGGCGTGGGCGGCGCTGCTCGTGTACTTGGTGCTGGTCCGCGCAGCGTTTGGCACGCTCGGCTCGCGCCCCACGCCGTCATCGGCATGAGGCGCGTGCGCGCCCTCACGGGCGCGGGTTCCCCGGGTCCACCCCGGGCTTCCCCCCTTTTGGGGTTTCGTGTCGTGACAGCGGGAGAACCGCAGGGGATCGAGGCGCATGAGGGCACTACGGGCTATCCGGGCATTCATGGATCGACTGCTCGGGATGCTACGGGTCATCCGGGTACTCAAGGATCGAGTCCTCGGGATGCCCTCCGACGAGGCGGCCGAGTTGGACTTGCGGCGCCCCATGGGCGCAGCGGGTCTTGCGGGCGGCCTTGGCGCTGGGGGCATCGGCGCCGTCCTCGCGGGCACCTTGGCGGTCGCCGACCCGCGCGTGATCGGCTTGGCCCAGCAATCTGGGATCTCCTTCCCCGGCGCGCCCGCAGGGCTCTTCATGGTCGCCCTCGGAGGCGTGATGGTCTTGGCGGGTTGGGGCGTATGGCTCCTGCGGGCGTGGGCGTGGTGGGCGTCGCTGGCCCTCGCGCTCGTGGCGCTCGCTTTGACCCTCGGCTCGGTCCCCTGGATGCTCGGGGCGCTCGTCCTCATCGTCTACCTCGCCAACATCCGCGGGGTGTTCGACGGGGCGAGCGGCATGGACCGCCTCGGCGGCCGCGCGGCGTACTGAGGTCGCAAGGTTCCGCAGCGTGCGGCCAGCCACGGGGCGCCCTCCGGAAGTCGGGGGGGCCTTCCGCGGCGGCCGTTCGGGCTAACGCTGCTCGCTGTGGCGTTCCTGGTGTGGGGCCTCACCACGGCCTTCCCCTGCTTGGCGGACATCGCGCGCGGCCTCGGTAACGAACGGCGCGCGGTTGACGGAGCGTGGATGATGGCGGGGGGCGGTGACGGCCCTCCACCCGATCTTGGGCGTGAGCCGTTCGAGCCGTTGTGGGAGCGCGCCATGCGTGCGCCCGTTGGATCGTGGAGGGAGGCGAACCCCTGGGTGGGGGAAAGGGGCGCCGGGAACTTCCTGCCGCCGAGGGAAGGTGCGGCAGCCGGCTCGCCGGCGCCAAGCCGTGCAGCGGGCCGCGTCAGTGCGTAGGGACGCGGCCCGAGATCCTCAGGCTGCTGAAGAACTCGTGGACGACCACGAGGTACACGAGCACGGCCGCCCAGACGACCATCCAGAGGATGGAGCCAAGGGACAGCACGAGCCCGATACCCCCGACGATCACCGCGAGCCACCAGGCCCAAGGCCGCAGCGTCCACAAGCCAACACTCGAGACCACGAAGGCAGCGCCCAGCAGGGCACCGATGACGCCGTCCGGCGGCGCCGCGATGCCCGTGGACGCTACCCACGGGGACCCGAGCACTGACCCGTCAAAGAGGCTGCGGAACGGCTCCCAGATGGCGCGCAGCATCGTGGCGACGCCGGCCGCGGCCAAAGCCAGGGCCAGCACCGCCACGCCGAGCGGCCGCCTGGGGGCGGGGTTCAGTGTGGGGGACATCGCACACCTCACGGGGTGCTTGATGGGGCCCCATAAAGGGGGTTTGGTTCGGGATTCGACGGGCTTGATATGCCCGTGCGCTCGCCCGCCGGGCGGCACCCTTGGCGCGCTGGATAGCGCGCGGGACCGGCGGTGGGACGCACCTCACGCGTCCTTGAGCGCGTCGGCCAGCTTGCGGTTGCCGGGGTCCCACGGGCGCGGGTCGGCCGTCGGGCGGGCGGCCACTTCGGCTCGCGCGGGCGCGTCCTCCTTCGCCTTGCGGCCGTACTCGTACAGCTTCCCCCCTTGCTCGCCCTTCGTGTTGTGGTGGCTGTCGTCGCAAAGGGGCCAGTTCGCGGAGAGCCCGCAGCGGCAGACCCAGAGGTCGTCGCCGGAGATGTCGGCCTTCTTCAGAACGAGCGGGGCGCGGTCCTTCATCACAACGAGGCGTGGCATGCGATCTGTCCTGCTCACGGGGTGAGCGCTCAGCCAAAGCCCGGGGGCCATATGTGCTTGGCGTCAAACTGGGGCAGGCGAAGCGCCAAGCCCCGTGAGCCGCTCGCTCAGTTCCCAGAGCCGTCGCGCGGTCGGCCCATCGTAGGATTCATCGGACGACCGGGTGAGCGCGCAGCGGGACAGGAACTTGCCCGTCGAGTTGGAGAGGCCTGGGTCTGTGGTGGCCCACACGGTGGTGGCCGCCCCTTCGACCACGTTCTTCGCAAGGGGGCGGGCGGCCGCAATCGCCGCGCGCATCGCCGGTGACGCGCTCTTCCCGAAGTTCGACCGGACCAGCCCCGGGTGGACGGCGTTCACGGTGACTCCGGTTCCGGCGAGCCGCCGGGCGAGCTCGTACGTGAAGTAGAGGTTGGCCAGCTTCGAGTTGCCGTACGCGCGCCACTGCGAGTACCGGCGCTCGCCCTGGAGGTTGTCCCACTCCCACTTGGCAAGGCCGTGTGCCGACGACGACGTGTTGATGATCCGCGCGGGGGCGCTCGCCCTCAGCTTGCCGACGAGCAGGTTCGTGAAGAGGAAATACGCGAGGTGGTTGAGCGCGAACGTGCTCTCGATGCCGTCCGAGGTGAGCCGCCGCCTGCCGATGAGCAGCCCCGCGTTGTTGATGAGGACGTGGAGGCTCCCGTAGCGGTCGTCGATCTCCGCAGCGGCGCGCCGCACCTCCCGCTGCTCGAAGAGGTCGGCCACCACGAGGTCGACGTGCGGGTTGAGGCTCTCGTGGACGATCTCGTCGCGGGCCTTCTCGCCGCGCTCGGGGGAGCGGCACACGAGGACGACGCGGGCCCTGCGGCGAGCGAGCTCGAGGGCGACTTGGCGGCCGATGCCGGAGGAGGCGCCGGTGACGACGCAGACCTTGCCCTCGGTGGACCACTCCGCCGGCACGTCGTCCCCCGGGGGGCCGCAACCCGCGGTGGGCGTTAACAGTTCTGCCCTCTGCTCGGGCCATCGCGAAGGCACGCGAGATTGAGGGGCGTGCCGAAGCGCGGTACCTCCCGTCCCCGGTGGTCTACGAGGTCGCACCCGGCCTCCTGCACGGCAGGTCCCGCACGCAGGCGACCGCCTTCCGCGCGGTGGCCGCGAATCTCATCTCGCTCCCACTGGACGCCCATGCGGCCCAACGGGCGGCGGAGATCCGCGCCGAGTTGAAGGTCCTCGGCCGCCCGAAGGCCCATGTCGACGTGATGGTCGCCGGGATTGCGCTGGCGGGCGCGCACACGCTGGTCTCAAACGACGCGGACCTCGAAGCGATCGCCGATGCGGTCGGGCTCCGGCTCGAGAGGTACTAGGGTCGCTGCGCCCCGGCAGGCCTTGGACACGGCACGGGTGGCGTGCGCCCGCGGGCAACGAACCCGCCGCCCGCGCCCCGCAGAGCAGGAGGCACGCCGTTGGAGGCGTCCACCGTCACCGACACGAGCGCGCCCCCCTGGCGACCGGTGGCGGCCCGTGCCGGCTCGGCCCGCTGCCGACGGTCTTCAGCCTCCCCCTCGATGTGGAGCATGAGTGCGGCGGCCCGCAGCGCCTGCGGGTCGACCTCCCGGATCGACGGCGGGAAGGTGTCGGACTGCCCGCACGCCGCCACGAGGTGGTTGCCGCCGAGCCGGTACCTGCGGAACCGCAGGGGAGCGGCGGGCAACCCCACCGGGCCTTCCTGGAGGATTTCGACCACTCCTCCATCGGGCGCCGAGACGCTGAGTTCATCGGGCGGCACCGCGACCCCCGTGCCCAGCGCCTTCAGGTAGCTCTCCTTGAGCGTCCATAGCTCGAGGAGGCGCGCGGACCGCTCGAGCCCGTCGCGGCGCTCGATGTCCTCGATCTCGCTCGGCGAGAAGGCGGCCGAGAGCCCGACGTGGGGAACGGGCCGCAAGCGCTCGATGTCCACGCCGACCGGGCGCACGTCGATGGCGAGCACCGCCCATTCGCCCCCGTGGGCGAGGCTGAAGTGCAGGTCCTCCGCGCCTTCAATGACCGGTTTTCCGAAGGGCCCCCTCGCCAGGCGGACCTTCGAGGCCGGCACCCCCGCGACGCGGGCAACGACGGACAGAAGCAGGAGGCGGCTGACGAGGGACGCCTCGCCTCCCGCGCGAAGCGAGAACGCGCCGGACTTCCACTTGGAGGACGCGTTGGCGAGCCCCCACAGGAGGAGCGGCCCGGCGGCCTCGAAGCTCCGCGCCACGTGGGCGGCGAAGAGCCCGATCACGAGGGCGCCCCCCTTGCCTCGGCGGCGCGGCGCGGCGCCAAGCGCTCAGGGGCGGGCGCCGCCTCGGCAAGCTCCCGAGACCGCACGGCGGGGATCCCCTCCCAACTCGTCTCCGCCGGGAGCGACTCCCCCTTCATCAGCAGGGAGAGGGGCCCGAGCGACGAGCCGGGGTGCATCGTCGTGTCGTAGAGGACGATTGAGTTCGACCCCACGGCGCACCGCTCCCCGATGTGGAGGCCCGAGATCTTCATGACCCGGTCCTCGAAGAGGTGCGTCTGCACTCCGCAGTTCAGGTTGAGCGCCGCCTCGTCGTCGATGCGCACCGCGTCGAATTCCGTCACGTGCGTGGTGTCGAGGAACGTGCGGCTTCCGACGCGGACACCGAAGAGGCGCCAGACGGGCGCCAGGAACGGGGTGCCGGTCAGCGTGGCCACGAGCGACTGGGTGGCGGGGCTCTCGTAGAGGCCCGTCGCGAGCTCGCTGCGCCAGACGAAGAAGCTCCAAAGCGGCGCCTGGGTCGGCCGGTAGCGGCCGACGGCCGCCCACTTGATCGCCGCGGCGGCCGCCACGCAACCCGCCTGCGCGACGAGCATGACGGCTGGGAAGAGGGCGACGGCCTGCCAGGGCGCAAGGTTTCCAAACAGCGCGCGGGCCCCGAGGAACCCCGCGGCGGCAAGCCAGATGAGCAGCGTCGGGGGGACGAAGACGCGCAGGAACTCGACGGCGAGCCGCCCGGCCCGGAGGCGCCAGGTCGGCCGGTACGTCTGCTCCTCGCCAAACCCGCGGACGATGTCGCGGCGGGGTAGCAGCATGGCCGGCGAGCCCAGCCACGCCGTTCCTGCGTCGAGGCGCGCGGGCGGGACGGACTGGATGCCGACGAGGCACCGGTCCGGGATGGCGGCGCCGGAGGGCAGGAGCGCGCTGTTGCCGATGAACGACCTCGACCCGACCTCGGTCCGGCCCACGTAGAGGAGGCCGTTGTGGGCGCGCGGCGCGCCGAGGTACACGGCGTCGGCGATGAAGCTCCCGGAGCGCAGCGTGAGCAGGTCGGGTGTGACGAACGCGACGCGCTCGACTTCGGCGTTCCTCTCGATGCGCGCGCCGAGCAGCCGGAAGAATGGAAGGGCGTAGAGCGTGCTGAAGAGGGAGTTCATGAGGATCCCGTTCTGATGGAGCAGGCGGTCCACGAACCACTTGCGGACGTAGAAGCCGCCGTCGGTGGGGTAGACGCCCTCACGGACCCGGCCGAGCAGCGCCCACTTGAGCGCGGCCGTCTCGAGGCAGAAGGTGACGACGAACAGGACGGCGGCCAGCGGGGCCGCGAGGAGCGCGACGGGCCCCAGCTGCGCGTAGAGGCCGAGCAGGAGGGCGGCGCCCGGAACCGAGGCGGTGAGGGGGACGAGCGGCAGCGTTAGCAGGCCCACGAGGTGTCCAACCAGGGCCCGCGCGCGGCGGCGGCGCGACGTGGCGGGCGCCGCCGCGCTGAAGGGGGGCTCGCCGGACGGGCGAGGGGCGGCGCGCGCGGGCGACCCGGCCCACCACTGGCCGGCCGGCACGGTGGCCCCGGCGGCGACCATCGAGTGCTCTGCGATCCCCGACCCGTCCTCCATGCGGGCCCCGGCGCAGAGGACGGAGTGCGCGCCGACGAAGCAGTCGCTGCCGAGCCGGACGGGCCCGATGTGGAGCGTGCCGCCCTCGACGCTGTAGCCGACGAGGTTGGCGTCCTGGTTGACGCTCGTGCGGTCTCCGACCTCAAGGAGGTCGAAGGCGGCCACGAAGATGGTGTCGATGTGGCAATCGCGGCCGACGCGGGCGCCCATCATCCGGAGGTAGAGCGGCATCAGGCGCGTCCCGGCGATCCACTGGAGCGGCACGAGCGCCGTGATGTGGCGCACGAGCCAAAACCGCAGGTAGAACCCGCCCCACAGGGGGTAGTGGCCGGCACGGTAGCGGCCGATGAGCGTCCACTTGGCCACGGCGGAGAGCGCGAGGATGAACGGCAGGTAGCTGACGGCGAGCAGCGCGGCCATGAGCGCGAAGCGCCCCGGCGTGAGGGCTTCCCCGGCCGAAGCGAAGGCGAGGACGAGGACGGGGTAGAAGAACACGATCTGGAGCGCGTAGACGAGGGCGGCCTGGGCGGCGCCCGCCCACCGGTGCCGCCGCGGCGGGATGCGCTCGGCGCGGCGCGGCGCCGCCGGCGCGGTGGGCGCGCGCGGCCGCGTGGGTTGCCCGGCCACCGCGCGCGCGAGAAGCTCCACCGTGGGCGCGCGGTAGATGTCGGAGACGGAGATGTGGGAGAGCCCCTCGCGCGTGCGGAGCGAGGAGGCGGCCATCGCCGCGAGGAGGGAGTGGCCTCCGAGGTCGTCGAAGAAGTCCGCGGTGACGGAGACGCGCTCCTGGTGGAAGACCTCGGCGTAGACCGCCGCAATCTCGCGCTCGAGCCGCGTGCGCGGCGGCGTGTGCTCGGCCGCGGCGGCCCGCAGGCGCAGGACCGGGTGGGGAAGGGCCTTGCGGTCGACCTTGCCGCTGGGCAGCGTCGGCAGCGCGGGGAGGGGCTCGTAGCACGCTGGGAGCATGTAGGGAGGAAGCCGCGCGCGGAGGGCCGACTCGACGGCCGCGACCTCCAGGGGCGTGTCGGCCGAGGCGGGCACGACGTACGCGACGAGTGACTCGACGCCGGGTGTCAGCTCCCGGAGGGACACCGCCGCGGCCCGCACGCCCGGGCACGATGCCACCTGCGCCTCGATCTCGGGGAGCTCCACGCGGAACCCGCGGATCTTCACCTGGTCGTCGACCCGGCCGAGGAAGCGCAGCCCTCCCTCCGCGTCCCACGCGACGAGGTCGCCGGTCTCGTACAGGAGCGGGGCGACCGCGCGGTCCTCCCGGAAGGGGTTCGGGACAAACCGGTCGCGCGTGAGCTCCGGCCGGTTCACGTAGCCGCGCGCCAGGCACGCGCCGCCGATGAAGAGCTGGCCGGGCTGGACGTCGGGGACCGGGCGCAGCGCCGGGGTGAGGACGTAGAGGTAGCAGTTGGGCAGCGGCACCCCGATGCGGACCGGCTCGCCCGGCCGGACCTCGGACCACGTCGCCGTCACGGTGGCTTCCGTCGGGCCGTAGGTGTTGAGCACGCGCCGGCCGGGGCGGCACCAGCGCTCGGCGAGCGCCTGGGGCAGCGCCTCCCCGCCGAAGATGAGGAGCCGCAAGGACGGGATGTCCTCGTCGAACGTGGTGAGGAGCGTGGGGACGCACGAGAGGACGGTGACCCCCTGCGCCGCGAGCCACGCGCGCATGTCGGGCCCGGCGTTGGCCATCTCGGGCGGCGCGGGGACGAGGGTGGCGCCGTTCGAGAGCGCGATCCAGATTTCCTCGAGGGAGGCGTCGAAGGCGGTCGAGAACCCCTGGTAGACCCGGTCGTCGGGCTGGACCGCGTAGACGCGTTGGGCGGCGCGGATCCAGTGGCAAATGCTGCGGTGCTCGACCTCCACGCCCTTGGGCCGGCCGGTCGTGCCCGAGGTGTAGATGATGTAGGCGATGTCCCGGGGCTGCGCGCGGTGCTCCGCGCCCTCCAGCCGGCCCTCGGGTTGGGATGCGATGGCGTCGGCCTCGCGGTCCAGCAGGATCGTGCGGACGGGGGCGGGCCCCGCGGGCGCCCGCGCGCTCGTGGTGACGAGCGCCTGCGCGCCCGAATCGGAGAGGATGAAGGCGACCCGGTCCGGCGGGTAGCTCACGTCGAGCGGGACGTAGGCTGCGCCCGCCTTGAGGACCGCGAGGATGCTCACGTAGGTGTCCACGGAGCGGTCGAGCAGCAGCGCGACGCGGCCTCCGCGCGAGACGCCCGCGCCCGCCAGGAAGTGGGCGAGGCGGTTTGCGCGCGCCTCGAGTTCGGAGTACGTGACCTCGCTCCCGCGCAGGGTGACCGCGGTGCGGCCCCCGTGCGCGTCGGCGGCGGCTTCGAAGAGCTCGTGGAGCGAGCCGGGACGCATGAGCTCCGGGTCGGCGTGCCCTCGGCCCACAACGACCGCTTGGCGGTCGACCCCGCGGAATTCCACCGTTGCTGACACGCACGTGTTCCTCCCATGCAGGGGACATCGGTGTCCCCGGCGCTCCTAGCCGCGGGAGCCGGGCGGCCCTTATGAGGGGCGTGCTTAGCGATAGGGCAGGTCGCGCACATGCGAACACACGTGGTTTCGATCAGCAATGGAAGGCGTAGCGTGCGCCCCTCGGCTTCGCGTGGAGGCGGAAACGGGAGGCAGCCGGAGAGCGCGCACGCCGCGCGGCGACCCGCGCCCCGTCGTGACCTAGTCACCAGCACGTCCGGTCAACATAGCCCGCGCTTGCATCCATGGAGGTGCAAGCGCGGCACCGCCGCGCGCGCAGGAGAAACGAAGACCATGGGATACGGACACGGGTGCTATGGGCAAGGGTACGGCCGCCGCTACTTCTCGAGGGCCGAGGTCGCCGAGTGGCTCGGCGAGTACGAGAAGGAGCTCGAGGCGGAGCTGACGGCCGTCAAGGAGCGCCGCGCGGAACTCTCCAAGAAGTCGGAGTGATCCGCGTGGCCGGCGACGACGGGCCGGGCGACGAGCCGGCCTCCCCTTTCGGGCGGGAGCCCTTCCCGTGGGCCCCGCCGCCCTTCCCCGGCCGGTAGGCCGGGGCTTCAGGCGCCCCTTTCCCGATCGTGGTGCCGGGAGGCGCCCATGGTTACCCTCTCAAGCTTCAGGCTTCGCGCCTCAAAGATTCGTTCAGCGTAATCGTCGCCCATGAATACTATCCAATGGCATTGTTCCCCAGGCAGGTCCCAGTTCCAAAACCGGCCCGTCGTTGAGCGGACAATTCGGTCGACCCACTCGATGAGCCCCGAGTTGATGTAGTCGCCACGGCCCTCCAACTCCACCTCGTGCCTCTCGTCGCCAAGGCGAAGAGTCACGAGCACGGTGGGGGGATTCACATCCTCGTTCCAATCCTCTCGGATATCCTGCGGGAGAAAGTTCCCCTGGGAGATGCGGGCCAGCCCCCGGGTGTAATCCACGTACGCGGTGTTGCCAGGGAGTGCATCGCACTCCACATCCGCGAAGAAGACTCGTTGCTTGTCGTACAGAAGAAACCAGGGATCCCAGTGGACGTGATCCATTTTTACCTTAGGTCCGTACTCGGCCACCCAGCGGGCGAAGAGCTCCTCGGCCGCCTCATCAGGTAAATGAGGCCACTCCTCAACGAAAAAACCAAGCGGTCGGTAGAATCGCATGAAGTCCTTTGCCCATTGGAGGGTAGGGTCGGGGGGCCACGGCATCCCAACAATGCGTGAAAGGCGGCGCATGGTTGAATCCCGTTCGGCGGATCGCCTATTTGTCCATCGTCGCCGTCAGCTCGATCTTCGTGTTGAGCAGCCGCGACACGGGGCACCCCACCTTGGCGTTCTGCGCGGCCGCCTCGAACTGCTCGTTCGTAGCGCCCGGCACCTTCGCGTGCGTGTCGAGGTGGATCGAAATCGCCGTCCACCCCACGTCCGTCTTCTCGAAATTCAGGGTCGCCGTTGTTCGCACGTACTCCGGCGTCAGGCTCGCGCTGCCAAGCTGCCCCGAGAACGCCATCGAGAAGCATGCGGCGTGCGCGGCGGCGATCAGCTCCTCGGGGTTCGTGCCCGGCGTCCCTTCGAAACGCGTGGTGAACGAATACGGCAGGTCCTTGAAGGCGCCGCTTGTCGCCGAAAACGTTCCTTTCCCGGTCTTCAGGTCTCCATTCCACTGCGCCGTGGCTTTGCGGTTGAGGGGCATGGGGGGGCGATGGGCCGCTTTCGCGTATCTACCTTGCGACGGCCTTACGCGGGGAGCACGACGGGCCGCCGCGAGACGCGCAGCGGTACGCTCGCCTCGGGCTGGAGCGCGGCAGCATTTTCCCGCGGCGCCGCACCGCCGACGCGCTCGAACGAGAACGAGCGCAGGAGGAGCGCGAGCACGAGCGTCCCTTGCGCCATGGCTAGGCCGTCCCCAAGGCAACCGTAGGGGCCCGCACCGAACGGGAAGTAGGTGATCCCGCCGCCGGGAGCGGGGGCGTGCGCCGCCCACCGCTCAGGGTCGAAGCGGGCTGGGTCGGGGAAGTGGCGGGCGTCGCGGTGCGTCAGTCGCGGCGAGAGGACGACGAGGGAGCCCTCGGGGAGCCGGAGGCCCCCGAGGTCGACGGGCGCGGCCGCCTCCCGCACGAAGGCCCAGACCGGCGGGTGGAGGCGGAGCCCCTCCTTGAAGCACGCCCGGGCCCGCCGCAAATGGCCGAGGTCAGCCAGCCGCAATGGCCCTCCGACGAGGGCGTTGCGGGCTTCTTCAGACACCCGTTGCTGGGTGGCCGGCTCGCCCGCCATGTCGTAGAGCGTCCATGCAAGCGCGTGGGCGATCGTCGCGTGGCTGGCGATGAGGATGTCGAGCGCGATCGCGCGGATGTCGTGGGGCGAGAGCCCCTCCGTGCCCGCCGGGTCCAGCCGCGCGGCGACCAGGATGTCCAGGGCGTCCCGCTGCGCGGGGGGCGCCCGCAGGCGTTCGCCTACGAGGGCACCGACAAGCTCGGCCAATTGGAGGGTCGACTGGCGCGCCCGGCGGCCCGCGCGCGTCGGGACCCGGTCCAGGAGGCGGCCCAGCGGGTGGAGCGAGAGCTCGTAGGCGGCCATGGCGCCTTCGAGGAGCCTGCGGAGCTCGGCGGCCTCGCGCTCCCCCCGGATGGAGAAGATCGAGGCGGCCGCCACGCGAATGGAGAGGACGGACATGGCCTCCGCGATGTCGACCGTCTCGCCCGTGCGCCACCTGGCCGTGGCGGGCCCGATGAGTCCGGTGGCGGTGGCGAGCGTGTCGTCCAGGCGCTCGTGGCTCACGATCGGCTTGGCGGCCGCCTTCTTCCGGTGGTGCTTGGCGCCCTGGCTCCCCACGATGGAGCCTCCAAGGAGCCGCTCTGTCACAGGACCCACGGATCCCCGCGGAAAGGCCTCCGCCTGGTCGACGAGGATGGCACGGATGAGTTCCGGATCGTTGACGATGTAGGCCGAGCGGCCGGCGAGCCGCAGCCGGACCACGTCGCCGTACTCGCGCGCGAGGTCCTCCAGCACGCCGAACGGGTCGCGCCGGGCGCGCAGAGCGGTCCGGATCATCGGGCCCGGCGGGCCACGGGGTTCATTCGCCACGCGCTGCAACGGTTCGCCCCTCACCCCGTTCGGGGGGCCGCGTCATAAGGTCTAGCTTGCCGTTGCCCCTCGGGTCTCTAGGGGGAGCAGGCCGGGCTTTCCCCTTACGCGCACAAGACCTGGAAGGAACCGCCCACCTGCCGGTTGGCGGCGATGACGGCCTCCACGATCGCCATGTACTGGTCCGGGTCGCGCACGCGCTCGAACAGCTTCTCCCCGTCGACCCGGCACTCGCCCATATGCCTCGTACGCAGCCGCCACTCAAACCGTGGACACACATCTTCTCGGCCGGCCAACTCGCTGATCAACAGGCGCGCTCCGCGGAGGTCCTCGGGGCGGATGAACTGGCTACGCCGCCGGCCGCGCCCGTAGGAGGTGGGTTCGATCCTCCCAGGGACCATAGCGAACTGCTCTGCGTTGCGCAGGAGGCGGCGAGTGACGAAAAGTGCGTAGGCCGGAGCGGCCCACACCCATGCGAACATCGCCGGGGGGAGGGGTGGGGACGTGCCAAACCCCGCACGACCCATCAGCTCCATGTAGGCCGCCGTGGCGAGGGCCAACGTGAAGGCGGCTCCCCCGACGAAAAGCCAAATCAGCGATCGCTTGGCGACCGCCACGTTGGGTTCCCGCGACCAAGCGTCCGAACGCCAATAGGAGCTCTCGCCCAAGGCGGCCAAGATGAGGAGCATTGCAGATGCTGTGACGAAGGCGGGGAGGGGCGGAGGTGGCGGTGGCAGGGGCATGTCATTGATGTACTCCACCCACCAGCCGCCAAGGCCGCACGAGGCGAGGAACAGCCACACGGCGAGCAAGGCAATCGAGTTGTTGCATAAACCCCCTCACTCGCCGTAGCGGTCCAACACCGTCATCCTGAGGTTGTGCACCACGCACCGGGAGAGGATCTGGTTCCGTCGGCTCGTCGCGCTCTTGCCACGCACCCCTTC
>Ga0302046_10001082_pt1 | contig 25803 bp, 26 predicted proteins | sample RVTome_11_FD_200261 | JGI IMG/M metagenome (GOLD analysis project Ga0302046, IMG submission 200261) | Soil microbial communities from uranium-contaminated site in the Upper Colorado River Basin, Wyoming, United States - RVT147D111 (version 2) ... | reverse complement strand
GCGAGATCGTCTCGAATCTGCCGATCTTCCGCGATTTCGACCAGGAGAATCTGGTCAAGACCGCTGAAGGCTGCGGCGAGATCCTGAGCGCTGACGGCGGCCTCGACCACGTGCTGTTGTTGATCCGCTCCAATCTGCCGAAGAAGCTGCGCGAGACGGCTTACGCGGTGGCGCTCGAAGTGGCCGCAGCCGACCTCGACGTAAAGCCCGAGGAGACGCGCTTTCTGGAGATGCTGGGCGACAGCCTCGAGCTCGACCAGCTCACCACCACCGGCATCGAGCGGGGCATCAGGGCGCGCAATAGGGTGCTGTAGCCTTATTCGCTGAACCGCGCGTGCCGAGCCCATGCTCGGTCTTTTCCCACTCGAAGCGCGCGGTCAGAAACTGCCAAAGCGCCCGGTAGGCCGCCGCCGAGATGAGCAGCCAATAGAGCGGCATCAGCGGAACCTGCGTGAGGAGCGCGCGGTAACCGCGGCGCCGCACGGCCAAGAGGCCAAGCCCCATCGACGCGAGATAGCCGACCGAGAGATCGAACCAGGCAATCAGCCAGAATGGCCAACCGAACAGGCTTTCGGGGCGCGCCAGCAGTCCGCCGCCCGCAAGCTCCAAGCCAGCCGGCACATAGAACCAGGGATGCGCCCGAATTGCGGTTATGTGACTCACAACTATTACGTGCCTAAGCCCCTTGGCACGCAAGGCCGAGCCGCGTTAAGAGAAGCACGTGACCGACGCGAGCAAGTCTTCCCTTAAGCCGAGACGCTTCCGAGCGGCGCTCTTCTCGCTTGCCGTGATCGCGCTCGCGCTCGCCTCGCTCGTGCCGCTGCCCGCCTCGGCGCAGGTGAGGAATGACATCGTTCCCGACACCTGGCAAGGCGACGTTCTCCGTCCCAAGCCCGACATGCACGGGCTGGAAAAGCTCCGCTTCATCACCGACAGCGACTATCCGCCCTTCCACTATTTCGACGAGGTGGGTGCTCTCACCGGCCTCAATGTCGACCTCGCCAAGGCCATCTGCGAGGTTTTGGAGGTCGAGTGCGAGGTGAAGGACGTCGAGTGGAGCGAGCTCTTCTTTACGCTCGACCGGGGCGAGGCCGACGCCGCCATTGCCTCGATCCGCATCAGCCCGGAATCGGTGGAGCGAGCGGATTTTAGCTCCCGCTACTACGCCACGCCCGCCCGCTTCATTGCGCAGAAGGCGAGCGAGCTCAAGGACATCCGCCCCGAGACGCTTGCGGGCATGAAGGTCGGCGTGGCCAAGGGCACCGGGCACGAGGCTTATCTCAAGCTGTTCTTCCCCACTGTGGCGATCGCCTCCTTCGACACCGCCGACGATGCGCAGAAGGCACTCAAAGAGGGCGCGATCGATCTCGTGTTCGGCGACGGCATCGGCTTGACCTTCTGGATCAACGGGGTGACCAGCGAGGGGTGCTGCGAGTTCCGCGGCGGTCCCTATCTCGACACCAAGTTTTTCGGCGAGGGCGTGGGCATCGCGGTGAAGAAGGGCAATCGCCAGCTCGCCCAGATCCTCACCTACGCGCTCGAGCAGGTGCATGCGAGCGGACGCTATGAAGAACTGTTCCTGCGCTACTTCCCCATGAGCTTTTTCTAGAGGGTTATCGCTTCTGATCGACACGCGAACTGGTCATGGCCGGGCTTGTCCCGGCCATCCACGTCTTTGATCCTCGGCTTGCTGCAAGACGTGGATGCCCGGCACAAGGCCGGGCATAACGGTTGGGAGAGATTTCTCTCTAGATTTCTGGTCTCTGATTTCTGGCTTCCGGCTTCTGTTGCCCGAAGGGGAGCCACAGCGACCAACCGAAGCGGGTTGGCGCTTCGCTCTGATAGGGCGGCAGCCCGATGGTCATGCCTTGGTGTCCGCCCTCCGGCTGCGCGGTGTAGGTGCGGAATAGCCGGTCCCAGAGCGAAAGATTGAAGCCGTAATTGGAATTGTGCTCGCGCCGGAGCACCGAGTGATGCACGCGATGCATGTCGGGCGTGACGATGACGAGGCGCACGATGCGGTCGAGCCATTGCGGCAGCGCGATGTTGGCATGGTTGAACATGGCGCAGGCGTTGAGGATGACCTCGAACAGGAACACCGCTAAGGGCGGAGCGCCAAGCGGCACCACCACCACGATCTTCCACAGCATGGAGAGCCCGATCTCCACGGGGTGAAAACGCACCGCCGTGGTCACGTCGATGTCGCGATCGGCGTGATGCACCTGATGCAGACGCCAGAACAGCGGAACTTTGTGCGAGGCCCAATGCTGCCCCCAGATGGCAAGGTCGAGCACCAAGAGCGCCACGACGACCTTGATCCAATAGGGCCAGGAGACTTGGTTCAGGAGGCCGATCTGGTGCTGCTCGGCATAGAAGGCGGCGGCGATGGCCGCGATCGGCACGGCCAGCATGGCCATGAGCCGGAGCAGCGCGGTGCCGGCCACGCTGATGCCGATATTGGTGAACCAGCGCCTCTGTTTCGAGACGATAAGCCGGCGCTTGGGCCATAGGAGCTCGATCAGCGCCATCAACAGGAACACGCTGGCGAAAATGGCAAGCCGGATGAGGCCGTCGCTCTGGCCGATGAGACCGTCCATGGAGACCGCTGAGGGTTGGTGGCTGGCTGTCAGTTAGTCTGCCGCGCGGCGAGAGACAAGCCAACTGCCCCGAGGATCACAAGCGCGAGAGAAGCGAGCTTGATCAATGTCAGCGGCTCGCGGAAATAGGCGATCCCGATCATGGCGGCGAGAGCGGTGCCGACGCCCGACCAGATGGCGTAGGTCACCGAAAGGTCGAGACGCTTGAGCGCCAGGATCACGGCCGCCGCCGAGAGCACATAGAACACCGGCACCGCGATCGAGGGGACCATTTCGGCGAAGCCGCGGGAGAGCTTCATCGAGGTGATGCCGGCGACCTCGAGCAGGATGGCTGCGAACAGAAGAAGCCAGGGCATGCGCGGAAATCTCGCCTCGGGGTTTACGACTCACAGCGCGAAAGCGCTTGCCCCCTTCAACAGCGAAATTGCGTGACGCCCTGATGACAGCGAGGGGGCCTCATGGTGAGGAGCGGCCGCAGGGCCGCGTCTCGAACCATGAGGAACTCACGCCTCACCCTGAGGAGGCGCGGAACGCGCCGTCTCGAAGGGTGAGGCACGAACGGGCACCTTCTCACAGCAATTCCAGCGGGCGGGGACCCTTTGGCGGCGGGAAGCCGCGATTGAGCTCGGCGCGATCTTGATCGGTCAGCTTGATGTCGAGCGCCGCGCGGTTCTCCCGCACATGCGCCACGGTTCCGGCCTTGGGGATCACCATCATGTCGGTCTGCCTGAGCACCCAAGCGAGCGCGATCTGCGCCGGCGTGGCGCGATGACGAATGGCAACGCCGGTCAGTGTCCGGTCGCGCAACAGCCGCCCTTGCTCGATCGGCGAATAGGCCTGGATCGGGATCGCGCGCTCGCGGCACCAGGGCAGAAGGCCCGCTTCGATGCCGCGGCGCCGCAAATTGTAGAGCACCTGGTTGGTGGCGCATTCGCTCCCGCCGGGAAGCGCTATCAGCTCCTCCATGTCACCGACATCGAAATTGCTGACGCCCCAGAAGCGGATCGCCCCCGCCTCTTGCAGCGTCTGGAACGCTTCGAGCGTTTCACGAAGCGGCGGCCGTCCGCGCCAATGCAGGAGATAAAGGTCGATCCGGTCCGTCTTGAGCCGCTTCAGGCTCCGCTCGCAGGCCGCGATGGTGCCTGAGCGCGTGGAATTCTCCGGCAATACCTTGGTGACGATGAAGCATTCGTCGCGGCGGCCGGCCACCGCCTCGGCGACCACTTCCTCCGCGCCGCCGTCGCCATACATCTCCGCGGTGTCGATCAAGGTCATGCCGAGATCGAGGCCAAGGGAGATCGCCGCCACTTCGTCTTTGCGCGTCCGCCCGCTCTCCCCCATGTGCCAGGTGCCCTGGCCGAGCTGCGGCACTTTCTCGCCCGAGGGCAGCGTTACGGTCGGAAGGTTGGATGCTGGCATGGCACTGGACCTAGAGACGAAAAGGCGCGGCGCTCAGGCAGCGCCGCGCCGCATCATAACGCTCCAAAGATAGAGGGCTTACGCCTTCTTGGCCCCTGCGGGCGCCTTGTGCTCCCGCGCCTCCTTCTTCGCATGGAGTTGGAAGGCGAGCACGAGCAGGAAGATGCCGAACACGAGCGCATAGGCGCCGATCCACAGCGTCAGTACCACGGCGCCGATCAACGGCTCGATGACCAGAAGAATGCCGAAGATGAGGGAGGCAATGCCGCCAAGGGCGAGCCACCAGCGGCCATGATCGAGTTTGAGGGTGAAGGCGGCGCCAAGCATGAGCGCGCCGGACACGATCGCCCAAATGGCGACGATCCAGATGAGGGCGATCAGCGTAATCGCCGGCCACAGAACGGCAACGAGGCCTGCCGCGATATCGACAATGCCTTCCAGGATGAGCAGACCCCAGCGTTCGCCGTTCCGCGCCGCCTTGATGCCGGAGGCGATGGCGAACACGCCGTCGACCAGCATATAGGCCGCGAACAGGATAACGAACACCTCGATCGCGATGCCCGGCGTGAGCAGGCAGATCAGGCCGAACAGAATGCCCAGGATTCCGCGCAAGCCGACCGCCCACCAACTATCCGCCAAGACCTCGCTCAATGCGTCGCAGCGCGCTTTGTACGCCGAGACGCTGCTTTTCCCGGATGCTGTGCTTGCGGCCATGGGACGACCTCCTTCGATCAGCCAGTTTGATCTGTGAACCTCGCCAAAACCATGCTTGGGCGAATCGATTACGCGGCGATCATGAAGCCAATATTACCGGAAAAGCGCCGCCAAATCGAAGTTGTGCACATCGGAAGGGGGGCCGCTCAGAGCTCCAAGCCCACCTCGGAGCCAAGGCCCGACACCGTTTGGCGGAGCCACACATGGCCTGGGTCGTGGTCGAAGCTCGCGTGCCAGAGCAGCGAGATGGTGAAGGTCGGCAGCTCGATGGGAGCGGGGCTGGTCGCAAGTCCGAAGGCTTCGGCGAAATAGCGCGCAAGCCTTGACGGCATGGTGGTGATGACCGGCGCCCGGCGCACCACGAAAGGCACGGCGAGAAAGCCGGGCGTGGTCAACGCGATCGTGCGCTTCAGCTTGAGCTTGGCGAGCGCCTCGTCCACCGCCCCATGGGCGTCGTCGGTGAGGCTCGCCAACACGTGCGGCACTCTTAAATAGTCTTCGAGCGAGATCGGCGCAGAAAAGTTGAGCTGCGCGGGATTGAACAGGCAGAGGAAGCTGTCGGTGTAAAGCGGGCGGCGCTTGTGATGGATCTGTCCCTGGTCGAACACGCCGATGCCGAGATCGAGCTTGCCTGTGTCGAGATCCTCCAGGATGGTACTCCGATCGATCGGCCGGAGGCGCAACGAGACGGAAGGCGCCACGTTGCGTAAGCGCGCAAGCAGGCCCGGAATCACCGCGACTTCGATGGAGTCGGCGAGGCCGATCCTGAACGCCCGCTCGGCGGTCGAGGGGTCGAAGACCTCGCGCTGAAGCACCGCCGCCTGGATCTGGGCAAGGGTCACGCGCACGGGATCGGCAAGCGCCAGCGCCCGCGGGGTCGGCCGCATCCCCTCGGCGCCGCGGGTGAGAAGCTCGTCGCCGAACAGCGTCCTCAGCCGCGCGAGATTGTGGCTCATGGCCGACTGGCCGAGCCCAATGCGAGCCGCGGCGCGCGTAACGCTTCGCTCCGTCAGCAACGCGTCAAACGCGACCAACAGGTTGAGGTCGAGCCGGCTTAGATTAGCGTGGTCAATACTGGTCATCGATATCATCGATTGGAATGATGATACGAGAGCGCCCATGTTTAGAGCAAGGCCAAAGACGCCACGGGAAGCGGGGACTTCGCCGGCGACGAGCGAGCGAGGAAGGGCAATGAAGATCGCCATCATTGGCGCGGGCAATGTGGGCAAGACGTTGGGCGCTGCCCTTCGTGCCAAGGGCCATACGGTGAGCTATGGCACGCGCGATCCGGCGAATTCGGAGGAGCGCAACGCCAAGCCCGTTGCCGCAGCGCTGAGCGGGGCTGAGATCGTGATCCTCGCCACGCCGTGGACCGCGACCGAGGCACTTGTTTGCGAACATGCCAACGAGCTTGCCGGCAAGATCGTCATCGACGCCACCAACCAGATCAATCCGAGCCTGACGCGGCTTGCGGTCGGCTCCGACACGTCCGGCGTCGAGGTGCTCCAGGGTCAAGCCCGCAAGGCGAAGTTCTATAAGGCCTTCAACAGCACCGGCGTCAGCGTAATGGCGAAACCGCAATTCCCCGCAGGCGACGCCGTCATGTTTGTGGCCGGTCCCAGCGGCCCCGATAAGAAGACCGTGCTGCGCATTGTCGCAGATGTTGGCTTCGAGCCCGTCGATGCCGGCGAGCTCAAGGCCGCCCGCCTGCTCGAATCGCTTGCGATGCTTTGGATTCAGCTTGCGCTGAGCAAGGGGCATGGCCGTGACTTCGCCTTCGTCATGGCGCGCCGCGATGCCGCAAACCGGAATGCCGATCCGCGCGTTAGGATGGTGCAACCCCATCCCCAAGAAGCGGAGTAGTCATGGATACCCTTGTTGAGTCTAAGGCCACACTCAAAACTCCGGCCTATGCCGCGAAGGCGGCCAAGGCCCAGCTCGCGCCCTGGTCGATCGAACGGCGCGAGCCCGGCCCGCACGACGTTCTGATCGACATTCTCTATTGCGGCGTCTGTCACTCGGACATCCATCAGGTGAAGGACGAGTGGCACAACTCGATCTTTCCCATGGTGCCCGGCCACGAGATCGTGGGCCAGGTCGTCAACGTCGGCGACCACGTGAAGAAATGGAAGCCCGGCCACATTGTCGGCGTGGGCTGCTTCGTCGATTCCTGCCGCCGCTGCGAGGCCTGCCGCGCCGGCGAGGAGCAATATTGCGAAGTCGGCTTCTCGCCCACCTATAACGGTTACGAGCAGGACCGTAAGACGCCGACCTATGGCGGCTATTCCACCCGCATCACCGTCGACGAGAATTACGTGCTCTCCATCCCCAAGGGCATACCGCTCGAGCGCGCGGCGCCGCTGCTCTGCGCCGGCATCACCACCTATTCGCCGCTAAAGCATTTCGGGCTGGAGGAAGGCGACAAGCTCGGCGTGGTGGGTTTGGGCGGCCTAGGTCATATGGCCGTCAAGTTCGGCCACGCTTTCGGCGCCCATGTCACCGTGCTCAGCCACTCGCCGGGCAAGCGCGAGGATGCGCTGGGCCTCGGCGCCGACGACTTCCTCGTCACGCGCGACGAGGCGGTGTTCAAGGAGAATGCCGGCCGGTTTGATTTCATCATCGACACGGTCTCGGCCACGCATGATTACAACGCCTATCTCGGCCTCCTCCGCCGCGACGGCATTATGGTGCTGGTGGGAGTTCCGGATCCGACGCCACTCTCGGCCTTCCCACTCATCGTCAAGCGGAGGAGCCTTGCCGGTTCAATGATTGGAGGTATTCGCGAGACCCAGGAGATGCTGGACTTTTGCGCGCGGCACAATGTTGCCGCCGATGTCGAATTGATCCCCATTCAGGAGATCAACCAGGCTTACGAGCGCATGCTCAAGAACGACGTGCGCTATCGTTTCGTGATCGACCTCGCTAGCTTGAAATCAGGCGCTCCCTAGCGGCGCAAGCGCGAGGCCACCGGCCGTCCTTCTGTACCGCGAGTCGGGAGGGCGGCCGGACTCTGGGTGCGGACGCCGTTAATCTTTCGTTATGGTTAACCTCGCTCCGGCCCTCAAAAAGCCACGAAGCGGCTGAAAATCATAATGTTTCCGGCGGAGTGTGGGGCACGCCGCCATTAACCATGTCTGTGTAATCGTCAGCACTCTGGGGCCGGGGGGAGGAAGCTGATGACATGCGTAGCTGCGCCCTCATTGCGCTCGCCTCCTTCGGCGTTCTGGGATTAACCGTTCCTGCCGCGGCGCAAAACAGCGTCTCGGTGGCGAAGCAGTCCTCGCCTCAGCTTCTCGCGCCCACCCAAACGCAAAGCGCCACGCCCGCCGCGCAAGAGACGCCCCCCTCGCCTCCCCCTGCCCCACCGGCCGCTTCAGCGCCCGCAGAAGTGCCGATAGAGAAATACACCACGATGCGCCCGCCGATCCCCATGTCCGCGGCCCAAGAGCAGGCTGCGCCCGAGCCGCAAGGTGCATTCGCCTCGGTCGACCGGCTGATGGATTGGATCTCCAACTACCGCAAGCATAAGAACCCGTCTCGCGTGCCCGCCGCGGTCCATGCCATGCAGGACTACGGTCTGTTCGCCGATGAGGAGAAGGCGTGGTTCTGCACCGGCTTCATCGCCGGCGTGCTCGGCTCCAATCCCAAGGACGGCCCCAGTCTGATCCCCAAGATGTTCCCCATGCCCGACAAGGAGCAGGCGGTCATTATCAGGGCCATTGTCTATTCCGGCCGGCCGGATTGGCGTGAGCTGCTCGAGAAAAACGCCTCCCGCATGCCGCTGCGGGGGCCGCTGATCGACGACTTTCTGGCCGGCAAGCGGCCGGCACTGATGGAGCTGCCGCTCGATCACGGCGGCTCCCCGGGCATCTACGCGCTGTGGGGCTATTACGTCGCCACCGGCCAATATGAGCCTGTCGTTCGCATCATGCAGGCGCTGCGCTGGTCGAAGAAAAAGGAGGACAGCCGGTTTTCCTTCCGCAAGGTGTTCTCAGGCTGGGGACACGACCCAAGCGCGGTTGAGAAGATCACCACCGGCGGCACGGCGAAATGGACGCTGGCGTCTTACGCCGAGCGGGATCGCGCGTTGCTCAGTCTCTACCGCGCCGAATATGAGCGTCAGCCAGAGGAAATCGCCAAGCCGCTCAAGGACGTCATCGAGGCCGCCGAGATCTTCGAGTCGGAGAAGATCCGCAAGGATCAATTCGGCGCCATCGAGGACGCTCAGAAGCAGCAGATGACCAACGAGGCCGGCATGACGAAAGGCGCGACCGCGGGCTCGATCGCAATCGCCACCGGATGCGTGGCGGCGACCGCCTTGGGTCAAGCCTATATTGCTTTGCCCTGCGTGCTCGGCGGCGCGCTTTACACCGGCGCCGTCAAGCTCGCGCACTGATCTCTATTCGGTGCTGCGCCGGATGAAGTAGCCGACAACGATGCCAAGCCCGACCGCGAGAATGAGCGAGGCGGCGAGATTGTCCTTCATCGTCTCCTCGGCCTCGTGCGCCGCGTCTGACGCGTAGGCGCGAGCGCGGCCGAACTGCCGGCTCGCATTTTTGCCGAGACCCGACGAAAGCTCGGCGACGTAACCGCGCAACGTGTCGATCTGGTCGTAGAGATCGTTGATATCGAGATTGTCGTTGACGAACCTCGCCGCCTTGCGCTCAGCCCTTGCCAAGCTCACCATGGTGCGAACCTCCTCATGCAAACTGGGCCTGCCCGCCTGACCGGCTGGGGTCAAGCTTAGCGGAAACGGGCTGACCCCGCGCCGCGTTCCATTTTTGCGGTTTCAAGAGGGTTATCGGCCGCGCCCGGCAATTTCGCGGAGGAGTATTGGAGCGGGCGATGGGGATTGAACCCACGACCCTTAGCTTGGGAAGCTAATGCTCTACCACTGAGCTACACCCGCGATCCGACACGAGTCCTATCATGCCCCGCCCGGAGCGAAAAGCGAGGCTCACGCAGGGGTGATGCAGCATGGTCTTGCGGACGGGCGCCAACCGCCTGTTAATGCCGGGGCTGGAGGGGATGAGAATGGCCGACGCCGCGCTTCTGGCGCCGCTTGCGAAATTCAGCGACCCCGAGGTCACCGCCAAGGGCGAGAAGCGCGCGCGCGTGGCGCTTGAGGCGCTCCGCACCCTGTGGATCAATACCGGCAGCCTCTGCAATATCACCTGCCGCAATTGCTATATCGAATCGAGTCCGGAGAGCGACCGGCTCGCTTATATCACCCGCGCCGAGATGGGCGCCTATCTCGACGAGATTGCACAAGGGGAATGGCCGGTGCGCGAGATCGGCTTCACCGGCGGCGAGCCCTTCATGAATCCCGACATCATCGAGATGCTCGGCGATGCGCTTCGGCGCGGCTTCTCTGTGCTGGTGCTGACCAACGCCATGCAGCCCATGCTGCGCCCCCGAATCCGCGACGGATTGACCGCGCTGCGCGATGCTTGTGGCAGCCGCCTCGTCATACGCGTGAGCCTCGACCACTATAGCAAACGCCTGCATGAGGAAGAGCGTGGGCCAGGGACTTTCGACAAGACGATCGAGGGAATCGATTGGCTCGCGCGCGAAGGCTTCACGCTGGCGCTGGCCGGGCGCACCTGTTGGGGCGAGAGCGAGGCGGCCGCGCGCGCCGGCTACGCCGCGCTGATCGCCGAGCGGGCCTGGCCTCTCGATGCTGACGATCCTGCCGAGCTTGTCCTCTTCCCGGAGATGGACGAGCGCGCCGACGTGCCTGAGATTACGGAAGACTGTTGGGGCATTCTCGGCAAGAACCCGGCGGAGGTGATGTGCGCCTCGAGCCGCATGGTGGTGAAGCGCAAAGGCGCCGCCCATCCTGTCGTGCTTCCCTGCACGCTGCTGCCCTACGATCCTGCCTTCGAGATGGGGGCAACGCTGGCGCAAGCCGCGCGGGCCGACGGCGGCATGTTCGAGAAGGGCGCGGTCAAGCTTTGCCATCCCCACTGCGCCAAGTTCTGCGTGCTCGGCGGCGGAAGTTGCTCGGCCTAGTCCTGCTTGAAATGCTTGGAGAGCTTCAGCCCTTGCGCCTGGTAGTGGGAGCCGATGCCCCGGCCGTAGACCTGGTCGGGGATGTCGGTGAGCTTGTCGTAGACAAGGCGGCCGACGATCTGCCCGTCCTCCAGGATGAAGGGGATATCGAGACTACGGACTTCGAGCACCGCCTTGGCGCCCGGCGCCTTGCCTTCCGCATAGCCGAAGCCAGGATCGAAGAAGCCGGCATAATGCACGCGATATTCGCCGATCAGCGGATCGAACGGCGCCATCTCGGCCACATAGGCCGGCGGCACCGAGACGCTCTCCTTCGAGGCGAGAATGTAGAACTCGTGCGGGTCGAGCACGAGGCGGCGATCGGAGCCTAGATGCACCGCCTCCCAGAACTGATCGACCTCGTAGGCGCCGACAGCGTCGACGTCGATGACCCCGGCGAACCGGCGAGCGCGATAGCCGACGAGACCGGAGGGCAGTATGGGCGCAAGGCTGATGCGCAAGTTGAGCCCCTCGCGGATGGCCGCCTCGCCCTCGACCAGGCCCACATCGGAATGGATCTCACGCAAAGCGCGGTCGCCCACGCGCCCCGGCGCCTCGCCGGCGTCGAGCTGCTGGCCGACGCGGCGGCGGAACCTGATCTGGTTGAGGCGCGAGCCGTAGCGGACCTTGATGGAGAAGGTGCGGGGGCAAATCTCGGCGAAGAGCGGGCCGGAGTAGCCTTCATCGACAGTGTCGAAGCCATCCTGATGATCGGCGATGAGCCGCGTGAACACGTCGAGCCGCCCCGTCGAGCTTTTCGGATTGGCGAAGCCGGCGATGGTCGAGCGCAGCTTGAGCTGCTCGATCAGCGGCACGAGATAGACGCAGCCCGCCTCGAGCACGGCGCCCTTGGTGAGATCGATCTCGTGGAATTTGAGCTCGGCGAGCTTGTCGCGCACCGTGGCGTCGGGTCCGGGGAGGAAGCTCGCGCGGATGCGATAGGCGACCTTGCCCAGCCGCAAATCGAGGCTCGCCGGCTGGATCTGATTGGCCTCGATCTCGGGCGCGGCCATGATCTCGCCGCCAGCGATCATGGCGCGAATGGCCTGACTCGGCAGAATGCCTGTGCGGGCGAAGGCGCTTCTGGTGGCCTCCCCCGGGGGATCGGCGCGAGGCTTGTCGGGGAGCGCCTCGAAAAGTCTGTCGCTCTGGCTTGCGGGCTCCATGGTCCGTCTTTGCATTTTTTCTATTGTCCGGTCATCCTAAAGGGGAAAATTCACGGGTGACTAATTAAGCGCAACGGTAACGCGTAAGAAGGTCGCAGGAATGGAGGTGGCATTCTTGCTTGGGCTTTTGTTTTGACCGTTGAACAGATCTTCCAACTCCTTCTGCAGGTCACCGGCGCGACCGTTCTTATCCGCCGCTTCGAACGCATTCATGGTTGGCCCATAGTATTTTCTGAAGGCTGCAACGAGTTCTGATGGCGCGCCGGGAAAGTTGAAGGTGTAGGTGTCTCTGACGAACGATATCGTCTCTTTTGGAACCCCTGCGGCCGCGAATCGCTCGACCACATTGCTCTCGATCCCCCACATCATGGGGCTAATGAAGCCTTCCGGCGGTGGCGGCGAGTACGAGGCGCTGATTTTCAGGATTTGCGCGACCAATGTCGGATCATTTGGAATCCAGTTCCCCATCACGATCCGGCCTCCGGGCCGTGTCACGCGCACCATCTCCTTGGCCACATCAAACGGCTTTGGCGCGAACATGGCGCCAAAGATGCTCACGACGAGGTCAAAGGTATGATCTTTCAGCTCGTGCAAATTGGACGCATCGCCTTCCTGAAACTTGCAGTTCGTGAGGCCCTGCTCCTTTGCACGCTTGTTCCCAGCCTCAACGAGGTTCCTCGCGATATCGACACCCAAGACATCGGCTCCGAGTCTCGCTTCTGGTAATGCCGTCGTTCCATCGCCGCAGCCGAGATCCAAAACCTTGAGCCCTTTTGTGATTGCGAGTCGGTTGACGAGCGCTTCTCCGCTCTCTCTCATGCTCTCCGCAACCCGAGTAAAGTCGCCTTTTTCCCAAAGTGCTTTGTTCGGATTCATTGGAGCACTCTCCCACTTTCGCTCAAGGATATGGAATGCCGGATTTTTGTACCAACGGGCTAGACCTAAGCTCGGTCTTCTCCCCCGGATTCACAAGAGGGAGAAGGATTAAGGCCGGACCATGGTGATTGGACATCTCGCGCTTACCATCGCCGCCCCGTTCACCGGGGCGGCCTTCTAGATTAATTTCGCCGAGCAGCCGGCAAGGCTCGAGCTGAAGGACCGGCCCCTCCTGGTCGAGTGGCAGAAGGCCTACCAGCGCGGCTTCATCATGCAGGCGAGTTTGGCCTTGATCGGCTTCGCCCTCGGCGCCATCGCCTGGCGGCAAACCGGAAAACCAGCTTTCATGGTGGGCGCCCTGCTGATGTTGGCGCCCTGGCCGTGGACTTTGCTGGCGCTCAAGCCGATTAACGACGCGCTGATGGCGACCGACCCCGCCAAGGCCGGACCTAAGACCCGAGCCCTCCTCCACAAATGGAACAGGCTGCATGGCGTGAGGACGATGCTCGGGGCGCTCGCGGTCATTTCCTTTCTCTTTGCCCTCTCCGCCGGTTGACCCTGGGCGAGACTTGACGGCGGCCATTCCGCGGGGGCATTAATGCCCTCTCGTGGTGATTTGGCCGGCCGGCTTGCAGCCACGTTAAACAAGTCGCTAAAAGGCCGTGCGAGGCGATTGAAGCCGATCCCGGTCTTTTGGCGGCAGCCAAAGTCCGGGTTTTTTTATGCGGCCGGCCGTAAGACGGGTGTGAAGGAGCAGTCCATGGTCGCAAGCAAGGATAAAAAGAAGCGCCGCGTCGCCTGGCATGCCGCCACCGAGCTGGTGCATGCCGGCACGCTCCGCAGCCAGTTCGGCGAGACCTCCGAGGCCATCTTCCTCAATTCGGGCTACGTCTATGACAGCGCCGAGCAGGCCGAAGCCCGCTTCAAGGGCGACGAGGAAGGCTATGTCTATAGCCGCTACGCCAACCCGACCGTCGCCATGTTCGAGGCGCGCATGTGCGCGCTGGAAGGGGCGCCCGCCGCACGCGGCATGTCGAGCGGCATGGCCGCCGTGAGTGCCTCCCTGCTCTGCCATCTGAAGACGGGCGACCATGTGGTCTCGGCGCGGGCTCTGTTCGGCAGCTGCCGCTATATCGTCGAGGATCTGCTGCCGCGCTACGGCATCGCGACCACGCTGATCGACGGCCGCGATCTCAAGGCTTGGGAAGCGGCGGTCAAACCCAACACGCGCGCCTTCTTCTTCGAGACCCCCACCAACCCCGTGCTCGAGCTGGTCGATATCGAAGGCGTCTCGAGGATCGCCAAGAAAGCCGGGGCGCTCGTCGTGGTCGACAACGTCTTCGCCACGCCGCTGCTCCAGCGGCCGATGCCGCTCGGCGCCGACATCGTGGTCTACTCGGCCACCAAGCATATCGATGGCCAGGGGCGCTGCCTCGGCGGCGTCGTGCTTGGGTCAAAGGAGTTCATCGAGGAGAAGCTGCACAATTTTCTCAAGCACACCGGCCCGTCGCTCAGCCCGTTCAATGCCTGGGTGCTGCTGAAGGGCCTGGAGACGCTGCCCGTGCGGGTTGAGCGCCACTGCGCGTCCGCCGCCACCATCGCCGATTTTCTCGCCGACAGGCCGGAGGTCGTGCGCGTGTTCTATCCCGGCCGCGCCGACCATCCGCAGGCCGCGCTCGCCAAGCGTCAGATGCCGGGAGGCGGGCCGATGGTCGCCTTCGAGATCAAGCGCGGCAAGAAGGAGGCGTTCCGCTTCATGAATGCGCTCGAGATCGTCAAGATCAGCAACAATCTCGGCGATGCCAAGAGCCTGGTCACCCATCCCGCCACCACCACCCATCAGCGGCTCTCGCCGGAGGCACGGGCCGAGCTTGGCATTTTCGACAACAGCGTGCGGCTCTCCATCGGACTTGAGGACGTGGCCGACCTCATGGCCGATCTCGATCAGGCGCTTGCTGCCAAGTGAGCGCAACGGCGACGAGCGGCGCCTTGCCCGCGGTTTGCCTGTGTGTCACCTTTCCGCGGAACTCTCCGCGTTTAGGGAGGATGATCATGTGTCGAAACATCAAGACGCTGCATAATTTCGCGCCACCCGCCACGGAGGAGGAGATCAGGGCATCGTCCCTGCAATTTGTCCGCAAGTTGAGCGGCTTCACCCGGCCCTCCAAGGCCAATCAAGCTGCCTTCGATCGGGCGGTGGACCAGGTCGCTTTGGCGGCACGTGAGTTGCTTGGTTCGCTCGTTACCAATGCGCCGCCGCGCGACCGCGAGGTCGAGGCCTTGAAGGCTCGGGCGAGGTCGGCAGAGCGCTTCCGCTCTTCGACTGCCTTGACGCCACCTGACTCGCGGTGAGCGGCTGACGCCGGTTCCCGCCAAATCATGGGAGTTATCTTGTCGGCTTCTGAATCAACCGTGCCGGAGCTGCTCGCGAAGCTTGTCGGCTTCGACACCACGAGCGCCAAGTCGAATCTCGCGCTCATCGCCTTCGTCGAGGACACCCTCAAGGGCTACGGCATAGCGTCCACGCGCGTCCCCTCCCCTGACGGCGCCAAGGCCGACCTGTTCGCCACCATCGGTCCCAAGGGCGATGGCGGCATCGGCCTCTCCGGCCATAGCGACTGCGTGCCGGTCGAGGCCCAGCGCTGGACCTCCGACCCCTTCACCCTCACGATGCGTGACGGCAAGCTCTATGGCCGCGGCACCTGCGACATGAAGGGCTTTCTCGCCTGCGTGCTCGCTGCGGTGCCGTTGTTCAAATCACGTAGCCTCAAGGAGCCGGTCCACATCATCATCTCCTATGACGAGGAGGTGGGCTGCACCGGCGTGAGGCCGCTGATCGCGCGGCTCGGCCACGACTTGCCACGGCCCCGCGCCATCATCGTGGGCGAGCCCACCGGCATGCAGGTGATCGATGCCCATAAGCGCATCGACGCCTACCGCACGCGCGTCACCGGCCGCGAAGCGCATTCGAGCATGCCCGAGCTTGGGGTCAACGCCATCGCCGCCGCCGCGGCGCTGATCGGCGAGCTTGAGCGCCTCGGCGCCGACATCGCGGCGAAGCAGAACGACCCGCGCTTCGAGCCGCCCTTCTCCACCGTGTCGGTCGGCACTATTCATGGCGGCACGGCGCCGAACATCGTGCCCAAGACCTGCGAATTTCAGTGGCAGGTGCGCAGCCTGCCGAGCGCCGCGCCCGCGGAGCTGCCGCGCGACCTCGGCGCCTTCGCCAAAACGGCGCTCCTGCCGAGGATGCGGCAGGTGACGAAAGAAGCCGCGATCGATACGGAGGCGCAAGGGTCCGTCCCGGCCTTCGTGGCGGCGCCCGCATCTGAAGCGGTCGCGCTCGCGCTTGAGCTTACCGGTGCCGCGGAGACGCACGCGGTGTCCTACACCACCGAAGCAGGGCTGTTCGAGCAGGCGGGTGTGCCAGCGGTGATCTGCGGACCCGGCAATATCGCCCAAGCGCATGCCGCCGACGAGTATGTGGCAAACGGCCAGCTCGAGGCCTGCATGGCCTTCCTTAAAGGCCTCGCGGCCACGCTCAGCAGATAATTGTCATGCCCGCGAAGGCGGGCATCCAGTAACCCCTGCCTACACGATGAACTCCCGCCGGTGGTTACTGGATCGCCCGATCAAGCGGGGCGATGACAATGATGGGAAGCCGAGACGGCGCGGCTCAAGCGTCGGCGAAGGCGGCGGGGTCGAAGCGGTAGCGGCTGTTGCAGAACTCGCACGTCACCCACACCTCGCCGTCGACCACCATGTCGGCCAGATCCTCGGCCGAGAAGCGCCTGAGCAATTCCTCGACGCGCGCCTTCGAGCAGCTGCAATAATTTTCCAGCGGAATGGCGCGATAGGCGCGCACCCGCTCCTCGTGGAAGAGGCGATAGAGCAGCCGGTCCGGCGGCAGCATGGGATCGAGCAGCTCGTGGTCCTCGACCGTCTCGGCAAGAGCCTTGGCGCGCGTCCAGTCCTCCTCGGCGAAGGCCGCCTCCCTCCCAACCGAGCGGCCGCCCTCGCGGGTGAGCTTCTGCACGAGAAGCCCTCCGGCGCGCCAGGTCCAGGGCCTGCCGCCCGCCTGGCCGGCGCGATAATGCCGCGCCACGGCAAGCTTGATGAAGGTGGGGAGCTGCTCGGACTGTCGGAAATAGGTATCGGCGGCCTCGGTCAGGCTATCGCCCTCGAGCGGCACCACGCCCTGATAGCGCTCGGTCTCCAGCCCGCGGTCGATGGTCATGGCGAGATGGCCGTCACCGAGCAGCCGCCCGTCCGGCGGCAGCGCCGCCAGCCGCTCGGGCGAGAAGCGCGCATAGCCGCGCAAGCCTCCCGGCACCTGATAGTCGGCGACCAGAAGATCGACCGGCCCGTCGGTCGAGGCCTGGAGGATGAACTTGCCCTCGAATTTGAGCGCGGCGCCGAGCAGCGCGGTCAGCGCCACGGCCTCGCCGAGAAGCTGCGATACGGCTTCCGGATAAGCATGGCGCGAGAGGATGGTGTCGACCGTGGGCCCGAGCTTGACGAGACGGCCCGAGACCTCCGCGTGCTCCGCCTGGAACGGCAGGATGAGATCATCCTCCGGGAGGCGAAGCTCGATCTGGCCCTGTGGTGCATGCTCCGTCATCGCTTGGCTCCGCGGGCTTTGACTTTGCTCGCCCCGCGTTTGGCTACCCGGCGCCCTTTGAGAGGACGGTCGTCGCTGAGGCACCAGGCGAGGATTGCCTTCTGCACGTGCAGCCGGTTCTCGGCTTCGTCCCACACCGCAGATTGCGGGCCGTCGATCACCTCTGCCGTCACCTCGTCGCCGCGATGGGCCGGCAAGCAATGCATGAAGATCGCGTCCTTTGCCGCTTGCGCCATCACGCGGCCGTTGACCTGGAACGGACGGAGAGCTTCCGTCCGCTTCTTCTCGTCATTGTCGCCCATCGAAACCCAGACATCGGTCACCACACAATCCGCGCCGCGCGCCGCTTGCAGCGGGTCCTCGCTCAGCTCGATGTCGGCGCCTTCCTTTTTGGCCCAATCGAGCAGCGCGGGCGACGGCGCGAACGCCTTGGGCGAGGCGATCTTGAGCTTGCAACCAAAGCGCGCGGCGGCGTGCACCCACGACGTCGCGACATTATTGGCATCGCCGATCCAGGCGATTGTGCGGCCTTCGATCGGGCCCTTCAGCTCCTCGAAGGTCATCACGTCGGCCATCACCTGACAGGGATGCGACCGGCAGGTGAGCCCATTGATCACCGGCACGCTCGCATTCGCGGCAAGCTCGGTCAGCGTCTCATGTGGCCCGGTGCGGAGCATGATCCCGTCGACATAACGCGACAGGGCGCGCGCGGTATCGGCCAGCGTCTCGCCCCGGCCGAGCTGCATGTCCTGCGGATCGAGCACGACGGAGTTTCCGCCGAGCTGATGCATGGCGACCTCGAAGGAGACGCGGGTGCGCGTCGAGGGCTTCTCGAAGATCATGGCGAGCACGGCGCCGCGATGCAGCCTGAGGTTCTTCGGCACCCGTCCTTTGCGCTTCATCGCCGCGGCGCTGTCGATGATGGCGCGGAGCGCCTTGCGGTCCAGCGCGTCGATATCGATGAAGTGCTTGAGGGACATGGACATTCGCCAGCGGGACGGTCAGGCGTGAGCCAGCGCGCCGCTTTTCAAGGCGACGCAGGCGGCATCGAGTTTGGTGCCGGCCAAGTCGATCTCCGCCTCGCCCACGATGAGCGGCGGCAAGAGGCGCACGACATTGTCGCCGGCTTGCACCGTCAGCATCTTCTCGGCGCGCAGCGCTTCGAGGAGCTTCTGGTTCGGCACCTTGCATTTCAGCCCAAGCATCAATCCCTGCCCGCGCACCTCCTCGATGATCTCGCCATGCTCATCCTTGAGCGCGGCCAAACGCTGCTTCAACCTTAGCCCCATCTTTGCGACATGATCGAGAAAGCCCTCCGCGAGCACCACGTCGAGCACGGCATTGCCGACCGCCATGGCGAGCGGGTTGCCGCCGAAGGTCGAGCCATGGCTGCCCGCGGTCATGGCGGACCCGACCGCCTCGGTCGTCAGGCAGGCGCCGACCGGAAAACCGCCGCCCAGACCCTTGGCGGTGGCCATGATGTCGGGGGTGATGCCGGCCCATTCATGAGCGAACAGCTTACCGGTGCGGCCCATGCCGGTCTGCACCTCGTCGAGCAGGAGGAGAATCCCCTTGTCGTCCGCGAGGCTGCGCAAATCCTGCAAGAAGCGCCAGGAGACCTCGCGCATGCCCCCCTCGCCCATGATCGGCTCGATGAGGATGCCGGCGGTCTCCTCGCCGATCGCCGCCTCGACCGCATCGATGTCAAAGACCGCGACCTGGTCGAAGCCGTCGACCGGCGGACCGAAGCCCTCGAGATGTTTCGCCTGTCCGCCGGCGGCGATGGTGGCGAGCGTCCTGCCATGGAAGGCGCCTTCGAACGTGATGAGCCGGTAGCGCTCCGGCGCGCCCGTCTTGAAGTGATAGCGGCGGGCCGCCTTGATGGCGCATTCGACGGCTTCCGCGCCAGAATTGGCGAAGAAGGCCATTTCGGCGAACGTGGCGGCGGTGAGCCGTGCCGCGAGCCGCTCCTGCTCGGGGATGCGATGCAGATTGGAGACGTGCCAGAGCTTCTTCGCCTGATCGGTCAGCGCTTTGACGAGATGCGGATGCGCATGGCCGAGCGCGGTGACCGCGACCCCGCTGGCGAAGTCGAGATAGCGCTCGCCAGAGGCGGTGAAGAGATAAGCGCCTTCCCCGCGCGCGAAGGAGAGCTCGCTGCGGGCATAGGTCGGAAGGAGGGCCGACATGGAACTTCGCTGTCCCTGAAACAAAATTGCCGCCGACCGGCGGCAGCAAGGAATCTCAGAGCATTAGGTCTCCGCTTGAGGCGTGTCAATCAGGGCACATGACGCGCTTATCCAACGCTCGTCCACCTTTCCATCCACTCTTCGATTTGTGTTCTTCAAGGAGAAGTGGCAGAATCCGATCGTTCCGGTGGAAAACGGACTCACCAAGCGTGGCGGACGCTTGCCGGGTTCTGCCGGATATAGTAGCGTATTACCGCTCGGCTACAAGATATCGTGGGTGCTGCGTCGCGCCCGGGCGGTCACTCTCAGCAGTAATTCTGAGTTTTTCAAACGCCGTCTCTAGGCAGACGGGGGGATTCTGAGTCCAATTCGAGGAGGCCAAACCATGGCTTGGACTGACGAGAGGGTCGAACTGCTGAAGAAACTCTGGGCCGAGGGCTTAAGCGCGAGCCAGATTGCGGGCCGTTTAGGCGGCGTGACTCGCAACGCGGTCATCGGCAAGGTGCATCGTCTTGGGTTGTCGGGGCGGGCGACTAGCTCGCGCTCATCGAGCCCGAGACCGCGGCGCTCACATGTGCCGCGCGCCAACCGCCCGCCGTCGCTGATGTTCGGCACGCGCGGCAATGTCGCGCTCAAGCCTCAATACGAGGCCGAGCTCGATCTTGCGCCAGCGGTGCTCGAGGAGCTGGTCATCCCGCTCAATGAGCGGGCGAGCATCCTCACCTTGAAGGAAGCGATGTGCCACTGGCCGATCGGCGATCCCGGCGACCCGGAGTTTCATTTCTGCGGCCGCAAGAGCTGCGGCCAGCTTCCTTATTGCGAGCACCACGCCCGCATGGCCTATCAGCCGGTGCAGGCGCGGCGGCGAGAGAAACGCTTCGCCACCGGCTAGGCGTTAGCGCCAGAAGCAACGACAAGAGGCGCCCTCGTGGCGCCTCTTTTACTTTTTCGCTTAAGCCGTCTCTTCGAGCTTGTCGGAGAAGGCGTAGCCCGCGCCGCGCACGGTGCGGACTGGATCGGTCTCCGGCCCGCGCATCATCGCCTTGCGCAGGCGCCCGATATGCACATCGACGGTGCGCTCGTCGACATAGACGTTGCGGCCCCACACCCCGTCGAGCAATTGCGCCCGGCTAAACACGCGGCCGGGGCTCTGCATGAGGAACTCGAGCAGACGGAACTCGGTCGGCCCGAGATGCACCTGGCGGCCGTTCCGCGTCACCCGGTGCGACTCCCGGTCGAGTTCGATATCGCCCACGCTCAACACCGAGGCGATACGCTCGGGATTGGTACGCCGGAGGATCGCCCGCACCCGCGCCATCAGCTCAGGCAAGGAGAACGGCTTGACCACGTAATCGTCGGCGCCCGTGGTGAGGCCCCTGATGCGATCGCTCTCCTCGCTCCGCGCGGTCAACAGGATGATGGGGATGGTGCGGGAGTCCTTGCCGGTGCGCAGGCGCCGGCACAGTTCGAGCCCCGAAATTCCCGGCAGCATCCAGTCGAGCACAATCAGGTCGGGCGAACTTTCGGCGATGGCCATTTCGGCCTCGTCGCCGCGATGCACGACATCGACGGTATAGCCTTCCGCCTCGAGATTGTAGCGAAGCAGCAGCGCGAGCGGCTCCTCGTCCTCCACCACCAATACCTTGGCTCCCGGGCTCATGGCGTTTGTCTGCAACATGCGCTAGCCCGCCGACCGCTTGAGCGCGACCGGCGTCGAGCTTGTGGTGTCGCCCTTCGGGCGCTGATCGGTGATGGCCGTGCCATGCACCAGGTAATAGACCGTCTCGGCGATGTTGGTGGCGTGATCGCCGATGCGCTCGATGTTCTTGGCGCCGAACAGGAGATGGGTGCAGAGCCCGATATTGCGCGGGTCCTCCATCATGTAGGTGAGGAGCTCGCGGAACAGCGAGTTGTACATGGCGTCGATCTCTTCGTCCTTGTACCAGACCTTCAGCGCGCGATCGGCGTCGCGCTCGATGAAGGCATCGAGGACCTCTTTCACCTGGCCGAGGGCCAGCTCGCCCATGTGCTTCAGGCCGAGCATCAGTTGCTTGGGCTGCTGCTCGCTGACGACTGCCACCGCCCGTTTAGCGATGTTCTTGCCGAGATCGCCGATGCGCTCGAGATCGTTGGCGATGCGGAGCGCGGCCATGATCTGGCGGAGGTCGAAGGCCATCGGCTGCCGGCGCGCGATCATCAGCACCGCCTGCTCCTCGATCTCCCGCTCGAGCACGTCGATCGCCTCGTCCTGGTTGATCGTGGCGGCGGCAAGCTCGGGATCGCGCCGCTCCAGCGCCTCGAAAGATTGGCCGAGCACCTGCTCGGCGAGACCGCCCATCTTGGCGATCTTGTTGTTGAGGAGGGAAAGCTCCTCCTCGTAAGACCTGACGATGTGCTCGTGTTGCTGTTCCATCGTTCAAACTCCTGAAAAGCCGGGCATCAGCCGAAGCGGCCGGTGACGTAGTCCTGCGTGCGGATGTCGGTCGGGTTGGTGAAGATCTTGGCGGTCTCATCCACCTCGACCAGCTTGCCGAGATGGAAGAAGGCGGTGCGTTGAGATACGCGCGCCGCCTGCTGCATGGAATGGGTGACGATGACGATGCAGTAATTCTCCTTCAACTCCTCCATCAGCGCCTCGATGCGCGCCGTGGCGATCGGATCGAGCGCCGAGCAGGGCTCGTCCATGAGGATCACCTCAGGGTCCACGGAGATGGCGCGGGCAATACAGAGCCGCTGCTGCTGGCCGCCGGAAAGGCTGGTGCCGGACTCGTTGAGGCGGTCCTTTACCTCCTCGAACAGGCCGGCCTTGGTCAGGCTGTTGACGACGATCTCCTCGGCGTCGGCCTTGGTCTTGATCAAGCCGTGGATGCGCGGTCCGTAGGCGACATTCTCGAAGATCGATTTGGGAAACGGGTTCGGCTTTTGGAACACCATGCCGACGCGGGCTCTGAGCTGCACCGGGTCAACCTGCGGCGCATAGACATCCTGCCCGTCAAGGGTGATCGAGCCGGTGACCCGGCAGCCTTCGATGACGTCGTTCATGCGGTCGAGGCAGCGCAGGAAGGTCGACTTGCCGCAACCGGAGGGGCCGATCAGGGCGGTCACCGAGCGGTCCAAGATATCCAGGTTGACGTCGAACAACGCCTGCTTCTCGCCGTAGTAGACGTTGACGTCCCGCGCCGCCATCTTGATTTCATGCTGCTCGGCCGCTTGCGCCATTTCGTCCCGTACCGGCGCGGGAGCTTGCACCTTGATCACTGGCCGAGCCTCCACTTTCGCCTCCATGACGCGTTCCTTCTACCACTTCCGTTCGAATCTGTGCCTGAGAACGATGGCGACCATATTCATGACCACCAGGAAGCCGAGCAGCACCAGGATGGCCGCCGAGGTTCGGGACACGAAGCCGCGCTCGGGGCTGTCGGCCCAGCTAAAAATCTGAGTCGGTAGCGTCGTTGCCGGCTCGAGCACGCCCATGCTCTCGACGCTAGGGATGAAGGCGTTCATGCCGATCAGGAGCAGCGGCGCCGTTTCGCCCAAAGCGTGCGCCATGCCGATGATCGTGCCGGTGAGAATGCCGGGCATGGCCAGCGGCAGGACGTGGTGCAGCATCACTTGGTGCTTGGAGGCGCCAACCCCAAGGGCCGCCTCGCGGATCGATGGGGGCACCGCTTTGAGCGCCGCACGCGTGGCGATGATGATGGTGGGCAAGGTCACCAAGGACAGCACCATGCCGCCCACGAGCGGCGTCGACCGCGGCAGGCCGAAGAAGCCTAGGAACACGGCAAGGCCGAGCAGACCGAACACTACCGACGGCACGGCGGCGAGATTGTTGATGTTGACCTCGATGAGATCGGTCAGCCGGTTCTTGGGCGCGAACTCCTCGAGATAGACCGCCGCCGAGATGCCGATCGGGAAGCTCAGCGCGAAGCAGACGATGAGCATGTAGAAGGTGCCCGTAATGGCGCCGGCGAGCCCCGCGCGCTCGGGAAAGCGGCTGTCGGCATTGAAGAACAGCCCCCAGTTGAACGTCGCATGCACGAGGCTGCGGGCGGCGAGCGCGTCGAAGGCGGCGATCTGCGCCGCGGTGAAGCGCGGATTGGGAACCTTGGGCGTGCCGCCCTTGGCAAGGACCTCGAACGGCTCGGAGACGGGAAGCGCTATCGATACGGTCTTGCCCATGAGGCTCGGATCGGCCTCCAGACGCTGCTTAATCGCGTCGGGCGCCTTGTCGGCGAGCATGGTGAAGAGGAGAGTGTCGTGCACGTCGGGCAGATAGGCGTGCAAGCTGTCTCGGGCGACGGCGGCAAAGTCGCCGGTGGGCGGCGGCCCGGGCTCGATTCTAGCCGGATCGATATAGACATCGAGCTTGAGGACGGTGCGCCCTCCGTCCTCGACCACCACTCCGCGGTTCTGCAGCCGCTCGAAATAGCTGACCTGACTCCAACTCAGCGCGTCGACCTCTTTCGGGATCACGCCTTTATAGAGCTGATCGAAGGGATCGGAGACGGCGATGGGAAGCGTGATCCTCTGACCGATCGTCTCAGGGTGTTTGACGACGTAATCGCGGACGATATAGGAGGCGTCGGAGGTCAGTATTTTCGTCAGATCGGTCTTCTGCTTATCCGTTGTGGCCTCGGGAAAGTTGCTGACCAAGGCATCGCGAACCAGGGCGCGGAAATTTCCTTGAGCAGGATCCTTGGGATCGACCTTGGTTGGATCGATATAGATTTCGAGGTTCACCTTGGTCTGGGTGAAGGCCGGGTAGCCGGTAACGATGAGGGAGCCGATGAGAATGCCGAGCAGGCCGATGGCGAGCCCAATGGCGATGATGCCGTAGGCCTGCAGCCGCCGATCGGCGGCGTAGCGCCGGCGGACGCGCCGGTTCGACTCCTCGGAAGCGAATTCGTGCGCGGGTTGGCGCCGGTCTATTGTTTGTGCCTCACTCATATCGCTCTCGGTATTTGCGCACGATGTGCAGGGCGAGAATGTTGAGCGCGAGCGTCACCACGAAGAGCACGAGGCCGAGCGCGAAGGCGGCGAGCGTCTTCGGGTTGTCGAATTCGGTATCGCCGATGAGCAGCGTCACGATTTGCACCGTCACCGTGGTGACTGGCTCAAGTGGATTGGCGGTAAGGCTGGCGATAATGCCGGCGGCCATGACCACGATCATGGTCTCGCCGATCGCCCGGCTCGCTGCCAGTAACACCCCTCCCATGATGCCCGGCAGCGCCGCCGGCAGAAGCACCTTGGTGATGGTCTCGCCCTTGGTCGCGCCCATGGCATAGGAGCCATCGCGCATGGCGCGGGGCACGGCGGAAATGGCGTCATCAGACAGAGACGAGACGAAGGGGATGATCATGATGCCCATGACCCCCCCGGCGGCGAGCGCGCTGTTCGGCGCGATCGGCACGCCGATCATCTCGCCGAAAGTGCGCATGGCCGGCGCCACGGTAAGCACGGCGAAGAAGCCGTAGACCACGGTCGGAATGCCGGCCAAGAGCTCCAGCAGGGGCTTGACCACGGCTCTCAGCTTCGCATGGGCGTATTCGCTGAGGTAAATCGCTGACAAGAGGCCGATAGGGATGGCGACAGCCAAGGCGATGGCCGAGATCAGGAGCGTGCCGGTGAACACGGGAATGGCGCCGAAGGCACCACCCGCCGTTACCTGGCCTTCGCGAATGGGGATCTGCGGCTCCCAGCTCAAGCCGAAGAAGAATTCGAACGGCGACACCTTCTCGAAGAAACGCAAGGTTTCGATCAGAAGCGACAGGACGATGCCAAGCGTGGTGAGGATGGCGATCAGGGCACAGGCCATCATCAGCCCGTTGAGTATCCGCTCCACCCCATGCCGCGCCCGGAACTCAGGGCTAATGCGGCGGCTCGCGAAGAGGAGGCCCAACAGGGCGAGACTGAGCGCGGCGGCGACCATGGCGTAACGGGCAATCGCCTGCCAGTGCCGGTAGCGCTCGGCCGCCTCCTGGACCGCGGGGGTCGGCTCGCCGAAAACATTGCCGGCGGCGACCGACTTGATCTCACTCAGCAATAGGCCGATCTGGTCCTGGTCCAGGCCTTGGGTGAGGCTTCCGGGAAGGCTGCCCTCAAGCAGCCTGTCGATCACCTGTCCTTGCAGGGCAATCCAGATGAGTACGAGCAGGAAGGATGGAATGCCG
>Ga0302046_10001081_pt1 | contig 25808 bp, 22 predicted proteins | sample RVTome_11_FD_200261 | JGI IMG/M metagenome (GOLD analysis project Ga0302046, IMG submission 200261) | Soil microbial communities from uranium-contaminated site in the Upper Colorado River Basin, Wyoming, United States - RVT147D111 (version 2) ... | reverse complement strand
CATTCGTCCCTCCATGACAAGGAGAGACCTTCAGAATCCAAATCTTCACAAAAAGCAATACTCGACAAACATTCATATGCGATTCCCCTGCTCTTCAGAGGGGGAGGATTAAGGAGGGGGTGCCGATATTGCTGTCCGTGCGTTACTTCCAACGCAAGTTACGGATGGCGCCCTACTCGTAATACGCCGGCGCGCGCTTGAGCTTCGCCGTCTGGGGCGCGTCGTGGTTGATCCAGAGCGTCGCCTTGTACTTCGTCATGACGCCCTGGAGGCGCTCCAGCGAGGCCACCGTCTGCGGCTTGTTGAAGTTGAGCTCGGGCACGCCCTTGTTGTCCCAGTTCCACTGGAAATGCACCGCGTCGCCCGAGAGCACCAGCGCCCCGGTCTTGGGCAGGCGCACCAGCAGCGACTGGTGGCCGGCCGTGTGGCCGGGGGTGGAGATGATGGTCACGCTGCCGTCGCCGAAGACGTCGTGGTCGCCGTCGAGCTTGACGATGGTCTGCGCCTTGTCGAAGGGCGGCCTCGGGGCCTTGGCGCCGGCCTCGTACTCGGCCTTCTGCATCAGGATCTTCGAGGTCTTGAAGGCCTTCAGGTTGCCGACGTGGTCGCCGTGGATGTGCGAGACCGCGACGTAGTCGATCTTGGCGGGCGGCGCGCCCAGCGCCTGAAGCTGGCTCGCCAGGGTCTTGGAGCGGAAGATGGTGATGAGGCCGCGCGCCACGGTGATGCCGTCGGGCCGCTCGACCAGCGCGTCGGGCACGCCGGTATCCCACAGCAGCAGCCCCTTTTCGTGCTTGATCAGGTAGCAGTTGTTGGAGAATTCCTTGGTCTTGCCGACGTTGTGGCCCGGCGACCACTTGGACTGGTCCTTCACCACGTTGCGGCCGCAGTCGAGGATGGTGAGCCGCTCCAGCCCCGCCGCCTGGCCCGTTGCGGGCAGAAGCGCGGGCGAGAAGGCCGCCAGCGCGGCCAACACGTAGCGCCTGGATGTCATTGCCGATGCCTCCCTGTTGTCCTGTTGTCGTGCTTCGGTTGTAACTGCGCCGATGCTAGCGCATTTTCCGATCGTTTGGCATCACCGGCCCGCTCCCCCACCCGGCCACCCAATGGCAGTATCCTGTGGGTGGCCGGGTGGGGGAGCGGGCCGGCGCCGATTCCGCGTGAGCGGAATATGCTCTAGCACAGGTCCGGTCCGCCGCGGCCTGACAAAGCCGCGAGCGGTCCGGGAAACCCGCGGCGCAGCGGTCTTGAACCCCAAGGCGAATACGTGTAGCGAATTCACTGAAATACGAACCGGAATCCGCGGGCGAGCGCGACCGTCGCCGCCGCGACAACTGGCCGCCTCGGGCGGGAGGAGAACTGGATGAAGCGCATCATGGTGACGGCCACATTGGTCCTCGGGGCGGTCGGCCTGTGGCTGGCGGCAAGCGGGCCCGCGGCCGCGCAGGATCTCTCGATCCGCGCCTTCACGGGGACCTGGGGCGGCAGCGCCGTCGCCAACAACCGCGACAGCCTCTACTTCGGCGTCACCATCCGCGACCTCGACGTCACCATCACCCCCAGCGCCGATGGCTTCCGGATCGGCTGGACCACGGTGATCCGGCGCGGCGGCACGCCGACGAAGCCCAAGCTGCGCAAGAAGAGCGTGGAGATGAGCTTCGTCAACACCGGCCGCAAGGGCGTCTGGAAGCTGGCGAACTCCGGCGACATGCTGGCCGGCAACCCCTACGGCTGGGCCCGCATCAACGGGCGCACGCTGACGCTCTACGTGATGGCGATCAACGAGGACGGCACCTACGCGATCTCGCGCTACGCCCGCACGCTCTCGGGCACCGGCATGGAACTCGAGTTCACCGCGATCCGCGACGGCGAGCCGGCCCGCGTCGTCCGCGGCAAGCTGGTGCGCAACCGCTAGAGCAGGTCGCCGGCCGGGCTGGACACGCCGCGGCGATTGGTCCATGTGACGGCTGAGGCAGGCGGCGTGCCGGCGCTTGCCGACCGATCTTTCGAGGAGTGACCAAACCCATGAAGTTCGACACCAAGGTGGTGCGCGCCGGCATCGAGCCCGATCCGACGACCGGATCGATCGTGCCGCCGATCTACGAGACCGCGACCTACGTGCTGCCCGAGGTCGGGCGCGACCTGGGGTACGACTACACGCGCTCGTCGAACCCGACCCGCGCGGTGCTCGAGGCGAACCTGGCGGCGGTCGAGGGCGGCAAGCACGCGACGGCCTTCTCCAGCGGCATGGCCGCGGTCGACGCCTGCCTGAAGCTGCTCTCGGCCGGCGACCACGTGGTCTGCTCCGACGACGTCTATGGCGGCGTCTCGCGGCATTTCAACAAGGTTCTCGCGCGTTACGGGCTGACCTTCACCTATGTCGACAGCTCGCAGCCCGAAACGGTTCGACAGGCGGTGCGGCCCGAGACCAAGATGCTGTGGATCGAGACGCCGACCAACCCGCTGCTCAAGATCACCGACCTCGACGCCATGGCCGAGATAGCACGCGAGCACGGGCTCTACTTCGGCGTCGATTCGACCTTCGCCACGCCGGTCTTCCTGCGCCCGCTCGAGCACGGCGCCGACATCGTCATGCATTCGACGACCAAGTACCTCTCCGGGCACAACCAGATCATCGGCGGCATCGTCATCACCGACCGCGACGACATCCAGGCCGAGATGAAGTTCATCCAGAAGACCATCGGCGCGGTGCCTTCGCCGATCGACTGCTGGCTCGCGCTGACCGGCATCAAGACGCTCAGCCTGCGCATGGCGCGCCACGCCGAGAACGCCCAGAAGGTGGCCGAGTACCTGGAAGCCCACCCCAAGGTGGCGCGGGTCGCCTATCCGGGCCTGGCCTCGCATCCCCAGCACGCGATCGCCGCGGCCCAGATGGACGGCTTCTCGGGCATGATCTCCTTCGAGCTGACCGGCGGCATCCCGGCGGGCACGGCGGTGATGAACAACGTCAAGCTGTGCGGCCTCGCCGAGAGCCTGGGGGCGGTGGAGACCATGATCACCCACCCCGCCACCATGACCCATGCCGAGGTGCCGCCCGAGGACCGCGCCGCGCGCGGGCTCACCGACGGGCTGGTGCGGCTCTCGGTGGGGATCGAAGACGTCGAGGACATCATCGCCGACCTCGACCAGGCCCTGGCCACCGCTTGAGGCGCCCGGCCTCGATTCCCGGGCCGATGTCCGGGCCGATGTCCGGGCCGGTGTCCGGGCCGGGACCGGCCGCATACGCCGCAATGCTTAACGGGGCATTAAGCAGCTTTCGATAGCATGCTGCGACCGTCCGTCCCCTCGCGATTTCTGAGGCCGCAGCGATGACCCCTCCCGAAGGCTCCGCCGGCGCATTCTCGCCGGCCGCCGCCGTCGGCGCATCCGATACCGACGCCGCGATCCAATCCGCCCAAGCGACCGCGACCGAGCTCGACGGTCTCGGCGCCGCCCTGGCGGAGAACAAGGAACAGCTCGAGAGCCTCAACGCCGCGCTGGCGCAGGTCGCCGACGTGGCGCAGAAGATCGAGAAGATCGCCCGGCAGACCAACCTGCTCGCGCTCAACGCCACCATCGAGGCGGCCCGCGCGGGCGAGGCCGGCAAGGGCTTCGCCGTCGTCGCCGGCGAAGTGAAGGCGCTTTCCGGGCAGACCAGCAACTCCACCGAGCAGATCGCCGGCATCGTCAAGGACCTCACCGAGCGGCTCAAGGGCCTGCGCCAGTCGGCCGAAGGCATCGAGGCGAGATCGCAGGCCGCGCGCCGGCATGCCGACGCCGCCGCCGAATGCCTCGGCCGCATCGTCCAGCACGGCGGCGCGCCGCCGGCGCCCAAGGCGGTCGCGATCGAGCCCGCGCCGCTCGACGGCCCGACCCCCGACCAGGTCGCCCTGGTGCAGGCAAGCTTCGCGAAGGTGGCGCCGATCGCCGAGACCGCGGCGGAGCTCTTCTACACCCGCCTCTTCGAGCTCGACCCCTCGGTCAAGCCGCTGTTCAAGGGCGACATGACCGAGCAGGGCAAGAAGCTGATGGCGATGATCTCGGCCGCGGTGAAGGGCCTGAAGCATCCCGACAAGCTGATCCCCGCGGTCCAGCAGCTCGGCCGCAACCACCTCGGCTACGGCGTCGTCGACGCCCATTACGACACGGTCGGCGCGGCGCTCGTCTGGACGCTCGGACAGGGCCTCGGCGAGGCCTTCACGCCCGACGTGAAGGACGCCTGGATCGCGGTCTACACGCTGCTCGCCGGAGTCATGAAGGACGCCGCCGCCAGGGCCTGAGCGGCGGCGGCGCATCCCGCCCCGCACCGCCGTCCCGCCGACGCCCAAGACCCGCCGACGCCTGAGAATGGAGTTGCCTCTATTTAACATGTGTGTTAAATAGAGGCATGACCGACCGCCTCAGCACGACGTTCGCGGCGCTCGCCGATCCGACCCGCCGGGCCATCCTGGCCCGCCTCGCCCAGGGCGAGGCCTCGGTCGGCGAGCTGGCCGAACCATTCGAGATCTCGCTGCCGGCGATCTCGCGGCACCTCAAGGTCCTGGAGAAAGCGCGCCTGATCGCGCGCGAGCGCGACGCCCAGTGGCGCCGCTGCCGCATCGAGCCGGAGGGCCTCAAGGCCGCCGCCGACTGGGTCGAGCAATATCGCAGGTTCTGGGAAGACCGCCTTGATGCGCTTGCGGATTTCCTGGAGACCAAGAAGCAGAAAACCAAGGGGAGCAGCAATGGCAAGGCGCGAAAGGGCGGCGCCCGCCGAGGCAGGTAAGGCGCTGCCGGAGACCACGCTCCGGCTCACGCGCACGCTCGATGCGCCGATCGCCATGGTGTTCGACGCCTGGACGGTGCCCGAGCAGATCGTCGAGTGGTGGGGCCCGGAGGGCTGCCACGTGCCGGAGTACCGGATCGACGCGCGGGCCGGCGGCGCTTGGCGCACGGTGATGCGAACGCCCAACGGCGACCACGTGGTGAGCGGCGTCTTCCACGAGATCAACCGGCCCAACCGGGTGGTCTTCACCTGGGCCTGGGAGACCGACGGCGAGCGCGGCCACGAAACGGTGGTGACGGTCGATCTGCGCGACCTCGGCGAGCGCACCGAGCTCACCTTGACGCAACGCGAATTCGAGACGGCGGAATCGTGCGAAGCGCACGAACAGGGCTGGACCAGCTCCCTTACGAGCCTGGCCGCCCATTTGGGAAAGGAGTGAGGCGAAATGTCGGACGTTACGATCTACGGCTCCCCGCACAGCACCTACGTGCGCACCGCGCGCATGATCTGCGAGGAGAAGGGCGCGAGCTACGACCTTCAGGAGGTCGACCTGGGCTCGAAGGACTACGCGGCGATCCACCCCTTCGGCAAGATGCCCGGCTTCCGCCACGGCGAGGTGACGCTCTACGAGACCGCGGCGATCGGCGCCTATGTCGACGAGACCTTCGACGGGCCGGCGCTGCGGCCGGACGACACGCTGGCCAGGGCGCGCATGGTCCAGTGGATTTCGGCGACCTGCGACTACGCCTATCAGGCGCTGATCCGCGAGCTGGTGATCCCGCGCTTCGTGCTGCCGATGCGGGGCGAGACCCCCGACGAGGACGCGATCGAGGCGGCGCTGCCGAAGATCGAGCGGTTTCTCGCGGCCGCCGAGGCGACGCTGGCGAAGAGCGACTACCTCGCCGGCGACGCGCTGAGCCTCGCCGATCTGATGCTGGCGCCGTGCGTCTTCTATGTCTCGATGACGCCCGAGGGCAAGGCGATGCTGCCCAGGTACAAGGCCGTCACGGCCTGGCTCGAGCGCATCGCGGCGCGGCCCAGCTTCGCCGCCACCATGCCGCCGCGGCCCGAGCAGGAAGCCGCGGAATAGGGCGGCGGATCGGCGACACAGGAGCGGGCTTCGCATCCGCTCCTGTGCCGCCGCCCGCAGGCCGTCTCAGGCGATCTGCGGATTGGCGAATGTTTTCAACTGCTTGAGGACCGCCTCGCGGCCGGGCTCGAAGTCGCGGTCGATCCACCAGGCCTCGGCCTGGCGCAGGATCTCGCCCACGGCGGGACCCGCCGGCACGCCCATGTTGAGCACGTCGACGCCCTGCACCGGCAGCGCCTTGGGCGTCCAGGCCGCCGCCTCCTTAAGCGCCGCGCGGAACGGCGCGCCGTCGACGCCGCCGCCGGCCAGGCGCTCGGCCTCGGCCCAGCGCAGCAGCACGATGTCGATGACCCGCGCCGCGCCCAGCCGGTAGAGGCCGCGCCGCGCCGGCGGGCCACTTTCGATCGCAAGGCGCAGCCATTCGCGGGCGATGGCCTCGAGCTGGCCGCGCTCGGCATTGGAGAGCTTGAGCACCACGGCGGTGGTCTCGGCGTGCTCGGGCGTGAGGTCGAGGAGCGCGGCCAGCCGGCGCACCGCGTCGGGCTCGTCGTGGGCGGCCTCGCGGGCGGCGAGCAGGCCGAGCCGGGCGACCTCGCGGGCATGCGGCAGCAGGTGGACGAGCACGCCCGCCTCGGCCATCAGCGCGAACACCGCCTCGGGCGAGGGCGCCAGCAGCAGCTTGCGGGTCTCCGCCCAGACGCGCTCGGCCGACAGCGTCTCGAGCTGCGGCGCCAGCGCCTCGCAGGCGGCCAGCCCCTCGGCGTCGGGCTCGCTGCGGCCATAATATGCGTGGAAGCGGAAGAAGCGGAGGAGCCGGAGGTAGTCCTCCTCGATCCGCATCCTGGCCTCGCCGACGAAGCGCACGCGGCCCGCGCGCAGGTCCTTGAGGCCGTCGAAGGGATCGTAGAGCGTGCCGTCGGGATCGAGGAAGAGCGCGTTCATGGTGAAGTCGCGCCGCGCCGCGTCGGCCCGCCAGTCGTCGGTGTAGGCGACGGTGGCGTGGCGGCCGTGGCTCTCGACGTCCTCGCGCAGCGTGGTGATCTCGTAGTGCTCGGGCGGGACCACGGCGGTGACGGTGCCGTGGGCGATGCCGGTCGGCACCGCCTTGATGCCGGCGGCCTTCAGGAGCTCGACCACGCGGTCGGGCGGCTCGGAGGTGGCGATATCGACCTCGTCGACGCTGCGGCCGAGATAGGCGTCGCGCACCGCGCCGCCGACGAAGCGCGCGACCCCGTCCCCGGCGGTCAGCGCCGCGATCACGGCGCGCGTCGGCGCCGAGGTCATCCAGGGCTGGGGATCGATCCTGCCGGCGGGTTTCATACCGGTATCATGGGCGACGTCGCTTGCGGCTCAATTGGTCGGCTTGGCGGGCGGGTCCTATTTTCGCTGGCCGGGGATTACTTTTCCGTTTTCGATGCGGCTCGGCACGTAGTCGGTGTCGGGGGCGTAGCCGCCGGTGAAGCCGAGCGCGGCGAAGGCGGCGAGCGAGATCACCAGCCCGCCGACCGCGAGCCAGAACCAGGGTCCGTCCTCCCACCGCGGCTGCGGCGTGCCGCGCGAGAGCGCGCGCCGGCGCATGATCGTCAGATAGATCACGTAGGCCGCCAGCGGCAGCAGGAAGATCAGGAGGTGCTGGATGACGATCCGTGCCATGGCGGGGATTTGCTCGCTCAGTCCTTGAGGGCGTCGTAGAGGTTCACCAGCATGCCCGCGGTGGCCCCCCAGATATAGCGGTCCTCGTAGGGCATCACGTAGAAATGGCGCTCACGGCCCTTCCAGACGCGGCTCTCGCGGTGATGGTTGGCCGGATCGAGGAAGAAGGCCAGCGGCACCTCGAAGACGTCGGCGACCTCGAACGGGTCGGGGATGACCGCAAAACCCGGCGCCAGCAGGCCGACCACCGGGGTGATGGTGAAGCCGGTGCCGGTGACGTAGTCGTCGAGGCGCCCCACCACCTCGACCCGCGCGGGCTCGATGCCGACCTCCTCGTGGGTCTCGCGCAAGGCCGCCTCGACGGCGTCGGCGTCGGTGTCGTCGATCTTGCCGCCGGGAAAGCTGACCTGGCCGGCATGGTCGTTCAGGTGGTCGGTGCGCTGGGTCAGCAGCACCGTGAGGCCGCCGGCATGCTCGATCAGCGGCACCAGCACCGCCGCGGGGGTCAGCGGACCGGGCGGCCGGTAGTCGGGGTTGAGGTCGTAGTCGCCGCGCTCGCGCAAGGCGCCGCCGGGGCGCGGCCGCGCCGGCGCGCGCTCGAAACTGCCGTCGAGCCGCGCGATCAGCCTGGCCCGGACTTGGGCCCGGGCTTTGGCTTGGTCGGGGGCTTGGACCGGGGCTTGGACCGGGGCTTTGCTCACGTCGGCTCCGCCGCCGTGTCCGCCGGAACCGGACCAAGGGAAAAGAAATCGCCGCTGCTCCATACGCCGTAGAGATGGTCGTGCCCGAGCTTGCGTTCCAGACCCAGCGCCACCAGTTCGTAATAGACCGGCCGCGCGATGCGCGCCTCCAGTGCCTCGCGCACCAGTACGTATGGCACCGGATGGCCGGTCTCCGGATCCTCGGCGACACGGATCGGATGGGCATTGTCGACAGTCACAGATTCGTCAATATTGGTGCGTAGCGTCAAACGCTGGCTCTCGCCCTCGCCCTCGGCGAAGAGCTCCACGGCCACGAACGGGACGTCATCGACCTGGATGCGACCTTTCTCCACCGGTGTTTCGAGCACATACGTGCCGTCAGGCTCGCGCTTGAGCACCGTGGCGAACAGCTTGACCAGGCGTTTGCGGCCGATCGGCGAGCCATGGTAAAACCAGGTGCCGTCCCGGGCGATCCGAATGTCGATCTCCCCGCAGACAAGCTCGCGCTGCGGGCCTTTTCCGCCCTCGCGTTTGGACCCCATCGCAGAAATGTGCTTTGCAAGGTGGTCGGGGTTGGGGGTTACTTCCACCATCGTGCGGCCGTGCCTGACTGAAACGAGCGGAGTGAGCCCTTGAGCGTAACCGAAAGCAGCGCCGCTGCAACCTCCGAGCCCGCGACCGGACCGGGCGGACCCCCCGATGGCAAGCTGGTCGCCGAGATCGAGCGGCTCGGCGTCACGCTGGGCGAGGTCCGCCAGAGCGTCGGACGCGTCATCTTCGGCCAGCAGGAGGTGGTCGACGAGACCATCATCACGCTGTTGGCCGGCGGTCACGTGCTGCTGATCGGCGTGCCGGGGCTGGCCAAGACGCGCCTGGTGGAGACCCTCGGCATCGTGCTCGGCATGGAGGACAAGCGCATCCAGTGCACGCCGGACCTCATGCCCGCCGATATTTTGGGCTCCGAGGTGCTGGAGGAGACGGCCAAGGGGCGGCGCTCGTTCCGCTTCATCAAGGGGCCGGTCTTCGCCCAGCTGCTGATGGCCGACGAGATCAACCGCGCCAGCCCGCGCACCCAGTCCGCGCTCTTGCAGGCGATGCAGGAGCACCGCGTCTCGATCGCCGGTCAGTACCATCCCCTGCCCCAGCCCTTCCACGTGCTGGCGACCCAGAACCCGCTGGAGCAGGAAGGCACCTATCCGCTGCCCGAGGCCCAGCTCGACCGCTTCCTGCTGCAGGTCGACGTCGACTACCCCGACCTCGAGAGCGAGCGCCAGGTGCTGATCGCCACCACGGGCATCAAGGAGGCCGAGCCGGTCCAGGTGATGTCGGCCAAGGAGCTGCTGAAGGCCCAACAGATCATCCGGCGCGTGCCGGCAGGCGAGAGCCTGGTCGAGGCGATCCTCACCGTCGTGCGCAACTGCCGCCCCGAGACCACGCCGCACGACGAGGTCAAGGCGCATGTCGCCTGGGCGCCGGGACCGCGCGCCAGCCAGGCGCTGATGCTGGCGACCCGCGCGCGCGCGGTGCTGGACGGCCGCCTCGCGCCCAGCGTCGACGACGTGCTGGCGCTCGCCCATCCGGTGCTGCGCCACCGCATGGCGCTCAACTTCGCCGCCCGCGCGGAGGGGGTGACCATCGACCAGGTGATCGACCGCGTCTGCGAGCCGTTGCGGTGATCGCGCGGTGAGACCCCGGAAACGTCGCAAGGGTCCTGGCTGATGGACGCGGCCGCGAAGGCGCTTCACGTCCGCCATCGCGCCGAGGCGGCCGCCGCGCGGCTGCCGCCGTTGTTGGTCCACGCCGAGCGCATCGCCGCGACCGTGGCGCAGGGCGTGCACGGCCGCCGCCGCGTCGGCCAGGGCGAGACCTTCTGGCAGTTCCGCCGCTACGAGCAGGGCGACACGGTGCAGAGCATCGACTGGCGCCAGTCGGCCAAGACCGAGTACCTCTTCGTGCGCGAGACCGAGTGGGAGGCGGCGCAGTCGGTCTGGCTTTGGCGCGACGCCTCGCCCTCGATGCGCTACGGCTCCGAGCGCGCGCTGCCGGAAAAGGCCGAGCGCGCCGACGTCCTGCTGCTCGCCATGGCCTCGCTGCTGGTGCGCGGCGGCGAGCGCATCGCGCTGATGGACGGCGCGCGCCCGGCGAGCGGGCGGGCGGCGCTGGAGAACCTGGCGCTCAAGCTCACCGCGCAAGCCGATGGCGATGTCACGGACAGCCTGCCGCCCTTCATGGCGCTGCCGCGCCACGGCCAGCTCGTGCTGTTCGGCGATTTCCTCGCGCCGCTGGAGGAGATCGAGGCGCGCTTCCGCCGCTTCGCGGCGCAGGGCGTCAAGGCTTATGTGATGCAGGTCCTCGACCCCGCCGAGGAGACCCTGCCTTTCCGCGGGCGCACCCGCTTCGAGGGGCTGGAGGACGAAGGGCGCGTGCTGGTGAAGCGCGTGGAGGTGGTGCGCGCGGACTACCACGGCCGCATCAGCGGCCATATCGAGGGGCTGCGCGGGCTCTGCCGGCGCATCGGCTGGAGCTACGGGCTCCACCGCACCGATCGCTCGCCCGAATCGGCGCTGCTGACCGCCTACATGGCGCTCTCGGCGCTGCTGGCCCGGTGAGCGAGATGGGAATAGCGCGCCTCGCCCTTCCAGACGCCGCCGCGGCGCGCCGCGTCTCGAGGGACGCGGCGGGGATGGCGGCGCCATGCTGAGCCTCGGCGCCGTCGCCTTCGCCACCCCCTGGATCCTCTGGGCGCTGCTCTCGCTGCCGGTGATCTGGTGGCTCTTGCGGATCACCCCGCCGGCGGCGCGGCTGGTGCGCTTTCCGGCGATCCGGCTGCTCTTCCGCCTGCCCCAGAAGGAGGACACGCCGGTCCACACGCCGCTCTGGCTGCTGCTGCTGCGCCTGTTGACCGCCGCGCTGGTGATCGTCGCCCTGGCCCACCCGCTGCACAACCCGACCGCCGGCGCCACGCGCACCGGGCCGGTGCTGCTGGTGATCGACAACGGCTGGGCCGCGGCGCAGAACTGGCGGGCGCGGGTCGGCTATCTCGGCGACCTGCTCGACCGCGCCGAGCGCGAGCGCCGCAACGTCGTGGTGCTGGCGACGGCGCCCACGGTCTCCGGCGAGGCGCCGGCGCCGAGCAAGCTGCTGCGCGCGTCCCAGGCGCGCCAGATCGTGCGGGCGATCGAGCCCATGCCCTGGAAATCGGAGCCCCAGGCCGCCGCGGCGGCGGTCGCCAAGCTGGCGCTCAAGGACGCCTCGGTGATCTGGCTGAACGACGGGCTGGAGGCGGATGGCGCGAAGGCGCTTTCCGCGGCGCTGGCCAAGGTCGGCCCGGTGACGCTGGTGACCGACGAGGCCGGCGCGCTGCCGCTGGTGCTGCGTCCGCCGCGCCCCGAGGGCGGCAGGCTGGTGGCGCGCATCGAGCGGGTCGGCGGCGCCGGCGTGCGCCTCGCGCGGATCCGGGCGCTCGACGACAAGGGCGCGGCGCTGGCCAACGTGCCGGCGCAGATCCCCGACGGCAAGCGTTTCGCCGACGTGGCGATCGAGCTGCCGGCGGAGCTGCGCAACCGCGTGGTGCGGCTCGACCTGGCGGGCCAGCGCACCGCCGCTTCGGTGGTGCTGGTCGACGAGCGCTGGCGGCGCCGGCCGGTCGGCATCGTGGCCCAGCGCACCATCGCCAGCGGACAGCCGCTGTTGAGCGAGCTCTACTACCTGGAGCGCGCCCTCGGCCCCTACGCCGAGCTCCGGCGCGGCCCGACCAGCGAGCTGCTCGACCGGCCGCTCGCGGTGATGATCCTGCCCGACGGCGCCACCATCTCGGCCGACGACCGGCTGCGCCTGGTCGCCTGGGTGCGCGCCGGCGGCCTCCTGCTGCGCTTCGCCGGAGCCAACCTCGCCGAGGGCGACGACGCGCTGGTGCCCGTCAAGCTGCGCCGCGGCGACCGCTCGGTGGGCGGCGCCATGACCTGGGCCAAGCCGCTCGGCCTCGCCGGGTTCGCGGCCGGGAGCCCGTTCACCGGGCTCGCCGTGCCCCCCGACGTGCGGGTGAGCCGCCAGGTGCTGGCCGAGCCGTCCGCCGACCTGGCGGCCAAGACCTGGGCGCGGCTCTCCGACGGCACGCCGCTGGTCACCGCCGAGCGGCGCGGCAAGGGCTGGCTCGCGCTCATCCACACCTCGGCAAACCCGGAATGGTCGAACCTCGCGCTCTCGGGCCTCTTCGTGGAGATGCTGCGACGCATGGTGGCGCTGAGCCAGGGCGTCGCCGGCGCCGATGCCCGCGTCAGCCTGCCGCCGCGGCGCACCCTCGACGGCTTCGGCCGGTCGGTGCGGCCGCCGGCGACGGCGGTGGCGATCGCCGCCTCGGCCTTCGCCAGGACCAAGCCCGGCCCACGCCACCCGCCCGGGCTCTACGGCACCGAGACGATCCGGCGGAGCCTCAACCTGTCGCCCTCGATCGGGGAGCTGCGCGCCTTCGCCAGCGTGCCGACGGGCGCCACGCGGAGCTTTTACAAGGACGCCCGCCAGACCGACTTCAAGCCCTGGCTGCTCGCCGCCGCCCTGGTGCTGCTGATCGTCGACACCGTGATCGGGCTCCTGATGCGCGGCCTGCTGCCGATGCCGGGACGCGCCGCCGCCGCGTCGGCCCTCGTCGCAGCCCTCGCCCTGCCCTTGATGTTCATGGCGCCCGAGGCGCGGGCGCAGGACGGCACGCTCGACGATCCCTTCGCCATCAAGGCCACCTCCAAGACCCGGCTCGCATATATAACGACGGGCAACGCGGAGACCGACGAGGTCAGCCTCGCGGCGATGCGCGGCCTGGGGGCGATCCTGCGCCGGCGCACCTCGGTCGAGCCGGGCGACCCGATGGCGATCGACCCGGAGCGCGACGAGCTGGCGCTCTTCCCGATGCTCTACTGGCCGATCGTGCCGGGCCAGGCCGCGCCGTCGGACACCGCCGCCGACCGGCTCAACGGTTTCATGCGCGGCGGCGGCATCCTGCTGATCGACCTCCGCGATCCCAACGGCCAGGGCACCTTCGACACCATCGCGCTGCGGCGCGCGCTGGGCGGGGTGCGCATCCCGGCCCTGGCGCCGGTGCCGCGCGGCCACGTGCTGACCAAGTCCTTCTACCTGCTGCAGCAATTCCCCGGCCGCTGGGCCGGCGGCACGGTCTGGGTGCAGACCGGCAACCGCAAGGTCAACGACGGGGTGAGCCAGGTGATCGTCGGCTCGAACGACTGGGCCGGCGCCTGGGCGGTCGACGGCTCGCTGCGGCCGATGTTCCCGGTGGCGCCCGGCGGCAGCGTCCAGCGCGAGCACGCCTTCCGGACCGGCATCAACATCGTCATGTACGCGCTGACCGGCAACTACAAGGCCGACCAGGTGCACCTGCCCACGATCATGCGGAGGCTCGGTCAATGAGGCTCGGTAAATGAGGCTGGGACGATGATGGGCGAGACCTCGATCGCGCTGGCGCCGCTGCTGCCCTGGACGCTGATCGGCATCCTGGGCGCCGCCGGCGCGCTGGTGGTGCTGCTCGCGGTGGTCAGGCGCGCCCGCGGCGCGCTGATGCGGCTGCTGGCGATCGCCGTCGTCATGCTCGCCCTGCTCAATCCCTCTTTCGTGGTGGAAGAACGCGAGCCCTTGAAGGACGTCGCGGTGATCGTGGTCGACGAGACCCAGAGCCAATCGATCGGCAAGCGCGGCGAACGCACCACGGCGGCGCTCGCGCATGTTCGCAAGGCGCTGGCGCGCTTCCCCAACATCGAGGTCCGGGTGGTCCAGGTGCGCGGCGGCTCGATCGCCGAGGGCGAGGGCACGCGCCTCTTCACCGCGCTGGAGAAGGCGCTGGGCGACATCTCGCGGCGACGCCTGGCGGGCGTGCTGATGATCAGCGACGGCCAGGTCCACGACGTGCCGACGCTGGCGCCCAAGCCAAGCGACGCCATGCCCGGGACCGGCCAGGACCGCGGCGCCCCCACGCTGCTCGGCCGCGCGCCGCTGCATCTGATGGTCACCGGCGACCGGCGCGCCGGCGACCGCCGCCTGGCGCTGGTCAAGGCGCCGAGCTACGGCCTGGTCGGCAAGCCGCTGTCGATGACCGTGAAGGTCGAGGACCTGCCCGACGTCAGCGCCGACGAGGCGCGCATCGCGATCAAGCGCGACGGCAAGCCCTGGAAGACCGTGACCGTGCCGGTCGGCCGGCCGACCCGCCTGGAGTTCCGCCTCGAGCACGCCGGGCCGACCTATTTCGAGCTCGAGGTCGAGGCCGCCGCGCGCGAGCTCACCATGCAGAACAACCGCGTCGTCGTCTCGGTGAGCGGCGTGCGCGACCGGCTGCGCGTGCTGCTGGTCTCCGGCGAGCCGCATCCGGGCGAGCGGAGCTGGCGGAACCTCTTGAAGTCCGATCCCGCGGTCGACCTCGTCCATTTCACCATCCTGCGCCCGCCGGAGAAGCAGGACCTAACGCCGGTGCACGAGCTCTCGCTGATCAGCTTCCCGGTGCGCGAGCTGTTCGACCTGAAGCTCAAGGAATTCGACCTCATCATCTTCGACCGCTATCGTCGGCGCGGCGTGCTGCTCTCGACCTATCTGCGCAACATCGCCAAGTACGTCGAGGAAGGCGGCGCGTTGCTGGTCGCCGTCGGCCCGCAGTTCGCCTCGCCGCTCACGCTCTACAACACGCCGCTCGGCTCGGTGCTGCCGGGCAAGCCGACCGGCCAGGTGCTGACCCGCGGCTTCCGGCCCGACGTCTCCACCATCGGCGGGCGGCATCCGGTCTCGGCCGGGCTGAAGCCCCCGGAGAACGCCAAGCCCTGGGGCCGCTGGTTCCGCCAGATCGAGGTCGCGACCGGCGCCGGCCACGTCCTGATGAACGGCGTCGAGGGCCGGCCGCTGCTGGTGTTGAACCGGGTCGGCAAGGGCCGCGTGGCCCAGCTGCTCTCCGACCAGATCTGGCTCTGGGGCCGCGGCTACGACGGCGGCGGGCCGCAGGCCGAGCTGATGCGCCGCCTGGCGCACTGGCTGATGAAGGAGCCGGAGCTGGAGGAAAACGACCTGCGCGCGACGATCCGCGACGGGCGCCTCGAGGTGATCCGGCGCAGCCTGGAAAAGGACGACCGGCCGGTCACGGTGACCATGCCCTCGGGCAAGACCCAGACCCTCAAGCTCGAGGAGCTGGGCGACGGCCGCGCGCGCGCGGTGCTGCCGGTCGATCGCGCCGGGCTCTACCGGGTCGGCGACGGCACGCGCTCGGCGATCGCCGCCGCCGGGGCGCTGAACGCCCTGGAGATGGCCGACGTGCGCGCAACCGACGAGAAGCTGAAGCCGGTGGTCGAGGTGAGCGGCGGCGGCACCGTCTGGCTGGCCGAGCAGGCGCTGCCCGAGCTGCGGACGGTGCGCCCGGACCGCAGCGCCACCGGCCGCGCGGGGTTGAGCCAGGCGACCTGGCTCGGTTTCCGCACCAACCGCGACTACGTGGTCACCGGCATCCGCGAGGTGCCGCTGCTGCCGGCCATCCTGGTGCTGCTGCTGGGCTTGGGCGCGCTGATGCTGGCCTGGCGGCGCGAGGGCAAGTAAGCCGCGGCGCCGCCCGCGGCGCACATCGGCCGATTGTTCGGACCGGGCCGCTTCACCACCGACTGCCATCCGACAGCGACCTGCCGCCATCGTTGCAGACCATGGTCGCGCCCCGCGCGATCCTGCGATCCGCCGGCACCACCCGGCAATGGCGAGTTCGGCGAGGCGTCGCCAATCGGATGGGATCGCCCAAGCGGAGCGAAGCCGGTCCACGCAAAGAAAAGAGCCGGTTCCATTTTCAGGAACCGGCCCGTCGAGTTGTTTGCGAACCGACGCCGAAACGCCGACCCGCCCTGTTGTTCAGGCTAGAAGCTGTACTGGAAGCTCACCTGGACACGGTGAATCTCGCCATTCGCGCTGTTCACGATGCCGTTGAAGCCGTAGATATACTCGACACCGATGTTCACGTTCGGAACCGGCTGCCAGATCAGGTTGGCGTGGACGGTCCAGTTGTCCTGCGGGTTGGAGCCTGCGAAGGCCTTTCCGCCGGCAACCTGATTGACGTAGTCGTTGCGGTGCCGGCCGTAGGCCAGGGTCGAACGCAACGTGTTGGTCCAGCGCTGCTGGATCCAGATGGCGCCGCCATACTGAGTGACGGCCCGCACGTTGAACGCGTTCGGCACGCCGTTGGCCACCGCACCAGGCCCGCCACTCGACGCAGCCATGTAACGACCGATGCCCCGCCCGTAGACGAAGGTGGCGCCGATCGCGGTCCGGTTGTTGTTGAAGCGCCAACCGAAACCGGCCGCAATGCCCCACATGAACGCCGAGTCGCTGACACCAGCACCGTCGTCCCAGTTGAGCTGACCGAAGATCGCCCGGATCGAAGCCCGGCCGGAACCCCAGGTATGGGTCAGGCCGACCACGACGTCGGGAACCGGGTCAGGCTGGGTCGCCAGCAAGGTGCCGAGCGGAGCATTGCCTGTATTCACGAACGCCCCGAGGTTGTCCGGGTTCTCGATCGCGAACACCGCCACGGTGCCACCGCCGAAGCTGTGGGTGTAGCGCAGCTGGGGCTGACGGGAGAACTGGATACCCGCCGGGCCGGAGAAGTCGAGAATGTCCGGCAGAGCCTCGAGGATCATGAAGGTCGTCCAGGTCATACCGGCCAGCACCGGACCCAAACGCCCATAAGCGTGGCGAGCCCGGAAGGTATCGGAGTTCGACACCACCTGGTTGCCACCGGCGCCGTAGAAGTCGACCTGGAGATGGGTCTCCATCTCACCCCAATCGGTGGGGGTCCAGGTGCGGATCCAGAACCGCGACTGCCTGGAGTGCAGGCGAACGTGCTGTTGCTGGTTTGCGGCAGCACTACCAGCGGCCGGCGTGCCGGGCAGGTTGATGGAGCCGCCATCACCTTGGTTGGAGTTGATATCGTAGATGATATCCAGCTTGGCGTAACCGCCGATCTGCATCGACGTATTGGTGCCCGGCAGCTTCCACGACCGCGGCTTGGCCCCCGCCTCGACCGCAGCCGCCGGAGCAACCCGGCGCTTCCTACGCTGCGCAGCTTCCAGCTTGCCCATCTTGTCCTGCAAGCCTTGGATCTGCGTGCGCAGCTCCTCGATTTCGTCCGCCGAGGCCGGAACCTGAGCCGCAAGTAAGGCGACTGCTGCCCCCGTGCCCAACAGGGCGGAACGCGTACGCGTCATTTTCATGGAACCTCCTCTCCAGTAACCGGCAAGGTAAAGGAGTAGCTAGGGTTATCCCCGGTTATTTCTTTCCCCGGGCTGCGTCAGTTATCGGATTTGAGACCTTTCAGGGTCAAGCGTGATTGGGACGACGCGAATACTTCATGCCCCAACTGTGTCATTAGGGCAACAAAACGGCGCGCGCCCTCCCAAGCCGAAATGTATCGAGTGAAGTCCTAACAAAAACCAAGAATTCCCTTCGCCGACTCGTTCGACGACGCAAGCTGTTGCATTATTGGCACATGAATTCACTGACGAACGCTTGGATTCGCCTTGCGGCCGACTTGCAATGCTTGATAGGGGGCCGCTCTCTCACCTATGACCGTGTGCCAAAGCCACCCCATGGGCCCCGCGAATTCAGGCGATAGCCGGCGGCCGCGGCCGGCGGACCCAATCCAGGATCCGATCCCCGACATGTACGGCTCACAGCTCCTCGCCGATCCCGGCGGCATCCTGATCTTCGCCGTCCTGACGGCCTTCGTCGCCGGGCTGATGCGGGGCTTCGCCGGATTCGGCTCGGCCATGCTGATGGCGCCGATCTTCGCGGTGCTGATGAGCCCGGCGCACATGGTCCCGATCGTGGTGAGCCTGGAGCTGCCGATGGGGGCGATGCTGTTCCTCGGCGCGCGCAGGCAGGTCGAGTGGCGTTACGTCGTCCCGCTCTCGGGGATCGCCATGCTGGCGATGCCGCTCGGCATCTGGCTGCTGGTCAGCGTGGAGACCGACGTCATGACCAAGGCCATCTCGACCGTGGTGCTGGTCTTCGTCGGCGTGCTGGCGCTCGGCTGGCGCTACCGGGGACCGCGGCCCCTGCCGCTCACCCTGGGAATCGGCGCGCTTTCGGGCGCGATGATGGCGACGTCGTCGGTCGGCGGGCCGCCGGTGCTGCTCTACATGCTGGCGGCCGAGCATCCGGCCCGGAAAATCCGGGCCAACATCGTCGGTTATTTCTTCCTGACCACCTTCATGCTGTTCGCCCTGGTGCTGGCCGCCTCGCCGACCGCGGTCGCGGCGGTCGTCGACGCCGCCGTGCTGCTGCCGGTGATCCTGCTCGGCTCATGGCTCGGCAGCCGCCTCGCCGGCAAGGCGGCCGACCGGCTTTATCGGCGGATTGCCTACGTTTTCCTGACCGGCGCGGCGATCTTCGGGCTGCTGGGATAAGGCGGTCCACATATCGGATCGCTTTCAGGCTGGATCAAAAAGAGATCCAGCCTGAAAGCGTGAATCCGATCTAACTCGTCAGTAATTGAGCAGAGTCACGCGACCGGATTGAAGCATGCAATGCTTCAATCCGGTCGCGATCTGCTCTGGCGCGCCGGGCAGGCGTTCGCGCAAAAGAAAACGGCGGTCGCAAGACCGCCGTTCTCCTTGCATCGGCCTTTGAGGGCCGATTATCGACACGCTTAGGCCGCGCGACGACGCACCGGCCGCCGAACACTACGACGGACGCTGGACGACTTGCGAGCCTTGGTCTTGGGCATCTTGCGCACGTTCTTGCGAAGCGTGGCGAGCTGCTTGTGAACGGGATTCCCCGACGCGGACTTGCGCGCAGGACGACGCTTCGCAGCGGACTTGCGCGCAGGACGACGCTTGGCGGCCGTCTTGCGAGCCGCAGGACGACGCTTCGCGGCAGTCCGGCGAGCCGGACGACGCTTGGCAGTCGACTTGCGAGCCGCAGGACGACGCTTGGCGGCAGTCTTGCGGGCCGGACGACGCTTGGCAGCCGTCTTGCGGGCAGGACGACGCTTCGCAGCGGTCTTGCGGGCAGGACGACGCTTCGCGGCGGTCTTGCGGACGGGCTTGCGCTTGGCAGCTGTCTTGCGACGGACCGGCTTCCGCTTCGCGGCGGTCTTGCGGACGGGCTTGCGCTTGGCAGCCGTCTTCCGACGAACCGGCTTCCGCTTCGCGGCGGTCTTGCGGACGGGCTTGCGCTTGGCAGCCGTCTTGCGACGAACCGGCTTCCGCTTCGCGGCGGTCTTGCGGACGGGCTTGCGCTTGGCAGCCGTCTTGCGACGGACCGGCTTCCGCTTCGCGGCGGTCTTCCGGACGGGCTTGCGCTTGGCAGCCGTCTTCCGACGAACCGGCTTCCGCTTCGCGGCGGTCTTGCGGACGGGCTTGCGCTTGGCAGCCGTCTTGCGGACCGGCTTCCGCTTCGCGGTGGTCTTCCGGACGGGCTTGCGCTTGGCAGCCGTCTTGCGGACCGGCTTCCGCTTCGCGGTGGTCTTGCGCGCAGGAGCCTTCTTCGCTGCTGTCTTGCGAGCAGCGGGCTTCCGCACTGTCTTACGGGCCGCCGGACGACGCTTGGCAGCCGTCTTCTTGGCGGCCGGGCGACGCGACGACACGGATTTGCGTTTCGGCTTGCTCGCCGAAGTCCGCTTGGTCTTGGTTGCAGTCTTAGCAGCCATTTTCAGGCTCCTTCAGTAGTTCAACGTAGTGCCCCCAGAAACTACGGGTGGCAATAAGGGGCCTACACGTACCGCGCGTCAGTTAACAAAAAGTAAGCATGAGAAATTTATTCCAAACGAGCGAAAACTTCATAACACCGTCAAATCAAATTCTTTGGGTGTCTCGTTCGACATATATGAGTGCTGATCGGCACTACGGTTTCGAGCGTCGCGACACCGGCAGTATTGTCCGTGCGCCGGACAAGACGCGAGCGCTCGTGCCGTTAAAGGTGATTTCGCCGCGCCCGCGCGGTATACGAAGCTCCCATTCGCAACGACCCCCCATGGGTATCGCCCCGGTCATGACGGTCCTGGTCACCGGCGCCGCCGGCTTCATCGGTTTCCATGTCTGCCGCGCGCTGCTCGACCGGGGCGAGCAGGTGCTCGGCATCGACGACCTCAACGACTACTACGACGTGGCGCTGAAACAGGCCCGCCGCGCGGCGCTGGACGGAGCATCCGGTTTCAGCTTCGTCGAGGGCGATATCGCGCGGCCCGGCACCGTCGCCGAGATCCTCCAGAGCTCCGCCGAAATCGACCGCGTCGTCAGCCTGGCGGCCCAGGCCGGGGTGCGCTATTCGATCGAGCACCCCGAGCCCTACGTGCAGACCAACGTCGTCGGCCACCTCCAGGTGCTCGAGGCCTGCCGGCACGCGCCCGGCCTCCGCCACCTCGTCTATGCCAGCTCGTCCTCGGTCTACGGCGACAACCAGAAGCTGCCCTTTTCCGTCGATGACCCGGTCGACCGGCCGATCTCGCTCTACGCCGCCACCAAGCGGGCGGCCGAGCTGATGAGCCGGACCTACGCCCATCTCTACGGGCTGCCCCAGACGGGCCTGCGCTTCTTCACGGTCTACGGGCCCTGGGGCCGGCCCGACATGTCAGCCTATATATTCACCAAGGCGATCCTGGCGGGCGAGCCCATCCGGGTATTCAACGACGGGGCGATGCGGCGCGACTTCACCTTCATCGACGACATCGTGGCCGGGGTGCTGGCCGCCCTCGACCGGCCGCCCGCCGGCGACGAGGAAGCGCCGTTGCCGCATCGTCTCTATAATCTCGGCAACAACCGCGCCGAGCCGCTGATGGACTTCATCGCCGCGATCGAGACGGCCTGCGGGCGCAAGGCCGAGATCGTCTTCGATGCGATGCAGCCCGGCGACGTGCCCGAGACTTTCGCCGATATCGAGGCCAGCCGCCGTGATCTCGGCTTCGCGCCGAAGACCACGATCGCCGAAGGCGTGCCGAGGTTCGTCGCCTGGTTCCGGGAATATCATAACGTTTGAGCGCGGCCGACCGCCGCCCCGGCGGCTCACGCCGGCGTCGCGGAATATTGAGATTGCCGAAGGCGGCGCGCGCCAGAGCATATTCCGCTCACGCGGGATCGGCGCCGGCCCGCTCCCCCACCCGGCCACCCACAGGATACTGCCATTGGGTGGCCGGGTGGGGGAGCGGGCCGGTGATGCCAAACGATCGGAATATGCGCTAACCTGCGCCCAACGTCCATCGCAGCGGAGCCGCGCCGCCATGCGCGCCATCCTGACCGCAGCCTTGCTGGCCGCCGCCGTGGCCGCGCCGGATATCGCGTGGTCCGCCTCGGACTGCCCGGAGTCGCGCGCCTACCTCGAGCCGCAGCTCAAGACCCGGCCCGAGGACGGCGAGTATTTCGCGGTCCAGCGCGAGGCGATCAAGATCCCGATCGCCGAGCTCATGAAGCGCATGGGCGGGCCGAGGCAGGCCAACGCGATCGCCCGCGCCACGCGCGAGCATGCCCGCGAGAAGCTGGCCGCGGGCGCGGTCGGCGCCGCGCGACGCAACTGGCAGGACACGATCCTGCGCGCCGATGCGCTGATCGCCATCCTCGGCTGCCTGGGACAGTTGGGCGAACCGGCCTGAGCGCGGCCGGCGCCCCTCAGCCGCCGGCCTTGGCCGCCTTCGCCGCGCCTCCGGCCGAGGCGCCCTTGGCGTAGAGCGCCTCGAGGTCCTTGCCGAAGGCGTCCTTGATGATGTGGCGGCGGATCTTGAGCGAGGGCGTCATCATGCCGTTCTCTACCGAGAAGGGCTCGCCCAGCAGGATGAAGCGGCGCACCCGCTCGGCCTGGGCCAGGTCCTTGTTGACCCGCGCCACCGCCTCGCCGACAAGGGCGTGGAACTCGCTGTCGCCGGCGACCTCGTCGAGGTTGCGCTTTTCCTTCTTGTTGGCCCGCGCCCAGTCGCGCACGAAGTCCTGCTCGGGCACCAGCAGCGCCACCAGATGGGGCTTCCGGTCGCCGTAGACCATCGCCTGGCCGATCTCGGGCTGCAGGGTGAGGAAGCCCTCGACGCGCTGGGGGGCGATGTTGTCGCCGCCGGAATTGACGATGATGTCCCTCTTGCGGTCGGTGATCTGGATGTGGCCGTTGTCGTCGAGGACGCCGATGTCGCCGGTATGCAGCCAGCCGTCCTTGATCGCGGCCTTGGTCGAGGCCTCGTCGTTCCAGTAGCCCTTCATGACGAGCTCGCCGCGCACGCAGATCTCGCCGTCCTTCTCGATCTTGACCTCCACCCCCTTCACCGGCGGGCCGACGGTGTGGATCTTGTAGCCGTCGGGCGGGTTGGCGGCGATCAGCGGCGCCGCCTCGGTCTGGCCGTAGCCCTGCAGCAGGCGCACGCCGAGCGCCGTGAAGTAGAGCCCGATGTCGTAGTTGAGCGGCGCCCCGCCCGAGACGAAGAACTTGAGCCGGCCGCCGAAACGCTTGGCCACCTTGGCCCGCACCAGCCTGTCGAGCAGCGCGTTGGCGACGCGTTCGCCGAAGGTGAGGCTATCGGGGTCCAGGTATTTCTTCGCGCCCAGCGCCACGGCGCGCTCGAACATCGCTTTCTTGAGGCCGCTCTGGGTCGTCATGGTGCGCTGGATGCGGCCGTGCATCGCCTCGTAGAGCCGGGGCACCGCGGTCATGATGGTGGGCTTGACCTCGGCCATGTTCTCCACCAGCCGCTCGACGCTCTCGGCGTAGTAGATCTCGGCGCCGATCGAGAGCGGCATGTAGAGCCCGGCCATGTGCTCGTAGGCGTGCGAGAGCGGCAGGAAGGACAGGAAGATCTCCTGGCCCGGCTCGATCCACTTCTCCAGCAGCGCGAAGGCGCCCATGCAGTTGGCGAGGATGGCGCCGTGCGAGAGCATCACCCCCTTGGGCGCGCCGCCGGTGCCCGAGGTGTGGATGACGACGGCCGTATCGCCGCGCTTGCATCTGGCGGCCACGGCGCGGACGTCGTCCTCGGCCTTGGCGCCCTCGGCGAGCACGTCGTCCCACATATGGACTTCGACCGCGGCGACCGACTGGGCGAGATGGGGCTCCTCGATGGCGATCACGGTCTTGCACTGGGTCGAGCGCAGCGCCGCGGGCAACAGCGCCTTGGCGAGTTGGGCGGAGGAGACGATGGCCGCGGTGACGCCGGCGTTGTCGAGGATGTGGACGTGGTCGTCGACGGTGTTGGTGGTGTAGGCCGGAACGGCGATGGCGCCGGCGGCGATGACGGCGAGCTCGGCGATCAGCCATTCGGGCCGGTTGTCGGCGACGATCGCCACGCGGTCGCCCGGCTTGACGCCGAGCCCGCGCAGGCCCCGCGACAGCCGGCTGATGCGCGTCTCCATATCGCGCCAGCTGAGCGGCCGGTAGCTGCCGCCGCGGGGCTTCGACCACATGCAGGGGCGCGCGCCATATTTGTCGGCGGTGTCGAAGAAGAGCGCGCACAGGTTGGGCCACGCCTCGTAGGTTTCGACGGTGATCATCGCTACGATCCTCCCCCGGTCGTAGTGCCCCGATCTTCATATCCGCGGACTTGAATTGCCGCGTTGGCGCGTTGCGGCGCTGGCGCCGGCGGGCCCGCGACCTAAATCAAGAGGGGTCGCCCGAGACGCCCGCACACCACCGCCGGAGAGGCATAATGACACAAGCCGCCACGCGCCAGAAGCAGCAGGACAGGGATGACGCGGAGGCCCCCGATCCTTCGACGTCATTGCCGCGCTGGGACCTCAGCGCGCTCTACCCCGATCCCGAGGCGCCCGAGCTGACCCGCGACCTCGAAACCGCGGAGCGCGAGGCGAAGGATTTCCGCGCGCGCCACGCCGGCGCGCTGGCGGGGCTCGACGGCGCCGCGCTGGGTGGGGCGGTGGCGGAATTCGAGGCGATCAAGGAACGGCTCGGCCGCCTGGTGAGCTACGCCCAGCTCGTCCATGCCGGCGACATGAGCGACCCCGAGGTCGGCCGCTTCTACCAGTCGGTCCAGGAGCGGGTGACCACGATCGACGCCCAACTCATCTTCTTCGCCCTCGAGCTCAACCGGGTCGACGACGCCGCGCTCGAGGCCAAGCTGGCCGACCCCGCCCTCGCCGCCTATGCGCCCTGGCTGCGCGACCTGCGGGCCGCCAAGCCCTACCAGCTCGACGACGAGCTGGAGCGCCTGCTGCACGAGAAGGACGTCGCCGGCCGGCAGGCCTGGGTGCGGCTCTTCGACGAGACCATGGCGGGCCTGCGCTTTCCGGTCGACGGCAGGGAGCTGACCAGCGCCGAGACCCTGCACCTCCTGAGCGACCGCGACGAAACGGTGCGGCGAACGGCGGCCGAGGCGCTCGGCACGGTCTTCGCCGGCAATCTCCGCCTCTTCGCGCATATCACCAACACGCTGGCCAAGGACAAGGCGATCGCCGACGACTGGCGCGGCTTCAAGCGGCCGGTCTCCTCGCGCAACCTCGCCAACCTGGTCGAGGACGAGGTGGTCGACGCGCTGGTGGAGGCGACGCGCGCCGCCTATCCCCGCCTCTCGCACCGCTACTACGCGATGAAGGCGGGCTGGCTCGGCAAGGCGAGGCTGGCGACCTGGGACCGCAACGCGCCCCTGCCCCAAGCTGCGGCGCGCGACTTCGCCTGGGACGAGGCGCGGGCGACCGTGCTCGATGCCTACAACGATTTCTCGCCCGAGCTCGCCGGGATCGGCCGGCGCTTCTTCGAGGCCGACTGGATCGACGCCGGCCCGCGTCCCGGCAAGGCGCCGGGCGCCTTCGCGCATCCGACGGTGCCCTCGGCGCATCCCTATCTCCTGCTCAACTACCAGGGCAAGGCGCGCGACGTGATGACGCTGGCCCACGAGCTCGGCCACGGCGTGCATCAGGTGCTGGCCGGCGACCAGGGCCTCTTGAAGTCCGAGACGCCGCTGACGCTGGCCGAGACCGCGAGCGTGTTCGGCGAGATGCTGACCTTCAAGCGCCTGCTGAAAGCCGCGCCCGACGCGGCGGCGCGGAAGGAGATGCTCGCCTCGAAGGTCGAGGACATGCTGAACACGGTGGTCCGCCAGATCGCCTTCTTCGAGTTCGAGCGCCGCGTCCACGACGAGCGGCGGACGAGCGAGCTTTTGCCCGAGCAGCTCTGCGAGATCTGGATGGCGGTGCAGCGCGAGAGCCTCGGGGACGCCTTCGACTACGACGAGGGCTACCGCGTCTTCTGGGCCTATATCCCGCACTTCATCCACGCGCCCTTCTACGTCTACGCCTATGCCTTCGGGGACTGCCTGGTGAACTCGCTCTACGCGGTCTACGAGGACGCGCAGGAGGGTTTCGCCGCGAAGTATCTCGACATGCTGCGCGCCGGCGGCTCCAAGCGCCACAAGGAGCTGCTGGCCCCCTTCGGGCTCGACGCCTCCGACCCCGGCTTCTGGGCCAAGGGCCTCGCCGTCGTCGAAGGCTTGATCGACGAGCTCGCGGTGATGGAGTAGCGCGCGGAACGCCCTCCCCGCTCGCCATCATTTGAATGGTCGCCGCCGACCACCGGCGCTAGCCCGCATTTCTCAAACTGTCGCTGTTGAGCGGCGGTTGGGTTGGCGCGTCGGTTGGTTGCGGTAGGCCTTCGGGCT
>Ga0302046_10001080_pt1 | contig 25832 bp, 18 predicted proteins | sample RVTome_11_FD_200261 | JGI IMG/M metagenome (GOLD analysis project Ga0302046, IMG submission 200261) | Soil microbial communities from uranium-contaminated site in the Upper Colorado River Basin, Wyoming, United States - RVT147D111 (version 2) ... | reverse complement strand
CGGACGCTGCCGTCGTGGGCGCGCGCCACGTCCTGGGTGATCGTGAGCCCGAGGCCCGTGCCCTGGCCGATACCCTTGGTCGTGAAGAAGGGCTGGAAGACGCGCTCCAGGTCCTCGCGCGCGATGCCCTTGCCGTTGTCGGTGACGCGCAGGCGAAGGCCGAGCGGGCGGCCGTTGTTGCCGAAGGCCTCGGCGCGGACGGTGATCTGCCCGCCGTGATCGAGGGCGTCGACGGCGTTGGTGAGGACGTTCAGCAGGATCTGCTGCAGGCCGTGCGGATCGGCGGCGATAGTCTCGGGCGCGGCCTCGAGCTCGCGGACGACGGAGATGCCCTTGGCGTCCAGGATCGGCGCCAGCAAGGCCAAAGTCTCGGCGATGAGCGGCGTCACCGCGATCGGCCGGCGCTCGAGCGACGGCGTGCGCGTCTGGTTCAGGGCGTCGCGGATCGCCTGGCTCATCACCCGCACCTGGGACTCGATGATGTCGAGCTTCTCCCGCGCCTCGGGGGTCGTGGCCTCCTTGCGCAGGAGCTGCGTGTAGCCGAGCACCGAGTTGAGCGGCGTGCCGAGCTCGTGCGCGATCTTCGCGGTCATCTGCCCGAGGGCCGCGAGCCGCTCGGCGCGGCGGAGCTGGCGCTGCACGTGCCAGAGCTGCTCGTTGATGCGCTGCAGCTCGAGGTTCTTGGCCCCGAGGTCGGTGGTGGCGGCGGCGACGCGGCTCTCGAGCTCGTCGTTGAATCGGCTCAGGCGCTCGACCAGCTCGCGGTTGCGGCGGTCGGCGTTGGCGACCGTTTCCAGCATGCGGTTGAAGTGGTCGCCGAGCGCCTGGAGCTCGGTGCCGGTCTGCAGGTGCACGCGGGCGTCGAGGCGGCCGGCGCGCGCCGCGTTCATGGCCTCGACCAGCAGCCCGATCGGGCGCGCGATCGTACGCGTCAGCAGGAGGCCGAGGAGCGCCGCGATCGCCACGACCGAGATCAGCGTCAACATGAGCGCGCGCTTGGCCTGATCGGCGGCGAGCCGCTTCACCTCGGCGAGCGACGCCTTCACGCGGATCGTCCCGATGACGCGGCGCCCGAGGTGGAACGGCGCGACGGCGAGCCCGAGGTGCGAGCTCCCGGGCAGGAGCTGCCAGATCGGCTGGTCGAGCTCCATCGCGAGGCGATCGAGCGCGATCGGCTCGGCGCGCTTGGCGCGTCCGGGGGTGAGGAGGCGCCACTGGTTCCCGAGCTGCACGAGGATCTCGATGTCGGCGACGTTGCGGTGGGTGCGGGCGAGGTCGGTGACGCGGTGGTGGAAGTAGCGCATGTCGCTGCGGCCCCAGATCGAGCCGAGCACGATGTCGATCTCCTTGGCGAGGCCGAGGGCGCGCTCCTGGACGTTGCGCTCGGCGAGGCGCGTCGACAGGCTGATCTCGAGCGCGGTGGCGCCCGCGACCACGCAGATCACCGACAGCACCAGGAGTGCGATCAAGCGAAAGCGGAGCGAGCGCCAGGGGAAGGCGACCATCGGCGGTATCATACCGTCTCGCGCCGGGCCCGATAAGCCAGGCACCGCGCGCGGCCCTCTCAGGGAGACGGCGCCGGCCGGGGCCGGGCGAGGGCGCTCAGGTCCGGGGGCTCGCCGCGGTAGACGTGGCGGCGGAAGAAGGCGTCGAAGCTCGCCCCGGCGACCCGGCGGGTGGCGCCGAGGAAGCGGGCCGTGGTCATGGGTCCGCCCTCGGCCGCGAGCGCGCGCACGACGTCGTCGAGGCCCTGCCGCTCGCGGGTGACGGCGCGGATGCGACGGTCGAGCGCCCACAGGACCAGGGGCGCGCTGTTGGTGAGGAGCGCGAAGTCGGCGCTGCGCGTGAAGTCGCGGCCCCAGAGGCCGGTGCGGGCGAACGACCGCAGCGCCCGCGCCGCGGCGTCCTCGTCGAGCGTGCCGCCGCGGCGCTGCAGCTCGAGGGAGTAGTACTCCGCCAGCCCCTCGTGCACCCACAGGGCGTCGTCGGCGGGCCGCGACGGATCGAGCACGTGGAAGAGCTCGTGCAGATAGGGGCTGGTCCGGTCGGGCGTGCGGAGCGGACGCGCCGCGTGCATGTAGAAGGAGCGCGCGCCGCCGATCCCGCCGCGCCACATGGGGTCGGGGCCGAGCACGATCAGGATGGCCGGCGGCGCGGGTCCGAGGAGGTTCTCGAGGGCGGGGAGGGCGTCGCGAGCGAGCGCCAGGATGGGAGCCGGATCGAGCGCGACCTCCGCGGGGGCGGCGACCCGCACGCGCGTCGCCCCGACCGTGATCTCGGCGTCCCGTACGCGTCCGAGGAGCAGCCAGCCGCGCGGTCGGTCGAAGCGCTCGCGGCTCTCGACGACGAAGCTGCGCGCGCCGTCGGACGGCAGCGCCGCGAGCGCGCGCCAGCCGGCCGGGAGGTCGAGCACGAGCCGGGCGCGCGCCTCGGCGTGCGGCTCGACGCCGGTGGCGAGCAGGATGCTGACCGCCGGGAAGAGGTCGCGGGCGCGCGTCAGGACCCAGTTCTCTGCGGCCCACGAGTCGAAGCCCTTGCCGGGAACGTGCCGCTGCCGGAGGGCGACACGGTAGGTCAGGTGCGCGTACGGCCCCTCCGGCCACCAGGCGACCTCGTCCGCGCGCTCCTCGAGCCGGCCGCTCGCGGCGAACTCCGAAAAGCGGCGCGGGTCGGCGCGCAGGCGGACGCGGCGGACCTCGTCGATGCCGGCGAGGTCCCAGCGTACGCGTGCGACGCCGGGATCGTCGGCGGCGATCATGACCGTGTAGACCACGGTGAAGGTTTCGCGCGCACCGCCGGCGGCGGCGCCACCGGCGAGCGCGACGGCGGCGAGCACGAGCACGCACGTCGCCGTTCGCGCGCTCGCAACGGCCCGGAAACGCCGTCCGGACGCAGGATTACGGCTTGACACTCCCAGGGGCCGTTGATAGGCGAAGCGGATTGTTGTCGTCGGAATTAGGCACGTAGCTCAGTGGGAGAGCGCTTCCTTGACACGGAAGAGGCCGGCGGTTCAATCCCGCCCGTGCCTACCAAGCCGCCGCCCCCGTCTTCATCCATGACCGATGCGATGATTCGGGTTGCCCTGCCGGGTGGCGAGGAGCGTCCGGTCACGCGGGGTGCGTCCGCGGCGCAGGCGCTCGAGGCGCTCGGCGAGCGCCGGCTCGGCGAGGCGGTGGCGGCGCGCGTCGGCGATCGCGTCGTCGATCTCGCGCACCCGCTCGAGACCGACGCCGTGGTGGCGCCGGTCTACACCGACTCGCCGGAGGGCATCGAGGTCCTGCGGCACTCGACCGCCCACCTGATGGCGCACGCCGTGAAGCGCCTGTTCCCCGAGACTCAGGTGACCATCGGTCCGGTGATCGAGGGCGGCTTCTACTACGACTTCAAGCACGAGCGCGGCTTCACGCCCGAGGATCTCGAGCGCATCGAGGCCACCATGACGCAGCTTGCCGCCGAAAACCTGCCGGTCGTGCGCCGCGAGGTGCCGCGCGCGGAGGCGATCGAGTTCTTCCGCGCGCAGGGCGAGCACTACAAGGTGGAGATCATCGAGGGCATTCCGGAAGCCCGCGTCTCGCTCTACGCGCAGGGGGACTTCACCGATCTCTGCCGCGGCCCGCACGTCCCGTCCACCGGGCGGCTCAAGGCCTTCAAGCTGACCAGCGTCGCGGGCGCCTACTGGCGCGGCGACGAGCGCAACGAGATGCTGCAGCGCATCTACGGCACCGCCTTCCCGACGCCGAAGCAGCTCAAGCAGCACCTCGCCCTCCTCGAGGAGGCTAAGCGCCGCGACCACCGCAAGCTCGGCCGCGAGCTCGGCCTGTTCAGCTTCCACCCCGAGGCGCCGGCGAGCCCGTTCTTCCAGCCGAAGGGCACGATCGTCTACAACGAGCTGGTCGCGTACATCCGCCGCCTGTACGACCGCTACGGCTATCACGAGGTCATCACCCCGCAGATCCTCGACGTCGATCTCTGGAAGCGCTCCGGCCACTACGACAACTATAAGGACAACATGTACTTCACGGAGCTCGACGAGCGCGCGATGGCCGTGAAGCCGATGAACTGCCCGAGCCATTGCCTGCTTTACGCGGAGGGCAAGCGCTCGTACCGCGAGCTGCCCCTGCGCCTCGCCGACTTCGGCCGGCTGCATCGCTACGAGCGCTCGGGGGTGACCGCGGGCCTCACCCGCGTGCGCTCCTTCTCGCAGGACGACGCCCACATCTTCTGCACGCCCGACCAGGTCGAGGCCGAGGTCGGCGCCGTCATCTCGATGCTGTTCGACACCTACGACCGCTTCGGCTTCGAGGAGCGGCGCGTCTACCTCGGCACGCGCCCCGAGAAGTCGATCGGCGACGCGGCCGTCTGGGAGCGCGCCGAGCGCATCCTGCAGGGGGTGCTCGAGGCGCGCGGCATTCCCTTCGAGCTGCACGCCGGGGACGGCGCCTTTTACGGGCCGAAGATCGATTTCTGCATCCTCGACGCCATGCGCCGCGAGTGGCAGCTCGGCACCGTGCAGCTCGACTTCTCCCTGCCGGAGCGCTTCGACCTCCAGTTCGTGAACGCCGAGGGGAAGGACGAGCGCGTGGTGATGATCCACCGCGCGCTCCTGGGCTCGATCGAGCGCTTCATGGCGATCCTCCTCGAGCACTGCGGCGGCGACCTGCCGCTCTGGCTCGCCCCGGTGCAGGCGCGGCTCGTCACGGTCACCGACGACCAGCATCCCTACGCGCGCGAGGCCCTCGCCGAGCTGCGTGCCGCCGGGATCCGCGCCGAGGCCGATCTCCGCGGCGAGAAGCTCGGCTTCAAGATCCGCGAGGCCGAGCTGCAGAAGATTCCGCTGGTCCTGGTCGTCGGCGACAAGGAGGTTGCCGCGCGCACCCTGGCCCCGCGCCGGCGCGGGAAGGGGACCCAGCCCGCCGTCGCGCTCGGCGAGCTGATCCGCGCGGTCGAAGCCGAGGTGCGACCGCTTGTCGCAGGAGGTGCCCCATAGCGAGCCCAAAGGAAGCCCAGACCCGCATCAACAGCCAGATCACCGCGCGTGAGGTGCGGCTGATCGACGCCGACGGCGGGCAGCTCGGGGTGGTGCCGATCGGGCAGGCCCTCTCCATCGCGGAGGGCAAGGAGCTCGATCTCGTCGAGATCGCCGCGGCGGCGAGCCCGCCGGTTTGCCGGATCATGGACTACGGCAAGTTCCGGTACGAGAAGAAGAAGAAGCAGCAGGAGTCGAAGAAGAAGCAGACCCACGTGACCGTCAAAGAGGTCAAGATGGGCTCGCGCACCAGCACCCACGACGTCGACTTCAAGGTGGGCCACATCCGCAAGTTCCTCGAGCGGGGCCAGCGGGTGAAGGTCTCGGTCTTCTTCCGGGGGCGTGCCATCACCCACCCCGAGATCGGCCGCGAGATGCTTCTCAAGGTGTTTGAAAAGGTCAAGGATTTGAGCAATATGGAGAACAACCCGCGGATGGAGGGCCGGCACATGTCGATCCTCCTGCAGCCGCGCTAGCCGCGGCGGGGTTCGGGCCCGGGAGAACACGACCATCATGCCGAAGATCAAGACGCGCCGCGGGGCGGCCAAGCGCTTCAGGACCACGGGAACCGGCAAGATCCGGCGCGCCAAGGCCTTCAAGCGCCACATTCTGACGAGCAAGAACCGGAAGCGGAAGCGCCACCTTGGACAGAGTACGCTGGTGGCCAGCGTCGACGCCGGCCCGATACGCCGACTGATCCCGTACCTGTGAGCGGGCGGGTCGGAGCGAGGGTGACGAGATGCCACGGGTAAGACGGGGAACGAAGGCGCGTCGGCGCCACAAGAAGGTCCTGAAGCTCGCCAAGGGAAACGTCGGCGGGCGGCGGCGCGGCTACCGTCAGGCCCGCGAGACGGTCGAGAAGGGGCTCACGTACGCGTACCGCGACCGCAAGGTGCGCAAGCGCGACTTCCGCGGCCTGTGGATCGTCCGCATCAACGCCGCGGCGCGTACCCACGGCCTGAGCTACAGCCGCTTCATGGCCGGCCTGAAGAAGGCCGGCGTCGATCTCGACCGCAAGGTGCTCGCCGAGCTCGCGGTGCGCGACCCCGGCGCCTTCGGCGACCTGGCGCGCATCGCCGCGGCCTGAGCCGCTCCGCGCGTCGCGCCATGCCGGCGGCGAGGACGCGGCCGGTGTCGACGGAGGGCCCATGAAGGCCGCGCTCGACGCCCTCGGCCTGGAGATCGAGGACGCGCTCGCGGGCTGCCGCTCCGAGGACGATCTCGAGCGCGTCCGCATCGCCTTCCTCGGGCGCAAGGGACGGCTGACGGACGTCATGCGCGGGGTCGGAGCGCTCCCCGCCGAGGAGCGGCCCGCGGTCGGCGAGCTCGCCAACGCCCTCAAGCGGCAGGTGGACGAGCGCATGGAGGCCCTCCGGCGCGAGTGGCGGGGCGCGGAGCGGGCCCGCGCGCTCGCGACCGAGCGCATCGACGTCACCTTGCCGGGACGCGCGCTCGGCCGCGGCTCCCAGCACCCGCTGACGACGGTCATGGAGGAGGCGGTCGACATCCTGGTCGGCCTCGGCTTCGCGGCCTACGACGGGCCGCACATCGAGGACGAGCGCCACAACTTCGAGGCCTTGAACATCCCCGCCGACCACCCGGCGCGGGACATGCAGGATACCTTCTTCGTCGACCGGACCCACGTGCTTCGCACGCACACCTCGCCGGTGCAGATCCGCGTCATGGAGCGCACGCGCCCGCCGGTCGCGGCGATCGCGCCGGGCGCGGTCTTCCGCCACGACGACGACGTGACGCACTCGCCGATGTTCCACCAGGTAGAGGGCTTCCTGGTCGATCGGCGGGTCACGTTCGGCGATCTCAAGGGCGTGCTCAGCCTCTTCGTGCGGCGCATGTTCGGCCGCGACGCCGGCGTGCGCTTCCGCCCCAGCTTCTTTCCCTTCACCGAGCCGAGCGCCGAGATCGACGTGAGCTGCGTCATCTGCGGCGGCACGCGCGCCGTCGAGGGCGCGCCCTGCCGGGTCTGCAAGGCGACCGGATGGCTCGAGATCCTGGGCTCGGGCATGATCCATCCGGCGGTCTTCCGCGCCGTCGGCTACGACCCGGAGCAGGTCTCGGGCTTCGCCTTCGGCGTCGGCATCGAGCGGATGGCGATGCTGAAGTACGGCATCGGCGACATCCGCCTGTTCTTCCAGAACGACCTGCGCTTCCTCCGCCAGCTCTGAGCCCGATGCGCGTCACGCTCACATGGCTGCAGGAGCTGGTCGAGGTCTCGCTGTCGGCGGGCGGGCTCGCCGAGGTGCTCACGGCCGCCGGCCTCGAGGTCGAGGGCATCGAGGAGCACCGCCCGGTCTGGCGCGGCGTCGAGATCGCCGAGATCCTCGACGTCGAAGCCCATCCGAACGCCGACCGGCTGCGGCTCTGCCGCGTCCGCACGGGATCCGGGCTCACCGCCATCGTCTGCGGCGCCAGCAACATGCGCGCGGGGGACCGGGTCGCGCTCGCGGTGCCCGGGACCGAGCTCCCGGGCGGCCGGCGGATCGAGCGCTCGACGATTCGCGGCGTCGCGTCCGAGGGCATGCTGTGCGCGGCCGAGGAGCTGGCGCTCGACCCGGCCGGCGCCGCGGGCATCATGATCCTGCCGCCCGACGCGCCCCTCGGCACGCCGCTCGTCGACTACCTCGGGGCGGAGGACACCGTGCTCGAGATCGGCATCACGCCGAACCGCGGCGATTGCCTGAGCATGCTGGGGATCGCGCGCGAGGTGGCCGCGCTCACGGGCGCCCGACTGCGCGCCCGCAAGCCGGCCTTTCGCGAGGAGACGACGGCGGCGCGCACGCTGGCGGAGGTCGCGGTCGAGGCGGCGGACCTCTGCCCGCGCTACTGCGCGCGCGTGGTGCGCGACGTCGCCGTCGGCCCGGCGCCGGCCCGCATGCGGACGCGCCTGGCGATGGTCGGGCTCCGTCCGATCAACAACGTCGTCGACGCGACCAATTACGTCATGCTCGAGCTCGGCCAGCCGCTGCACGCCTTCGATCGGAGCCTCCTCCAGGAGGGACGGATCGTCGTCCGGCGCGCCGGCGCGGCGACGCGCTTCGCCACCCTCGACGGCGCCGTCCACGAGCTCGTACCGGACGACCTGGTGATCGCCGACGGACGCGGGCCGGTCGCGCTCGCGGGGATCATGGGGGGCGCCAACTCCGAGATCCGCGAGGGCACGACCGAGGTGCTGCTGGAGAGCGCCTTCTTCACGCCGGCGACGGTGCGGCGGACGGCGCGCCGGCTCGGCGTCTCGACCGAGTCCTCGTACCGCTTCGAGCGCGGGGTCGATCCGTCCGGGACGGCCGCGGCGCTCGACCGCCTGGCGGAGCTCTTGGTCGTCTCGGCCGGCGGCCGCGTGGCGCGCGGCGTGGTCGAGCGGCGCGCGCGCACGCGCTGGGTCGGGCGGCCGATCCGGCTCCGCGCCGAGCGCGCCAACGCGCTGCTCGGTACCGCGCTCAGCCCGGCGCGCATGGGGCGGGCGCTCACCGCGCTCGGCGCCCAGGTGCAGACGGCCGGGCGGAGCGTGCTGCGCGTGGTCCCGCCGGCGCATCGGTTCGATCTCCAGGAGGAGATCGATCTCGTCGAGGAGGTCGCGCGCCTTACGGGCTACGACGCCGTCGCGGCGACGATCCCGGCGGTCGCCGCAGGGGAGGCGCGGGAAGACGACGGGCGCGGCCGCGAGCGGAGCGTGCGCGAGGCTCTCCGGGCCGTGGGGCTCGATGAGATGGTCACGCTCGCGATGGTCGCGCCCGAGGACAATCGCGACTACCCGGGCCTCGCCGCCGCGGGCGAGCGCGCGGTCGCGCTCGCCAATCCGCTCTCGAGCGAGGCGGCCGAGATGCGGCGGAGCCTGATCCCAGGCCTCCTGCGGGCGCTCGCGGAGAACCGGCGGCAGGGCGAGCCGGTGGTCGCCGGCTTCACGCTCGGGCGCGTGTACGGCGCGCGCGCGGAGGGCTACGTCGAGCGCACGCAGGTCGCCATCGTCGTCGCGGGCACCTGGCCGCCGCCCGCGATCGGCGCACAGGCGCGTGCCGCGGACTTCGCCGACGTGAAGGGCGCCCTCGAGAGTCTCTGCCGCGCGCTCCACGTGGAAGGCGTGCGTTGGGAGGTGGCGGGCGCGGAGGCGGGCCATCTCCACCCCGGCAAGGCCGCGCGCATGGTCGTCGCCGGCACGGTATTCGGCGTCGCCGGCGCGCTGCATCCCGATCGCAGCGAGCGCCTCGGGCTCGACGTCGAGCCCTGGCTCGCCGAGCTTGACTTGCAGAATCTCGTTCAGTACTGTCCGCGCCGCGTTATTTTCCGGCCACTTCCGCGATTTCCCGCGGTCCAGCGGGACGTCGCCGTAGTCGTCGACGCCGGGTTCCAGGCCCAACAGGTCCTCGACGCGATCGACGAGCTAGCACAACCCCTGCTCGAGGAGGTGCGAGTGTTCGACCAGTACACCGGAGAGCCGATACCGCCGGGCAAGAAGAGCCTGGCGTACGCGGTGTCGTACCGGGCGCCGGATCGAACCCTGACCGACGACGAGGTGAACGCCCTGCACCAGGGCCTCGTCGACACCCTCGTGCGCCGTCTTCCCCTGGAGGTACGCCGGTGACTGAGAGCTCGCAGGCGATGGAGAAGGGAGCGACGATGACCAAGGCGGACATCGTCGAGCGGATCTACGAGAAGATCGGCTTCTCCAAGAAGGAGGCTTCGGAGGTCGTCGAGTCGATCTTCGAGATCATCAAGGGCCGCCTCGGGCGCGGCGACAAGGTCAAGATCTCCGGGTTCGGCAACTTCGTGGTCAACAGCAAGCGGCCGCGCAAGGGCCGGAATCCTCAGACGGGCGAGGAGATCATCATCTCCGGGCGCAAGGTGCTCACCTTCAAGGCGAGCCAGGTCTTGAAGAAAACGATAAATCCTTAGCGCTTGGCTAGCGCTTGCCGCCCTTGGCTCGGGCGTTCAGGCGGACGACGCGCGGAGGCATCGTGCTTCTGCGCGGGCGCTGCTCGGCCATCAGGTGCTCGTACTTCATGCGGAGCAAGGCGTCGCGCATGCAGTCGGGGTCGATGCCGAGCGCCTCGCAGACGTTGTTGAAGGAGAAAGGCCAGTTCCAGTCGCGGGTCCGGATCCACTGCTCGGCCTGCCGCGACAGCATCCGGGGGCGGGCCCGCGTGGTACGGAAGTACTCCTGAAAGCAGCGAATCGCGTCCTCGAGGATGGCCAGCATCAAGGCCTTCTCCGGCGAGAAGTCGCTGTCGCCGCGCGGACCCTCGAAGAATTGCTGCGGCAAGATCACGTCGGGGCCGAGGATGTCGGCCAGGCTGTCCCGCACGGGTAGGCGGCGGGGCTCGGGCATGTCCTCCGTCAAGAGCTCGACGGACGCGCTCTCTCCTGCATGGCTTTTGATCATTGGCGCGACTCCTCTCCGATACGTGACGCGTCGTTCGCGCTGGAGGTTGTGCAATCCGCAGGCCACGGGCGCGGTCGGCGCCAAACACGCGGTGCGCGCGCGCAAATGGCGTCGCGAGCACGTTTTCGAGATCCGGGGGACGTGGCACAGCACTCGCGAAGCGTAACAATCTTGACACCCGTGCACGGTTTCGTGGGGCGCTGATGACGCAAAGTGGCAGTCAAAGGGTTGACCCGCGGCGCTTCGTTGCGCGCCGGGGGCGGCCGTGGTACGCGTCCGCTGCGCGCGACGTGCACGATCACGGGGCGTGGCGCAGCCAGGTAGCGCACACGCTTGGGGTGCGTGTGGTCGCCGGTTCAAATCCGGCCGCCCCGACTCTCGTGTCGATCGCCGCCCTCGGACGGACGTGGGCGCGGGCACCGACGCCCGCGGCCCAACGCCACCGAGGCCGATGCATGCGCGTTGTCAGTGCGGGCGCCATGGCGTAGCGTGCCAGACGGCATGATCATCCTCGTCAGCAACGACGACGGCATCCGCTCCGAGGGCATCGAGGCGCTGGCGTCGGCGTGCGCCTCCCTGGGCGAGGTGTGGGTGGTCGCGCCCGACCGCGAGCAGAGCGCGTCGAGCCACGCCCTCACCCTGCAGCGACCGCTCAGGGTCGAGGAGCTCGGGCCGCGGCAGTTCGCCGTCGACGGCACGCCCGCCGACTGCGTCAACCTCGCGATCTGCGGCATCCTGCCCGAGCGGCCGGGCCTCGTCGTCTCCGGCATCAACAAGGGCGCAAACCTCGGCGACGACATCACGTACTCGGGCACCGTCTCCGCCGCCATGGAGGGCACGCTGCTCGGCATTCCCTCGATCGCGCTCTCGCTCGTCGCCCGCGACCGCTTCGACTTCGCCGCGGCCGCCGGCTTCGCGCGGAGCCTCGCGCGCTACGTCATCGCCCACCCGCCGGCGCCCTACACGCTCCTGAACGTCAACGTGCCGGGCATCGCGCGCACGGCGATCACCGGCATCCGGATCACCCGCCAGGGCAAGCGCCGCTTCGGTGACGCGGTCGTCGAGAAGCGCGACCCGCGCGGCAAGAAGTACTACTGGATCGGCGGCAGCGAGCTCGGCTTCGTGGACGAGCCCGGCACCGACTTCGCCGCCGTCGACGACGGGGCGATCTCCATCACCCCGATCCATCTCGACCTCACACATTACCCGTCGTTCGCGACGCTCGAGGGGCTGGATTTGGAGTGGTCGTGACGCTCGAGGAGGCGCGCCGCCGCATGGTCGAGGAGCAGCTCGCGGGCCGGGGCATCGCCGATCCGCGCGTCCTCGCGGCGATGGGACGGGTCGCACGCCACGAGTTCGTCGACGACGCGCTCCGGTACGCGGCCTACCACGACAAACCGCTGCCGATCGGCGACGAGCAGACGATCTCCCAGCCGTTCATGGTCGCGCTGATGTCCGAGGCGCTGGCGCTCCGGGGGGACGAGCGGGTGCTGGAGATCGGGACCGGGTGCGGCTATCAGACGGCGATCCTGGCCGAGCTGGCGGCGGAGGTGTTCTCGATCGAGCGCCTGGCCGCGCTCGCGGCCCACGCCCGCCGCACCCTGGAGCGGCTCGGCTACGGCTCCGTTCACCTCCGGGTCGGGGACGGTACCCTCGGCTGGCCTGAGGCGGCGCCCTTCGACGCCGTCCTGATCACCGCGGCGACGCCCATGATCCCGCGCCCCCTCCTCGGCCAGCTCCGGCCCGGCGGCCGGATGGTCTTCCCCATGGGGGAGGAAGAATTGCAAACCCTGGTGAGAATCCGTAAGAATGAGGCCGGCTTGGAGGAGGAGTGCCTGGGCGAGTGCCGGTTCGTACGGCTCGTCGGACGGTACGGCTTCGAGCGCTGACGATCGGTCCGCGGAGGGGGCGGAGGAGCAGGAGGGGAGGCCGTGGCGCGAAGGGGAATTCTGGCGTGGGTGGTCGTCGCCGCGCTCGTGGGGGGGGGATGTGGACGGACGGTGGCGCCGCCTCCGGTGCCGCGGCCCGGCATCGTTCACGAAGTGCGCTCGGGTGAGAATCTCTACCGCATCGGCAGGGCCTACGGCGTCGCGCACGAGGAGCTGGCACGCGTCAACCGCCTCGCCAACGCCAACCGCCTGCACGTCGGTCAGCGGCTGTTCATCCCCGGGGGCGCGCGGCGGCTGCCGGTCAACCTCATCACGCCCGAGCGCGCGTTTGCCGGCGCGCCCGCGCTCGAGGACCTGCCGCAGGGAAACGGTGTCTTCATCTGGCCGCTCGAGCGCGGCGTGGTGACGTCGCGCTTCGGCCCGCGCGGTCGCGGCCACCACGACGGCATCGACATCGGCGCCCCGGCGGGCACCTCCGTACGCTGCGCCCGCGACGGCGAGGTGATCTACAGCGACGAGCTGCGCGGCTACGGGAACGTCGTGATCGTCCGGCATCACGACGGGTATGCCACCGTCTACGCCCACAACGCCGAGAACCTGGTGCACGAGGGCGTGCCCGTGCGCCAGGGCGACGTCGTCGGCCGGGTCGGGCAGACCGGCCGCACCACCGGCCCCAACCTGCACTTCGAGATCCGCAAGGACAACGTCGCCCGCAACCCGATCTACTTCTTGCCCACCCAGACCGCGCAACACGGAAGGGATCCCGCCACATGACCCTCGAGGAGCTCAGGAGCTACGTCCGGGACGTGCCGGACTTTCCGAAGCCCGGCATCGTCTTCAAGGACATCACGCCGATGATCGCGACCGGCGCCGCCCTCGCCGAGGTGGTGGAGCGGGTCGCCGAGCGCTACCGGGGATCGATCGACGTCGTGCTCGGCATCGAGTCGCGCGGCTTCATCATCGGCGCCCCGGTCGCGCACCGGCTGGGACTCGGCCTGACCCTCGTCCGGAAGCCCGGCAAGCTCCCCTCCGAGACCTACACCGCCAGCTACGACCTCGAGTACGGCACCGACAGCCTGCAGATCCATCGCGACGCCTTCGCCCACAAGAGCCGGGTGCTGATCGTGGACGACCTGCTCGCCACGGGCGGCACCGCCTCGGCGGCGATCGAGCTGGTGCGGCGCCTCGGCGGCGAGGTCGCGGGCTGCGCGTTCATCATCGAGCTGGCGTTCCTGAAGGGCCGGAGGCGGCTCGACGCCCCCGACGTCTTCTCGCTGCTGACGTACGAGAGCGAGTGACGCCCGCGGGGGCGCTGAGTTGTTCGCGGGCTCCACGCTGCTGCTGGACGTCGGGACGCAGGGTGACCTCTGGCCCGGCGGCGCCTGGCCCCTGGTCGACGCGGAGGCGGCGGCGCGGATCGCCGAGCTCTGTGCGCTCGCGCGCGAGCTCTCGATCCGCCACGGCGGGGTCGTCTGCCGGCACGAGATGTCGCCGCCCGGCCTGCCCCGCCACTGCGGCCGGGGCGAGCGCGGCGCCACGCGCGTGGCCGACTGCGCGCCGGCGCTGCCGGTGCGGATCGTCGACGCCGACACCCCGCCCGCCGACCTCGCCCGCAGCCACGCGCTCTACCTGGCGACCGGCTGTCAGACCGCGGTGGACGCGGCGCCGGCGCCGCGCGCGGCCTTCGATGTCCTGACCGCGGGGGTGCGCGACGCCGTGGTGTGCGGCGCCGGTCTCGAGCTCGGCGTCGCGCACGTCGTCGAGGCCCTGCTCGCGCGCCGCGTCCGGACGCACCTCGCCCTCGACGCGACCGCGGTGGTCGACGCCGTGTGCGCCCAGGAGATGCTCGCGCGCTGGAAGCGCCGACTCGTCGACGTGGCGACGAGCGCGACCCTCGCGCGCATGCTGCGGCGCGGCTGACGCGCGCTCTGCGCGCGGCGCAAATTGACAGGGCAGGGGACCGCCCCTATGCTCCGCCCCGTGCCGGCGAACCCCAGCTTCGAGGCGATGATGAACGAGGTGGTGGCGTACGGGAGCTGCTGCGAATGCGGCTCGTGCGTTCTGGTGTGCCCGCACAACGTCATCGACTACGTCGACGGCAAGCCGAAGCAGGTCGCCAAGGCGTCGGCGGCGTTCGACTTCTGCGGGATCAGCCGCGGTCTCGGCTGCGACGTCTGCGCCCAGGTCTGCCCGCGCCTGAACCCCCGCGAGTTCGAGCTCGCCGACCTGCTGTTCGGCGCCGACCAGCCCTACAAGGGCGCGTTCGGCGTGTACCGGCGCGTGCTCGCCGCGCGCTGCGTGGACCCCGGAATCCTCGAGCGTGCGCAGGACGGCGGGGTGGTCACGGCGATGCTGGTGTGGGCCCTCGAGCACGGCATCATCGACGGCGCCGCGGTGTCGGTGGCCGACCCCGAGCGGCCGGCGCATCCGGTCCCGAAGATGGTGACGACCGCCGCGGACCTGCTGTCGAGCGCCGGCTCCTGGTACACCTACTGCCCGAACAACCTCGCGCTCGCCGACGCCGAGCGTCTCGGGCTCGAGAACGTCGCCTTCGTCGGCGTGCCCTGCCAGATCACGCCGGTGCGCAAGATGCAGCTCGTCGACGCCGCCTACCTCGACAACGGCCGCAAGAAGGAGAAGCACATCGAGCGCCAGAGCAAGTTCCTCAAGGGATTCGGCGCCCGGGTGAAGCTCACGATCGGTCTCCTCTGCACGGAGGTGTTCACCTACCAGGGCCTCATGGTGGACAAGATCCAGGGCCAGATGGGGATCCCGCTCTCCGACATCAAGAAGTTCAACGTCAAGGGCAAGGTCCTCATCTACAAGAAGGACGGCAGCCTGGTGGAGATGCGGCTGAAGGACGCCCAGGAGTACGCGCGTCCCGAGTGCCACCACTGCGGCGACTTCTCGGCCGAGCTCGCCGACATCTCCTGCGGCGGCGTCGGCGCCATGGACTGGACGATCACCGTCCTGCGCACGCCCTTCGGCGAGGAGCTCTTCAGCCGGATGGTGGCGGAGGGCCTCTTCGAGGTCCGCCCGATCGAGGAGTTCGAGAAGTCGATGAAGGTGATGCTCCGCCTCACCGACCGCCAGCACCTCCGCGTCCCGGTCCCCCCGGGCCAGGACGCCTCCCGCGTCCGGGCGGGCTGAGCCCCACGACGCCCCCGGTTCGTCGTGACGGGGGCGGAGGCGCGGGGTGGATGCGGGAGGCCCGCAGACCGCGCTCTGCGGGCCGACGCCCATCGGAGCCCGGCGACGTAGGCGCCGGGCGCACGGGGGCGAAACCGAAAGGAAGGAGCCCTCCGCCCGCTCGCCGTCAGGCGAGGGAAGGGGTGCGAGCGGGCGGAGGGTGGGCGCCGTGCTCGGGGGTGGGGGCGCTCCCGAGCGGGCGAGTGCAGCGTGGGTCGGCCGGCCTAGTCTCCCGTGAGGATCGCGCCGACGTCGCCGGCCTTGCGGCGGCCGAACGCGATGTCGGTGCGGCCGTCGCCGTCGGCGTCGAAGCAGCGTACGGAGATCGCCTCCTGGCCGATCGGGAAGACGATCTCGTCGCGCCGCCAGCTCCCGGCCCCGTCGCCGTGCAGGACCAGGATGTCGCCGGTGTCCAGGCTCGCGACCGCCGCGTCCCGGAGGCCGTCGGCATCGAAATCGCCGGTGCACACGCCGCGCGGCGTCTCGCGGCCGCGGATGTGCACGTCGGTCGCGGCGCCGAACGTGCCGGCGCCCTCGTTCAGGAAGGTGGCGATGCTTCCCAGCCGGGAGGTGGAGACGACCTTCTCGTTGGCGATGATCACGTCGGACAGGAGATCGCCGTCGAGATCGTCGATGGCCACCGAGGACGGGCGCAGGCCGGCGCTCGCGTAGTCGGTGCGGGCGTAGCCCCCGGCCGGCTGCGACAGCAGCACCGAGAAGGTGTCGGCGCCGCGATTGGCGGTCACGATGTCGAGGACCGCGTCGCCGTTCAGGTGTCCGAGGGCGACATCGCGGGGCTCGGCGCCGACGGCATAGGAGCCCGCCATCACGAGCGTGCTGCCCACGTTCAGGAAGAGGGTCACGGTGGCGCTCCCGGACAGGCTCACGGCGATGTCGGGACGTCCGTCGCCGTCGACGTCGCCGCTGGCGAGCGCCGGCGCCCCGAGGCTGCCGGCGGGCAGCCGGACGGGCGCCAGCGCCGGGAGCTGGCGCTGCCCGAAGTTCATGAAGATGCTGAGGTCGCCCGAGCCCTCGTTGGCGACGATGATATCCTCGATGCCGTTGGTGTCGAGGTCCGTGAGCGCCATGTCGGCCGGCTTGGTGCCGGTCGCGAGGGTGAAACGCTCGCGCAGGGCGCGGTTCGGGTTGCGGAACAGGATCGTGCCGCGGTTGTCCTGGCGGCTGATGCCGACCAGGTCGACCTCGCCGTCACCGTCCAGGTCCGCGGCGGCCGCGGCCCGCACCTCGCGGCCGACCGAGCCCTCGTCGGGCAGCGCGGTGTCGCTGAAGGTCCCGTCGCCGAGGCCGTAGAGCGCCCGGCACGCCGGAACGGCGACCGGGTTGCAGCCGACCACGTCGTGGTGCTGGTCCGCGTCGAGGTCGAGCAGGAAGACGTGCGACGCGCCGCCGACCGCCAGCGGGTCGCCGCTCGTGAAGCCGCCGCTGCTGCTGCCGTGGTGGAGCACGATCGAGGACGAGCGGCGCGAGGTGTACGTGGCGACGACGTCCATCCAGCCGTTCTCGTCGAAGTCGGCGGCGCCGAGGGCGCTCAGGCCGCGCGCGGCCGGCACGATGGCGCCGAGGCGCGCGGGGCCGTCCCCGTCGTTGTAGAGGATCGTCCATCCCCGCCGGACCCCGAGGGCGAGGTCGAGCCAGCCGTTGCCGTCGTAGTCGCCGGCGAGCATCGGCGCCGTGAAGCGCGCGCTCCCGGGAACGCCGATCGGCAGGAAGTCCCCGAGGCCGTCGTTGACCAGCAGGAGGAGGGCGCCGTCGCGGCGGCTCTTGGGGATCAGGGCGACGTCCGCGGCGCCGTCGCCGGTGAAGTCGGCGACCGCGGCGGGCGCCTTCCGCCGGGTCTTCCCGAGGATGCGGACCTCGCGGAAGCGGCCGGCCCCGTCCCCGAGCAGCAGGACGACGACCGAGCGCTTGTCGACCACGATCAGGTCGCCAAGGCCGTCGCCGTCGACGTCGGTCGCCGCGACGTGCGCGAGGCTGCCCTTGATCTCGGGCACGCAGGTCTTGTCGCAGCCGTCCCGCCGCCGGCGGTTGCCGTCGTCGCAGAGCTCCGCGCCCTCGAGCACGCCGTCGCCGCAGATCCCGTCGCCGGTCGGGGCGAGGGGCGTGAAGCCGCCGTCCGCGAGGCCGCGGAGGATGCGCAGCGGGAAGCCGCGGCGGACGTCGGTGCTGACGACGGCATCCAGGATGCCGTCGTTGGTCATGTCGGCGAGCAGCACGCTCTCCGGCAGGTCGGGGAGGGTGATCAGGGGCGACACCCCGAGCGTGTCGAGCGACTCCTGCTCGATCAGGTCGATCGAGCGGCCGTTGTGATCGACCGTCAGGAGCTGGATGCGGACGCTCTCGGGATCGGTCGGGTCGAGTAGGATGCTCCGGCTCGTGGTGCCGCTCAGCGCGTTGTAGGTGTCGGGCGAGACGATCGAAGCGTTCAGCGGGAACTGGCCCGGCCCGCTCGCCAGGTAGACGCCGACGCTGTTGCTCGCGGTGTGCGCGAGCGCGAGGTCGGCGAGGCCGTCGCCGTTCAGGTCGCGCAGGCTGAGGGCCTCGGCGCCGCCGGGGACGACGAGGCTGTCGAGGAAGGTGAAGCTGCCGGTGCCGGTGCCGAGGTACAGGCTCAGGAGCCCGTCAGGAGAGAGCAGTGCGAGATCGGGAGTCCCGTCCAGATTCAGGTCCGCGGTCGCGACGGCGCGCCCGGCGACGGGCGTCCGGGTGGCCGCGAACGGTGAGGCGCTGCCCGGGGCACGCGGCGCGAGGCCGGTGCTGCTGCCGAGCAGGAGGTCCACGAAGGGCTCCTCGAGCCCCACCACCGCGACATCGGTGTGGCCGTCCAGGTTGAAGTCGGCGAGCGCGACGCCCTGAGGCTCCTCGATCGGCACCCGCACGGTGACGAACGCCGGCAGCGCCGCGGAGCCCGACCCCAGCATCACGGTGATGTCGTCGGAGCGCGAGCCCACGCTTACCATGTCGACCAGCGCGTCGCCGTTGACGAGCCCGGTCGCGAGCCCCGTCGGCAGCAGCCCGCCGGGCACGGATCCGTGCTCGGTGAAGCCGCCGGTCTCCTTGCGACGGTAGATGGTCACGAGCCCGCTCTCGCGATGGACCGCCGCCAGATCGACCAGCCCGTCGCCGGTCAGGTCGGCGCAGACGGCCGCCGCGGGCTGGCTCCCCGTCGTGGTGGTGCGGCCGAACTCGAAGGCGCCGCTGCCGTCGTTGCGCAGCGTCGTGAGATCCCCCGCGTTCTGGTTCGCGCTCAGCAGATCGATCGTCCCATCGCCGTCGCAGTCGCCGGCGAAGAGCCCCTTGGGGTTCTCGCCGACGGGATAGGCCTGCGCGTCGTCGAAGGACAGAACGTCGGCGTGCGCGGGCAACGACATGACCGCCACGGCGGCGAGCATGGCGAGAGCGATCGCCCCCGCCACACGATAGGGAGCGGCCCCGCAGCGCCCACCGCGATCGTCACACTCGAGATCCCTCGTAAGCAAGTACTCCATGCGCCCAGTCTCCTCGTCGCGTGGCATATAGACTTCGCGCCTCGCCGCGCTGTCCACGCTTGCGGAAGCCGGTTGAGCAAGGGGTATGCCGCCGACGGACTACGGTTTCCGGAGCAACGCGGCGTGTCGGGGCTGCACGGATTTGCGGGCGTGCAGGACACGGAAAGCGTCTGCAATAGCAGGCCGCAGGGATGGCGCAGCCGTGCGCGGCGGCGCCGCTACGCGGGGCGCCATAGGGTCGCGTCGACCTCATGGCGCTGCGCACGGCGCACGCGCGCGCGCGGCGCCGAAAAAAGAAGAGGGGCCCGCGGCCGATCGGCCGGGGCCCCTCCGAGAGGTGGCGCGACGGGGCGGCTCAGGGCCCCGAGCACCCGCAGGGCTCGACGCGAATGCCGCACGTCCCGTCCTCGGGATTGCACACGTCGGCCGTACAGACGTTGCTGTCGTCCGGACAGGTGAGCGTGGTGCCCGGCTGGCAGGTGCTCCCGGCGCAGATGTCGCCGGCCGTGCAGGGGTTGCCGTCGTTGCAGAGCGCGGTGTTGCTCACGCCGCAGTTGCCGGTGGTGCCGTCACAGACGTCGTCCGTGCAGGGATTGTGGTCGTTCGGGCACTCCTTCGGCATGCCGCAGGCGCCCGTGAAGAAGTGGCAGACGTCCACGGTGCAGGCGTTGCCGTCGTCGGGGCAGGTGACTGGCGTCCCCGGCTGGCACGTCGGCGGGCTGGCGAGCTCGCAGGACCCCGTGCTGACGAGCGTGCAGGTGCCGGCGCCCGGACAATCGAGGTTGGTGGCGCACGGGAAGCCCTCGAGGGTGCCGCCGACGCACTGACGGAGATCGGGGCACTCGGCATCGATCGTGCAAGCGTTGCCCTCGTTGGCGCCGCCGACGCAGATGCGATCGGTCGTGCCGCCGCCGCAGACGTCGCCCACCGTGCAGGGGTTGGCGTCGCTGCAGGGCTCGCCGTTGACCGCGCACTCGTTGGCGGCGAACGGCAGGGTCATCAGGGCCGACTCGAACGCGCCCGGATCGACCGGCTCGCAGCCGCCCTCGGGGCAATCGAAGTCGAAGTTGCAGGTGGCGCCGGGATTGCTGCCGCCGAAGCAGCGCTTCTCGGAGGAGCCGCCCGCCTGGGCCGTGATGGTGCGCTGGGTACCGGCCTGGGCGCCCGGGTACGTGAGGCAGACGTGCGCCACGCCGTCCCGGTTGATGATGTCGACTCCCGTCGCGGCCTCGTACGCCGAGACGTCGCAGCCGGGATCCCAGCCGGTCGTGCCGTTGCTCACGATCGCGCCCGCGGCCGGGAACTCGATCCCGAACTGCACCAGGATGCCGTCCGGCACCGGGTTGGTGTAGGCGTCCCCGACCGTGGCGGCGATGACCGTGGTGAGGGTATTGTTGCCGTTGTCGACGGCGGCGTTGGTGACCAGCGCGAGGCCGATGTCGAAGGGGGCGCCCACGGCCGGCGTCGGCGTCGGGGCGGGAATGGTCGGGCCGCCCGGTGTCGTCGTGGGGCCCATCGGCGTCGCGAGCGGCGTTGGGAAGTCGCCCGGTGCCTGGCGGAAGAAGTTGTTGACGAAGAACTGCGGCGTCGCGTTGCCGTTGCCGACGAAGTCGTCGGCCGAGCGGAAGCCGAGGAGCGCGGCGGTGGTGGAGGTGACGAAGCCCGAGCCGTTCGGCCCGGCGGTGATCTGCAGCAGCTCGTCGCGCTTGATGTTGTAGGTGTACACCTGTGGGCCCGGCGCGCCGAGACCGAGCAGGTCCGCCTCCGAGACGAAAGCGATGCGCCGGCCCTTGGGGTCGAGGTCGCCACCGTAGCTTGGAGCGCCGCCGTTGGTGATCTGGTTGACCTCGGTCTTGGCCCGGGTGGACTTGACGACGAAGATCTGGCTCACGATCGGCCCGCCGGGACCGCCGAGCGGCTGGTCCTGCTCGTAGGCGATGAAGCGCCCGCTCTGGCTGATCGTCGGGTTGCGCGCCTCGAGGTTGCCGCCGGTGATCTGGCGCAGATCGGCGCGCTTGGTGTTGACGACGAAGATGTGCTGGACGCCCGGGTTGGAGCCGTTGCCGAGCAGGTCGGCGCTCGACTCGAAGGCGACCAGCTTGCCGTTGAAGCTCTGCGCGCCGTTCTGGCCGCCGCCGACCGTCAGGCGGACGAGGCCCGGGTTGGCGGGCCCGGTGCCGCACGGGACCTGCGGGCAGCTCGTGCCGATGCGCCGGAGGTCGGCCTGGTAGAGCTCGCGGACGGTGCCGATGCCGCCGTTGCCGATCAGGTTGGTCGTGGTGTCGAAGAGGAGCCGCTTGCCGTTGCCCGCGAGGTGCGGATTCATGCAGTCGCCCGGGCAGCGCGTGAGCTGGTGAATGAAGCCGGTCTTCGGCTCGTACATGAAGATCTGCCGCCCGGTGGTCGGGTTGGCGAGGGTGTTGCAGTTGTTCTGGGCGAAGGCGCAGAGGCCGCCGTCGGCCTCGAAGGCGATGAGATCCTTGCGCTTGGCGACCGAGGGCTTGCGCGCGTCGAACGGGCCGCAGGAGAGCTGCTTCACGCCCTGGATGCCTCCGAGGACCCGCAACGCGTGCTGGTAGTCGAAGATGTTCCGGTCCGCGTTGCCGTTCCCGATGACGTCGCCGCTCGAGACGAACGCCCAGTAGGTCGGGTTGAAGGCGGAGATCTCGCCGATGTCGCCGCCGGTCTGGCCGGAGACCTCGATGAAGGGCGGGGTCTGACGGTGGAGCGCCGTGCCGACCCCGACGGCGAGGAGGACGGCGCCGAGCGCGATCCCGATGACGGCCCAGGTTCTGGTCACATCCTGTCTTTTCATGACTGACACTCCTCCGGGAGTCGCAGCGAATCGAGGGCTGGCACGTTACTCGTCCCCCGTGAGAATGGCGCCGACGTCGCCGGCGCGCTTGCGGCCGTAGGCCAGGTCGGTGCGGCCGTCGCCGTCGGCGTCGAGGCACCAGACCGCGGAGGCCTCCTGCCCGACCGGGAAGTCCCGCTCGTCGGGTCGCCAGCCGCCGGTGCCGTCGCCGAGCAGCACCATGACGTCGTTGCTGTCGACGCTGGCGACGGCCACGTCCTGCTCGCCGTCGTCGTCGAAGTCGCCGTGGCAGATGGCGCGCGGGGTCTCGCGTCCACGCACGTGCGTGAGGCTCGGCGTCGTGAAGACCGCGGTGCCGTCGTTGAGGAAGGTCACGACGTTGCCGGTGCGCAGGTTGCTGACGATCTTCTCGTTGGTCACGATCACGTCGTCGAAGCCGTTGTGGTCGAGGTCGGTCAACGTCACGGCCGACGGGCGCTGGCCGCCGCTCGGGTAGTCGGTGCGCAGGTACGAGCCGTCGGGCTGCGACAGCAGCACCGAGATGGTGTCGGCGCCCCGATTGGCGGTGACGATGTCGAGGGCGGTATCGGCGTTGAGCTTGCCGATCGCGACGCCGCGCGGCTCGTCGCCGACCGTGATCGGGCCGAGCGCCGCGAGCGCGCCGCCGAGATTCAGGAACGGCGTCACGGTGTCGCTGCCGGCCTGCGTGACCGCGAGGTCGGGCCGGCCGTCGTGGTTCAGGTCGCCGACGCCGATGGCCGGGGCGCCGAGGCCGCCGACGGGGAGGCGGACCGGCGCCGGGGTCGGGTAGTTGCGAGCCCCGAAGCTCATGAAGACGCTGAGGTCGTTCGAGCCCTCGTTGGCGACGACGATGTCGGTCATCCCGTTCCCGTCGAGGTCGACGAGCGCCATCGCGGCCGGCTTCATTCCGGTCACGAGGACGGTCTGCTCGCGCTCGCTGCGCTGCGGGTGCCGGAACATGACCTTGCCCCGATTGTCGCGGCGGCTGATGCCGACGAGGTCGACGTGGCCGTCGCCGTCGAAGTCCGCGGCGCCGGCGCCGCGGACGTCGCGCCCGACCGAGGTGTCGTCGGGCAGCGCGGCGGCCCCGAACACGCCCTCGCCGTTGCCGTAGTAGGGGGTACAAAGCGTGCTCCGCCCCGGGTCGCACGACACGATGTCCTGATGGAGGTCCTGGTCGACGTCGACCACGTAGGGGTTCGCGAGCGAGCCGGTGATGCCGAGCGTCGCGCCGGCGCCGAACTGGGTCGTGGGGGAGCCCCGGAAGAGCAGCGCGGGCGGGGTGCGGCGCGACTCCTTGAAGGACGCCAGCACGTCGAGCCAGCCGTCCTCGTCGAAGTCCGCCGCCGCGAAGCCGAGCAGCCGGCCGCGCGGCATGGCGGTGCTACCGCCGTCGCGGGCCGGGCCGGCGCCGTCGTTGAGGAAGAGCGCGAAGGACGACTTCTCGCCGACGAGCACGTCCGGAAAGCCGTTGGCGTCGAAGTCCCCGGACAGCAGGGGTCCCTTCAATCTGCGCGCGGATGGCATCGAGACCGGGACGAACTCACCCGTGCCGTCGTTCACCAGGAGCAGGAGGGCGCCCGAGCGCCGGCTGCGCGGCATGACCACGATGTCCGGAATGCCGTCGGAGGTGAAGTCGCCCACCACCGCCCCGGTCTTGCGCTTGGCCTTGCCGAGGATCCGCACGTCTTCGAAGCGGCCCTGACCGTCGCTGAGGAGCAGGGCGATCACGCCGCCCTTGTCGACGACCACGAGGTCGTTGATCTGGTCGCCGTTCATGTCGGCGGCGCCGATCGAGGTGACGGGGCCCTTGATCTCGGGCACGCAGGTCTTGGAGCAGCCGTCGCGGCCCTTGGGGTTGCCGTCGTCGCAGAGCTCGGCCCCTTCGAGGATGCCGTCGCCGCAGGTGGACGGGCCGCTCGGGAGGAGCGCCTCGTACCCTCCCGCGGCGGTGCCCCGCATCAGCCGCAGCGGGAAGCTGCGGCCACGGACCTTGTGATTGACGATGGCGTCCGGTGTGCCGTCGTTGGTGACGTCGGCGAGCAGGATGCCGAGGGGAGTGTCGCTGAGCCCCGCGACGGGCGTCACGGAGAGGTCGTCGAGATCGTCCTGCTGGACGACGGCCATGCCGGGCGGGGTGTTGTCGAGGGCGACGAGCTGGAGCTGCATGCTGTCGACGTCCAGCGGGTCGAGCTGGACCGTGCGGGCGTCGACCATGCCGAAGCCGTTCAGGGCCGGCTGGTTGCTCGGCGCGGCCAGGAGGTCCGGGAACTGGGCGGGCGCGGTCGCGAAGAACACCTGCACGCTGTTGGTCGAGGAGTAGAGGAGCGCCAGGTCGATCAGGCCGTCGAAGTCGAAGTCGTCCAGCAGCACGGCCTCGGCGCCGTCCGGTCCCCCGAAGCTGTTGAGGAACGTGAAGTGACCGGTCCCGTCGCCGAGATAGAGATGGACCGCCCCGTCCAACGAGAGCACGGCCAGGTCGGGGCTGCCGTCGAGGTTGATGTCGGCGGCCGCGATGCCGACGGCCTTGGGCGGGCGGCGCGTGTCGTGGAAGGGATGGGGCACCGTCTCGGGCAGGGGCGCGAAGCTCGAGCCGTCGCCCATCAGCAGGACCACGAAGGGGTCGGTGCCGCCGGCCACCGCGATGTCGGGCTTGCCGTCGAGATTGAAGTCGGCGATCGCGGCGGCGTGCGGATCGTCCATCGGGACCCGGATGCCCGAGAACGGGGGCAGGGTGCCGGTGCCGGTGCCGAGCAGGATCGTGATGTCGTTCGAGCGCGAGCCGACGGCGACGAGGTCGAGATGGGTGTCGGCGTTCAGATGCCCGGCCGTGAGGGAGGTCGGCAGCAGGCCCGCCGGGCGGGTCCCCGCCAGCGTGAACCCGCCGGTCTCCTGTCGGTGGTAGATCCCGACCGTGCCCTGGTCGCGGCTGACGGCCGCGATGTCGATCAGGCCGTCCCCGTTGAAGTCCCCGCACGCGGCACCGGTGGGCTGCGAGCCGACGTTGGTCATGGCGTCGAACTCGAAGATCCCCTCGCCGTCGTTCAGCAGGGTGACCACGGCCCCGGCGTTCTGCCCGGCCGCGATGATGTCGACGATGCCGTCGTTGTTGCAGTCGCCCGCCGAGAATCCCTTGGCGTTGGACCCGACCGGATAGGCGCGGGTGCCGTCGAACTGAAACACGTCCTGGGCGTGGGCCGTCGCGTCGAGGCCGACCAGCGGTCCCAGCAGCAGCACCGCCAGCGTCAGCCCGAGCGCCGACCCCGGACGCCGCGAGGAGCCTCCCGGTCTAGCGGTGACGGGTGGATGCTCGGAGGTGCGTCTCGCTCGAAGTGCCATGGACCGGTTCTTTCTGGATGCTGGTTGGTGTCGCGCCTGCTAACGAGCAGTCCGTGCGATGACGTCCGGCACTCGGCGGGCACGGCTCCCCTTCAGAGTGACATCGCGTGTCGCCTGTCGATGAGCAAAGGATGTGCCGCGCGAAAGGTCGTATTCCGGCCTATATGGCGCTTCACGGCTGCGCGGGGTTGCGCGAATGCACGGTCGGGTTGCCTAGTATGCCGGCGCGCGGAAGGTCTCGATCCAACAGGGGAATATCGCGGCGGTACGACAGGCGTGCAGGGCGTCGGCGAGCCCTCGGACGAGTCCCGCGTCAGCCCACGCGGCCGACGGTTTTCGGGGAGAGAAGAGGGGTGCCGGGGAGCGACCCGGAGGCCGCACCCCGGCACCTTCGGCAGGTCTACTCGAGCGTCTTCAGCTCGACGCGGCGGTTCTGAGCGCGCCCGTCCGCGTTCTCGTTGGTCGCCACCGGCTCGGACTCGCCGAAGCCCTTGGTGGAGAGCCGATCGGCGCTCACGCCCTGGCCGACCAGGTAGTCCCGGACGCTCTCGGCGCGGCGCTCGGAGAGGCCCTGGTTGTATTCGTCCGTGCCGACGGCGTCGGTGTGTCCCTCGACCGACACGTTGACGTCCGGGTTCTCGCTGAGGACGAA